>LXNJ01001597.1_pt1 | contig 13252 bp, 8 predicted proteins | sample 809081 | NCBI WGS metagenome assembly LXNJ01 (sample SAMN04870510, study PRJNA318959) | sponge metagenome | biome: sponge; feature: marine sponge reef; material: water | host: Petrosia ficiformis | place: Greece: Milos, Mediterranean Sea | collected 2013-05-29 | depth 5-7 m
GGTAGAGATCGCGTCCGCTGGCGACAATGCGCCGAAACTGCGCGAGTTTTGCTTGGATCGCCTGCGCTACTGGTTGCAAGAGGTGGGAGGTTTCAGCGCGGACTCCGCGCAAGCTGTGCTGGCTGCTTCTGACGAGGTGCCTGTGGATGTGGTGGCGCGAGCGCGGGCGTTGGCCGAGGTGCGCCACACTCCCGACTTTGAGGCTCTGGCGGTGAGCTTCAAGCGGATTCGCAATATCTTGGAGCAAGTCGGCCGGGAAGCGTCGCTGGACGGAGCGGGCGTAGATCCAGCCCTGCTAGAGGGCGGGGCAGAGGCGGACTTGCACGCTGCTCTCCAACCGGTCGCAGTTACGATCGCGAAATGTAATGCCAAACGCGACTACGCCACGTCGCTGCGAGCGATAGCGACGTTGCGGCCTGCCCTGGATCGCTACTTCGATGACGTGCTCGTGATGGCTGAGGACGATGCTGTGCGGAAGAATCGGCTGGTATTCTTGGCGGGCATGCTGAGGACTCTTTCCACCATCGCCGACTTCTCGCTGATCGAAGCGGAACCGGCGGGCGGCCAGCGCAGCTAGCGACGCCTACAGTCCGCCGCGGTCCGGGATGTACTGTCGCAAGAAGCGGGCGCTCTGTCGCAGTGACAGCTTGCGCTGTTCCAGCGAACCCTCGTAGGCGCGATCTTCCACCTCCACGCAGACCGGTCCGTCGTATCCGGTCGAAGTGAGGACAGAGAAGAATTGGCCCCAGTCCACGTCTCCCAGTCCGGTGAGCTTAGGCGTGTGGAACTGGAGGGGGTATGCCAAGATGCCGACGTCGTCGAGCAGCTTGCGGTCCACCCGCACGTCTTTGGCGTGTACGTGGAAGATGCGGTCACTGAAGTCCCGCAAGGGCGCGATGGCGTCCATCTGCATCCAAGTCGGATGGGATGGATCGTAGTTGAGTCCGAACGAAGGACTGGGGATGTCGTCGAACATGCGGCGCCAGATCGCGGGCGAGCAGGCAAGGTTCTTACCCCCCGGCCATTCGTCGCGGGTGAAGATCATCGGACAGTTTTCGATGCCGATGCGAACTCCGTGGTCCTCGGCGAAGGCAACCAGTTGACGCCAGACCTCTAGGAAGCGTGGCCAGTTCTCGTCTATGGACCGGGTCCAGTCGCGGCCGACGAAAGTGTTGACGGTGGACAGGCCGAGCGCCCGCGCGGCTCGAATGACGGAGCGAAGGTGCTCTTGCGCGACGCAGGCCTCGTCGCTGTCCGCCGAGAGGGGGTTGGGATAGTACCCTAGGCCGCTGATCTGGATGCGATGGCGTTCAAGCGATGCGTTGATGCGGTCAATCCCGGCATCGTCCAACGTCGCGGTGTCGATGTGGGTGACACCGGCGTACCGGCGCTCCGCCTTGCCGGGCGGCCAGCACATGACCTCGATGCAGTCATAGCCCTCTGCTGCACCGGTCCGACAGACCTCCTCGAGGGAGAGGTCGGGGAGGATGGCGCTAACAAATCCGAGTTGCATGTCACTTCACAGATTAGCGCCCGCGACGGCGAGGGGCGGTCGGGGTGCGTCCCCTTCCAAGGTTCCGTGCGAGGCTCGACCTATGTTTGGGATCGCAACCATCGGCCTAGTGGCGAGTAGGCCGACTTCAACACGCCCAAAGAGGACCACTTGTTGCTCAGTCGGGCCTTGACGCCCGGGCTGCCTGAGCTCGAGACTGAAGTTGCGATTGCCTCCGAAGCGCTGCCGCCAAGCTAGCTTGTTGGTCGGAGCTGGTCGCGAATCTGGCCGCTACTAGCGGGAAAGAGGAATTCTCTGTCGACTGGCAATCAAATCGGCTGGAGAGCTGAGGGATACGGTGCTAGGATTGTCGCCGAGGAGAGTGGCTCCATGGACAGGAACTCGATTACACGGCGCGGATTGATCCGCTCCGCTGCGGTGATGCCTCTGGCTGCAGCGGCAGGTAGCGCGGCAAATTCCGCAGTAACTGTCGGCATCATCGGCCTGGGCGGCCGAGGCAGCAGTCACGCCCGCCATCTCGCGAGCATGTCTCAGGCGAGACTCGTCTCGGTGGCGGAAGTCTCAGACGCCTCGATCGAGCGGGCGCGGGAAAAGGTCTCGCTCGAAGGAGTGAGGCTCTACAAGGACTTGAACGAGGTTCTCGCCAGTGACGTTGACGCCGTGATTATCGCCACGCCGGTCTACATGCATCCCGACCACTTCGAAGCGGCGCTCAAATCCGGCAAGCATATATACATCGAGAAGCCGGCCGCCGCTGATCTGGGCGGGGCGAAAAAGGTGATGCGGCTCGCGGACGCGGCACCGCGCAACCTCAACATCACCTTCGGCTACCAGCAGCGCCACGGCAAGGTCTATCATGCCGCCAAGAAGCTGATCGACTCAGGTGAGATCGGCAAGATCAACCTGGCGCACTCGCATTTCCTCAAGAGCGGAATGACCGGTAAGGAGCCTGCCAGGCCGGCGCCGACAAACGAGAGAGAACAACTCGAGCAGTGGAAGATCTGGCGCGCGACGTACGGAGAGATCATCACCGAGACGTTCTGCCACAACATCGACTGCCTCAATTGGTTCATCGGCTCCCATCCGGTCAAGGCGATCGGGACAGGCGGGCGGGCCGTGATGAAGGTAGGCGACTTGCTCGACCATCTCAACGTCACCTTCGACTACGGCAACGACATCCAGGCGAATCTGGTTGGATCCTACCTATCCCCTTCGTTCTACAGAGAAGTGTATGAGCGGTACTTCCTCGACGGCGGCGTGGTGGAGACGGCACGCGGTTACTGGAAGCACCATCGGGGGAGGAACGACACAGTCGAAGAGAAGTCGCCCCGGGACATCACGATTGACGCCCTTGAGGAATTCTTCGGGCGGATCCTCGACGACAAGCCGGCCAACACGGGCGTGCGCGGAGCGGAAAGCACCCTGACGGCCTTGCTGGGCCAGATGGCAATCGACCGCAAGGAAGAGGTCACTTGGGACGAGATGATGGCGTCGTAAGACCCTTTCCAGCAGGACTGCCGGTCAACAGCGAAGAGGACAGCATGTGACTGGAACGAACCGCAGGCAATTCATTCAGGGCGGTGCCCTGGCCGCGGCCGGCGCGACGGCTGCTCGGGGCTACGAGAAGCCAGGCCACTTCACCGTCGACTGCCAGAGCCATTTCTTCGTCCCCGAACTCGTGGCGATGATGGCGAAGCGCAGCGAGCCGCCGTATTCGTACCGCAAGGAAGGCCAAACGTACGTGGTCACCGGCCTGGCCGGCCAAGACGCTTGGCATCGCCGCCTGCGAGACAAGCACATGGATGTCGACGCGAAGCTCGCCGACATGGACGAAGCCGGGATCAGCCTGACGACGATCAGCACGAACGACCCTGGACCCGAGACCTTCGGCGCGGAGGGCCCGGCCGCAGCGCGCGTCATCAACGATTGGATTGCCGATCTGGGGAAGCGCTACCCCGAGCGCTTCGCCGGCCTGATCGTCCTTCCGCTGCAGGACATGAATGCCTCGCTCAAGGAGTTGGACCGCTGTGTGAACCAGCTCTCGATGAAGGGTGTCCTGCTGTATTCGAACCTCGACGGCCGCTTTCCGGACGAACCGGAATACGCAGAGCTATTCGCCGAAGCCGAGCGCATGGACCTGCCGATCCTGCTCCATCCCGCGCATCCGGTGACATACGAGCAAACCAAGGCCCGGGGCATGATGGCGGGGCTCGGTCTGATGTTCGACACGACCATTGCTCTGGGCCGCATCATTCTTGCGGGGGTCCTCGACAAGCATCCCAGGTTGAAACTTGTCTGTCCGCACGTTGGGGGTACGCTCCCGTACCTGATCGGCCGGATTGACCATCAGACGCAAGTCCTCGGCCGGGGCGCCGAGAACATTGTCAAGCCGCCCAGCGAGTACCTCCGGAGCGTATATTTGGATGCTGTGTCGCCAATCCCGATGGCAATCCAATACGGCATCGACTACGTGGGAGTTGATCGGATGCTCTACGCCAGCGACCATCCGTGGGTCGACCCCAAAACGATTGCAGGCCACATCCAAAGCCTCGGCCTGGAGTCCGGTGACCAAGAGAAGATCTTCGGTGGTAATGCGCGGAAGCTCTTCAAGCTGTAAGTCGATGCAGCGCCGGGCGTTCCTGATCAGCCTCTCTGCGGCAGCCTGCGCCCCCGCACCCCAACTGGACGAGCCCTTGGCTTCCGCAGGGCACCGATTCAAGCTCGCCATCTGTAACGAGACGTTCCAAGAGGCCGGATTTGCGGAAGGCTGCGAACTTGCCTTGGCGACCGGATACGCTGGCCTTGAAATCGCGCCTTGGACCCTGTCGGAGGATCCGGCCAGCCTGTCCGCTGGCAGGCGCCGCGAATGCCGGGCCGCAATCGAGCAAGCGGGGGTTGCATACGTGGGGCTGCACAGCCTGCTTACAGCACCGCGTGGCAAGTTGCACATAACGACGCCGGACGACGCGGTGCGGGAGAAAAGCTGGGACTACTTCCGCAGACTCATCGACTTGTGTGCGGATCTAGGCGATAACGGCTTGATGATTCTTGGGTCCGGAAAGCAGCGGCGAGCGGTTGGCGGCTCCACGGTGGAAGATGCCGTCAAGCGCCTGAGCGATGGTCTTGCCTCGCTAGCGGACCACGCTGGCGAGAGGGGTGTTACTATCCTGCCGGAGACCCTGGCGCCCCACTTGTGCGACGTACTCACCTCGATGGAGCAGACGCGCGCTATGGTCGAGGAGATCGGGCATCCGGCGGTACGGACTATGTTCGACACCCACAATGCGGTTGCCGAGCCCGTCCCTCACGACGTATTGATCCGGCAACACGCGGAATTCATCAAGCACGTCCACATCAACGAGATGGATGGGGGCCATCCCGGAACGGGCAACTACGATTTCAGCGTGCCGCTGCGAGCGCTGAAGGAAGTCGGCTATGACGGCTGGCTTTCGCTGGAAATATTCAAGTTCGAGCCGGGCGGAGAGGAAATCGCTCGGATGTCAGCGGAGTACCTGCGTCGGATCGAGGCCAACCTGTAGTCGGGCGATTCACTCGGGTCACAGTCGTGGTGCGTTCGACCCCCAAGATACCGGATGCGATCCATCTATCCGCTGCGATGCAATGAAACTGCGATGCCACAGACACTTACGACACGAACGATCTCTTGTCTTTGAATGGTTAGATTCACCGGCGCGATGGAGCCTGGCTCGATATTGAGACCGCGGAGAGGGCAGGTTTTGATCCGTTGTTGAGTCAGGTCTCCGCCGCCGACGAGCAATCTTGGTGAACTGGCTTCGGGCACCTCCTAAGTACCCATCGCGTCGGTCCGTTTCACCGCCAGCAGCTACAGTCCGGAACCCGCTCCCGGCTGGCCGCTACGGGGATCCGGACCCTACGCTGCGGTGCAATCCGAGCTACATCGAATCCTCTGCGAAGCTCTCCTTGATCCTCAGAACTCGTACCGCAGGCTCAACTGAGTGGTCCTTCCAGGAGACGTACTCCTGAGGCGCCCGAATTGGCTGCTAAGAATATTCCTCTGCATTCCTCCGAGGTTCGTGTGGTTCGTGGCATTGAAGAACTCAACCCGCACTTCCACCCGGTGATTCTCGTTGAAAAACACGCTCTTGTTGATGGTTGCGTCAATCCCAGCAAATCCTGGGCCGTAGATCGCGTTGCGCGAAAGCGAGCCTTGGCGCAGCGACTGGCGGCTGACAGGGTTCCTATCCACTTGTTCGAACGCGCCGCGGTCCAAGAACTGGTACGTGCCATTCTGCAAGCTGGTGCGATAGTCGCTTCTGACAGCAGCTGCATGGCTTGAAGCCACGATATCGGGCCGCTGGGCCGGGCCGCTGCTGCCTTGGAAAATGTTGAGCGGGTTGCCCGTCCTTAGCGTTAGGATTCCGCCAATCTGCCAGTTGCCTAGAATGCTCTTCGCAACACCGCCGAGTCCGGCCGGAACCGGGACATCGTACACGAAATCGAGCGTGTAGCGATGCCGTAGGTGGTAATTGGTCGGGGCGCGGTTGTTGGCGAGGTCGTCGAGACTCCAAGGTTCGATCAGGCAGCAGCTCAAGTCGCCGCTCGAGTACGCCATGTTGCTAGCCCAGGTGTAGTTCATGTTGAACATCAGATTGTTCGAGAATCGCTTCTTGAGCGACGTCTGCAAGCTGTGGTAGGTCGTCGAATCGTTGCTCTGGTAGAAGCGAAAGCGGGCCGTGAAGTCTTCCCGCGGCAACAGCCCCGTCATGCGGTCTGGGCGGTTTACGCGTGGGCTGGTTGTCACCTTGACGCCGTGATTGCCAACGTACGCAACGTCGAAGACCGTGGTGGCGGTGAGCTGGCGCTGGACGCTTAGCGTGTACTGGATGCTGTAGGCGTTCTTCCAGTTTGGGTCCACCACGGTTCCGCCGATGATGCCAGAAGCTTGCGCGTGCGATTTCGCGCGTTCGGTGCTGAACGGATACTGGACTCCGAATTGCTCGATCTGCGCCCGGCTAAAGCCAACCTCCGCCGGTGAGTCAGCCCCGTTGCGAATGATTTCCACCGGGCCGGAGAAGAAGTTGTGCGGCATGACGAAAATGCCTGATCCGCCTCGGATCACGGTCTTTCCAGAGTCGCCAACTTTGTATGCAAAGCCAAGCCGGGGCGAGAGAGAATTGTATTGGGGATACCACGGCTGGTCAGGCGGCAGGTTCGCGCCAAACGGAGTGACCCGGTTGAAAAAGCGCCCGTCCCGTTCGGTGGGCACGGAGTCGAAGTCCCAGCGAAGACCGACGTTCACCGTCAGGTCCGAACTGACACGGATATCGTCTTGGAAGAAAAATCCGGTCTGCCAGCGCTGCATCTCGAAAGGATCCAGTCCGAAGTTGAATCGAACGGCACGCGGCTGGTTCGAAAACAATTCCTCCAAAGCAGAGAATTCGAAGTTCGGAGTGTCTTCGATCGCCCGTCGCACGAATACCACCTGATAGAGACCTCCGAACTTGATGGCGTGCCTCCCCTTCTGCCAGGCGAAGTTTTGCTCCAGCGTCGAGGTCGACCCTTTCTTGGCGAAGCGCCGTCCCTGCGACGGCGAGGGCAGTCCCGCGCCATTGATCTGCGGGATGCCCGCCAGAAGCATCTGATCGACGCGGTCCAGGTCGGCGCGGTTATACCCAAAGCGAGTCTCGGACGTGAGGGTCGGATGCCAGACCCGGTTATAGGTCGACGAAAGATTCTCGGTCAGACCGTCATGCACGCGCGAGTTGCCGATTGCTACCCGGGGGCTTCTCTGGAAGGGCCGCCCGCGGGTGTACCGCACGGTGAGCAAGTCGTTAGGGGTGATCGAGTAGTCGGTACGGACGGAGGCGGTGTTGTCCTCTCGCTGGCGGGCATCCGTGCCGACGAAGTTCGAATCGACGGCATCGGGAGTCGCAGGTGCTTCAGTGGGCGCTGGCCACAGATCCCAGTAGGCCTTGGATTCAGGCATTACGGCGATTGCCCGTTCTCGCACCCAAGTCGAAGGGACGGAGCCCGACAGTGTCTGTTGGGCGTTGTAGCGGTACCCCTCGAAAGTGCCGAAGAAGAACAGCTTGTTCCGCACGATCGGCCCGCCCAGCGACCCGCCGTACTGGTGGAAGACCAACGATGTCTTCCGCGCCAAGATGTGGTTGTTCGCGTTCAGGCCGCCAGCCTGGTATTGCTCGAACGCGCTTCCGTGAAAGTCGTTGGTTCCGCCCTTTGTGATGATATTGACGTTACCTGCAAGAGTGTTGGCAATCTCGGCGGAGAAGATGTTCTTCGAAACTTCGACCCCTTGGACAGCCTCGACACTGACCCCTTTGATGAAGTTGTAGTTCTGGTAGGCTGCCAGCGAAGCAAACTCAGAGTCGGGCACGGCGTTAACTCCGTCCACCGCGAACGTGAAGCCACGCGGGGGCAATCCATTCAGCGAAATCGTAAGCCCGTTGCTGGACGCGCCCGTGCCGAGGTCGATGATCGATGTGATGTCGCGGTTCCGCAACGGCAAGTGGTCCACCTGATCGCTGCTAAGGCTGATGTCTTGCTCGGCGCTGGTGGTGTTCAGCAGGGGTGCATCCGCGCTTACCTCGACCATTTCAGTGGTCGAGCCAACCTCCAGCACGAAGCTCAAATCAGCCGTCTGGCCTGAGGAGAGGTTCACGCCGGACTGAACGTGAGTGGAGAAGCCGTCTGCCTCGATGGTGATCGTGTACGGACCGACAGGGATGTAGGCAACAGCGAACTCTCCTCGCTCGTTCGATTCGGCGGCCTTCTCCACGCCCGTAGCTTCATTGGCAGCGTGGACCCTAGCTCCCGGTATGACCGCGCCGGACGGGTCCAGGACCCGGCCGTAGATCGTGGCGGTCGTCACCTGCGCGGTGGCCGGCACCGCCATCAACCCCGTGATCGCAACGAGTACGACAAGGATTGCCGACACTCGATTGAGGCCTGCTGGTTTCTCTGAATCTGAATTTCCCACTTTGCCCTCCTGTGGCATTGCTTCAAACAGCGCACCGACCATACCACAAGGGGGGGGGGGCGAGTCTACAAGTTTCTCGATCGAATGCCCAAGAACTGCGGGAATCTCCTGCCTTCGGGACTTGAATCACGGTCCAAAAGCAACCCTCCGCAGGTCCGGTTGATCGGTTCAGCCGTCGTCACTCTGCCCGAGTTGTGAACCGCGAGCACTCAGTCGCTTCGAGTGTGGCACGCATGGTTGGGACAGGCATGGCTAAGAGAGCCATCTATTCGAAATGACCCGGGATCGGGGTCCCGTAGCACCGCTGTCGCCGGGCAGTTAGCAGATCTGGCAGCAGGCACGGTTTACGTGAGGGGCCCTCCAGCACGAGTTCGCGAAGATGGGTCCGCGCTCCGCCCATGCCACATATCTCGCACTCGACAACGCTATGGTCGATTTGGCATGCCTAGAGGATGCTCGACTAACATTGCATTGCGGAGACCCTCTTGCTCTCAGAGGCCGTGGAGGCCCTGCAGGTGCTGCTGACGTAGACTGGCGACAGCAGTCGGACCTCGTTCGCCCAGTACGTCTGCCGAGAGTTCGGTTTCGTGGACGGTTGCGGCCGGCTGCGGGTGGCGAGCTGCTTGAAAGCCCTGCGCAGCCTGCACGGCGCGGGCCGCATCGCTTTGCCGCCCCTGTGCCATGGCGGGCGCTACCGCGGCTGCCGTCCGCGACGGCTCGGCCAGCTGGCCTTGGCACCTCAAGCGGTGCCCGCTGCGGCCGGGGCGGTCGCCGGGCTGCAGTTGAGGTTGGTGACAAGTCCGCAACAGCGGCGGACCTGGAACGAACTCGTCGCCAGCGAGCACCCGCAGGGCGCCGTGATCCACCTCGCGGCCCAAGTGCGCAACCTAATTGAGTCCGAGTCCGGCGTGCTGGGGGCCCTCGACTTCGCCGTGGCGGCCCCGGCGGTGCCCGCCCGCGACGAGTGAAGTGGCTGGGAGGCGGAGCTGCGCCGCAAGCGGCTGTACAGCCCGCTGGGCCTGAGCCGTTTCCCGATCCATCCCTCCGTGCGCTGCCTCCTGCTGGCTTCCACGGTGCTCGGCATGGCTCTGCGGCGGCTGCCGGATGACTTCCGGCACCGCTACCGCTACAGCCCCTGGCTGGTGGAAACCCTTTGCGATCCGCAGCAGCACGCCGGCACCTGCTTCCGTGCCGCCAATCGGACCTGCAGGAGGCATCGACGCCAGACACAGAATGTAGCGTTCGCAAATCCACCTAGCGGACTATCGACTCAGTGGAATCAAAGGCGTCAGCGGTGGGCCAGCGCGACCAGCGGCCCCGATGAGCCAGCGCTGCGGCTCTGGCGAGCCACCTGAGTTTGCTAGAATCAAGGCTTCGCTTCCTACGCTCGCGGACCTAGGGGTGTCCGGTCGCGACGCTCCGAGCCCGACCTCCGACCAATCAGATAGCACCGGTTCTGCGCACGCTGGGCGCGGGCTCTTGACTCCCCGGAGAGCGTCTGGGAACGCGATCCAAGACAGAGGGTAATCACCAACATGGCAAAGCATGTGTTCTCATTCGGCGGCACCAAGACCGACGGCGACAGGTCGATGCGCGACACGCTCGGCGGCAAGGGCGCCAATTTGGCCGAGATGGCTCTGGCGGGAGTGCCTGTCCCGGCGGGTTTCACCATTTCCACGCAGGTCTGCAACATGTATCTCGCAGGTGGCAACCGCGTGCCCGACGAAGTCGAGGACGAAATGTCGGCCGCCCTGCAGCACCTTGAGAGCGACATGGGCAAGATGCTCGGCGATGCCGCCAACCCGTTGCTGCTGTCAGTGCGTTCCGGTTCAAAGTTCTCCATGCCGGGCATGATGGACACGATCCTCAACCTTGGCCTCAATGACAGCGCCACCGAGGGCCTCGCCGCTCTGAGCGGCAAGCGGACCTTTGCTTTGGACTGCTACCGGCGCTTCATCATGATGTTCGCCGACGTCGTCATGGACGTGTCCAAGAGAGAGTTCGAGGAGATTCTCGAGGACATCAAGGAAGCAGCCAGCGCCGAGAATGACATGGACCTCAATGCCGAGCAGTTGGCGGAGGTGGTCGAAGCGTTCAAGGCTCATTACAAGAAGTCGCTTGGCGAGGACTTCCCGCAGGACGCGCACCAACAGCTCAAGATGGCGCGCGACGCGGTCTTCCGGTCCTGGGACAATCCCCGCGCCAACTACTACCGGAACATGAACGACATCCCGCACGACCTCGGCACAGCCGTCAACGTGCAGGCGATGGTGTTCGGCAACCTTGGCGAGACTTCTGCCACCGGTGTCGGCTTCACGCGAGATCCGGCCACGGGCGCCAACGAGTTTTACGGGGAGTTCTTGGTCAATGCGCAAGGCGAGGATGTCGTGGCAGGCATCCGCACTCCCCGTCCAATCGAAGAACTCAAGACGGTGCTGCCCGAAGCCTACAACGAGCTGCGCACCATCACGGCCCAACTTGAGAAGCACTACCGCGATGTGCAGGACTTTGAGTTCACCATCGAGGAAGGCAAGCTGTTCATGCTGCAGACGCGCAACGGCAAGCGCACTGGCGCTGCCGCGGTCAAGTTCGCCGTGGACATGGTTCAAGAAGGGCTGATCGATGACCGCGAAGCCGTCATGCGGGTTGAGCCGCAGCATTTGGACCAGTTGCTGCACCCCGTGATCGAGCCCTCCTCGAAGGGCGAACTCACGACCTTGACGGTGGGCCTGCCAGCCTCGCCCGGCGCGGCTGTGGGGCGCATAGTCTTCACATCTGACGCCGCTGTTGACGAGGCTGCCAATGGCAACGATGTAGTGTTGGTGCGGGCGGAAACCACGCCGGAGGACATTCACGGCATGGAAGCAGCCAAGGGCATCCTGACCTCGCGAGGCGGCATGACCTCGCACGCCGCCGTTGTCGCGCGCGGCATGGGCTCGCCTTGTGTCGCGGGCGCGGGCGATGTGAACGTTGACGCCAAGGCCGGCCAGATCGTTTGCAAGGGCCACACGCTAGGCGAAGGCGACTGGATATCCATGGATGGCTCCACCGGCGAAGTGTTCGCTGGGCAGGCCAAGACCATTGATCCCGATCCCACTTCGGGCGACTTCGCGCAATTCATGGAGTATGTCGACAAGCACCGCACCGCGAAGGTGCGGGCCAACGCCGAGACTCCGCGCGACGCGCGCATGGCGCGCAACTTCGGTGCTGAGGGCATCGGCCTGTGCCGCACCGAGCACATGTTCTTCGAGCCCCACCGTATCGAGCACGTTCGCCAGATGATCTTGGCCGAAGATGCGGAAACGCGCGCGGCCGCGTTGAGCGAGCTGCTTCCAATGCAGAGGCAGGATTTCGTCGAACTGTTCGAGGTCATGGACGGCTTCCCAGTGATCGTGCGCACGCTCGATCCGCCCTTGCACGAGTTCTTGCCCAAGCGGGAGGAACTGATGGTCGAACTAGCCCATTTGCAAGCGAGCGGCGGGGACAAAGCCAAGCAGGAGGAAGTCTCGGCGCTACTGGAGCGTGTGGAGGAGCTGCACGAGTTCAACCCGATGCTGGGACACCGCGGTTGTCGGCTCGGGATCACGTTCCCCGAGATCACGGCGATGCAAGCGCGGGCGATCTTCGAGGCGGCAGTGCAGTGCGCCGAGAAGGGAGTCGATGCGATCCCGGAGGTGATGATTCCGCTGGTGGGCAACCACAAGGAACTCGAGAATCAGAAGAGGGTGGTCGATGAGGCGGCCAAGGAAGTCTTCGCCGCTGCCGGCCGCGAGGTCCACTACAAGGTCGGAACCATGATCGAGGTGCCGCGCGGAGCGCTGACGGCCGACGAGGTCGCGCAGCATGCTGAGTTCTTCAGCTTCGGCACGAACGACCTGACCCAGACCACGTTCGGATTCAGCCGCGATGATTCCGGGACCTTCATCAACCCCTATCTGGAAGCGGGCATCCTTGAGGACGATCCGTTCCAGGTATTGGACAGCAACGGTGTCGGGCAGCTGGTGGAGATCGCCCTCGAGAAAGGGCGCAAGACCCGCCCCGGGCTCGAGGTCGGAATCTGCGGCGAGCACGGCGGAGAGCCAAAATCCGTGGCCTTCTGCGTGCGCGCCGGCCTGAATTACGTCAGTTGCTCGCCTTACCGGGTGCCTATCGCTCGGCTGGCCGCGGCACAGACTGCGATCTCGGGCAACTAGCTCCGAGCCCGTCGGCCGATTGCGCTTGCGAGCGAGCTTCCATCGAACCCTTCGCCGGCCCAACTTGCGGCGCAGGGCGCAGCCCACGGCTTGCTGCCGTTCGGGTCCGCTGATGTGACTGCAGCGTTCGGCCGGACAGTCGACTACGAATGCTGGCTAGCTTGATTCCGCGACTCGTTTTCGCCGAGGGGCGGGAAGAGCTGCAATGGTGGCTCAGGGGCCGATTTCCACGGTCGGGCTGGCCTGCGGTTCTTCCACCGCAATGAAGGTTGTGTTCGAATCGACGCCGGCGACCCGGATGACGAGCGGGACGGCGCTTCCAGACGGAGCCTCGTCCGACAGTTGCGCATTGACTTGGTAAAGACCGGCGAATGAAGGCAGTAGGCCCGAGAAAACCACGGTCATCGGTTCGCCACCGAGCCGGACGCTGACTGGCTCGAGCGTGGCGGAGACGGGATCCGCCAGGGCCGCTGCACCCGTGGCGGGTGGATTCGTCACAGGACCGAGGCCCGTTGCGAAGATCTCCAATGTCTCGCCTGGCCGGGCGGGCCGGGCTCCCGGAAATCC
>LXNJ01001598.1_pt1 | contig 13251 bp, 10 predicted proteins | sample 809081 | NCBI WGS metagenome assembly LXNJ01 (sample SAMN04870510, study PRJNA318959) | sponge metagenome | biome: sponge; feature: marine sponge reef; material: water | host: Petrosia ficiformis | place: Greece: Milos, Mediterranean Sea | collected 2013-05-29 | depth 5-7 m
GCCCAGCCCGGCAAAGATTATCATTACAAGGGGCAGCTTCTGCGGGGGCCTCGGCAGCTCGCCTTTTGACTTTGGCGCCGTGGGGACGGGAACGGCCCCGTTTGATACTGCCTCGTAGCAGACATGGCAGTAGTTGTGGTGGGTGCCGCCCTTGTTGTACGGCTTCATAAAGTAATAGTCGACACCGCACAGATCGCACTTCCTAGTAGGGCTTACAATCTTGGCGTGCTTGTCAAACTCCTTGCCAAGCTCCATCATGCAGGGCCTGCAATAGTAGCCCGGTATGCGCCACATGCGCTGGAACTTGTACTTTTTCCATCCAAGGGTGATGCCGCACCCGCCGCAGTGTGTCACGAGGGATCACGCCCCCGATTTTGCCCCGTCGTCCTTTCCGCGTTTGTCGGCGTCGTCACCACCGCTGTCGTCATCACCACTATCGCCGCCGCCATCGCCGGCTCCATCGGCAGGATCATCCTCGACGGCCTCCTGCGCCCCGGATTCCGTGACGACCGTCTTTCTGCCCCTGGCGACCTGTGCGATTCCATGCCTCGCTTCTATGATGGGCAGCCCAACTATAAAAAAGGTCGCGGCGCTCACCCATACGACGGCTATGCCGACCCAGAAAGAGTAGAATCCGATATCAAACACGTACCCGGAGAAGAACAGCGGCATGGGCCACGCTATGATCAGCACCAAGGTCATGATCCCGCCCCCCTTGAGGCTGAACTTGAACGCGCGGGCAAGCGTCTTTTCGTCCGCGTCGAGCGCCGCCCTCTCGGCCTGGCTTATGTCCACCAGCTTTATCCTCTCCCTCATTATTGCCCAGTCGAACTTGGTCCTGCTTGCCAGGCTTCCCAGTCCCGCAATGGCGCCGCCCGTAAGTATGCCGGCTATGTTACCGAAGAGCATCGAGTAGTTGTGGCCCAGACTGGCAAGCGACACCTCGCCCCCGAACTCTGGCAGCGACGCGGCCACGCCGACCCACGTGCCCAGCGCCACGAAGAGTCCCGCAACCGCGCCTATCGTGGCGGCGTACTTGTTTGTGCGCTTCCACGTGATCGTCAGGGCTATCGGTATCACGGCAGAGCCGATCAACACGCCCATCGCCAGGTATACGAATCCCAGTGACAGTCCCATGCTCAGCAGTATCACCGCCAGGCCCCCCATGCCCAGGCCGAACCCGACTATAGTGGCGCGCGAGACCTTTAGCAGCTGCTTTCCCGACGCCGACGGGTTCTTGTACGTCCGGTACACGTCGTATGTGATCAGTGACGAGACGGCGATCAGCTCGGCGGAGCCCGCCGACGTCACGGCCATGAACAGCATGGTCAGCACCATCACGGCTCCCACCTCGCCCATCAAGACTGATGCGGCGGCGGGTACCGTAAGCCCGAGCTGGACCTGCTCCGGCGTCAGATCCACGCCAAGCGCGACGGCCGTGAGGCCCATTGTAGTTGCAAGCGTAAACGGAATGGCAAACCAGCAGGCGCCCCCGAGCAGGAACCCCTTTACCGTGGACTGCGGGCGCGCAGCAATCGCGCGCTGCCAGTACGCCTGGTCCACAAACACGGTGCCAAAGTTGCCCACGATGTTGATCACGCCGAATATCAGACCCCCGAGGGACGCCATAGTAAGGTAGGCGCCCGCCGCGTTACCCTCCACCGGGTTTATGCGCGCGGCCTCGACGAGCTTGTCGTACATCCCCTCGATGCCGCCCGTAACGGGGCTGATAAAGTAGACCGTGCTGACGAATATCAGTATCACGATGAATATTATGATCGTATGCATGTAGTCCGCCACGAACGTGGCCTTTAACCCGCCGACCAGCGTGTATATCATCACGCCTATCGGAATCAGGAACGCGGCAATCGAGATGTCCATGCCGGTCAGCCCGTTGACGACTGCCGCCCCGCCGAGCAGCAGCATGGCGGTCACTATCATGTTTGTCATCAGTGCGAACACGAGAAAGACCCGATGGGCGCCGCCGCCGTACCTAGCCCTTATGATCTCCAAGAACGTGTGTGCATTGGGCGCCTTGCGCTTGAGCTCTATTGCCAGTATGCCGAAGAGAAGGACCTGTATGGACGCGCCTGCCGCATACCAGAACGGGCCACTTACCCCGTACTGGTAGGCAACCGTCGATGACTGCAGCAGCGTGGCGGCCCACGTCCAGGCAGATACAATGGCAGCCGCAGTAAGGCCTGTTTTGATCACCCTGCCCGCCGTGTTGAACCACTCGGAGGTCTGGGAGACGCCTAGGTATCGTTCCTCTACCTTTGTCTCGACCGTAATTACGATCGCAAACACGGCGCCGAGGCCCACAACTATGAACCAGCCCCAGCTCTCGTCGAGCACGTCACCTATCGTGAATCCTTCCGCGATGGCACCGGCACCAAACGCCGGGTTTGGGACGCAGGATATAGCCAGTACGGCGACCAGCGCCACTGCCGCAGACGGCAAAAGTGCCTGCCGGGACATGATCGCCTTCTTGTTGGCCGCCGCAACAGATGCAATAGATTCAAGCGGCGCCACCACTGATGCCGTTATCGTAGAGAGGGTGGTAGTCGCAGGCTGTCCGCGCTCCATGCGCATACGTGTGGCCTGCTTGCCCCATATGCGTTCAAACCGTATCTCGCCTTATATACAAAAAATTAGTCGATGTCGACTAACTAGTACAGGCTGTACAGCCTTCCAAGAGACAGGCGCGTCGCCGGTTCGGCGGTGGCCGGCCTGCCGTCCACCACGACCTCGTAGGTCTCCGGATTGATGCGTATCTCAGGCGTCAGGCTGTTGTGCAGCATGTCCTTTTTGCCTATGTTTCGGCAGTTCTCGACTGGCACCAGCCTCTTTGAGGTCCCAAGGCTGTCTGCAAGCCCGCGGGCGATGGCCAGCTTTGACGTGAACGTAACCGACGTCGAGTGCTTGGCCGAGCCGAGCGCCCCGAACATCGGGCGGTAGTACACCGGCTCGGTCGTGGGTATGCTCGCGTTGGGATCGCCCATCAGCGAGTACGCGACAAACCCTCCCTTTATGATCATCTTGGGCTTTATGCCAAAGAACTGCGGCGTCCACACTACGATATCGGCAAGCTTGCCGGGCTCAAGCGAGCCGACGTGGGCCGATATCCCGTGCGTTATGGCCGGGTTTATGGTAATCTTGGCAAGGTACCTCTTTACGCGCACGTTGTCGTTGTCGCCGCGCTCGCCGGCAAGCCGCCCCGCACTGCGCTTCATCTTGTCGGCGGTCTGCCAGTTTCTCGTGGTAACCTCCCCCACCCTCCCCATCGCCTGGCTGTCAGAGGACATCATGGATATGGCGCCCATGTCGTGCAGGACGTCCTCCGCCGCTATGGTCTCGCCGCGTATACGCGACTCGGCAAACGAGAGGTCCTCCGGGACGGAGGGGTTCAGGTGGTGGCAGACCATCATCATGTCGAGGTGCTCTGCAAGGGTGTTCACCGTAAACGGGCGCGTCGGGTTGGTGGAGGACGGCAGTATGTTCGGCTCCCCGGCCACCCTCATTATGTCGGGCGCGTGCCCCCCGCCGGCCCCCTCCGTGTGGTACGTGTGGATGGTCCGGCCCGCTATGGCCTGTATGGTATCGTCCACAAAGCCGCATTCGTTGAGCGTGTCAGTGTGTATCGCGACCTGCGTGTCCGTCTCGTCTGCCACGCGCAGGGCCGAGTCTATGGTGGCAGGCGTCGTCCCCCAGTCCTCGTGCAGCTTTAGCCCGCAGGCGCCGGCCCCCACCTGCTCCAAAAGCGACTCGGGCCTGGAGTCGTTGCCCTTGCAGAGAAACCCAAAATTCAGCGGGTACTCCTCGGCGGCCTCTATCATGCGGTGTATGTTCCACGAGCCTGGCGTGCAGGTCGTGGCCTTTGTTCCGTCGGCGGGGCCCGTGCCGCCGCCTATCATGGTGGTGGTGCCGTTGCATATGGCGTCCACCGCCTGCTGCGGCGAGATGAAGTGGATGTGGGAGTCTATGGTGCCCGGCGTGCATATAGTGTGCTCGCCTGCGATCACCTCCGTGTTCGAGGACACGGTCATCTCTATGCCGTCCATGATGTGGGGGTTGCCGGCGTTCCCGACGCCCACGATGAGCCCGTCCTTTATCCCGATGTCGGCCTTTACAATGCCAAGCACCGGGTCCATGACGATCGCGTTTGTAATCAGCAGGTCAAGCGAGTCCTCCCGCAGGACGCCGCTGGCCTGGCCCATCCCGTCGCGCGCGCTCTTTCCGCCGCCAAAGACGATCTCGTCGCCGTGCACGAGCAGGTCACGCTCGATCTCTATTATCAGGTCCGTGTCGGCAAGCCGGACCCTGTCGCCGGCGGTGGGCCCGAACAGCTCGGCATACCGGCGCCGCGGAATCTCAAGCGTCACTGCGACCTGTACCCCCTCTCCGCAGCAAGGCGCAGGGCCTCGTCCCTCTTCTGGTCGAGCGGCCCGTTGATCAGCCCGCCAAAGCCGTACACCGTCCTCTCCCCGCCGTACGCGACGAGGCTGACGGTGCGCGAGTCGCCCGGCTCGAACCGGACGGACGTCCCGGCGGGAATGTTCAGGTGGAACCCGTACGCCTTTTGCCGGTCAAAGGACAGGGCCCTGTTTACCTCAAAAAAGTGGGCGTGCGATCCGACCTGCACGGGGCGGTCCCCCGTGTTCGTGACCTGCACCGACGCGGTGTCCCTGCCACAGTTGAGCTCTATGTCGCCGTCGGCTATGATGTACTCGCCGGGCCTCTCGCGTGTGGTCATTGCCCGGCCGCCGCCCCCGTGGTTTTCAATGCAATCTTGGTTGTCGTCATCATAATTATCATTATCACCACCACCTGCCATCACCACAGTCTCCACCACGCAAGCACGACAGCACACCCTCACTTTGCTATCGGGTCGTGGACGGTCACGAGCTTTGTGCCGTCCTCAAACGTGGCCTCCACCTGTATCGAGTGTATCAGGTCCGGAACCTGCGGCAGCACGTCGTCCTTGCAGAGCACGCTTCTTCCCGAGCTCATCAGCTCGGGCACGGTCCTGCCGTCGCGCGCGCCCTCCAGTATGTGATCCGTGATTACGGCGACTGCCTCCGGATGGTTGAGCTTCAGGCCGCGCGCCTTGCGGCGCATCGCAAGCTGGGCCGCAAGGAACACGTACAGCTTGTCCATCTCCCGCGGCGTGAGCATCAATACCTGAACCTGCGTGCATGACATATTTAATAATTAAGGAGGGGGGGAGGAGAGGCGCAGGCAAAGTATAATTTGACGCGCCGGCCAATCAGGGCATGCTGGACGTCTACACCAAGATAGCGGGCAACAAATTCAACGACGGTGACAAAAAACTCAACGGCGACAAAAAGCGCACAAGGGGCGGCGAGGAATTGTTCGATACGGCCGTGATGCCGAGGGCCGACATGGCAAAGAGCAGGCAGCTTGTAAGGACAAAGTCGGGGGCCGAGGTGGGGATAAACCTGAGCCGGGGCAGGACGCTGCGCCACGGGGACATACTGCAAAGTGATAACCCGAAGAGGCCCCCATTAATTATCCAGCAGTCCCCCGAAAAGGTCATAGTGGCAAGGTTTCTGGCCTGGGATCCGGAGGACAACTATGACATGCCGCATGCCGACGATTACTTTGAATTATGTATGGTCATGGGCCATGTAATAGGAAACAGGCACCGCCCCATCTCGATCAACGGGGAGGAGAAGACCGTGTCGTTCCCCATACAGGACGATTCTGAACTAGAGACGTTTGAGGGGCTGTTTGGCCAGGCGGGGGACGACGTCGAACTGAGTATTGCAAGGGAGATCTTTGTGCCGCATGCGGGGGCCGACGTGCATGGGCACCAGTGACGCGGGGGCGGCGGGGGACGGCCCCGGCGCCTGCGCGCCGGACGATCTTGACGCCCTGCAGATATCAGACTCGCTGTTTCCCACCGGGATGTTTGCGTCATCAGGCGGGCTGGAGCTGATGTTTGCCAAAGGGATGGTAACCGGCGCGCGGGAGCTGTCGGCGCTGTGCAGGGATCTGATCACCCACCAAGTCGGCGTTGCAGACTGCGTGGCCCTTGCAAACGCGTACGACGCAGCGTCCCACGAAGACACGGATGCCATCGAGGAGATAGACGCCGCATGCTGCTCTGCAAAGACGGTGCGGGAGGCAAGGGACGCGTACGTGCGCTCCGGAGTGCAGCTGTGCAGGTGCGTCGCAGAGTTCTGCGGCGACGAGCGCCTGGCAAGATACCGTGGCTGCATAAGGGACAAGAGGGCCAGCGGGGTCTATCCGGTTGCGCTCGGCGTGTGCTGCAGCGCGCTTCGAATCGGAAAGAGGAGGGCGGCGCACATACTGCTGTACGGATTTGCCGCAAACATGGCGGGCGCCGCGCTACGGCTTGGGATGATACAACACTTTGAGGCGCAAAAGATGATCCACGAACTAAAGCCCGCCATGAGGGAGGCCGCAGAGTCATGCATTACAAGGGACGTCTCAGAGATGTGGCAGTTCTGCCCGCACGCCGAGGTGCTGCAGATGGCGCATGCAAGGGCGGATGAAAACATGTTCATTACATGACAGACTGACAGACAGACAGACACGGATGATGATATGGCGATGAATGAGAGAATACCTAGGATCGGAATAGGCGGGCCCGTGGGCTCCGGAAAGAGCATGCTGATTGAGCGCGTGGTGCCCGTGCTGGCGAGCCGCGGATACAGCGTGAGCATAATATCAAACGACGTCATATCAAAGGAGGACGCGGACCGCATGAGATCCAACCTGGCCACGGAGCGCGGCCTGCTGCCAGAGAACCTGGTCGTGGGGCTGGCGACCGGCGGGTGCCCGCATACGGCCGTGAGGGAGGATCCGTCAATGAACATATCGGTGATAGAGGACATGGAGGAGGAGCACCCCGAGCTGGACCTCATAATAATAGAGAGCGGCGGCGACAACATAACCACCACGTTCAGCCCTCTGCTTGCAGACTATTTCATCTATATCATAGACGTGGCCGGCGGCGACAAGTATCCAAGGAAGGGCGGGCTTGGAATAACAAGCTGCGACCTGCTAGTGATAAACAAGACGGACCTAGCGCCCATGGTGGGTGCGGACCTGGGGGTGATGAGATCAGACGCCCTGAGGATCAGGGGCCCCGAAAAGCCGTTTGTCTTTGTGAACTGCATGACGGACAGGGGCATACCGGAGGTGGCCGATTTCATAGTGAGAAACCTGCTGTTCGGGGCCCTGCCAAAGGCCGGATCCAAAAAGGCAGGCGAGTCACAATGACGGATGCCGCAGTCGAGGCCGGGGGGGTGGCGGCGACGGCAGCGACAGCGGAAGGAGGGGTCTTGCCTCGGGATGATACATACGCCATACCGCCCCACAGGACGGGCATGGAGGGGCGCCTGCACCTGTCGCTGCACCGCGATGGTGTCAGGACGGTCCTAGGATCCCAGCGTGCAGAGCCCCCCCTGTCTGTGCAGAGGGCGCTCTACTGCGAGGAGCTCCTGCCTGACATGGCATACGTATACATCACATCCACGTCAGGCGGCATGCTCCAAGGCGACAGGCACATCACAAGATTTGACCTAGACGCCGGTGCAAGGGCCCACATTACGACGCAGGGCGCCACTAGGATATACGGGGATGACGAGGCGTCGCCGGGCATGGAAAAGCCGGCGGCCAGGTCGTCCCTCCGCATGTCGCTGGGCGAGAACTCGTACCTAGAGTACATGCCCGACCAGATAATCCCGTACACAGGCTCTAGGTTTCAGCAGGATGCAGACATATTGGTGCACGAGACTGCGACCCTCGCATATGTAGAGACCGTGACGCCGGGGCGCGTCGGGATGGGCGAGTCGTTTGCCTACAAGTCGTGCAACCTCAAGATGCGCGTCACGGATCAGGGCGGGAGGTTCAGATTTATCGACGCGGCAAGGATGGAGCCGCGTGTTGCGCAGCCGTCATTATCGCAGCCATCATTACGGCCACAATCCAAAAACAGGTCAGAACTGGACATTAAATCATTTGGAATAATGGCAGAGTACAACGTCGTATCCTCTCTGTATATAATTACGCAAAAAAAGCACGTAGACAAGCTGCAAAAAGACATCGACGGCATCATACTGCAGCATGACAAGATTGCAGGTGGCGCCACCACAATGCGCGGCAGTACGGGTGTGATGGCAAGGTTGTTGGGTCCCGACACCGAATCTGTAAAATCCGCCATAACGGAGGCCGCCGCTTACGCAAGAAAAATTATTCTGGGCGCGCCCTTTACCGACATCAGGAAGAGCTGACTGCCGCAGAGAGGTGTCTGTATCGCGCCGATGCGGCCGCCCTTGCCTCCGGCTGGGATCCGGACGACTCTTCAACACCCCGTATCAGACGGCGCACTTCTCCGGTTCCTGCCGGACCGTGGTGGCTCCGGACGACTTTTCAACCTCAAAGACATGATCCGCGTGCGACGCCATCTCCGCGTCGTGCGAGACCAGTATGATCTGCTCCGAGTTCAGCCCGTCAAGCAGCTCCTTTACGTGTCCCAGCTGGCCCCTGGAGAGCCCGTCGGTAGGCTCGTCGAGTATCAGCAGGCTCGACTCCAGGCTCCTGGTCTCCATCCTTACCATGTGGTTGAGGGCCAACCGGTAGGAGAGCGCCACGCTAGTCTTCTCACCGCCGCTCAGGTACCCCACACTCTGCACGTACCCGTCCTGCTCCACTATGGGTGCAAACTCCTCGTCGATGTAGGAGTCCTTTGTCGGATCGTCTATCAGCTTGGCATACCACGTACGGTACGACTCGTTGAACGTCTGCTGCAGCGTCAGCAGGACGGTCTTCTCTATCCGTGACACGGTGGGGGCGAAAAAGTCCGACAGCCAGTTCATGTGCGCGGCATACCTCCTGTGCCTTTCTTCAAGGCGCTCTGCCTCTGCAATATCGGCCTCCAGCCTGGACACGTTACGGTTTGCATTATCCAGGTTCGCCTTTTTTGCAGCGAGTTCCTCGCGTACGCCGGCAAGCGACTTGCGCGCTTCCTCGAATCTTGCCTTCGCGGCCGACGCCGCCTCGCCGTCGCCCTTGTACAACTCGAGCGCTGCGGAGACCTCGCCAAGCTCCGACTCTAGTCCGCGCGTGCGCTCCAGCGACTTTTCCATCTCCGTACGGTCGCTCTTGTTCGCCGCCTCCAGGCGCTCCAGCTCGCCGGCGATGTCGGCCGCGCGCCTCTTGTTGTTCTCGTATTCGGCAAGGGCATCCTTTAGGGCCGAGAGGTATTCGACCGGCGTCTGCGTGCGGCCGTGATCAGTCGGAAATCCGGGCTCCGGCGACACTACATTCTTTGCGTCAAGCGGCTTCAAATTGGCCTGGAGCCGTGCCAGTTCGTAGCTAAGCCGCTGGTGCTCCTTCGCGTCTGGCATCATGGCCTGCAGCGAGGCCAGCATATCTTTGATCATCCCCGCGTCGTCCTCTGTCGCCCGAATCTGTTCGGACTCGACGTTGTACTTTACGTCTAGCGCGCACTTCTTTGACCGGGCGGCGGCCAGCGCCTCGCGCCTCTCCTGCTGCTGCTGCACTATGTGCTCCCTCGTCAGCGTGTGTCCGCACAGGCTGCACTTGGCCCCGAGCTTTTGAAGCGACGCAACGTCCTCGTTTAGCTTGCTTTCCTCGGCGGCGGCCGCCATCCTTGTGGTGCCGGTGTCCTCGTGCGCGCGGCGCATGTCATCGAGTAGGCGTATGCGCGCGCCAAGCTCCGACTCGCATTTGTCGACCTCCTCCCTTACGGCGCCCGCGTCCGTTCTTCCCTGCAGCTTTGCCCGCAGCGCGTCGATCCGCCCCGCCATCGAGCTGGCGTCGGCGCGGATCTTTACGATCTCCTCGTTGAGCGCCTCGAACCGCGCAATCTCCTCGCTTATCTGTCCCATGGTGTGCCCCGTGGGGCTCGGAATCCTTGGAATCGCGTCGGACTCGGCCCTGACGGAATCTATGCGGTCCCGGTTCTCTTCCATCCTCCTCCTGCATTCCGCGCGCATGTGCTCTTCCCCGCCTAGCCGGGAGCGGATGCCGGCATACTTTACCTCAAGCGCGCCCTTCTCGGCCATGCGGTCCTCGTACCGCGAGACCTCGTCCCTTGCAGCCTTCTCCAACCCCCCCAGATCCCGTTCTGCCTTGGATCCGGCGGATATCTCGGCCGTGATGTCGCGGACGTTCTGCTCCGTGTCCGCAAGCTCCGACCTCTTGTCGTCCAGGTTCTCGAACTTTGCCTGCAGCCTGTTTGCCTCGTCCCGCATCCTTAGCCTGAGGGAGTTCGCGTTCCTTATCGCCGTCTGGTACTCTTCCATGTGGAATATCTTGCGTATCGTCTCGAGGCGCATGTCGTCATCCCACAGTATGGACTTCATCTCGTCCTGGGGGGTGAACACGGCATACCGGTATATGCGGCTCTTGGCATTGGATCTGGACGGCTCGTTCAGCCCCAGTATGTCCAAGATGCGCCCGTTCAGCTGTGTCGTGGTGAGCGGCTCGAGCACGTCGTTTGCGCGGAGGTACGAGCCCTTGGGGTCCTGCGTGACCTTCTTGCGGACCCGCCTGAGCGTCCTGCCCACCTCGTACTTGGTGTCACCGACGTGGAACGCAAGCATTATTTCGCCGGAGTCCGCTCCCTTGGAGAGCAGGCTCTCCCCCTTGATGGACCCGTTCCCGAACAGCGCAAACTCGATTCCCATCAGTATGGTGGACTTGCCCGAACCGATGTCGCCGCTGAATATGGTGATGCCCGTCGGGAACCTTATCGCGGTGTCGCAGTGGCTCCGGATGTTGGTCAGCATAAGCGAGTCAAGAATCATTTTTGCTCCCCGTCCAGTTCGAGCGCCGCCATGGCCTCGCCTGTTATGCGTTCCTGATAGACGTTGAGCGGCTCGTTCTCAAGCGCGGGCCTGCCCAGTATGTCAAGCAGCCTCTTTGCAAGTTCCACCCCCCTCCTGCCGGTCAGCTCTGCGACCCCTGAGTCAACCTGGCCTATGTTCTCCCCAAAGGAGTTTACGGCGATCTCCTCGGCAGTCTCCCCCTTGGACTCTGTTATCTCGTACTCGGCAGAGGACAGCTGGCGCCTGCTGATCTTCACCTCGACTGCGCCCTTCTTCTGCAGGCTGTCGGATATGGCCGCAAAGTCGACGTCGGTGGTCTTTCCCTCCGACATCCTGCCTGACACGCTCAGTATGACTACCTTGTCGGCCGGCTCGGCTCCCGCAAGTTTCTGGCCGATCTCCTCGTTTACGGCATGCGACGTCTTGTGAGTCGCGTTTACCCGTACCATGTCATACTCGCAGTTCTTTATCTCGATCTGCCGCACGTCCGTGATGCCAGTATCGTCAAACTCGGCCAGTACGTATCCGCGCGTGGCGCCGCGCGCGTTCTCCTCCAAATCCGAGTGGAACCCAGCAAACAGCGTGCCGGGATACACCACGTGCGGGTAGTCGTCAAACTTGCCACGATTGTACCTGTGCATGTGGCCGCCCGCGTAATAGTCAAAATTCCGGGGCATATACGACAGCGGCATGGCCGCGTCCGCCGCCTGGGCCGCGTCGTCGGCGGTGCGCATCTCAGATATGGCCCCGTGTAACATGAATATGCGGAGGCCCTGCTCGGCCTCCAGCGGGCCGCGGTCGAGCTTTTCATAGTATGTGATGTCCTTTGACGCGCCAAGCCCGCTGATGCCGGCAAGCTTTGCGCCCGTCTTTTCGTCCGTGACAAACCCCAGTGACATGGTGCCGTCATCGTTGCTCGCGAGCCTTTGGACGTTTGTGATGTAGCCCGTCTCCACAAGCAGGTCTATGACGGAGGTGGCCGACGGAGAAAAGTCGTGGCTGCCGTATATCACATATACGGGAATGCCGGCCTCGTGTACCCTGCGCAACGCCGCGAACGCGAACTTTTGCACCCGCATCTCCGGTATGTTGGCGTGGAACGTGTCCCCGCATACCAGGATAAAGTCGACTGAGCGCCTTATGCAGTCATCCAGCGCGCGCTCAAAGACATCCTGCTCTACGTCCTGGAGCGGCCTTGACTTTTGGAACCCCAAGTGTATGTCCGAAAAGTGCGCAAACCTCACTGCCCGAACACCCTCACCCGTTGGCTGTTGCCGCGCTCCGACGTCCCTGCTGCTGCCCCGGCACCACCGCCCGCCAGATCCTCGAACTTTGGAACCTTGATCGGTATCGCAAACGGGACGAATATGCTGGTTATGATGGCCTCGCCCCTGTCCAGGCTCGCTATGTTCTTGTCGTCGCTTGACAGGTCCTGGGACGCGGACGCGATGAGCGCCTCGCGCTCCTGCTTCATCTCGTTGCCCAGTATTATCTTTGTGTTCATGTTGGCCAGTATGGCCTTTGGGATCACGCTTGCAAGCTGCGTGACGGCCACGAGCCCCACCTGGAACTTGCGCCCTTCTCGCGCTATCGTGGCGTATATGTTGTCGTTCTTTGACGCAAGCACGTCCTCGCCTATCACGCGGGGCGCCTCCTCGATTACGATGGACGTGACGGGCTTCTGGCTCAGCGTGCCCTGGGTCTTGTAATACTTGTATTTTTCAAGAAGGCTCGTCGCAACTATGTTTCCGACCACGAGCTCCGCCGCGCTGTTGAGCTGCGACGTGTCAAGCACGACTATCTTGCCGGACTCCATGTCATGCACGATGTCCTGTACGGTGCTGGCGCCCTTCGTGTCCGGATCAAACACGGCATTCCGAGAGTGCAACGTGCGGCTTTTCTTGCCCGTTGCGTATATGTCAAGCGTCATCTCCAGCTTGCGCCGCACGACTGACATGGTGGAGCGCGCCGGACCGTCGCTGCCTCGGCTGCCTTTGCCGCCTTCTTTGTTGCTGCCGTCGTCGTCGTTGCTTCTGCTGCTGCCATTATTGTCACGATCATTGGCGCCTGCCTCCCGCGGGGCATCACTGTAATTGTTGCCATCGTTATAGTCGTGCGAGCCTTCGGCTGCAGCGGCGGCGTCGGCGTCACCGCCGGGGCCGGCGGCCCCCATTATGGCCGCGATCCAGTCCTCGCCATGCGTGGCGTAAAATCCGTGTATGGCCCTCAGCTGCGCGTCGGAGAACTCTACGATCCCCTCAAAGTGGCGCGGCTCCACGGCCCTGATGTTTATCGAAAACGTGCGCGCCCCGGGCAACGTGTGGCGCTCCGTGGTATAGTATACCAGCCTGTCCGCCGCCCTGCCGTGGTTCTTGAGCCCCCTGCCCGTCTTGCCATAGTACTCGTC
>LXNJ01001599.1_pt1 | contig 13236 bp, 8 predicted proteins | sample 809081 | NCBI WGS metagenome assembly LXNJ01 (sample SAMN04870510, study PRJNA318959) | sponge metagenome | biome: sponge; feature: marine sponge reef; material: water | host: Petrosia ficiformis | place: Greece: Milos, Mediterranean Sea | collected 2013-05-29 | depth 5-7 m
TTGGTCGTCATGCGGCGATCGAGGGCGGCCCTGTGGTTCGATGCTAGCAGCGCATCCGTCCACCGGTGCCTAGCGGAGACTTAACCTTATAATTTTCATAGCATTGCATCGTGCGCAGCTGACCTTCCTGACACTTCACGTCCTAGCGGCGCATAGCGTCGCCGGGGACTACTTCGGCGCTCCGATTTCGGGGATCGCCTTCGATCCTCCGCTCGCTGTCGAAGCGCGCGTCGCGAGCGAGAGCGTCCTCAGCGTGCGCGTCGGCCAGCCGCTGGAGCGCTCCGCGCTGCGCGAATCGATCCAAGCCCTGTTCAGGACAGGGCGCTACGGTGACATCCTCGCAGACGCCAGCGCCGGCGCGGACGGCGTACAACTGACTTTCCTGACCAAGCCCGCATGGTTCATAGGCAATGTCCGCGTGGACGGAGTCACGCGCCCCCCGTCCGCCGGCCAACTGATCAACGCTACCAAACTGAGCCTCGGCACGATCTACACCGAAGAGAAGCTCGGCGCGGCAATCGGCTCGCTGCGGGCATTACTTTCCGAATACGGCTTCCGCGAGGCGGCGATCAACCACGATCTCGTGCGAGACCCGGAGACTCAACAGGTCCACATCGCCTTCAGGGTGGTCTGCGGGCGGCGGGCGCGCATCGGGGGACTGCTGGTGGCAGGCGAGCAAGCCCCGCTGAACGCAGAGGAGATCCGGGCGATTACGGGCTGGAGGAGGGATTCGGTTTTCCGGCGCGACCGCATCCAACGTGGGATCGGGCGCTTGCGGGAGTATTTCCAAGCGCAGGGCTACTGGCAGTCCGAAATCCGGGTGCGAGCCGCCGAGTACCGCCCGGCGGACAATCAAGTCACCTTGGTCGCACGCATCCAGCGCGGCCCGAAGATCTCAGTCCGCGTCGCAGGGGTGCGCATGAGCCAGAAGCTGCTGCGCCGGCACCTTGCGCTGTACTCAAGAGGCTCGATCGATGACGACCTGCTCAGCATCGGCAGCGCCAGCCTGACGGAACACTTCCAGGCCCGAGGATTCTTCGACACCGCCGTGAGCGTCGAGCTGGAGCGGTCTACTCCCGGCGAGGTCGCAATCGTCTACCGCGTGGACCGCGGCCAGAGGCAGCACCTGCGCGCCATCGAGATCATCGGCAACCGCTATTTCGACGACAGCACAATCCGCGAGCGCCTGCAACTGCGCACGGGGAACTCGGCCTCTAGGCCAGGATCCTTTAGCCAAGACCTGCTCGCCAAAGACCTTCAGTCGCTGCGCCAGCTGTATGCCTCTAACGGCTTCCGCGATGCCCGCGTGACTGGCGAAGTCAGCCCGGGGTTCAGCGGCAAGCAGAATCAGCTGGCCGTCACGATCTGGATTGAGGAAGGGCTGCAAACATTGGTTTCGGAGTTGGTCACGAATGGAATGTCGCAGTTCCCCGGCGACGAGTCGGACTTCGAATTCGCCTCGGCCCCGGGCCAGCCTTTCGGCGAGACCAGCATTGCCAGCGACCGCGAGCGCATCTTGAGGGAGTATCTATACGCGGGGTACCAAGACGTGACCTTCGATTGGCGCTGGGAAGCGGGCGAAGCGCCCGGCGAGGGGGTCCTGTACTACGACATCCAGCATGGCAGGCCGCGGCAGACCCGCCGCACCATCCTGTCCGGAGCGGAGAAGACACGCGACGAAGTCTTGCGTCGGCGGATCGAACTGGCCTCCGGCGAGCCGCTGTCGCAAGCCCGCATGTTCGCGACGCAGCGCAACCTCTACGACCTCGGGGTGTTTTCCAAAGTCGAAGTGGCGCTGCAGAACCCTAGCGGGCTCGAAGAGTCCAAGGACGTCCTCATCCAAGTCGAGGAAGCCCGGCGCTGGGCGCTGGGCTTCGGCGGCGGCGCGGAGTTCGGGCGCTTCGGCCGCAACACGGCGGAACTGACCAACCCGGTCGGCGACGCGGGCTTCAGCCCGCGCATGACTGTCGAGGTGACCCGGCTGAACGTCGGGGGCAAGGCCCACACGCTGAGCTTCAATACGCGCTTGTCACTGTTGCAGCAGCGCGGCCTGTTTACGTACGAGGCGCCGCGCTGGTTCGACTCGGATCGCTGGCGCCTGACCGTGACCGGCCTGTACGACACGTTCCGCAATGTCAACACGTTCACCGGTCGCCGGTTCGAAGGAGCGGTCCAGCTGTCCCAGACGCTCAGCGGCCGGACGACCGTGCTGTACCGCTATGCCTATCGCAGAACGTCTATTGACGAGAACACCCTGAATATCGAACCGCTGCTCGTTCCCCTGATTTCCCAGCCGGTGCGCGTCGGCCTGATGTCGTCGACGTACATCTCGGACCGCCGGGACGATCCGACGGACACGACCTCAGGCATGTACAACACCATGGATATCGCGCTGGCATCCAAGATCTGGGCCGCGCAGCCCAATTTCGCGCGCATGTTCGCCCAAAACAGCACCTACCATCAAGTCCGGCAGCGGTTGGTGTTCGCCAGGACGCTGCAGATCGGGGTCAATCTCCCCTGGGCTGGATTCGGGACCCAGGGCGTGGGCCGCGAAGGCTTCGCGGTTCGGCCCGATCCTCGCGTGCCGCTTTCGGAACGTTACTTCGGCGGCGGATCGAGCTCCCACCGCGGCTTTGCCTACAACCAAGCCGGCCCGCGGGACTCGGCGACAGGTTTTCCGCTGGGCGGCGGCGCACAGCTCCTCAATAGCATGGAGCTGCGCTTCCCCTTGGCCGGTCCCGACATTTCGGCGGTGCTATTCCACGACGCCGGCAACGTCTACTCGCGACCGGGGCGCATCAGCCTGAGCTCGAGCCAGAGGGTCCGCACGAACGCCGAGGGCGGCAAGGAGTTCGATTTCGACTATCTTGTCCACGCAATGGGCCTCGGCATCCGCTACCGCACGCCGATCGGGCCGCTGCGGTTCGACCTCGCGTACAGCCCCAACCCGCCCCGCTTTGTGGGGTTCGACGGCACGCGCGAGCAGTTGCTGATGGGAACTGGGACATTCCGCGAGCAGCGCGCCAGCGCCCTGCAGTTCCATTTTTCGCTTGGCCAGACATTCTGATGCCTCAGCCCGCGTCCAGCACCGTCCCGCGCGCCGCCATGCTGGCGGCCATCGCCTTGGCCATTCCCGCGCTGAGGGCCGAGATCGTCGACCGGGTGGCAGCGATAGTGGGAAGCGAAGTCATCACGCTGTCGCAAGTGCGCACTCAGCTGCACATGGTCGCCCTCCTGAACCAAACCGAGCCAGCCAGCCTCGAAGCGGGCGGCCAAGCCGCCCTGCGACGCTTGATCGATCGGCGCTTGGTCATGCAGGATCTCGCCCTGAGGCCATTCCTGCTTGCGCCGGCGGACGAGATCGAGGGCCCGCTCGAAGCCCTGAGGGCGGGAACCTTCGCGGGTGGCCGGGACTTTTCGGCCGCACTGCTGCACTACGGGCTCACGGAAGATGACTGCCGAGCCTTCCTTAGCGAGCAGGCCAGCTTTGAACGCTACGTCTCGTTCCGCTTCAAGACCGGGCAGGAAGTCAGCCCCGAGGCTGTCGAAGCGTACTACCGCAACGAGTACAGTGCCGAACAGGCGGCGCTTGGCGCAACGGTCGAGCCTCTGGAGTCTGTGCAGGGACTACTCTCGGAAAAATTGGCGGAGATCCAAGCAAACATGCTGCTCGACCAGCGCATCATGGAACTTCGGGCGCTGACGCGCATTGAGATCCTGGCATTTGCGGCCGCGGGGGCTGAACAATGATCAGGGCGGCGCTCGGCTCGCTGCTGCGGCACAAAGTCGCGACGGCCGCAATTGGCCTGTCAGCGCTGGGCTGGGGCGGCTTTGAAGCCGGAATCCGCAGCGACTGGTTCCTCGACGCCTTGCGCCACGGCGCTATCGCGGAACTCGAGCGCGCATCGGGCGGAATGGTGTCGATCGATGAGCTGCGCCGCGGCGATTCGCGCCTTACGTTCGAGATTTCCGGTCTCGAGGTCCGCGGTGGCCGGAGCGCGACCGACGCTCCGCTGCTATCCGTCCCGCATGCCTCGGCCCAACTCGGCTGGCGAACGCTACTGGGAGGCGCGGCGGTGCTCGAATCCCTGAGCGTGCGCAATCCCGTCCTAGACCTGGCGTTCGGCGAAGACGGTTGGGCGAATCTCACCCAAGCCTCTGGGCAAGCGCTCAGTTCCGGCATTGCGATCCGCCGCTTTGAACTCGAAGGCGGCCAAGTCGTGTGGAATGGTCGGCCGTACGGCCTGGAGTTCCGCGGGTCGGGGCTAAACGTCGAGATGACCTTCGATCCGAGTTTGCAGCAGTACACCATCGACGCGGAACTCGGCGAGCCGCAACTCGGCAGCACGGGTTCGGTCGCGCTGAGCGGGACAACCGCATCGCTGTCCGCCTTGGTGGACAAGACGGGTATCGAGATTCAAAGCGCCGATATTCGCGGCGAAGATCTGTCGGCACAGCTGCGCGGCACAGTGCGGGGCCAGCAACAGCCCCTCGCTAAGTGCGTCTACTCGCTCCGGTCAGAAATCGCACCGTTGACGATGCTGGCCGGCTATTCCGAGCTAGGCTTGGTCGGCTCTCTGGAGGTCGCCGGCGAACTGGAATGGGACGGGGGCGAGGGCGCGTTACTGTACTCCGGCGGATTTACCACGGCCTCCATCGGGAGCTCCGCCTTGCAGGCGGAGCTTTCGATTGCGGGAACGTTCTCCGGCAACGAGAGCAGCATCGCGCTGGCAAACCTGTCCGGCAGCGTGCTCGGCGGAGGCTTGCAGGCGCAGGCCACGATCGATGCCCCGTGGTCCGAGCCCCGACTCAAGTCCAGGGGCAGCCTCAGCGATGTCGCATTGGGGGGTGTCGCAACTGCCACGGGATCGAGCGCGTCGGCATGGAGCGGCTTGGTCGCGGCCGATTTCGAAGTGTCCGGAACGGTCCTGCACAACCTTCAGGCGAAGCTTGGCCTGCGCGTCCAGCCGACAGTCCAGCCGTCCAAGCTTCCAGTCGGCGGCGAAGCGTCGCTGCTCTTCAGCAGCGCGGACCAGAGCGTCGCCGTGGAGGCTTTCTCGATCGAGACGCCGAACATGCGGGCCAGCGGCGGCGGCCACGTTTCGGTCGCCGCCGGTGGCGAGTTGCAGGTCAAGGTCGCAGTCGACTCCAGGCAGGCGCTCGAGCGGATCTTAGCCGCCCTGAACACTGGTGCTAGGCTGCCATCAACGGCCCCGGACGGTCGGTATTCGTACCAAGGGAGTCTGGACTGGGGGCCTGATCCGCTCGCAAGCGCTGAGTTGAGCGGGGATTTCGCAATCGAAGATTTCATGTGGGGCGGCCAGCGCTGGAACCATCTCGCCCTGCGCGGGATCCTAGCGCCGGATCGCTTGGACGTGTTGGCGGGACGTCTGGTCGACGGGGGCGGCGAACTGAACCTGAGGGGAAGCCTGCCGCTGCTTGAAGACGGGGCGCTCAACCTAGCGCTTTCCGCGACTGCGATGGACGCCGGCAAGCTGGCGCGGGCGAGCGGATTCACCTTGCCGATCGAAGGCAAGCTGGCGATGCAGGTCTCGATGACCGGTTCGCAGTCCGAGCCAGCGGCAACGAGCAGCATTACAGTCGATGCCCCGACATTCTTCGGGGAACGCTTTGATCACATCGAGGCAGAGCTGTATTACGCCGCGGGCGAATACGAGCTCCGCAATGCATCGCTTGAGCGCGGGGAGTCCCGACTCAGCGTAACCGCAACCCTGTCCGGGCAGACTGGCGAGGCGCAGCTCGGGATGGAGAGCAACCGCTGGCCGTTGGAAGAATTCACCTGGGCGCGCGCACTGGCGCCTGGCATCACCGGCGCTCTGCGATTCGATCTGCGGGCCGCGGGGCCGCCCTCGCTGACGGGCACTCTGGGAGCGCTCGAGCTAGACGGCACCTGGGAGGTTTCCGACCTGCGCAGGAACGGCCTGGAATTCGGGGATTGGAGCGGCACTGTCCGCTCGCAGCGCGATGCCGAGAGCGTCCAACTCGCTTGGATGGCCGAGGTCTTCGACGGCGCGTTCCGCGGCGATGCAAACTTGTGGCGTCAGATCGGCCCCTCCAGCTACAACGGCCAGATCGAGTTCAACAACCTCAGCACGCAGCGGTTGGCCGAATTCCTTGACCTGCCGACAGGCACCCCAGAAGGCTCGCTCACGGGCAAGGCAGGCTTTGGCGGCGTGGTGGGCTCGGCCGGCACTTTCGAATTGAACGGGACTATCGAACGCGCCGAGGTCAGCCTGCCGAGCGTGGACGGCGAGCCGCACCTGATCTCGAATGTGTTCCCGCTCCGCTGGGGCGTCAAGGACGGCGACCTGCGGTTCGACTCCATGGTGCTGACAGGGCCAGACACTGACTTCCGAATCGATGGCGCGATCAGTCTGGAGGGAGACCGGTCATTGGACGTGAGCATTGACGGGGGCGTCAACCTGCGCCTGCTGGAAGGCCTCACCACGGGCATCGAGACCGCCGGAACTTCGAAGATCGGGATGCGCATCCAGGGCACTGTGGACGAACCTTCGCTCGAAGGGGAGGTCGAGTTCGCCGACGCGTCAGTCGGTGCGCCCGGCATGCCGATCCGACTCAACAACATCAATGGCGCGATCGCATTTCAAGGCGGACAGGGCAAGATCACCCGCCTGTCGGCAACCTCGGGCGGGGGGACAGTTCAGTTCAGCGGCGTGACGACGTATCGCGCCTCTGAATTCGAATACCGCATTCAAGCAGCTGCCAAGGACGTCCGCATCAACTATCCCTCCCACATCACCAGCGTGATCGACGGGGATTTGACCTGGGCCGGGGCGGGCGGCCGGAGCATCCTCAATGGCAACGTCGTGATCTCGCGCATGTCCACCGCCAGCAACCTATCGTTCGCCGATTTGTTCGCGAGCCTACAGCAACCCGAGGGCAGTCTCACGCCGAGCCCGTTGCTGGAGGGCCTGCAAATCAACGTGCATGTCGGAGCCATCCAGCAATTGCCTATCGAAACGACGCTAGTGCGGGATGTGGAAGCGGATTTCGATCTCGACTTGGTGGGCACGCTCGCCAGCCCGTCGCTGATCGGCGAAATCCAAATCGCGCAAGGCGAATTGCGGATGCTCGGCACGCACTACCGCATCAACCGGGGCGAGATCCGCTTCATCGACGCCCTGCGGGCAGAGCCGGTCCTCAACGTCGAGCTGGAGACTCGGATCCGGGATGTTGACCTGGCCCTAGTGCTATCGGGGCCGGGCCGGAACTTGGATCTGAGCTATCGCTCCGATCCGCCGCTGCCCTTCCACGACTTGGTAGACCTAGTCGCGGTCGGCAAGGAGCCGACAGTCGATCCGAGCATCGCATCGCGGCGGCGCATCGAGCAGCAATCCCTAGTGCAGACAGGCGCCGACAATATCCTCAGCCAAGCCATTTCCCGCCCGGTTTCAAAGCGCCTGCAGCGCTTCTTCGGCGTCAGCCGGCTCAAAGTAGACCCGCAAGTCGGCGGTCTGGAATCCAACCCGAGCGCCCGCCTGTCAACCGAGCAGCAGATTGCCGACGATATCACGCTGATCTACAGCTACGACCTCTCGTCGGCCCAGCAACAGGCCATTCGCCTAGAGTGGAATCCCGACCGCAAATGGTCGTTCATCGTCACGCGGGACCAGAACGGCTTGCTCGGCTCCGATGTCCTGTACAAGCTGCGGCTGAGGTAGCTTTCGGCTGCCGCGCCGGCCCGTGCTACGCGAGCTGCAGCGCAGGTTGGGGGGCAAGGCCGAACCCATCGAATTGCTTGCGCTGCAGGTGGGGGTAGGCAGCGGCGGCGATCATGGCGGCATTGTCGGTCGCCAGCGCGAGCGTGGGGAAGTAGCACGGCAGCGGCAACGACTCGAATGCCGCGCGCAGACCCGAATTGGCTGCGACGCCGCCAGCCACGATGATCGACTCGACCTGCTCTTGTTCAGAGGCTCGCACGGCGCGCCGGAGCAGTTCTGAGACGGCTCGGCGCTGGAACGACGCGATCAGGTCGAGGCAGCCCTGGCTGGCCGAGTCCAACAGGGCTTGGAAGGTGGGGCGCCCGTTGCTCAGCAACGTCCGCCGACACTCGATCTCCTCGCCGAGATCGGCAGCTTGGACATGGTGGCGGATTGCCGTCTTCAACCCGCTAAAGCTCATGTCGAGCGGATTGCCCTTCATGCGCACCACGGGCAGGCGCACCTTGTCGGGATCGCCGTGCGGTGCCAACCTGTCCAAGATCGGCCCTCCCGGATAGCCGAACCCAAGAAGTTTTGCGACCTTGTCGTAAGCCTCGCCGGCCGCATCGTCACGCGTGCGCCCCAAGAGGCGGTAGGCATAGCTATCGCGGTCGTGCCGATTGACTATGAACATATGGCTGTGACCGCCGCTCACGACGACGGCGAGAGCCGGGAACTCGACCTCTGCTCGGGCCGCGCGCCGCTCAAGCACGACGGAATGAATATGGCCCTCGATGTGGTTGACCCCGATCAACGGCACCCCGAGGGACGCTGCCAGGCCCTTGGCGTAGGTAACCCCGACCAGCAGCGCTCCGATGAGCCCCGGCCCGTATGTCACGCCGATGGCATTGACGTCTTGGTAGCCGATGCCTGCGCGGGCCAACGCTTCGCGCACTACGGGGACGATTGCGCGCAGGTGCTCGCGGGACGCCAGTTCCGGCACCACGCCGCCGTAGGCGGCATGCACGTCGAACTGCGAGGAAATCACATTGGAGAGCAGGCGGTCACCATCGGCGACCACGGCAGCTGCGGTCTCGTCGCAAGAAGTCTCGATCCCAAGCAGGTTCATAGCGACATGGATGCCCTCGCGAGCGCTCACGCCCGCGAGGGCAAGGGCGGCGCTGTCGCGCCTGTGTTGATTGCACTGGCAGTATCCTTGGCACGGCGAGTTGCCGGTCCACGGTTACTACGGCCCCGCACTGGCAAGAACGGGGCATCGGAACGTCCGAGCAGTCGCGCTAACTCTCGGCCACCTCTCCGTCCAGATGAATACTACCAGCTGTACTGTCGTTCATGTCTCTGAATCACCTCCTTTGGCCAGTGGTTGGAACCATCCTAGCGCACCGTGCAAATGCCGTCAATCTCATCGCCCTTCAGCTTGGGTCATGCGCCTAGCGCAAGCTATACTCTGATCGTTCTGACCGGGCCAGTGCTCTCGGCGGAAGTGCGAGAATGGGCGGCTTCGACGGCTTGGCCTGTTTCTGCTTCGGTATGGGATCGCTGTCTTGAGGCCGTGAGACTGCGGATGTTTCCGCTACCGTGGACATCGCGCTGTTGCCGAGGGACCGGAATACGTCGTGATTGTCGGCTTCAGGGACGGGCAGACCGAGGCATTCTACCGGGGTCGCTGGATCGCGGCGTTCTCCGGCTTCGCCGAACCGCTTCGCGCAAGCTCGACCAGCTCGATGCCGCCACCCGCCTCAGCGATCTGGCGCGGCCCGGCAACCGCCTCAAACCGCTGAAGGGCCGACGTAAGGGGCGGTGGAGCATCCGCATAAACGACCAGTGGCGAATCTGTTTCCGGTGGCCGGACGGAAGCCCCGGACCGACCGAAGTCGAAATCGTGGACTACCATTAGGAGGAGGCACATCATGCGCGATCCCATCCATCCGGGCGAGACGCTGCGCGAGGACCTCGACGCGCTCGGCATGAGCGCGGCAGAGCTGGCGCGGCGGATCGAAGTGCCTGTGAACCGGATCACTGAGATCCTCAACGGACGACGTGCGGTAACCGGTGATACGGCGCTGCGCTTGGGGCGCTTCTTCGGCACCTCGGGGGAGTTCTGGATCAACCTCCAGAAGCTCTACGAACTGCGGCTGGCGGAACAGAAGAACGGTGCGGCGATCTCCCGGCTGCCGACATTGCATACCGACAAGGGTCTGCACGCAATGGGATGAGGGCAAGCAGATAACGCACATGAAGGATGGTAGCTCGTGCAGATTCGGACAAGCGAGGCACCATGCGAACACGAACGCCGAACCGCGGATGTGTCAGAGCTAGGGGAAGACGGTTGAAACCTCGTGGCATTCCGGGTTCACCGCACATCGTGTAGCGCTGCTCTCTAACGTGCTTGTGCCGTTTTCGACGAGAGACGGAATGCGACATCGAGTGGCATCTGAACCAATCGCTTGATCAACGCGGAGATACATAGCGTGCGTGGATGAAATATAGAAGCGAACAAGCGTAATGCGTTTGTCCGTGGTGAGATCAACTCAACGTATCTTGTAACCACCGCCACTCGTCCCTACCTCGCGGCTGAGACTTGGCGCGCTTGGCCATCCAGATCCGAGCGAGCCCAGAGCACCGCCGGCCCGCCCTAGCGCACTGCGCAGCCGATGGGCGCGCGAAGTCTGTGTCGATAGAATGAGAATTGCCGCCGCGGTGCGGACCAAACCCATGTACAACGTGATTGTGATCGGCTCCGGCTGCGCCGGCAACACCGCCGCCATCTATGCGGCCCGCGCGAGCTTGGAACCCTTGGTGATCGAAGGCCTAGAAGCCGGCGGCCAGCTTTCCCTGACCACTGACGTGGAGAACTTCCCCGGGTTCCCGGAAGGAATCATGGGGCCGGATCTAGTCGATCGCATGAAGCAGCAGGCACAGCGCTTCGGGGCCGCATACAGGCACGGCGCGGTTACGCGGGCGGATCTGTCCTCCCGCCCGTTCAAGCTCTGGCTCGGCGAGGAGCAACTCGAGACTCGGACGCTCATCATCGCCTCCGGCGCCTCCGCCCGCTGGCTCGGACTGCCATCGGAGCAGGCCCTCGTGGGCCACGGTGTCAGCTCGTGCGCGACGTGCGACGGCTTCTTTTTCCGCGGACAGCCCGTGACGGTCATTGGCGGTGGCGACAGCGCGATGGAAGAGGCGCTCTTCCTCACGAAATTTGCCACAGAGGTGGCCATCGTCCATCGTCGCGAGGAGTTCCGGGCCTCGAAGATCATGCTGGATCGCGCACTCGCCAACCCCAAGATCGAATGGATCACCAACACGACCGTCATGGAGGTCGCAGATCCGGCCGCCAAGGAAGTGACCAGCGTGCGACTACGCAGCACACTGGATGGAATGGAATGGGACCACAAGACCAGCGCGTTGTTCCTGGCAATCGGGCACGTGCCCAACACCGACGTGTTCAAGGGCCAACTCGACCTCGACGATCAGGGCTATATCGTCTCCCACGGCGGCGCGCGGACCAATATCGAGGGTGTTTTCCACGCCGGTGACGTCGAGGACAGAGTCTATCGACAGGCCATCACGGCGGCCGGGGCAGGCTGCAAGGCAGCTATCGAGGCGGAACGCCTGCTGGAAGCGGAGGGCTAGCCGGACTGCGCCCGCGTCAAGCGGTCGTCGCGAAGAGATCCATCTGCCCGGGCGCTGACTTGGGCACCTTGGCTCTGCGGCGGAGGGCGTCCGGCCTGCCGATGACGCCCATCACCACACAGCTGTGCAGGGCAGCTTGCGGCACGAAGACGCGCCGCGTGAGTCCCTTGGAGTCGGGCGGCGTCAACGTCACGCCGGGCTCGCCCAAGACGCGCAGGTTGTTCGGGATCACGCCTTCCAGTTCCCCGCCGTCCACGAACCGCGCTCGAATCCACAGCCCGCCCAGCTTGGGCCGGGAGATGAACTCCTTGCGCTGGTCGCGCTCGGGATCCTTGCCGAAATCACGCACGAAGTACACGGCCCGCACCTGATCGTACGGGATGACGATCGGCTGGGCCGTGCTCGTGATCAGCTCGATCCCGTCGTTGCGAAGGTATTGCTGCGGGTCCACCCAGCCCTCGACCTTGTCGAGCCCGAAACGCCGCACATAGACCTTCTTGTTCGTAGAATTCAACAATTGCCCCCGAAATGTTTTGTGCCCATTCGCAATGCTAGTACGCACATGCAGGGGTGTCAAGCAGCGCTACCACAAGCCGTCCAGTATGATTGGCTTGTGGCGCAGGCAGACTCCTCTGTGCAGGAATTTCTGGCCTACGCCAGCGTCGAAAAGGGCCTGTCCGCGAACAGCATCGCGGCTTACCGCCGAGACCTGACCCGCCTATCGGAGTTTCTGGCGGGGCGGGACGTGCGCGTGCCGGGTGCCAGTAATGCCGACCTGAGAAGCTTTCTCGACGCACTCTACGGAGCGGGCTTGAGCGGTCGTTCGGTCGCCCGGTATCTGAGCAGCATTCGCAGCCTGTATCGCTACTTGGTAGATCAAGGCCGGACCGTACAAGACCCCTCGGCTCACCTTGATTCTCCGGGCCGCTGGAAGACCCTGCCGAAGTTCCTCACGTTCGACGAAGTCGACCAGCTGCTCTCCGCGCCGGTTCCGCAGACACCCCTCGGCAGCCGCGATCTCGCGATGCTGCAATTGCTGTACGCAACTGGACTGCGGGTTTCAGAACTGATCGCGGTGCGGCTGGCGGACCTCGACACCAAGATGGGGATCGTGCGCACGATCGGCAAGGGCGACAAGACGCGCCTGGTGCCGGTGGGCCGGACAGCGCTCGACGCGATCGAGAGCTATGTCGACCAACATCGCCGAGTGATCCTCAAGCAGGCTTCGTCGGAGTTCTTGTTCGTGACCTCGCTAGGCACGTCGATGACGCGCCAGGCGTTTTGGAAGCTGTTGCGCAAGTACGGCCTTGTCGCCGGCATCGACAAGCGGATCACGCCCCACGTGCTGCGGCACAGCTTCGCGACACACCTGCTGGAGCGCGGGGCCGACCTGCGCAGCCTCCAGCTGATGCTGGGGCATGCGGACATCTCCACCACGCAGATTTACACGCACGTGCTGCGCGCCCGCATGCGCAAGATCTACGACAGCTACCACCCGCGCGGCTAGCCAGCACGTATCTCGCGCACCGGTGCCCCGCAAGCACTGTTTGCTACGCTGCCTGCATGAATCTGGGCGAGAAGTTTTCGCGGGATGCGCTCGTGATGCGTTCGTCGCTGATCCGCCAACTCACCGGCTTGGTCAACCAGCCGCACGTGATCTCGTTCGCTGCCGGCTCGCCCAATGCGCTGACGTTTCCGTACGAGCAGTTGCGCCAGATCCAGCACGAGCTGATCGAACGCGAGCGCGGCCATATCTTCCAGTACTCGGTGACTCGCGGCAACGCGCGGCTCATCAATGCAGTTTGCGAGCGCGACCGCTCGCTCAAGGGCATCGAGTCCACTCCGGCCGAGACCTTGCTGGCGAGCGGCTCCCAGCAGGGGCTGGACTTCATCGCAA
>LXNJ01001600.1_pt1 | contig 13236 bp, 7 predicted proteins | sample 809081 | NCBI WGS metagenome assembly LXNJ01 (sample SAMN04870510, study PRJNA318959) | sponge metagenome | biome: sponge; feature: marine sponge reef; material: water | host: Petrosia ficiformis | place: Greece: Milos, Mediterranean Sea | collected 2013-05-29 | depth 5-7 m
TCAGCAGAGATGCAGAGGGGTTCGCGGTAGCGTGTGGGGTGGCGGAGCGCATGTTGGACGTCGTAGACCTCACCAACTGGCGAGCGCGGCTCCAGTTCCACCGTGAGTTGGGCCGGCTCGGTGTGATCGAGGCGTTGGAGAAGGCGGGCGTAGCGCCGGGTGATACGGTACGCATCGGTGAAGTTGAGATGGAGTGGGAGTAGAAGGCGTGCGCAGAGGCATCCTTGGCGGCACCTTTGATCCGATCCACACCGGGCACCTCATCCTTGCGCAGGAAGTGCTCTGGCGGCTGGGCCTGGACGAGGTCTGGTTCATACCAACGGGGCTGCCGTGGATGAAGCTCGGGGAGCCGGTCACGGCACGCGAGCACCGGCAAGCGATGGTGGAGCTGGCGATAGCGGGGAACCCTGCGTTCCAACTGTCCACGATCGAGATGGACAGGCCGGGAGAGACGTACACAGTGGATACGCTGGATGCGTTACGGGCGGGCCCTATGGCCGGTGACGAGCTGTTGTTCATCATGGGCGCGGACACGCTGCGTACGATGGCACGATGGAAAGAACCGAAACGCATCCTGGAGCAGGTCCGGTTGGTGGTGGCGCTCCGGCCCGGTCATGGAACCGTCGAGTTCGAAGCGCTGACAGCGATAGACCCTGCTGCGGCCGAGCGAGTGATGGTGGTGCACATGCCCCTGATCGAGATCAGCGGGACGGAACTGCGCCGCCGGATGAGCCATGGCGAGCCAGTGCGGTACCTGGTGCCCGATGCGGTGGGCGAGTACATAGAAAAGCATCGCCTGTACCGGGGACCACGGCAGGCGGGACCCATTTCAGGAGGAGACGGCGCATGACGGCCAGGGGAGACGGACTAGGGGAAGAGATACTGGAGCTGGCAAAAGAGCTGGACGCGCTTCTCTACGGGGAGTTTGTGCTGACATCCGGCCAGACGAGCAGATACTACTTCGACGGCCGCCTCCTGACCCTGTCGCCGAGAGGTGCGAACTTGGTGGCACGGGCATTGTTGCCGGCCATACGGACCGCAGGCGCGTCGGCGGTGGGAGGGCCCGCGGTGGCGGCAGTGCCAATGGTGACGGAGATAGCCATGCTGAGCGGGCAGGACGGCGGCGAACCGGTGCCGGGGTTCTTCGTGCGGAAAGAGGCCAAGGACTACGGGATGGGAAAGGCGGTCGAAGGGCCGATACCGGCGGGAGCGCGGGTGGCGATCGTGGACGATGCGTGCTCGACAGCAGGGTCGCTCTACATGGCGATAGAGGCCGCGGAAGCCGCTGGACACGAGGTGGTCCTCGTGGCGTGCATCCTGGACCGCAGGCAGGGCGGCAGCGAGCGCCTGCAGGCGGAAGGGTATGCTTTCCACACGATCCTTGTGGGAGATGACGAAGGGCAGGTGCGCGTGGCGTGACGCGCCACGCGGTGCGTTAGACGTCGAGGTTCTTGACCTGACGGGCGTGCGTCTGGATCCACTCTTTGCGCGGCGCGACGAGATCACCCATGAGTTCCGTGAAGGCGTTGTCGGCGTCGGCTGCGTCCGCCACGGTTACCCTGAGCAGCGTGCGTGTGGCCGGGTTCATGGTCGTTTCCCAGAGCTGGTCGGGGTTCATCTCACCAAGCCCCTTGTAGCGCTGGAGGCCGATGCCCTGTCGTTCGGAGTTGCGTTCGAGCACCTGCGCGAGGTCGTGCCAGGGCACGCCGGTGGCGACCTCGTTGTCGCGCCGGGAGACCATGTAGGTATGGCCGTTCACCCACTCGGCCATCTGTGGGAAGAGTTGCTGGGCTCGGTGGGCCATGGCGGACTCGAGAACGCGGGGCACGTTGATGGTGCCGTAGCCGGGCGCCTCGATGAAGTACTCCTTCTTGCGCTTGTTGACGACCTTCCTGCACTCGAACCCCTGGGACGTGAGCCAGTCCACGACAGCGTCCACGGTCTGCTCACCCTCGAACGAGAGCCGGTATGCGCCGTGCTCTGCGCCCTGCAGGAATGGCCCCACCAGTTCCGGAGCGAGGCCGAGGCTGGAGAGCGGGCGCGTCCAATTCTCAAACTCCTTGAGGCGGTTGACGAGGCCCTGGATCTTGGCGCCGGCGAGGGAAACGGCGCCGTCGCTGGACTGGATTGAGAGCCGCCCGAAGAGTTGCTTGGCGAGCCAGGTGTCCTTCTCAGCTTCGGAATACTTGTATTCGACCGACCTGCCGCGCGAGGTGCGGTAGAGGGGCGGCTGAGCGATGTAGAGGTGCCCTTCGTCGATGAGCTCGCGCATGTTGCGGAAGAAGAAGGTGAGGAGGAGGGTCCGGATGTGCGCGCCGTCCACGTCTGCATCGGTCATGATGATGACCTTGTGATAGCGAAGCTTGGGAAGGTTGAAGTCTTCGCCGAGCCCTGCGCCGAGCGCGGTGATGAGGGCGCGTATCTCCTCGTGTGCGAGCATCTTGTCCGGGCGGGCCTTCTCCACGTTGAGGATCTTGCCTCTGAGGGGGAGGATGGCCTGAGTGCGGCGGTCGCGCCCCATCTTTGCGGAGCCGCCCGCCGAGTCGCCTTCCACGACGTAGATTTCGCAGAGTTCAGGGTTCCGCTCGGCGCAGTCGGCGAGCTTACCCGGCAGCGAGCCCCCGTCCATGGCGTTCTTGCGGATGACGAGGTCTCGCGCCTTTCGAGCGGCCTCGCGGGCGCGCTGGGAGGTGAGGCACTTGTCGATGATGCGCCGGGCCTCCTGCGGGTGCTCGTCCAGGTAGTACTCGAGGCGCTGTACGAGGGTCTGCTCGACGGCGGTCTTGGTCTCGGCGTTGCCGAGCTTGCCCTTGGTCTGGCCTTCGAACTGGGGTTCTTCGAGCCGAACGCTGACGATGGCCGTGAGGCCCTCGCGCACGTCGTCGCCGCTGAAGTTGGCGACATCCTCTTTGACGAGCTTGCTCTTCTTGGCGTAGTTGTTGATGGCGCGGGTGAGCCCTGCGCGGAAGCCGACGAGGTGCGTGCCGCCGTCCGCGGTGTTGATGCAGTTGGCGAAGGCGAGGGTGGACTCGTAGAAGCCCGTGTTGTACTGGAGGGCGACTTCGACCATCGCGTGGTCGGTCTTCTCATCGTAGTAGAAGGGCTCGTCCTGGAGGACCTCGCGGTTCTGGTTGAGCTGCTTGACGAAGCTGGCGATACCGCCCTCAAAGTAGAACGTGCGGTCGGCGTCAGGGTGCGCCTCGGAGGCGAAAGAGAGCCAGATACCCTTGTTGAGGTAGGCCATCTCGCGGAAGCGCTGAACGAGGGTGTCGCGGTCATAGTTGGCGGGGCCGAATACTTCGGTGTCGGCCATGAAACGGACGAGTGTGCCGTTCTGGAAGGAAGCGTTCTCCGGGATGAGGCCTTCGTCCACCACGTCGGTGATGGGGATGCCGCGTTCGTACTCCTGGGAGTGGATCTGACCGTCGCGGCGGACCTCTACGCGCATCCACTCTGACAGGGCGTTCACAACGGAGGCGCCGACGCCATGGAGGCCGCCGGAGACCTTGTAGGCTCCTCCGCCGAACTTTCCGCCGGCGTGAAGGGTGGTCATGATGGTTTCCAGGGCGGGCCTGCCCGTGGTCGCGTGCAGGTCTGTGGGGATACCGCGGCCGTTGTCTCGGACGGAGACGGAGTTGTCGTCGTGGAGCGTGACGAAGACGTGGTCGCAGTAGTCGGCCATCGCTTCGTCGATGGCGTTGTCCACGATCTCATAGACGAGGTGGTGGAGGCCGCGCTGGTCGGTGCTGCCGATGTACATGCCGGGACGCCGGCGAACGGCCTCCAGCCCTTCCAGGACCTGGATGTCGCTTGCCGTGTACCGGGCTTCCTGTTGTTTGACCATGGTGGGTTCAAGACTCCTGGAAGTGCTGGGTCTTACCTGCGAGACACACAGGCGTACAAGCACTTCTAATTCTACCCGATTGTGCCGCCTCGGTCAAAGGTGGAACACAACATATTGTAGTTGGTTGTAGGCCTGATGGCGGTTGTGCGCCCACTTGCTCTCCACTGTAGTATTTTGCCTGTGCATTACCCCCCTGTCATCGCGATAGACGGCCCCGCTGCCTCCGGCAAGACGACCGTGGGCCGCGAATTGGCGCGCCGGTTGGGCTACGCCTTCGTAGACACGGGTGTCTACTACCGCGCGGTTGCGATCGCCGCACTCGACGCCGGCACGCCGTTCGACGACGCGGCCGCGCTCGCGAAGCTCGCCGACGCGATGGAGATACGCCTGGGCGACGGAGGACTGAGCGTATTGGTCAACGGCGTGGATGTTGCCTCCCGTCTGCGTGCCCCCGAGGTTGACGCAGCCGTGTCTCCGGTCGCGAAGGTGGGGGGCGTCCGCAGGGCCATGGTCGCGCAGCAGCGTGCGACTGCGAAAGGGGGCGATGTCGTAATGGTGGGGCGGGACATCGGGACGCACGTGCTCCCGGATGCTGCGAAGGTGTACCTGGATGCCTCGCCGCAGGAGCGGGCCCGCAGGCGGTTCAGGGAACTGTCCGGAACGGAACAGGCACGATCGGAGGCGGAAGTGCTGCGGAACCTGGAGTTGCGGGACACGATCGACTCGGGCCGTGAAGACTCGCCATTGCGGGTGGCGGAAGGCGCCTGGCGCATAGTCACCGACGGACTGGACGTCGCAGGTGTCGTTGAGCGTGTGTTGGCGGCCCTGGGCACGGAGGAGGACGAGTGACCGGCTCCCCGTTCGACTGCTGGTACCGGCTCGGGCGGGTGCTCTCCCGCATCTTCATCCCGACGTTCGGGAGCATCCGGGTGCTGGGACAGGAGCACGTGCCCCGGACCGGTCCGCTGATCATCGTCGCCAACCACCAGAGCAACGCGGACCCGCCGGTGATGGTGTATGCGGTCCCGCGGCCGATCTTCTTCATGGCGAAGCGCTCGCTGTTCTGGGGGCCGGTCCTTTCGTATCTGTTCCGCTCCGTACACGTCTATCCCGTGGACCGGGACGGACGCGACATGGACGCGCTGAGGTGGGCGCAGCGAACGCTGGGCAGCGGCAAAGCGCTGCTCGTATTCCCCGAGGGAACGCGGAGCCCGGGCGGGCTGCGCCGAGCGACGGACGGGTTGGCGTACCTTGCGCTGTCGTCCGGCGCGCCGGTCCTGCCGGTGGCGATCACGGGAACGGAGCGTATCAAGGGCATGTTCCGGATCGCGTTCCATTTCCAGAGGCTGCACGTGACGATCGGGGAGCCGTTCCTGCTGCAGCGTTCGGAAGGACGGCTTGACAGGACGCAGTTGCAGGCTGCGACGGGGGAAGTGATGGCCCGCATCGCTGCGCTTCTCCCGGAGGCGTATCGGGGGGTGTACGCGGAGAATTCGACTAGTGGTGAGAAGGATAGGGACGCGTAGACCGGCCAGCGGCCTTGTGCTAGCATCGCCCGTTGGCGTGACCGGCGGGAGGCCGCAACTCTCGAGCCGGTTGCATGGGGGTTCCACAATGACGGTGACGATGTCCGGGAAGATGGTGTACCGCCTCGCGGAGGGCGGAGCAGACATGGTAAGTCTTCTCGGAGGGAAGGGAGCGCATGCGAGCGAGATGGCGCGCATCGGCGTTCCCGTGCCTCCGGGATTCGTGATTACGACGGAGACGTCGCTGGAGTATTTCCGGCAGGGACGGCGCTTTCCCGATGGCCTGTGGGACGACATAGTCCGGCACGTTCACATGCTGGAAGAGCAGACGGGCCGCCTGTTCGGGGACGAAGACAACCCGCTCGTGGTTTCGGTCCGCTCGGGCGCTCCCGTGTCCATGCCCGGGATGATGGACACCATCCTCAACATGGGCGTCACCGACACGACGGTTGCGGGCCTGGCCAGGATGATGGGCGACGAACGTCCCGCTCTGGACGCCTTCAGGCGGCTGATACAGGGATTCGGCGATGTGGTGCTGGGCATCCCTAAGGCCCGTTTCGAGACCGTGCTGGAGGACACGAAGAAACGCGCTGGCGCCGGATTCGACTATGAACTGCAGCCCGAAGCGCTGCAGGGGCTCATCAGCGAGTTCAAGGGGATCATTCAGGAGGCGACCGGAGAGCCGCTCTCGGACGACCCCTGGGTGTTGCTCAAGGCTGCGGTAGAAGCCGTGTTCAACTCGTGGAACAACCCGCGCGCCATCACCTACCGCGAGTTCCAGGGCATCTCCCACAACATGGGCACCGCGTGCGTCATCATGGCGATGGTATTCGGCAACCTGGGGAACGACAGCGGCACGGGCGTGCTCTTCTCTCGCAATCCCGGCAGCGGCGAGCGCGGACTGTACGGCGAGTTCCTGCCGAACGCCCAGGGTGAGGACGTCGTTGCGGGGATACGCACGCCTCAGCGCATCCAGGCCCTGCACTCGGCCTGGCCTGAGATTTACGGCCAGATAGACGAGACAGCGCGCCAGTTGGAAGCGCACTACAAGGACGTGCAGGACATCGAGTTCACCGTGGAGCGGGGGAAGCTGTACATCCTTCAGACGCGCTCCGCCAAGCGGACGGCGTCGGCGGCGGTGCGGATAGCGGTGGAGCTGGTATCGGAGGGAGTGCTGACGCAGGAACAGGCATTAGGGCGAGTGGAGGCCGGCGAGGTTTCGGCCGTGCTCATGCCCCATTTCGTGACTGAAGCGAAAGCGGCGGCGATGAAGGAAGGACGCCTCCTGGCTGAAGGGGTCGGAGCATCGCCCGGCGCGGCATCCGGCGTCGTGGTGATGGACCCGGACCGGGTCGCGGCGATCGCTGACGGCGGCCAGCCGGTGATCCTGGTGCGACAGGAGACGAACCCGGACGACGTGCACGGCATCATCAAGGCGAATGGCGTGCTCACGAGCCGGGGCGGAATGACGAGCCACGCGGCGGTCGTGACGCGGGGACTAGGGAAGCCGTGCGTTGTCGGTTGCGAGGAATTGCGCTTCGAGGCGGACGGACGCGCCACGGCGCGCGGCAAGTCCATCGCTGAGGGCGACGTCATCAGCCTGGATGGCGCGACCGGCGAGATATTCATCGGCGAAGTGGAGGCAGTGGCGCCAAGGCCCGACGAACTCGAGGAACTGAACACACTGCTCGGCTGGGCGGACGGGGTCCGTAGGCTACAGGTGTGGGCGAACGCGGATACCCCTGAGGACGCGCACCGCGCACGAGCGAACGGCGCCGAAGGCATCGGTCTGTGCCGCACGGAGCACATGTTCTTTGCAGAGGAGCGGCTGAGGCACATCCGACGCCTGCTGGCGATCGGGCCGGAGGCGTCGCAGCTGATCCGCCGGGTGAGCGAACTGGAGGAGGCGCTGGAAAACGCGCCCGCATCCGAACGCGAGGCGATGCAGGGCCGGCTGGAGGAGGCGAAGGCGCAGTGCGACTCGTCGGAGGCGGTGCAGGGCTTCCACGCTGAGCTGGCCGAGCTCGAGCGCTTCCAGACCGAAGACTTCTACGGCATCTTCAAGGCGATGGAAGGTCTGCCGGTCGTGATCCGGCTTCTGGACGCTCCGCTCCACGAGTTCCTGCCGGACTACGGAGAGCTGGTGCAGGAAGTAGCGGAACTGACGCGCCGCATCGAGGGCGACAACCGGATGGAAGCATGGCTGAACAGGGGCCGGGACCTGGTCAACCGCTCGGCTGCTGAGTTGGAGAAGCTCACGGTGGGCAAGCGCGTGACGGACTGGCTCTCGGAGCGTGTGTCCCTCCCACAGCAAGCCGATGAAGAGGGCCTGCGAGAGGAGCTGGAGGAGAAGGAGCGCACGCTCGAACTCGTGGCGCACCTGCGGGAGTCGAACCCGATGCTGGGCCACCGCGGTTGCCGCGTCGGCCTGACGATGCCGGAGATTTACGAGATGCAGGTGCGGGCGATCGTCACGGCGGGCTGCCGCCTTGCCGAGGAAGGCGCCCCGGTGCGGGCGGAGATCATGATCCCCATCGTCTCGCACGTCAATGAGTTGAAGTGGCTCCGCCCCCGGCTGCGAGCCGTCGCCAGCAAGACGCGTGAAGCGTTGGGGATATACGTGACGTACCTTTTCGGGACGATGATAGAAGTCCCTCGCGCAGCGCTGACCGCTGACGAGGTCGCGACGGAAGCGGAGTTCTTCTCGTTCGGATCGAACGACCTGACGCAGATGACGTTCGCGTTCAGCCGGGACGACGCGGAAAGCAAGTTCCTGAACCACTACGTGGAGACGGAGATACTGCCGCGCAACCCGTTCAACACGCTCGACACCCGTGGCGTTGGAAGGCTGATGCGGATGGCGACCGAAGCTGCGCGCGAGGTCGATCCGGAGTTCCCGATAGGCATATGCGGAGAGCACGGGGGCGACCCTCGAAGCGTGGCGTTTTGCAACGAGTTGGGGCTGAATTACGTGAGCGCTTCGCCGTTCCGCGTTCCGGTCGCCCGCCTCGCTGCAGCGCAGAGCGCATTGGGCCAGATACAGGCCGCAGATTAGCCGGGTGCGCGCTCTATTGTGACGTAGTTCACAACCCTATTGACGCTCACGCCATGAGTCTCTACGATTGAGCACGTTGCCGGGGTAACCTGCCCCGGTTTCGTATTTACCGCCATCAGGCGTTGGGACTGGGAGGAGGCGGGCCATGGCAACAGCCCGCGACCATGAGGCGCGGCAGTACGTCCTCCGCACTGCCAAGGAGAACGACGTCAAGTTCATCCGCCTCTGGTTCACTGACATCCTGGGAACGCTCAAGGGTTTCGCTATCACGGAAGCGGAGCTCGAAGGAGCGTTGGAATACGGCATGGCGTTCGACGGCTCCACGGTGCAGGGTTTCGCGCGCCGGGACGAGAGCGACATGGTTGCCATGCCCGACCCGACGACGTTCTCGATACTCCCCTGGCGTCCGCGCCAGAATGCAGTTGCTCGCATGTTCTGCGACGTTCTGCGTCCCTCAGGGGAACCGTTCGAGGGTGACCCCCGCAATGTCCTGAAGGTGGCGCTGGAGCGCGCGGCGCAGCAGGGCTACGAGTTTCAGGTTGGCCCTGAGATGGAGCACTTCTACCTGAAGTCGACCGAAGAACCGGAGCCGCTCGACGCGGGAGGCTACTTCGACCTGACGACCACGCTGGACAAGGGCGCAGACCTCAGGCGGCAGACGGTGCTCTCGCTCGAAGAGATGGGTATCCCGGTGGAGTACAGCCATCACGAGGTGGCGCACGGACAGCACGAGATTGACCTGCGCCACACGGACGCGTTGACCATGGCCGATGCCGTGATGACGTACCGCCAGGTGGTCAAGGAAGTGGCGATGGGGCATCAGGTATACGCGACGTTCATGCCCAAGCCCTTCGAACACCAGAATGGGAGCGGGATGCACATCAATATGTCCCTCTTCCAGGGAGGAGAGAACGCGTTTTACGATCCGGAAGGAGAGCACAAAATCTCCTCGACGGGCCAGCATTTCATCGCGGGACTTCTCCGGCACGCGGGCGAGATCGCTTGTGTGTGCAACCAGTGGGTCAACTCCTACAAGCGGCTCACACCCGGCTACGAGGCCCCCATTTACGCGACGTGGGCGGCGGTCAACCGCTCCAACCTCGTGCGGGTGCCGGCCTATCGTCCGGGGAAGGAAGCGTCGGTCCGCATCGAGTTCCGCCTGCCTGACCCGGCGTGCAACCCCTACCTCGCGTTCGCCGCGATCCTGACGGCCGGTCTCGCAGGCGTGCGGAACGCATACCCGTTGGCGGATTCCACAGACGTGGACGTGGATGCGCTGTCGGAGGCGGAGCGCTCGAAACTGGGCATCCGCCGTCTGCCCGGCAGTTTGTACGAGGCGCTCGAAGAAGCGGAGAAGAGCGCGGTCCTACGGGAGGCGCTGGGCGAGCACACGTTCAACTCGCTCCTTGAGAACAAGCGTATCGAGTGGGACGGGTACCGATTCGCGGTCACCGACTACGAGATGAAGCGGTACCTGCCCATCCTGTAAGGAGAAGGCTGCTCGCCAGGAAGCAGCCCGGTAACCGATGCACGATCCATCAACAAAGCGCACACCGTACGCCCCACGTGTCGAGCACGATGCGAGCGGGGTTGGCTTCGTTGCGGATATCAACGGCAACGAGAGCCGCCCTGTGCCGGACAAGGTCATCCCCTTATTCGCTGGATATCGCCACCCTCAACAGCGAGCTCTTGGTGGCCGAGTGTCGCTGGTGTACCGAACGAGTACAGCGGCCTTTTACCAGGGGGCCGAATCTGCTACTCTTGGAGAACAGCTATACGTGTAGGGTCAAGCAGCGTTCTCTTCCTCTAGGCTTCCACGTCAAGAGCAGGAGAGGCGCACTCTTTGCGTTCAACGCTGAGAGGCCGAGGAGTGACCGGTGGCAAAGGTTTGGAAAGGCGAGCCCTTTGGGCTGTACCGTCCCGAGTTCGAGCACAGCGCCTGCGGAGTAGGCGTCGTGGCGAACGTCCGCGGCGTGAAGTCCAATGAGGTCGTTCGGAACGCGCTCGAGGTGCTGACCAACCTCGCGCACCGCGGCGCGGCGGGTAGCGACCCCGAAACCGGCGACGGCGCTGGGGTGCTGCTCCAGATGCCGCATGAATTCCTGCGCCGCGAAACGGCGAAGCTGGGGATCGACCTTCCGGGACCCGGCGGCTACGCGGCCGGCATCGTGTTTCTGCCGCAGGACAACGCAGAGCGCGAGGCGTGCGAGGCTATCGTCGTGCGCGCCATTGAACAGGAGGGACAGCGGTTCCTCGGCTGGCGCGACGTTCCCGTGGACCCGTCTGTCATCGGCCACGTCGCCCGGGAGTGTCAGCCGGTGATTCGCCAGCTGTTCATCGGTATGGGCTCCGGGTTCGACTCCGCGGCGTTCGAGCGCAAGCTGTTCGTCATTCGCAAGGTCGCTGAGCGCGAAGTCCTCGACGCGGCCCTTACCGACGGAGGCGAGTTCTACGTCTGCAGCCTTTCCTCGAAGCTGGTTGTCTACAAGGGCTTGCTCATGGGCACTCAGCTCGGGGGCTTCTACAAGGACCTGGAAGACCCGCTCGTGGCGAGTTCCTTCGCGCTTGTGCATTCGCGCTTCAGCACCAACACCCTGGGCTCATGGAAGCTGGCGCACCCCTACCGCTACCTTGTCCACAACGGCGAGATCAACACGCTGCGGGGCAACATCAACTGGATGGTGGCGCGCCAGAACGCCATGGCCTCGTCGGAATTCGGCGACGATCTTGAAAAACTGTTCCCCATCATCTGGCCGGGCCAGAGCGACACCGCGTGCATCGACAACGCCTACGAGCTCATGCTCCACACCGGGCGCCCGTTACACCACACGATGATGGCGCTGATCCCGGAGGCCACCGGCCCGAAGGTCCAGATGTCGCAGGACAAACGCGACTTCTACGACTACCACGCCTGTCTCGTCGAGCCCTGGGACGGCCCGGCCCTCATCGCCTTCACCGACGGAGACCGCGTTGGCGCGGTGCTCGACCGCAACGGACTCCGTCCCTTCCGGTACCTCGTCACGACCGACGACACGTTGGTCATGGCCTCGGAGGTGGGCGTTCTCGACGTCCCGCCTGAGAAGGTGCTGTTCAAGGAGCGCATCCACCCCGGGCGGATGTTCCTGATGGACCCGGAGCGCGGCGGCATCGTCGACGACGCCACGATCAAGTCGGAGTTGTCGGCGCGCCAGCCCTACGGCGAGTGGCTGCGGGACAACCTGGTGCACCTGGACGCGCTTCCGGACCCCGAGCCCGGCCGCAACGGTCGCCACGAGCTCAACGAGGAATCGTTGGTCGACCTGCAGCAGGCGTTCGGGTATACACAAGAGGACCTCCGCATCCTGCTGGAGCCGATGGCGGTCAACGGTGCGGAGCCCACCGGCTCCATGGGCAACGACGCCGCCCTGGCCGTGCTCTCCGATCGCCCGCAACTCCTGTTCACCTACTTCAAGCAGTTGTTCGCCCAGGTGAGCAACCCGCCGCTGGACGCGATCCGCGAGGAGCTCGTGACGTCGGTCAGCATCAACCTCGGCGCTCAGCGCAATCTGTTCGAGGAGACCCCTCTTCACGCTCGTCAACTCCGGCTGCCCAGCCCCGTCCTCACGGAGCTGGAACTCGAGAAGATCAAGGCGGTCGACCGGCCCGGCATCAAGACGGCGACGCTGTCGCTCCTCTTTCCGACCGACGAAGGACCGGGAGCGATGGACCGCGCGATGGACGCTCTGCGCCGCGGTGCGTCGGAGGCTGTCGAAGCCGGCTGCACGATTCTCGTCCTCTCCGACCGGGGCGTGGACCCGCAACACGCGGCCATCCCCAGCTTGCTGGCGACCGCCGGCGTGCATCACCACCTCATTCGCGAGGGCCAGCGCACGAAAGTGGGGATCGTCGTAGAGAGCGCTGAGCCGCGCGAGATCGCTCACCTGGCCTTGCTGATCGGCTATGGCGCGGGGGCGGTCTGCCCGTATCTCACGTTGGAGACACTGGGGCAGATGCACCGTCAGGGGGTCTTCCCTGAGGGGATGGACGCGGCGGAGGCGGTGTACAACTACATCAAGGCGACGAACAAGGGTCTGCTGAAGGTCATCTCCAAGATGGGGATCTCCACGATACACAGTTACCACGGGGCTCAGATCTTCGAGGCAGTCGGCCTGAGTCAACGGCTGGTGGACGAGTACTTCACGTGGACGGCTTCACGGATCGGCGGCATCGACACCGACGCCATCGAGGCGGATGTGCTGGCCCGCCACACGCGCGCCTTCCCCGAGGTCGCGATCGACGCGGCGCTCGACCTGGACCCCGGCGGGTTCTACTACTGGCGCCGCGACGGGGAATTCCACATGTGGAACCCGGACACCATCGCGAAGCTCCAATACGCCAGCAGGACCAACGACGCCCGTGTGTACCGCGATTTCGCGGAGCTCGCCAACGGCTACGAGCGCCGCCTCTGCACGTTGCGGGGTTTGCTCGAATTCAAGACCCTCGCCGAGCCCATTCCGATCGACGAGGTCGAGCCCGCTCTCGAAATCGTCAAACGCTTCGCAACGGGCGCAATCTCCCTCGGCTCCATCAGCCGCGAGGCGCACGAATCGCTGGCGATCGCGATGAACCGCATAGGCGCGCGCAGCAACAGCGGCGAGGGTGGCGAGGACTATCGCCGCTACACCCCCGACTCAAAGGGAGACAGACGGCACAGCGCCATCAAGCAGGTGGCGTCGGGACGGTTCGGGGTCACGACGAACTACCTGGTCAACGCCTCCGACCTGCAGATCAAGATGGCGCAGGGAGCCAAGCCGGGCGAGGGTGGACAGTTG
>LXNJ01001601.1_pt1 | contig 13229 bp, 8 predicted proteins | sample 809081 | NCBI WGS metagenome assembly LXNJ01 (sample SAMN04870510, study PRJNA318959) | sponge metagenome | biome: sponge; feature: marine sponge reef; material: water | host: Petrosia ficiformis | place: Greece: Milos, Mediterranean Sea | collected 2013-05-29 | depth 5-7 m
GATTCCTTGAGCGGGGCCAATGTTTACGGTCAGGTTGCATTTGCTGACGAGCGCTACGAGTCGCTCTTGTACGGCTCGCGTACTCGCGAGACGCGCTAGGTTCCTTGAGCGGCGCTGATGTTTACACGCAGGTTGCATTTCGAACAACGCTCGGGATCGCTCTTGGACGGCTCGCGAAGCGAGACGCGCTATGCTTCGAGCAATGCCCGTGCTTCCGACGCCACCCGGGTTCCGTCGAAGAACGCCGGGTTGGTCTTGCCCCAGAAGTTCACCGGATTCTCGAACACGAAACGGCGGAAACCATCGGCGTCGATCCGTCCATCCTCGACCAGCTCGTAGGCCTCGGTGACGACCTCCGACATGTCCTGGACGTCGAAATGGCCGATGTCCGAGCCGAACAGGGTCTTGATCTCCGCACCGCCCGGGTTGCAGTCGCGGTTGAAGGCCCAGGCGTTGTTGGAGTCGTCCGCCTCGCAGCCGAAGTAGAACGGCTCGACGAACAGGGTGTTGAAGTCCTCCACCGAGGCGATGCCGCAGGCGGCGTAGTCGTCGAGTTCGTCCAGTCCGCCGGTGGTTCGCGTGCCGCTGTTCGTGCTGATGCCGTTGCCGCTGCGGATGGCTTCGGCCATCTCCGGCGGCGCGTATTGTTCGGCCAACGCGACCAGTTCCGCCGTGTCCAGGTTCGCCGGGTTGACATCCTCCAGGGCGTCGCGGTTGCGGATGTGCCAATGGCCGATGAGGTCGGCGTAGAGCAGGCAGGCGAAGCCCACGCCGCCCTCGAGGAAGGCGAAGTTGAGCTCCGGGAAGCGGCGCGTGACGCCACCCAGGAAGATCGCCTTGCAGACCGCTTCGGACGCCGCCGCGAAGTGGCCGATGTGGTTGTAGCAGAAGTTCGACGGGGACATGCGGAACGCCCGGCCGCGGGAGCCGCGGTGGAATGTCGGCGAGACGCCCAGTTCGCGGCACGTCCGCCACACCGGATCGTAGTCGTGGGCGCTGTCGAGGCCGATCACGTCGTACCAGATGGCGAGGTCGGCGGCTTCGGGCCGGTCTTCGGCCACCTTGGCGATGGGCCGGTCGATCATGCTGTTCAGCATCACCGCCTTGAGGCCCAGTTCGCCGACGGCGTGCTCGAGTTCGGCGATCGCCTCTTCCGGGTGGTGCATGGGAATCACCGCAGGCGGCGTCATGCGGTCCTTGAGCGGCTCGAAGAGTTCCGCCTGGTAGATGTTGAACGCCCGGCAGGCGGCGGTGCGCGCCTCGGCGTCGTTCACCCGGGGTAGTCCCAGCCCCATGGTGGGGAACAGCACGGCGAAGTCGACGCCGAACTCGTCCAGGCGTTCGTAGAGCAGTCGCGGCATCATCGCCGTGGCGCGGTCGCGCGTGTTCTTGGTGGGTGCGCCCCAGAACGCCTCTTGGGCGACGTTCTCCCGGCGTCGTTCGGCGGACGTCATCCTGAGCGAGCGCCGGACCCGCTCGCCGTTGATGTGCATGGCGCGCACGGCGGGCTCGCCGCCGATTTTCTCCATCGCCGCGCCAACCACTGGTCCGTACTCCAGCCAGTGGCCATCGGCGTCGATCACCGGATGCCCGAGACCGGCTCGCAGTCTTGCCCCGTCGTCGGCCATGTCGTCCTCCCCTTCTACGCCAACGGGTGACAGCTTACCCGACCCCGCCGAAGTTGCGTAGAACGCGCCGTCGACCTGGGCCGTGTCACAATCCGCGCTCCGTCGCCGGAAGAACTCCGAGCGGATGTACCCCACGGCCTATCTGTACTACCTGCTCCATCTCGTCCCGGTCGCGTTGGCTGTCTCCTTCAACGCGGCCTACGCCTACTGGCTGGTGTCAAGCATCGGCATCGCCATCCTGGTGGTCTGGCTCTGGCGCGGTGGATTCTGGCGGCGACTCGCGGCGCTCGTACTGAACGGGACGACGACGTTCGCCAACATCGCGCTGGCCTCCTCCCTCTACCTGCAGGGCACCGGGTTCAACGCGCCATTCTTCCATCACCTGGACGGCGAGACGTTCGCCATCGCGAGGGAAGCGTTCGCGCCGCTCTTCTTTGGCGCTTGGATCTACCTACTTGTGCTTTGCGCCTGGCCCCTGGCGCTCCGACGGCAAAGCGACACCGTGGGACGAGTGCGTCTTGCCGTCGCCGCAACCTTGGGACTCGTGTGCAACGCGCCGCTCATCTCGCTCGTCGGCTACGGTGTCGAACGCCTCGGCGACGAGCGCGCGGCGACGATCATCCCGCAGACGTTGCCGAAGGCCATCGTCGTCGAGCCGCTCGTGGAACCAAGGAACCTCGTCCTGGTCTTCGCCGAGTCCTTGGAGGCGACCTACAGCCGTGCCGGTGTTTTCGGCGAGGACTTGACACCTCGTTTGAGCGATCTGGCGACGCAGGGGATCCGCTTCACGGACATACGCCAGGTGCGTGATACCGAGGCCACGATCACCGGCATGATCGCGGCGATGTGCGCTCTACCGCTGCGCACGAGCTTCTCCTGGGAGAACATCAACGTGTTGCTGCCGAACGTCGATGCGCCCTTGCGCGGACAAAGCTGTCTCGCCGATGTGCTGACGGCGCACGGCTACGGAACGGCCTACATGGGCGGCGCGCCGTTGGCATTCGCGGGGAAGGGAAAGTTCCTTGCGGCCCACGGATTCGATGAGCGCTACGGTCGCGAAGCCCTGCAGACGCGTTTCCCGGATGCGTCGCGGTCGTCCGGCTGGGGTGTTCACGACGACGCCCTGTTCGCCTTCGCCGACGAAAAGCTCGAGGAGTGGAGTCGTGGCGAGGAACCCTTCATGCTCGCCCTGCTGACGCTGGACACACACCACCCGTCGGGACTCCCGTCGACAAGCTGCGGTTCGCGGGCGGGCATGAACGGGATGGAGTTCGCGGTGCGCTGTTCGGACCGACTACTTGCGGACTTCATCGACGGTGTGCGTGAGCGGCATCCCACCACCGTGGTCGTCCTGCTGTCGGACCACCTCGCGCACCGCAACGACCTCTCGAGTGTCCTCAACGAACACGCCGAGAGTCGCAGGCTGCGCTTCGCGGTGTGGTCGCCGGATGCCGACGCCGCGGTCGTCGACAAGCCCGGCACGCACTTCGACGTCATGCCGACCCTGCTCGACTTCCTCGGCTTCGAGAACTGGCGTCGCCACAATCTAGGCGCTTCGCTGCTGCGCTTCGACAGCCCATGGTTCGCCCTGGGTTCGGACTCACTCCCGGCGTTGACCCAGTCGCTGCCACCCATTCGACTACAGCGCGGCGAGCAGATCGTCCTCGAGGCGAAGGGGCCGTTGATCCGGGTCGACGGACGGAAGCTGTTGGCGAACGTCGAGGGACTCGCGCTCGAGCAGGGAGAGCCGGGGATCTTCGCGGTCGAATTCCACGGCGATGGCCGTGTCGCCGGTTTTCGGAGCAGTCGTTCGATGGAGGCGTTCAGCCGGGCCCTGCGCGAGTCGCCGAGGCCCGACAGCCTGCTGGTCGGCGTGTCGGCCAACGACGCGTTCAACCGCCGCTTCGTCCCGGACCACCCGGCCAAGCTCACCTACTTCACCGGGCGTTTCGGCACCGAGGCGTTCGCTGTGAATCCACTCTGGTGGCGGGAGACCGTGGACGTGTCGGCCATACTCGATGCGCACGCGGGGGCTATAGTCGGGTCGGATCCGGAGCGGACGACAAGATGACGGAGCAAACCGAGGGCTTGGACTCGACCGGAGGGGGATCGGACTCGGAGTCTGCCCGGCTTACCGTCGACCTCGGTGCGCTGCGTGCCAACTACCGGCGCCTTGCAGTGTCGGCACCACGCACGGCCGCGGTTGTCAAGGCGAACGGCTATGGCACCGGCGCCGTACCGGCATTCGAGGCGCTGTGTGCCGAGGGATGCCGCGACTTCTTCGTCGCCACGGTGGAGGAGGGCGCCGAGCTTCGGCGCGCTTTCGCAGAACCTTCGATGGAACGTGGTTTGTTGCCTAGCGGTCGGCGCCGCCTCGCCGCCGGGAGAATTCGCGCAGCGAATTCTCGGGGCGACCGCGAAGCGGTCGCGTCCCGCATCTACGTGTTCTCAGGCCCGTTGAACGACGGTGGTGCGCAGACGATGGCGCGAAATGACCTGACTCCCGTGCTGAACGACGAGATCCAGGTGCGGCGTTGGACGCCGTACCGCGAGCTGCCCGTCGCGGTCCATGTGGACACCGGGATGCACCGGCTCGGCTTTCCCTGGGATGCACTGTCCGCGGACCTGTTCGAAGGTCTGAACGTTCGCGTCGTGCTGTCTCATCTGGCCAACGCCGATGAGCCTGCCGACCCGATGACGGACCGCCAGATCGATCGTTTCGCCCGAGCCAGGACGGTCTTTCCAGGCGCGATCACCAGTCTCGCCAATTCCGCGGGCGCCCTGTCGGGCGTGGCCTCGGACATGACCCGCGCCGGCATCGCTCTCTACGGCGGCAACCCGTTCGCCACACAACCGAACCCCATGCGTCCCGTGGCGACCCTGGAGGCAAGGGTGCTGGCCCTACGACAGGTTGGTAGGGGCGAACCGGTCGGTTACGGGGGAACCCACACCACCACTGCCGAGACGTGCATCGCGGTCTTGGGGATCGGCTACGCGGACGGTGTCCCCAGGGTCCTGTCGGCGGATGCCCGGGTGGCGTGGCGAGGATCTCGGCTGCCGATCATCGGGCGAGTGTCCATGGACCTGATGCACATCGACGCCACGACCGTCTCGGATGGCATCGCCCTCGGCGACTGGGTGGAGATCTTCGGCTCCACCGTGGGCGTGGACGAGATCGCCGCGTGGGCGGGCACCATCAGCTACGAGATGCTGACGCGCATCGGATCGCGGGCTAGACGAACGTACGTAGACAATTGACGATGGCAAACGACCGCAACGTGTGGGTAGGGCGCGCGGTCGCGCCTACGCTATGATCGCGCGCTTGGAATTCAGGAGGGACACCCCATGCCGTCAATCAATCCCAACGGCGTTCTAGCCGGCCAGGTCGCCGTCATCACCGGCGCAAGCCGCGGCATCGGTGAAGCCATCGCCAAACGCTACGCCATGGAAGGCGCGAAGGTCGTCGTGTCGGCCCGCACCGTGGACCCGGAGGACCACTTCCTGCCGGGCTCGATCAACGAGACCGTGCAGGCGATCCGCGATGCCGGCGGCGAAGCGCTCGCGGTCAAGGCCGACCTGTCCCAGGAGGAGGACCGCCACAACCTCGTCAAGGCCACGGAAGACGCCTACGGGCCCGTGGACATCCTGGTCAACAACGCCGCCGTGACGTGGTTCATGCCGGTCACCGACTTCACCGAGAAGCGCTTCCGCATCATGATGGACGTGCAGGTGTGGGGGCCGTTCGAGTTGGCCCAGCTGTGCCTGGGATCCATGCTGGAGCGGGGCGGGGGCTGGATACTCAACATCTCGTCCCATGCCGCGATCCATCCCAACGCCAAGGCCCCCGGTGGCCACGGCGGTACCGTCTACGGCATGTGCAAGGCCGCGCTGGAGCGGTTCACGACGGGGCTCGCGCAGGAGGTCTACGGCCGGGGAGTCGGCGTGAACGTGATCTCGCCGGGGCTGGTGGCGACGCCGGGCGTTGTTCACCACAAGCTCATCAACGAGTCCAACAAGGACCGCGTGACGCCGGTCGAGCACATGGCCGAGGCGTGCCTCAGGCTGTGCCATGGCGATGCCGGCGAGATCACCGGGCGCATCGACTACGCCGACCAGGTGATGGCCGAGTTCGACCTCGAACCCGCCGACATCATCTGACGCGTATTCTTGAAATGACACGTCTACACAACGAGCTGAGTCTCGACGCCTACTGGATGCCGTTCACGGCGAACCGGGCGTTCAAGGCCGATCCACGGCTCCTGGTGTCGGCTTCCGGCACCCGGTACCGCGCCGACGATGGGCGCGAAGTGCTCGACGGCATCTCCGGTCTGTGGTGCTGCAATGCCGGTCACGGTCACCCGCGCATCGTCGAGGCGATCGCAAACCAGGTTGCGGAACTCGACTACGCGACGGCGTTCCAGGTGGGCCATCCCAAGGTTTTCGCCTTGGCGGAACGCCTGGCGGACATGGCACCGGAGAATATCGACGCGGTGTTCTTCACCAACTCCGGTTCGGAGTCCGTCGACACGGCGTTGAAGATCGCGCTCGCCTACCACCACGCCCGCGGCGAGTCCGAACGCACCCGTTTCGTCGGTCGCGAGCGGGGCTACCACGGTGCGGGATTCGGCGGCACCAGCGTCGGCGGTATCGGCAACAATCGCAAGCATTTCGGTCCGCTCCTGCCGGGCGTCCTGCACCTTCCCCAGACCTACGATCACGAACACCAGGCCTTCAGCCGGGGTCAGCCCGAATGGGGCGCACACCTCGCCGACGAATTGGAGCGGATCGTCGCGGTCAACCATGCGTCCACCATCGCGGCGGTGATCGTCGAACCCTTCGCGGGCTCCGCGGGCGTCCTGATCCCTCCCGTCGGCTACCTGGAGCGGCTACGCGAGATCACGGCGAAACACGGAATCCTGCTGATATTCGACGAGGTCATCACGGCTTTCGGCCGTCTCGGCGCGGGGTTCGCGGCGGAGCGTTTCGGGGTCGTTCCCGACCTCATCACCATCGCCAAGGGACTGACCAGCGGCGCCGTGCCCATGGGCGCGGTGCTCGCCCGCGGGGAGATCCGCAAGACGATCATCGATGCCGCGCCCGATGCCATCGAGTTGTTCCACGGCTACACCTACTCCGGGCATCCGGTGTCGGCGGCGGCTGCACACGCGGCGCTGGACGTGTACCGCGACGAGGGGTTGTTCGAGCGATCCCGTACGCTTGAACCGGTCCTCGAAGACGCACTGCACGGTCTGCGCGACAAGCCCCACGTGCGCGACATCCGCAACCTCGGCCTGGTGGGCGCGGTGGAGTTGGAGCCGCGCCCGGGGGAACCGACGGCGAGGGCCACCGAGGTATTCGTCCGAGCTTTCGACCGCGGCATCCTGGTGAGGACCACGGCGGACATCATCGCCGTGGCACCGCCGCTCATCGTCGTCGAGGACGAGATCGCAACGCTGGCCGCGGTGCTCGGCGACGTCCTCGACGGCCTGGACTGACGCCCAACGCCGCAACCGCTTCGCATCCCTTCGGGGAACCAGATTGGCGATCCTGTAACATCGCTGCCCCTGCATTTCCGACCGTCGGGGGACTCTCGTGACCGATACGCTCCACAACGAGTTCGAGCCTGGCTCGATCGAAGCGCGCGACCTCGCGCACATCCTGCATCCGACGACGAATCTCGCCGATCTGCACGAGGATGGACCGACCGTTCACACCCATGCCAAGGGCGTCTACCTGTGGGACAACCACGGCAAGCAGTACATCGAGGGGATGGCCGGCCTGTGGTGCACGGCGCTCGGCTACGGCGAGGAGGAACTCATCAAGGCGGCGACGGAGCAGTTCCGCAAGCTCTCCTATTCGCAGCTTTTCGCGGGCAAGACCCACGAGCCCAGCGTCCTGCTTGCGGAGAAGCTCAAGGAAATGGTGCCGTTCGATGCCGGGCGGGTGTATTTCGGGGTCTCCGGCTCGGATGCCAACGACACCCAGGTCAAGCTCATGTGGTACTACCACAACCTGATCGGCCGGCCGGAACGCAAGAAGATCATCTCGCGACACGGGGCCTTTCACGGCGTCACGGTCGCCGCGGGCAGTCTCACGGGGCTGCCGCCGTTCCACCGGCATTTCGACCTGCCGATTCCGAACATCCTGCACACGGACTCGCCGTTCTATTACCGCGAGGCCCGGGAGGGCGAGACGGAGGACGAGTTCACGACGCGCCTGGCCAACAGCCTGAACGACCTGATCGAGGCGGAAGGACCCGAGACCATCGCCGCCTTCATCGCCGAGCCGGTGCTCGGTGCGGGCGGCGTCATCGTGCCCCCGGACAGCTACCATGCAAAGATCCAGGAGGTGCTGCGACGCCACCGCATCTTCTACATCGACGACGAGGTGATCTGCGGTTTCGGCCGCACCGGCAATCCCTTCGGCGCGCAGACCTTCGACATCCAGCCCACCACCATGAGCATCGCCAAGGCGCTGTCCTCGGCCTACCTGCCGATCAGCGCGGCGATCATTCCGGAGTTCATGTACGAACCGTTCATCGAGGCGAGCCGCGAGATCGGCATGTTCGGCCACGGCTTCACGTATACCGGCCACCCGGTGTGCGCGGCCCTGGCGCTGCGCAATCTCGAGCTCATGGAGGAGCGCGACGTCTTCGGCCACGCGGCGCGGATGGGAGAGATCTTCCAGGCCCGCCTGCACTCGTACGAGGATCATCCGCTGGTCGGCAACGTGCGCGGCGTCGGCTTGATCGGCGCCATCGAAATGGTTGCCGACAGGGATTCGAAGGCGAAGTTCCCGGCGGACGCGGCGGTCGGCCCGTACTGCCTCAAGCGGTGTCTGGACCACGGCCTCATCCTACGGAACCTCGGCGATGCGATGGCCTTCTGTCCGCCGCTCATCATCGACGACAAGGAGCTGGACGAACTGTTCGGCAAGTTCGACCGGGCGCTCGCCGAGACGCTGGAGTACGTCAACGGCCTGTGACGGCGCGCCCTGGCGGGCGCGGCGCAAGGTCGTGGTCGGCAGCGACCGCAACGCGTCTTGCGGGGAGAGTTCGTGTGGTGAATTCTCGGCCGACCGCGAAGCGGTCGCGTGTTCAGCTATCGTTCAGTAATTGGGAGTACATTTGGCCCAACGCGTCGCGGGTCGACCGCGGCGCAGCCTCATCGACGACGGCAAGGGAGGAAACATGAAGTCGATTCGAGCCCCAGTCCATGCGGTGCTTGCCCTCCTAGTTGGACTTGTGGCGGCGGGATGCGTCGCCGTCCAGCCGGTGACGGACAGGAACTCCACGCTGACCCAGGGCAACGTGCAGATGAATCTGATCGTCGGGCAGACGACGAAGGCGGCCGTGTTGGAGACCTTCGGCGCGCCCAACGTCACGACTCGAAAAGGCGACGAGACCGAGGTGTGGACCTATCAAAGGTCGGCGCGTGTCGCCCAGTCCGCGAGCCAGTCCGGCTTCTGGACCATCATCCTGACCGGGTCGCGCGCTGCCGGCGGTGGCAGCCTGGGCACGTCGTCCAGCGGACTCGAGACGAGCTCGCGGATGATCACGTTGATCATCGATTTCGACGCCAACGACGTGGTGTCGGACTTCCGCAGCAGAGAGTCCAACTTCTAAGAGGGGACATAGGACATGCTTGCAATGACACGACCATTGGCGGGAGTCGCGGCCTGCGCGCTTCTCGCGGGCTGCGTGCAACTGCCGCCGTCACCAACGCCGCTGCAGATCCAGAGCGTGCAGACCCGCGAATACGAACAGAGCAAGCAGGTCGTGTTCGCCAGCGTCATGTCGGTGTTCCAGGACCTCGGCTACATCGTCAACAGCGCGGACCTCGCCACCGGGTTCATCACCACCGAGGGTCTGGCCACAGGCGAAATCGGCATCCTGGAGTGGCTGCTCAATACGTCTCAGGTGTCCCAGACGCGGGCCACGGCGTTCATCGAAGAGGTCGACGACAAGACCCGGATACGGCTCAACTTCGTGGAGACCTGGCAGGAGTCCAGGGGCGACGGCCAGACCAGTCGCAGGGACCGCCCGATCCTCGAAGCGGATGTCTACGAGAACGCTTTCGACCGGATCGAAACCGCGATCTTCGTCCGCTCAGGCTAAGAATTCGCCGAGCGGAGCCTCGAACGCGCCCGCCGGTCCAGTTGGCCAGCGCAGAAGTTTCGCGAAGCGAAACTTCCAACGCGCCCGTCAGGGCGCGCTTTCGCGAAGCGAAACTCCAACGCGCCCGTCAGGGCGCGCTTTCGCGCAGCGAAACTTCCAACGCGCCCGTCAGGGCGCGCCGCCACCGCTAAGCTCGCGGAAATAGCGCGCCACGGCGTCCGAGTCGTAGCCTTCGTCCCTTGGTTCCTCGGCGCGGATCGCGGCACCGTCAACCTTGCCGAGGGCGATCTCGAGGCGGTCGAGTTCGGCCAGGGTCAGGCGGTATAGTCGCTCGCGGTTCTCGGGGCTGGCACCCAATCCTCGGTACGCGCGCTGGTCCTCGCTGAAATCCAATTCCCCGGAATCCTCCAGCTCACCGGCGAGTCGCGCCACAGCGCGGGCGATGTTGCCCAGCGCCCGCGGATCGCCGCCCGCTCCGACGTCGACCAGGTCCCGCCGCAATCCCTGGACTTCGGCGATGCCGGGTTGCGCTGTCGGATTGCCGTCGGCGTTCTCGTCGAGGCGCTCCAAGGCGAGGCCGAGGCGGGTCTGCAGGCGTTGCAGCGCGTCGTGGATGCGGCGCTCGCGCCCGCTTATGTAGAGCGGGCGGCCGAGCTCGAAGTACTCGGCCGTGATGGACAGATGTTCGGCCACCCGGTTGGTGGCGAGATCATCGAGGGCCCGATCGAGCATGGTGGCGAGGTCGGCGTCTTCGCCGTCGGATCGCGCGAGTTCCTCCCGCAGCCGGGCGACGTCCGCAGCGACGGATTCCAGGTCGCGCCGCATGTCCCGCTTGTTCTCCGCTTCGGCGAGGAAGTCGTCGCGGCGCGACGGGTACGACCGCCCTCGACGCACGGCATCGAGGACCTCCTCCTGGAACGACTCGAGACGTTCGAGGATCTGCTCCTGCTCGTCGACGAGTTCGCCGACGCGTCGTTCGGCATCGCGGAGTCCCGAGGCCACGGCATCTCGACTGTCCTGGAGGATCTGCTCGGCACCCTGGCGTAGCGCCTCGGCACCTTGGCGGAAAGCGTCCGCCGCGGTCTCCCCGCTGGCATCACGCTCAAGGGATCGCTCGATGGACTCCCGGGCGCGGTCGAGATCGTCGAGTGTCTCACCCCGGGGAGTCCGGCCGGCGATGGGACGTCCATCCGAACGCCCGCCTTGCTGCGCGCCGCTACGCTGCGCACCGTCCTGCGGGCGCTGGCCATCTTGCGAGGACTGCTGGTTCTCATCGCCGGCGAGCCGGTCGCGCAGGGAGTCGAGTTCCCGTTGCAGGCGTTCGAGCTGCCACCGGGACATCGGCGTCTGTTCCCGGGCGCGTTCCTGCTCGCGGGCGAGTTCCTCCTGCCGCCGGGCGAGTTCGGTGAGCCGCTTCCACTCCTCCTCGGCTTCCTCCTGGCCTTGGCCGGCGCCGGGTTCCTGGGGTTGTTCGTAGCGGTTCTTTTCGGGGTCCGTTTCGAGTTCGAACAGTTCCGACAGCGACCGGCTCACGGCGTCCCCGGACCCCCGGCCGCCGCGCGACATCGTCACGTCGACGTTGCGCAATCCCGCCTCGGCCGTCAGCAGGTGCTGCAGTGCACGCTGCTCCGGCCTGACGGCGTCGTCGAGTTCGCGTTCGGCAAGCCGCTCGGCGGCGATGGCCATCTGTTCGGAGGCGTTGTTGAGTTCCGCTACGAAAGGCTCGACCTCGTCGTCGTCGGACAGGCGTCGGCCTTCCGCTCGGGCGACGAGGGTATCGACCTGTTCCTTGAGCGTGCCCTGCAGGATGCCGATCAGATCCACCTGGTCGTCCAGATCCGCACCGGCGCGAACCCCCGTGTCCCGCTCCAGGATGACGTTCCAAGTGGCGTTGAGGATCTCGCGCTGGCGATTCGACAGTTCCTGCTCGCCACCGCCGCCGCCACCGCCGCCACCGCCGTCCTGGTTGACACCGGTGTCCCGATAGCGCTTGTCGAACGGGCGCACGTCGACGAAATACAGCGCGCTCCTGGTCGATTGCCGGTGATCCTCGGCGAGGACATGGAACGACACCAGGTCGCCGGGACGCAGCGGCCGCTTGTCCTCCTCGTCACGGAGGCCCTCGAGTTGGATCATGTGCGCAAGGCTGGCCTCGGTATCGCCGTCGGCCGAGCCTTCGATGTCCGTCCAGGCACCCCCGTTGACCGCGTAGCGCAAGGTCAGGGCATCGACGCCGAAGTCGTCCTTGGCGCCGAAGCGGAGAAACACCTCCTCGATGGCGGTGGCCGAACGGTCGCGACCGGGAAAGGTGAAGTCCACCTCCGGCGGACGGTCGTGGACCACATCGATCAGGTACTCGTCGCTGATGCGCACGACCTGGCCGCGATGCGTCACGGCGACATGCCAGGTACCCGGCGATTCGATGGTGAACGTACTGCGCCCGCCATCGAGATTCCGGTCGGCACCGCTGACCACCAGGTGGGCATTGCCGAGTGGTCGGTTCGCCTCGACGGCGATGGCGACTTCGGTACCCTCGACGCCGGCCACGTCGCCGTGGTCCTGGGTTCGTTCCTCGAGCCGGGTCCAGGCGGGAAACGTGAGCGCCACGTCGAGTTTGGTGATGACCGGCAGGTCGGCGACCTCGATGCGGAATCGGTCCGAGTTGATTCCCGCGCCGCTCACGTAGTAGTCCACCGGGTCGCTCACGCCCACCAGCACGAACTCGCGGAATTCGTCCCGCGACGACGGCATCATGCCGGCGCGTTCCCAACGCCCCGAGCCGGCGAAGGAGGCGTTGACGTCGAGGGATGCCGCGGCGAAACCGTGTGCTCGAGCGCGCACCAGCACATCGGCGCCGCGGGGCACCACCGTGTCGCCCGGTTCGACGACGATCTGCGGACGGGTGTCGGCGAACAGGTCGCCGAGCCAGAGCCGCTCGGCGGGCAACCGCCAACTCTGGGGCGCGGCCTGGTACGACCACAGGAGAACGATCGCGGCGGCGGTCACGACGACCAACGGCGGTGCGAAAAGCCAACCCGGCGCCACCCGTCGCGGCGGGTTGCCGTCGACGATGCGCAGTGTCGAACGCGCCAACTGGGGCAGTAGGGCGGGGCGTTGCCGACGACGCGAAGCATCGAGCCAGGTGACCAACTGCCCGTCGAATGCCGTGACCCGTCGTTCGGCGCCTCGGGCCGCGCGCTTGGCGCTGATGCGACGCAATAGGCAGGCCAGGATCGTCGCGCCGCACGCCGCGTACAGCAGTACGCGGGCCGCGACGATCCATCCCTGGGATGGGACCAGGTAGGCGGCACCGGCGGCGAGCGCGAGGGTCAGCAGGGTGACGACGCCGACCCCGGCGGCGGCGATTCGGGCCCGGGCGATCCACGCGAGGCGTTGCCGGCAGCGCTCGACGTATCGCCCTAACGCGCTGTTGGCGCTGTTGGCGCCGGCGTCGGAAACGTTGTTCTCGCCCGTCATGTGGTCGC
>LXNJ01001602.1_pt1 | contig 13226 bp, 9 predicted proteins | sample 809081 | NCBI WGS metagenome assembly LXNJ01 (sample SAMN04870510, study PRJNA318959) | sponge metagenome | biome: sponge; feature: marine sponge reef; material: water | host: Petrosia ficiformis | place: Greece: Milos, Mediterranean Sea | collected 2013-05-29 | depth 5-7 m
TACCTCGGCCACCCGACAACGGTCCTGCTTGAAGACGACCGGACTATTATTACGGTTTACCCGAAGGGACACGGCGGCGGCGCCATCGTAATGAAACGAAGCGCGGACGGCGGCCTTACCTGGAGCGATCGCCTGCCGGCGCCCGATAGTTGGGCCACTTCCCGCGAGGTCCCTACGATCCATCGCGTCGTCGATCCGGACGGCGTCAAGCGGCTGATCCTGTTCTCGGGGCTCCATCCGATCCGTATGGCGGTTTCCGAAGACGACGGCCTCACCTGGAGCGAGCTTGAACCCATCGGCGACTTTGGCGGCATCGTTGCCATGGGGTCGGTCGAGCGGCTGAAAAACGGGAACTACATGGCGCTTTTTCACGACGACGGGCGTTTCATCGGCCCGGAAGATCAGGGGCAGGACCCGCCCGTTTTCCACGTCTACAAAACGCTCTCTCGCGACGGCGGCCTGACGTGGTCCGCGCCGGAAGTCATCGCCACGCATCCGACGGCGCATTTGTGCGAGCCCGGCCTTGTCCGCTCGCCCGACGGCAATCAGATCGCTTTGTTGCTGCGCGAAAACAGCCGCACCCTCAATTCCTTCATCATGTTTTCCGACGATGAAGGCGAGACCTGGAGTACGCCGCGCGAGGTCCCCGGCGCACTCACCGGCGACCGGCACACGGCCAGGTACGCCCCCGATGGCCGCCTCTTCATCTCCTTCCGCGACACGGCGCACGAGACGCCGACGCAGGGCGACTGGGTCGGCTGGGTAGGCGCCTACGAGGACCTTGTCGAGGGGCGCGAAGGCCAGTACCGCGTACGCCTGATGGACAACAAACACCAGTGGGATACCGCCTATCCCGGCGTGGAGATTCTTCCGGACGGCGTGTTCGTCGTAACGACCTACGGTCATTGGGACGAAGGGCAGGAACCCTATATCGTCAGCGTCCGCTTTACGCTCGACGAGTTGGACGATAAAGCGGAGGCGATGCAGGGGTAGGCTTATTCGCCGGTCGATGGCGCGCGTCGCTGCGGGGGAAAGCCCGGTACCGCTGCAAGGCGACAGCTCCGTGGCGTTCTCCCTTCCGGAATAGCGCACACATTCAGAAATCCATGCCGAACAAACACAAGACATTTAAGACATTTGCCATGATCGTTCCCTTCGTGCTGGCGTTTTCCGCCGCAACTTCTTCCGCGTAGGACCGGGACTACGATCCCGAGGCGCGTCTCGCCGAACTGGGCATTACGCTGCGCAAAGCGTCCTCGCCCGTGGCCAATTACGTCAACGCCGTACGGGCGTACTCCTCCACCATCATGGATTGGGGCGGGAGGGGACCCTTTCCGGTTATCGCATGGATTTCGGTCGTTGTTGTCGTCACGGTCCTACCTCCCTGAAAGAATGGTCCAATAGAAATGTTCGCAAAAGAATAAAGCGCCTGATCCGGTCTTTTTTCCGGTTAATTGGAACTATTTCCGTGTACATGTTGGTCGGATTTGTTCTGCATTTATTCTGCGTATATCCTGCAAGGCGCGAGGATGGAGTCCTGGGCGATCAAGTGTTCCGGATGCGTTTCCATCTTCCTGTCTGTGGAGACTTGGGATCGATATTTATGGAACCGAGAGGCTACGCTACGCTCGTATCCCGATCCGCTCATTCTCATTGTTCCGATGACGAGACCTATGCGGCGGAATTTGCAGGCCCTTGACGAACAATGCCCGGTAGTGTATTCTTCGTACAGTAACCGCCTCGGGCAACAGCATGGTCGATTCCGGCGCATTGCATCAATTCAGGGCTGTCCGGGACGCTATCCCTGGAACTGTCGGAGCGGCGGTGGGGCATTTCGCCCCGTCGGTTGGAATACGGCTTTCGGGTTTTTTCTACTATGGAGTGGCTGGATATTCTCAAGCGCATCGAGGCAGGTGAAAACCGGCGAACCGAATTCAAGCGCGGGCTTGGCGACTTGTCGGCGGTCGGCAAGGCGATATGCGCCTTTGCAAACACCGAGGGAGGCATTCTCATCTTCGGTGTCGACGATGCGCAGGAAATCGTAGGCGTGAAAGAGAATGCCGAAAAGGTGCAGGAGCGCTTGACCTCGTTTTTTCAATCCGGTTGCAGTGCGCCTGTCTCGGCGCAAGGCGGTCGCCATAAGGATCCGAATGGTTGGGTGCATTGGATCGAAGTTCCGCAGCAGCGAGGGTTCGAACCGTTGCGATACGATGGACGAGTATGGGTGCGACGCGAACGAAGCAGCGTCGAACCTTCGCCGAGCGAACTGCAGGAACTGTATAACGCGTTCGGCTACATCCTGACGGAGGAGCGCGCGATCCAGCCTGCAACGCCAAGGCATATCGATCTTGAGGGCTTTCGCGAGTATCTGCAGGCAATGGGGATCGATACGCATGGAGAACCCCAACTAGACGATATGGACGATCTCGATAATCGGGGGGTTCTGGCGGACCTGGGGGGCGTATTGCACCCGACGCTTTACGGCGTAATGGCGTTTGGCAAGGAGCCGCAGCGTTATCCGCAAACGGGCAACTTTCGTATAGAATGCGTTGCTCACGAGGGTAACGACCGCGCCTCACGGGTGTTGCAGGTTTCCGATGCTCGGGGAACCCTTGACGAGCAGGTAAGAAGAGCGGTCGGATGGTTTTCGGGCCTGGGGCGGTTCGAATCGTATCGGGGCATGATCCGGGAAGATCGCCCGCTTCTGCCGGAAAAGGCGATTCGGGAGGCGCTGGTCAATGCCGTGGTGCACCGCGACTATGCTATCACCGGCTCGAAAATTCTCCTCGAAATTTTCTCCGGGTATGTCGATGTAACCAGTCCTGGAGGGTTGCCCAATCACATGAGCGTGGAGAGCGTGCGCGCCGGGGCGCATCCAAGATCACGGAACGAACTGATGGCGAATTATATGGTCGTAAAAGGGCTCATGGAGCAACGGGGCAGAGGCTGGCCGGTGATGCGCAAGACCATGCGCGAGTTTAATGGAACCGAACCCGGGATTGTTGCCGAGATCACGCACGTCAGAGTAACATTCCGGCTCGATCCGGTCAGCATCTGACTCGGCAACGCCCCGTCCCCTCCATTCGCCATCCTCCGCCCGCACCAGCGCCACCGTATCCTTGCCGTCCGGACCTTGCTGCGCGGTGCCGATAGAAGGGATGAATCCGAGCGCGAAAAAGCAGAACAAAAAATTTTATTCCACAGAACCCGCTTGACACTATATGCATTATATGCTATCATATATATCATGTTCTGGAGGCTGTGATGCCTAAAAATCTGCAAGTTCGTAATCTTGACGAAGAGCTGGTCATTCGGCTGAAACGCCGTGCGGCGCGCCACGGGCGTTCGGCTGAAGCGGAGCATCGTGAAATTCTGCGTCAGGCGCTTTCGGCGGAAGTGGAACCTGCGTTTGACGAATTAGCGGCTCGGCTGCGATCCATGACACAGGGGCGCCCGCAGACCCCTTCAGAGGTGCTCCAGCGCGAAGGACGGGAGGAACGGTGAATCGCTTTGTTATTGACGCAAGCATCGTTATCAAATGGGTTGTGCATGAGGAAAATTCCCTAAATGCACTGGCCATTTTGCAAAATTTCCCTCTCTCATCTCCCGATCTTTTGATTGCCGAATGTTCGAATATTCTTTGGAAGAAGGTAAAACGCACGGAGCTTACTACCGATGAGGCGATCATGGCCGTGCACCTCATACAAAGAGCCGATGTCGAACTATTGCCCACGCGGCGCCTGATGGAGAGGGCCACGCGTCTTGCAATAGAGCTGGATCATGCTGCGTACGATTGTATCTATCTGGCGCTGGCCATCGAGAGAGATTGGCCTTTCGTTACGGCGGACGAGCGTTTCCGTCGCAAACTCGCTCAGGTTGCCGATACGCGCTTGAACCGGAGCGTTCTTTCGATGCAGGAAGCCCTGGCGATGCGGGCATAGTCAGGTACCCTCAATCTTCATCCGTCCTCCCTCACACCCCATTCCACTGCTCCAGCCCCAGCAGCCGCTTGCCGAGGTCGGTCAGGTCGGCATGTCCGTATACCTTCTTTTCCAGTTCGCGCGGGTCGCCCGGGAAGGCGATGCCCTTGGGCGGTTCGCAGTGGCGCCATGAATGTATGCGCTGCTGCCGGAGCTCCTCGTTGTCCTCGCTGGCCGGGTACATGGAGACGTACTGCGCCATCCGCACCCGATCCTTCGACATGTTCGGACGGATGCCGTGCGCCTGCAGGGAGTTCCAGATGATCAGGTCCCCGGCGCGCAACGGGATGAACCGCACCTCGAAGCCGGTCGTGTCCGGCCGGAACGGGTCCCGGTCCGCAGGCTGCGTCCTGACCCATTCGTCAAAGGTGCGGAACAGGTCCGGCACGCATTGCAATCCGCCGACCTCCGCGTTCGTATCCACGAGGGACAGCACGCCCTGCACGTTCACGGGCAGCGGATCCTGCGACGTGTCCACATCCCAGTGGATGAAACCCCCGAACTTCCGCCCGTCCCGGTTGGGCGTGTTCAGGTTCGCCCGGTCGATGGTGACCCACAAGTCCTCGCGGTCCCAGATGTCCACATAGGCGTCGTAGACCCGGCGCGATTGCCGGGTGTCCCACAGGAGCTGGTGATTGTACACCTCCACCATGCCCGAATTGCTGAGTTCCGCCATCCCGTGGGCCCGCCGGTCCGTGGCGCTCCACGTGGACAGGTCGTTGGGGTCCATTTCCTGAAATTCCCACAAAAAAGCCTTCAGCCGCTCGATATGGTCGGGGGGGATGGCGTCGCGTACGATCACATAGCCCCAGGTGGTCCAGTGCTCCCAGTCTTCTTCGGAGAGCACCCGGAGGGGGAGCGTTTTTTCAATATCCTTGAGTTGGACGCCCAGAAGCGCCTGATTGCCCTCGTGATCCGGGCCTTTCATGGTTTCTCGCATGGATTCCGGTACAGGTTTTGATCAGAGTATCCTTAATTGTCTTGTTTGTCGCTTTCCGCCTGCTCTACGAACTGGTTGAGGCCGTCGATAATCACGGCCTGTTTATCCACGTCTTCCAGCGTGCCAAGGTACCCGGACAGCAAGGCGAGCGCCTCTTCCGTGCCCGTAGCTGCGATGCGGCTTACGGTGAAGGGCAAGATACGGGGCAACTCGGCCGAGAGCGCCATGTCCATGGCCCGGGGCATGTCTGTCGGCGCCAGAGGCTCCAGGGCATACCATGCCATCAGCGGGATATTCCGGTCTCCGGCGTCTTCGGCCCGTTTCGTGAGCGCGTCCAGCGCATCCCATCGCCGATCGGGCGCCATGCGCTGGAGGGCGCTTGCGATGTAGAGCCGGACCAGGGCGGAAGCATCCTCCCCGGCCATTCGCGCGAATGCCTGCGCCGCCTCTTCGGGCACGTTCCGGTCTTCGACCAGAAGATGGATCGCCCATGCCCGGACGTGTTCGTTGTCGTGGTCGAGCAGGCCGGTCAGCGACTCGTCCGAAAGGCCGCCGGTTACATGCAGCGCCCAGAGTGCCCGCAGCTTCCGCGTATCGTCCGGATTTTCCTCGAACCGGGTCCATAGCGCTTCGTGCACGGCTTCGTCCGATCCCCGGTCCTGCAGGATGCGCCGCGCGGTGCGCACGTACCAGTCGTTCGGGTGCATCTGGAGTTCGGCCAGTTCCAGGGAAGAGAGCCGCTCCAGATCGACCGGCGTCCACTCGTCGTTTTCGTGCGAAATCCGGTAGATGCGCCCGGTCTCGTGGTCGTGGCTATCGGGATTTCCGTGATGACACTGGTTCTTGTCGTACCAGTCGATGACATGCACGGATCCGTCCGGGCCGTATACGAGATCCAGCATCTGGGACCAGCTGTCATGGGTCAGCAGAAAATCCTTTCCATGCCGGCCCACGTACCCGGAGCCGCTTCGTTCGAGAATGTCCGTGTTTGCCCGGAATCCGTGGATGTTGTGCATGAAAATGCGCCCGTGGTATGTTTCCGGCCACGAGCCGCCCTGGTAGATCATGGCGCCTGCATGGGCATGTCCGCCGCCCGCTGCACCGGACCGCCGGTTGCCCGCATGGGGTCCCAGATTGCCCACCCAGTGCACATGGTCGCCGATCGGGTCCAGATCGTCGTACACGTACGGATTGAAATGCGCGCCGGCCTGCCGGATCATACGGGCGCCGGGAATGACATGGTGCAAGTGCGGAATGACGCAGGCGGTCAGGAACAGTTGCCCGTGCGCATCCCAGTCCAGCCCCCAGGAATTGCTGGTGCCGTACGCAAACACCTCGAAGACATGTTGCGTCGGGTGGTACCGCCATACGCCCGCATTGAGTTTTTCGCGGTCGGCGTCTTCGGTGCCCGGCTTGCCCACGTTCGAGTGGGTGAATACGCCGTGCGTACCGTAGAGCCAGCCGTCCGGTCCCCACATGAAGGAATTCAGGGTCTCGTGCGTGTCGTGGTAGCCGAACCCGTCCAGTAGCACCTCCGGGGGACCTGCGGGCCGGTCTCCGGATGCGTCGACAGGGATGTAGAGCAAGTAGGGAGCCGCCCCGACCCATACCCCTCCGAATCCCAGTTCCAGGCCGCTCACCAGATTCAATCCTTCCATGAAGACTTTCCGCACATCGAACGTCCCGTCTCCGTCGGTGTCTTCAAAAATGAGAATCCGGTCTTTGCCTTCGCCTTCCGGGGCCCGGACCGGATAGGTCCGCCCCTCGACAATCCACACGCGCCCCCGGTGGTCGAGCGCCATTGCAATCGGATTGACGACATCCGGTTCCGCCGCCGCCAGTTGCACCTGGAAACCGTCCGGCACGGTCATCGTTTGTGCGGCTTCCTGTGCGCTTCCTCCTTCCAGCAATACTTCGTCCCAGGCCGGTAGCCTCGCGATACCGGAAGGATCGAGTTCATCCGGGAAGGAAGGCCGCTCCGCATGAAAACGAAAGTGATCGAAGTTGATGTGCGCATACGCGTTCTCGGGGATATAGGCTGCCGTGGAGCCGCCGGTGTCCTCGTCCACAAGACGGATGAAGATCGTTTCGCCGACATGCTTCTCCAGATCGGCCACGACGGGACGCAGGGCAAGGTCGTTGTCGCCGCTCGTCGAAAAAATGACGGCCCCGTCTCCGGCCCGGACCAGTTCCGCCCGGGTGCTTTCCAGCGCACCCCCGGAAATCAGAAAACTCGCGTACGGATGCGTCACCTCGAAAGGGGAAGACGTCAGCGTACCTTGGCTCGCCGGTCCGTGCACCACGCCGGAACTAACCCAACGGGCGCCCTTATGCCCGCTGCGCAAGGTCGCCGGTTCCTGTCCGCGCCGTTCCCGCAGCGACTGGATCATTTCCGCGACAACCGCTTCGCCCGAGGCGAACAGGTCGCCCTCGACGGGTTCGTTTCCGAAGGCTTCGCCTTCGACCGTCCAGTCGGTCAGATCACCTACCTCAAAGTCGAAGTTCAGCGTGCCCCCGTCGGCTGCCGGCGCATGCCCGGCATCCTGTGCAGCCGCCGGTACAGAATCTATTGAGACGGCGAACAAGACGGCAGCGACGGCAAGGGCGCTGCAAATAAAACCAGGTCGGAGCAGGGACAGGGCGGCAGGCATGGAAACCTCTTGTGGGTAATGTGATATACTGTAACAGGTATTTCTACGCCGGCGCTGCACATGCTCGCATCCGCCGGGCTGTTTACCGGATTTTCTGGCGAAATATATACGTGCCTTTCTTGTTTACGACCAGAATGTCCGGATACTCGTCGCCGTTCGCATCCTCCACCGCAAGCGCGACCCCGACCCCTGAATCGTCGTCGACGAGATGGGGGGTCCAGACAACCTCGCCGTTCTCCGTCCGCGTGAGCCGGAACCAGTAGAGCACAGGTGGGGCATTCGGTTCGGGGTCCATGGCCTCGCCGTGCGCCCGGAATCGTTTTCCGGTCACGATATCCTTCAGTCCGTCCCGGTCCATGTCCACCAGCGCTACGGCATGCAACTGGGAGAACCGGGCCCTGCCCGGCTCGTTCGCCGCATCTTCCCGAAGAATAATGTATTTCTCGAATCCGCCGCCCGGGAGCTGACGAAACCATGAAAGCCCCCAGCCGTGCGCGTCGCGGCTCGTGATCACGTCGTTCAGCCCGTCTCCGTCCACATCGTAGGCGTACATTTGCGCGCCGCCGAGGGCGAACGCTTCTTCATGGTGTTTCCAGGAAGTGTCCACATCGAATCCCGGGTTTTCCCACCATCCGTTCGACATGAGCAGGTCAGGCAATGCGTCGCCGTTCACATCTCCGACCCCGAACCCGTGCGTGAAGCGCAATAACTCCTCGTACGGACCGGCGACCTGCCGAAACGTCCACGGTTCGGTCGGACGCTCCGGATCGTACGAGGCATAGCCCAGATATCCTTCCACATGGCAGACGATGTCCGGATGTCCGTTTCCGGTGATATCCAGAATGTGAGGCGACTCGTTATCCACGGTGGGGAAGGCGAGATGCCGCGTCCAGTACCCGATGTCCTCTGCATCCGGATCTCCGGGATTTTCGTACCAGAACGCCTCTTGTCCCGGAAATCCGATTACAAGAATGTCGTTCCGCCCGTCGTCGTTGAAATCGTGCACGTCGACGATGAAGTTGTCCGAATACGAAAAGCCCTTGATGCTGAACGACTTGGGTTCGTAGAACGCATGACGCGCCTCGAACGAAGGACCGGCGTACCAGTACGGCCCCGCTACCAGGTCCGCCGCGCCGTCGCCGTTCAGGTCTCCGATAGCGCCTCCTTCTGCAAAAAATACATCGGTGAGATGTGTTTTGTCGAAGGCGGATTGTCCCGTTGCGGCGCCTGCCGAACAGAACAAGAGGCCTGCGCAGAAGGCCGCATACATTGTTTTAGTCATAGGTCAGTCGGGTTTGACGATCCGGTTGATGCCGTACAGGATGGTTTTTCGTGCTTCGGCGTTCGCTTCGGGCAGATGCCCGGAAAGGACGCGAAGCGCTTCCTGCGATCCTTCCGCAGCGATACGTTCTACAGTAAAGGATAATACATTTGGCCATTCCGAAACCAGTGCCAGCACCAGCGCCCGATCCATATCCACCGGCACGGCGGCCTCGGTGGCGTACCAGATCAGTATCGCCAGCGCATAGTTTGCAGCGTCTTCTGCATGGCTGTGCAATCCTTCCAGTACATCCCAGCGGCGTTCTGGCGCGACTCGCCGCAACGTTTCTGCGAGATACATTCTCACCAGGGCGGAGGTATCCTCGCGGGCTATGCGCACAAAGGCGTTCAGGACATGCTCCGGGGCATTCCCGTCCTCGGCAAGCAGTTGGACGGCTCTTGCCCGAATGTGCTCGTTGCGGTGATCCAGAAAACCCGTCAGCTCCGTGTTTGTGAGGCTGTCGGTTGTCTGTAAATCTGCATGGAGCGGCAGTTCCAGCGCAGGAAGGGGAATATCTTCCGGAGGGGGCAGCTCGCTCAGGGAAGGCACGCGCGTTGTATTTCTGTCATCCCCATTCGCTTCCGGCGCAGGCCCGGCGGCAACCCCTGCTTCCCGTATAATTTTAAATCGTCCTTCCATGCCGGCGGCCCGGTGCCCCGGAATCGTGCAGTAATAGATATCGTCTTCCACGGCGATAAACGTGAGGTCGGTCCGCTCGCCGATGTCCAGGATCTCCTTCGTTTTAATTAGCAATGTTTCGAGGGCCAGATCGTGAACCAGCGGCTCGATGTTCACAATGACGATACGCACGGTTTCGCCTTTCTCTGCCCGCAACACCGGATTGCGCACCTCGTCGATATCGCCGCCCACGCCCCAGTATCCGAGGATGTTGGTTTCAAGGACATATTCGCGGTCCGCATCCACAGCCTCCTGCGCGAGGACGGGGCGCAAGGCGAGGAGGAGTATTGCTATGAGACCCGGCAACAGGATGCAGATGCGGCGGCAAAGCATGATCCGAACAGCAAATGAATTTCGGCGATTATGCATGGAGTCTACGGCGTCTTCTTTGGCCGGGCCGATTAGAAAATGCTCCGCCTATCCGGCATCCGCTTCCTGCAAGCGCATGCACCTCAATCAATATGGCCGAAGAGGCAAACCGCATCACGGGATAATTTCACGAAGAATGTAAAATCTTCGCAAAGATGGTGGATACTCTGATTACGTCCGCGAGGTTCAGAGGCTGAGAGGGGTGTGCTGGCAAGGAAGGACGAAGCAATGTGGCAGGCCCCACATAATGAGAAATGACGCAGCCAGCATATTTTTGGCAGCTTCCCGAACGGCGCTTCACGCCCGCGATGCCTCGAATCCGCATCGTTTCCCGCTAATTCCGACGATGCAATTATGATACCCTTATAATACGCGCGAATGTGAAGTGCTGATCGAAGTGGATTTAATCAGAGTATCCATATTATATTGCTTACTGAATTTACAATGCTCGTATCGCTTAAACATTATGCCTGACAAGATCAAAGTTGCGGTCGTCGGACTGGGTTTCGGCGCCGAGTTCATACCGATATATCAACGCCATCCCGACGCCGAACTGTGGGCGATTTGCAAGCGGGACGAAAAGGGTCTGCGCGAGATTGGAGATCAGTTCGGCGTAGAGCGCCGCTATACGGACCTGAAAGCGCTTCTTGCGGATCCGGAAGTGGACGCTATTCACATCAACACCCCGATTGCGTCCCATGCTCCAATGTCTCTGGCCGCCCTGGAGGCAGGCAAGCACACGGCTTGTACCGTGCCTATGGCGACCACCGTGGAAGAATGTCTCCGGATAGCGGAGGTTCGTCGCCGGAGCGGAAAGGTGTATATGATGATGGAAACGGCCATCTACACCCGAGAATTCCTGTATGCCCTCGAACTTCTCGAGTCGGGGCGTCTCGGGAAAATACAGTTTCTGCGCGGCTCGCATCAGCAGAACATGGGCCTGCCCGGATGGCCCGCCTACTGGTACGGATTTCCCCCTATGCACTACGCTACGCACGCGGTCAGCCCGTTGCTGTTGCTCGCCGGGGCGCGCGCCGAATCCGTCGTGTGTTTCGGTTCCGGGCGCATTCAGGAAAATTACATCGAGCCTTACGGTTCCCCGTTTGCCGTCGAGTCCGCGCTGGTCTCGATGGCGGATTCGGACCTTTCCTGCGAAGTGACCCGATCCCTTTTCAACACCATTCGGCAGTATCGGGAAAGCTTCGACGTATACGGCACGGAAAGTTCGTTCGAGTGGGAACAGACGATCGGCGACGGGCCGGTCGTATACTCCGGCTACGAAGACGCCGAGCGCATCGAGGTACCCGACTACGCCCACTTGCTTCCCGGCGAGATTGCGCGCTTTACCACCGGCGGCGTCTACGATGACGAGCACGAGCACACGTCGTTCATTCAGGGCGGCGGGCACGGCGGGTCGCACCCGCACATGATCCACGAATTTCTTCGGGCGATTCTGGAAGACCGCGAGTCGGTTTCCGATGCGGCTCCTGCAGCCAACTGGACGATGACGGGCATTTGCGCCCACGAATCGGCCATGCAGGGAGGGCGGCGCATCGACATCCCCGAAATCCCCTGAAACTTTCGTTCATTCATCCCGCAACACCATTATGGTCAATAAAAACCGTCTTTTCGTAGGAAGCATCGTGGCGCTGGTCGCCACGTCTTTCGGCTTCGTTATCCGGGCAGGCCTTCTTTTCGAATGGGGCACAGAGTTCAATCTGAGCGGTGTAGAGTTGGGATGGATTACCGGGGCCGGCGTCCTCGGCTTCCCTCTTACGATCATTCTGTTCAGTCTGATCATCGACAAGATCGGGTACCATACGTCGATCCGCATCGCGTGTGCGGGGCATGTGCTCTCCGCGCTCGTGACGATATGCGCCGGGCATATAGGCGACCCGTTCTGGGTGCTCTACATCGGCACATTCATACTGGCGCTTGCAAACGGTATCGTGGAGGCTGTCATCAATCCGGCGGTAGCCACCTTGTACCCCAATTCCAAGACGCATCACCTGAATATCCTGCATGCGGGGTGGCCGGGCGGCCTCGTAGCGGGCGGTATCCTGCTTATCGCGGTCGGCGACATCGGCTGGCGCTGGCAGGTGGCGTTCGTGATTCTGCCCACGCTGGTTTACGGCTGGATGCTGATTCGGGAGACCTGGCCGGTGCAGGAGCGCGTGGCCGCGGGCGTCGGGTACGGGGGTATGCTCAAGACCATGCTCCACCCCCTGTTTATCATCTTGCTCATCATCATGGTCCCCTTGGCCATTACAGAATTGGGTACGGACAGCTGGATTACGGCGCTGATGACCAGCGTCCTGAGTAACACTCCCGTGCATCCGCTGTGGGTCCTGGTGTACACCTCGGCCATTATGTTCGTGCTTCGGTTTTTCGCCGGGCCGATCGTTCACCGGATCAATCCGCTGGGTCTCCTCGCATGCAGCGCCGGGATCGCCTGCATAGGGCTTGTTCTGCTTTCGCAGGCGGGGTCGGTACTTTGGTACGTATTCCTTGCCGCCACCTGCTATGGTCTCGGCAAAACCTTCTTCTGGCCGACGACGCTAGGCGTGGTTTCCGAGCAGTTTCCTCAGGGCGGCGCCATGACGATCAACACGATTGCGGGCGTCGGCATGCTTGCGGCGGGTGCGCTTGGCGGTCCGATCATTGGCGCCATACAGGATAATTCCATTACCAATCAGGTAGAGGAACAGGCCGCAGACATCAGCGACCAGATACTTGGCGAGGAACGTACCGCCTTGCTCGGGACGGTGCCCTATCGTGCGCTTGACGACGACGCCGTAGCCATGCTGCCCGAGGAAGATCAGGACCGTGTCGTGGCTGTGCAATCGACAGCGAGCCAGTTGGCGTTGAAGACCGTGGCATGGTTCCCGGCCTTCATGTTCGTGTGCTACGTACTCCTGATCCTGTACTTCCGGTCGAAGGGCGGGTACAAGGCCGTCGAACTGAAGATGGAGGAAGAAACCGGCGGGGTCGAGGGCCCGGCTGAATTTTAGCGCCGGTCTTCTGCGCGACCGCGTATACATCCATTGCAACGTACGGTCGGAGCGCCGCCGGGGAAACCGGGGGCGCTCCGGCGCGTCTCTGCGATAATCCATGGGATGCTCTGATCAAGTCCACTTCGATCAGCGCTTCACTTTCACGCGTAAAGGACGATATGCTTGCATCGTTGAAATCAGCGAAAAACACGGCGGATTCGGGTCGTCTCGGCCGTGAAGCGCCCTTCGGGAGGCAGACAGAGGCGCGCTGGCTGTGTCATTCCTCATTATGTG
>LXNJ01001603.1_pt1 | contig 13223 bp, 14 predicted proteins | sample 809081 | NCBI WGS metagenome assembly LXNJ01 (sample SAMN04870510, study PRJNA318959) | sponge metagenome | biome: sponge; feature: marine sponge reef; material: water | host: Petrosia ficiformis | place: Greece: Milos, Mediterranean Sea | collected 2013-05-29 | depth 5-7 m
CCCAGCCGCGCATGGAGTCGGCCAGTTGGTGGCTGTCCTGGGCCCGCAGCATGGCGGGGATGATGTCGGGCCAGGACTTGGGGCCGTCGGTGGCGGTGTATTTGAGGGCCAGGCCGTACTTGCCGGGGGGGCCACCGGCGATGACGGGGCCGTGGCGAGTAGCCCAGGTGGTGATTTGATGGTCGTCGCCGCCCCGGACCTTGATGGTCTCCTCCCTGGTGTCGGTGGGACGCCAGTGGCTGGCGTGGAAGTCGGTCCAGCGGGTATTTCCATCCTGGTTGATGTCGGGCATGCGGTACATCCCGGCGCTGGAAGCGTTAAATTCCTCGATATACAGGTCCTGGTAGTCGCCGCTGAGGTGGGTAATGCACCAGGCCACCTTGTCGTTGTGGCCGAAGTGGGGGAAGCCGGGCACGCCGGGGATGGCCAGGCCGATGACGTCCCATTCGGGGCAGGCGACGTGGCTCTGGTAGTAGACGTTGGGGGTGTCCAGGGCGCGGTGGGAATCGCCGGCCAGCAGGGGCTTGCCGGTGGCGGTGTGGTCGCCGGACAGGGCCCAGCTATTGCTGCCGCTGTCAGTTTCGTTGAGCAGGTTGACGGCGGCGGCGCCGGACATCAGTTCCGCCAGGTAGTAGTCCAGTTCGCCCTCGTAGCGGCTGCCCGGGGGGAGGATTTGAAGCTGGCTGGGCTGATAGCCCGGGGCCAGCAGGGACGCCTTTTCCGGCCCCAGTTCCCGCACCAGCTGGGCGCGCCAGGTCTTGGATTCGAAGACGCCCATAAGGATGTGGCGCACCTTGAAGACCACCAGGCCGTCCCAGGGCTGCCAGGGCTCGGGGTCTATGCCGGAAATGGAGTATTCGACGGGGAGATAACCCTCGGTGGCGGCGGTTTCAATCCAGGCGTTGACGCCGGCGGCGTAGGCGTCCATCAGCTTGCGGGTGTGGGCGTTGACCGCGCCGTAGTCCGCCTGGGCGCTGTCCACCAGGCGGAAGCGGCGCATCATTACGTCCTGGTCGAGGGCGGCCTTTCCAACGACCTCGGCCCAGCGGCCGCTGCCCCGTCGCCGGTCGTATTCCATCTGCCAAAGGCGGTCCTGGGCGGTAAGGAAACCCTGGACGAAGAAGGCGTCGAGCTCACTGGCGGCGCGGGCGTGGGGAATGCCCCAGGCGTCGCGGTAGATTTCGGCCGGGGCGGAAAGGCCCGGCAGGGAAACCCGGCCGGTGGTGCGGGGCAGGTGGGCGGTGAGATTGGTCTGGGTAAGCATGGGCGCTCCGGTTATTGCAGGTAGTCGTTGAGTTCCCGTGGCGATTCTCTAATGGATTTCGGCGGGCGGGCTGAGTCGTCGAATTAGTTCAATGCTTACTATTCAAATCAAGGGACGGGTGGCGGCAGGTGTCTTGTAGTTCCAGGCGATTTAACGGCTTCCAAGACTCTGGATACCGGCTTTCGCCGGTATGACGATTTTGCTGGCCGCCTGACTTTCAGGGTTTTCTCTGTTGCTGGGTTTAATGGCTCGTCAACCGATCCTGACTCTCGCCCATCAATGGAAAAGGGTTATTGAGATGCTTTCCCCTTTTTCCCATAGCGGGGCGAGGGATGTGGAGACCGCGTCGCAGGCCTTAATATTCCTCCAGCCCCAGCGCATCCTGCTCGAGGCGATCGCGGCGCTGGAGGAGGGTTTCTCCCTGGTAGAGCCAGTAGCGGACGGCGGTAGGGCTGTGCTTCCACTGCTTGAGCCTGGAGGTCAGCCCGGTCAGGGTATAGTACTCGCCTTCAAACATTACGCCGGTGCTGTCGTTGGCAACCTGGCACTTTATTTCCGGGTCGTCTCCCCATTCCAGGGTAACGCCCTTGGGAACGTCCACCATGGAAAAGGTGAAGCTCTCCCGCCTTCTTGCCGGCTGCTCGCTTTCCATGTCCCGGAATTCGGACTCGGCCTTGTGGTTCTTGTGCCCGTTGGGGGTTACTTCCTCAATGGCCAGGAGTTGAAGGATGGCCTTCACGCGGAAGGGCTCAACCCCCTCAAAGAACTCGCGATTCTGCCTGACACGAAAGTCTCCGAAGGCCGTGTGGATGGCCTTCTCCACCTGGGAACAGTTGCTCACCAGGGCGGCATATTCGCAGTCAAAGGAGCGGGGAACCCCGGTGCTGTCCAGCTGGCGCATCCGGTCCTCAATGTCCTTGGCGCTGTTTCCGTTGGTATAGCCGATCTTGATGTAGCCCGGCATGGCGACGTTGCTGAGGACGTAAACTATGCCCGTGGATGGAGGTGTGGAGCCAAAGATATTGGGGCCAGGCCGCTGGTCGAATTCGTAGGTTTCCTCAACCATGTCGTCTCCAGGATTTTGAATATTGGGTTCCGGTTCCAGGGAGAATTCAGAAAGATCCGGACGGCGCCGGTCCCTTGGAAGCATTTCCCTAACCTCCCACCACGTAATCCTGGTATCTCTCTCTCAGCACTTTCTTGTCAAATTTACCCACGCTGGTCTTGGGGATTTCGTCGATGAACACCACGTCGTCGGGCAGCCACCAGCGGGCAAACCGGCCGCGGATGAAGTCCATCACCTGGGCCTTGTCCAGGGACTCGCGGGCGTCCTCGCGGGGCACGACGCAGGCTAGGGGGCGTTCCACCCAGGTGGGATGGGGAATGGCAATGACCGCCGCCTCCAGCACGTCCGGGTGGGCGATGATGGCCGTCTCCAGGTCCACCGAGGAAATCCACTCGCCGCCGCTCTTGACCATGTCCTTGACCCGGTCGCCGATCTGGATGTATCCCTCCTGGTCCACCGAGGCGATGTCGCCGCTGTGGTACCACCCGTCGATGTAGGTCTCGGCGGTACGCTCGTCATTGTAATACTCCCGGGAAATCCAGGGGCCGCGGAAGAGAAGCTCGCCCCGCTGTTCCCCGTCCCAGGGCAGGTCGTTGCCGTCCTCGTCCACCAGCCGCATCTCCAGGCCCGCTACCACCAGGCCCTGGCTGCCGGCCAGTTCGTATTTTTCGTCCTCGGGCAGGTCTTCCAGATTGGTCTTGATATGGTTGTAGGTGACGATGGGGGTGGCCTCGGTCATGCCGTAGGCGTGGACCAGGTCAACGCCCAGCCGTTCCTTGTAGGCCTTGATGACGCTGACGGGCACTGCGGAGCCGCCGCTGATGACGGCTCGCAGCGACGAGAAGTTGTAGCTCTGGCCGGTCCGTTCCAGATAGTCCAGCACGCCCACCCAGATGGTGGGGACGCCGGCGGTGACGGTTACCCCGTGCCGGTCGATAAGTTCGCAAATGGCCTGGGGGTCGGGCCGGACGCCGGGCATCACCTGGCTGGCGCCCACCAGGGCGCTGGAGTAGGGGAAGCCCCAGCAGTTGGCGTGGAACATGGGCACGACGGCCATGGTGGTGTCCCGTTCGCTAAAGGCCGCGGTATCGGCCATGCACTCGGCCATGGAATGGAGGTAGAGGGCGCGGTGCGAGTAAGTAACCCCCTTGGGCCGGCCGGTGGTGGCCGAGGTGTAGCAGAGGCCGGCCGGGTCCCATTCGTCCATTTCCGGAGGGGTGAACCGGTCGGATGCCCGGGCCAGCAAAGATTCGTAGCTGACGGCGTTGAGCAGGGTGGTTGCCGGTTCCGGGTCGTCGGTCAGGATTATGTAATGCTCTACGGATTCAAGCTGGGGCGCCAGGGCTTCCAGGACGGGACACAGGTCGGGGTCGACGAAAATCACCTTATCCTGGGCGTGGTTGACGATGTAGACCAGGTCGTCGGGGAAGAGACGGATGTTGATGGTGTGGTTGACGGCGCCCATAACCGGAGAGGCGAAGTAGGCCTCCAGGTGTCGGTAAGTGTTCCAGGCGAAGGTGCCGACCCGGTCGCCCTGCTTGATCCCCAGACTGCCGAGGGCGTTGCACAACTGATTGACCCGGGCGGCCATGTCCCGGTAGGAGTAGCGGTGGACGCCGCCTTCCGTACCTTCAAGGCGGGTTATGATTTCCTTGTTGGGGAAGGAAGTCCGGGCGCGGTTAAGGATACCGGACACCAGCAGCGGGTAATGCATGGTCATGGCCGAGACTCCTCAGTAAGACTTCCATGAAGGTCTATCCACGGATACACAAGAATATTCACTAATGGAGCCGAAGATAACTGGAACAATGTGTCCCTCGGATTGCAGGTCTGTTCTCTTTATCTGCGATGGGTATATTTTACGCCAACCGACCCTGCCTGGTCTCTACCCGCTCTTGATGCTCACCCCACCATCCACGGCCCAGGTCTGGCCGGTTACGTAGGCGGCGGCGGGGGAGGCCAGGAAGACGGAGAGGTAGCCGATCTCCTTCAGGTAGCCCACCCGACCCAGGGGCACCTGCTCTTTGGCGGCGTCCTGGCGGGCCTGGTAGGCCTCGGCGGACATCTGCGCCGGGTCGGGGAAGCTGCCCGGTGCGACGGAGTTGACGCGGACGCCGTAGGGGGCCCATTCCTGGGCCAGGGACTCGGTGAAGCGCATTACCCCGGCCTTGGCGGCGTCGTAGGCGGCGGAACCCTGGCGGCCGCGGAAGGCGGCCCAGCCGGAGATGTTGATGACGGAACCCTGCCGCCGTTCCAGCAGGTGGGGGCCAAAGGCGCGACAGCCCTGGAAGGCCTCGGTGAGGTTGACGTCGACGATGAAGTGCCACTCCTCCTCGCTCATGCCCTCAACGGCGATGCCGGGGAGCTTGACCACGGGCTTGCGGATGGCGTCGCCCACGCAGGTAACCACGGTATCCAAATGGCCGAACTCGGCCAGGGCCTGCTGGGCTATCCGGTCCATGTCCTCGGCCCGGGTGGCATCGCCGGTCAGGGGCAGGGCAGAGCGGCCCAGGGCGCGTATTTCATCGGCTACGGCGTTGACGCCGGTATCGGTAAGGCCGGTGATGGCCACGTCGGCGCCCGCCTCGGCGAAGGCCAGGGCAATACCCTTGCCGATACCCCGACCGGCGCCGGTTATCAAGACTTTCTGTCCGGTAACGTCAAACTCTGGAAGACTCATGCTGCCCCTCCGGCGCGGCTAACTTGCTTGTGGGGGCAGTGTAAAGGCAGGCGGAAAGAGCGTCAACGGAGCGCAATCCACGAAGGGACACTGATGGGCAGGAACGGGATTGGCGGGGATTCCCGCCTGCCAGTGCATGGGTCAGGCCCGGGTAGCGGGGTTAGCTGAAGGAGGAGCAGGACGGGGTGGAGGTCAGCAGAACCGACTCCTGGTTGAAACGGGCTTCGTATTCGGCGGTGATTTCGTTCAGACCCTGCAGGGCCGTGTCGTCGGGCCAGACCAGGAGGGTGAGGACCCTGGTCTGTTCTTTCAGGATTTCACCGGAGTCGTTGTGCCACGGTCCGGCCCCGTCGGTGACGGTGAGGCCGTCGGGAAAACGGGGAGTTACCGTGTCGGAAAGGAACTTGGCCCACGCCTGGTCGGAAACGGCGTCGGGGGCGCCCGTTGCGTCGCTGCGACCGAAGTAGAGCTGGTATTCGGTAACCTGGTCCCAGCCATCGGGGCAGGCGGGACTTGCCGAGTCGGATTGAATGCAGGCTGCCGCAGCGGCTGCGGAAACTATAACTATCAATGGTAAAGCGCAGCGCGAGGCGATCCGCATGGAAGACCCTCTTTGGTTTATGATTTTTCGGTTATTTATAAATAAGTTATCTATCCACCAAGATTATTGTCAAATAGTGCAATAGAGCAGGGCAATCGCGTTTTAGATTCAGATTATAGGTGGCAGACATCCGCCAGGCATAAGACAGGTCGCTCTGAGCTTGCCGAAGGGCCTAAAATCCTGCATGTCAGCCCGGTTACGGGTCCCCCAGTCGGCCTGTGGGATGGCGTTTAGATTCTTCACTCCGTTCAGAATGACAATCTAAACATAATGCGATTGCCCTGTGCAATAGAGGGAAGCTTGTAATTTGGACTGATTTGCTTTGTCAGAGCCGAAATCAGGGCCAGACATTATCCGTGTTGACCACAAATGACGAGCATATCTATAATTTGCTTTGCCGCGGGAGGACAGCGAATTGTCTTGGACTTGGGATCTGGCCAAAAATGCAGAGAACCTGACCAAGCATCGAGTTCCTTTCGAAATAGCTCAACGGGTCTTTGATGACGATTACTGCTTCACTTATGACGACCCTTTTCCAGACGAACAGCGGTTCCGAACCATCGGAGTCGTGGGGCCCGCAATGTTGATAGTCATTCATACTGAGGAAGAACCGGATCCTCAAACAGGAGAAAGGGCAGGGAGAATCATCAGCGCCAGGAAAGTCACTCGCCTAGAAAGAGTAATCTATGAAGAAGAATAGGGGCAACCTGACGGAAGAGGAATGGAATCTGCTTCAAGAGTTGGAACAGATGCCTGAGAATGAAATCGACACTGACGATATTCCTGAAGTTCTTGAGATTCGTAATCCCCGCAGAGGCTCAATCCACCGCCACGACGTCGATACGGTTGTAGTCCGTTTGGACCAGGATATAGTCAGTTGGTGGGAATCTCTGCCGCATAACGAAGGAAGACTTGACCATTGGGTAAACGAAATAGTCCGAGGTTATATTGCGCAGGAGAAGAACAGGAAGCGCTAGCAGCAACTAATGCCATCAATTTCCTGCCTGGATTGACGGATCTGCTCAGACTCATGCGGCATCGCGCGCCCAAGGTCTGAACAAGCCAATAGCTGGACACGAGCCCCCTGCCCCTTGGGCAAGGGGCTTTTCTTCTCGGCTTTGACCCCTGTCTTCCCCTCTTGTAATATGCGGGCGACTTGCCATTCGTACTTGAGGAGGTATTTGCCATGAAAGCCGTTTATCTTCAGGAACCTGGCGGTCCGGAAGCCATGATGTACGGCGACCTGCCCGACCCGGAGGTGGCGCCTGGCGAGGTTATGCTGCGGGTCCATGGCAGCGCCCTGAACCGGGCCGACATGGGTATGCGTTCCCGGGGTCGCAGCGGTCAGTCTCCCCGCATCATGGGCATGGACGTGGCCGGGGAAATTGTCTCCATCAGCCCCGGCGCCAATACCGCCCTGCAGGTAGGGGAACGGGTGCTGCTGGAAAACAGGACCAAGTGCCATGTCTGCGAATACTGCGTCGACGGAAACGACCAGTACTGCATTGCCCAGAAGCGCATCGGCGTTGACCTGGACGGCGGCCATGCCGAGTACATCACCGCCCCGGCCATCAACGCTTTCCAGATTCCCGACAGCATGAGCTACGCCGAGGCCGCCGCCATTCCCCTGGCCGGCCACACGGCCTGGCAGTGCATGGTGGTGCAGGGCCAGGTGAAGCCCTGGGACGACGTGCTGATCCAGGCGGCAGGCAGCGGCGTCGCCAGCATGGCCATCCAGATTGCCAAGATGGTGGGGGCCCGAGTTATCACCACCGCCGGCAGCGACTGGAAGCTGGAAGAAGCCAGGAAATGGGGCGCGGACGAGGTGATCAACTACCGGGAGACGGACAATATCAGCGAGCGGGTCAAGGAGTTGACCGGCGGCGAGGGTGTGGACCTGGTTTTTGATGTAGTTGGAGCCGATGTCTGGGAACAGAACCTGCTGTCTCTGAAGTCGGGCGGGCGACTGGTGATAACTGGCGTGACTTCGGGGGCGCGGGCCGACATTAACCTGTCCATCCTGCAGGGACGGCCCCTGCACCTGATGGGCAGCGGGGGCCGCACCCGCCGAAGCTTCGGAGACCTGATGAAGTGCGTCAACAACGGGGAACTGAAGGGCATTGTAGGCCAGACCTTCCCCCTGACCGACGTTCCGGAGGCCCACCGAGTTATGGAGTCCAGGGAGTTCTTCGGCAAGCTGGTGATTGAGAGCTAAAAGCCCCATTAATTTGATTGAGGAGGCCTATCCCATGAAAGCCGTCTATTCGGAAGAACCTGGCGGACCCGAAATGATGATCTATGGCGACAGGCCGGACCCGGAAGTGGGTCCCGGCGAATTAATGCTGCGGGTTTACGGCAGCGCTCTCAACCGAGGCGATATCGAAAGGCGCAACCAGGGCCGCAGCGGCCGGGGTCCTCGCATCGGCGGCATGGAGGCTGCTGGCGAGATAGTTGCCATAAGCCCCGAAGCTGACACTGCTCTCGAGGTGGGAGACCGGGTGCTGCTGGAAAACCGCATCAAATGCTGGGGGTGCGAGAACTGCAAGAACGGAAGGGACCAAAACTGCACGTCGCAGAAGCGTATTGGAATAGACCTGGACGGCGGCCATGCCGAGTATATTGCGGTCCCGGCCGACTGCGCCTTCAAAATTCCCGACAGCATGAGCTTTACCGAAGCCGCCGCCATTTCCCAGGGCGGGCACACCGCCTGGCAGTGCATGATAGTCCAGGGCCAGGTTAAGCCGTGGGACGACGTTCTGGTCCACGCCGCAGGGAGCGGGGTGGCCAGTATGGGCATCCAGATTGCGAGGATGGTGGGGGCCAGGGTGTTCGTTACGGCCGGCAGCGACTGGAAACTGGAGCGGGCCAAGGTACTGCTGGGCGTTGCCGAAGGCATCAACTACCATGAGACGCCCAAGGTGAGCGAACGCATCATGGAGTTGACCGACGGCAAGGGCGTGGACATGGTGTTTGACGTGGTGGGGGCGGACGTGTGGGAGGACAGCCTGCTGTGCCTGAAACCCGGCGGCCGCATGGTGATTACCGGCACCACTTCGGGTTCGCGCACCAGCATGAACCTGTCCGTCCTGCAGGGGCGCCCCCTGCACCTGATGGGCAGCGGGGGCCGCACACACCACAGCTTTGCCGACATGATGAAGTGTGTCAACAACGGGGAACTGGGGGGCATCGTGGGCCAGACCTTCCCGCTGGAGAACGTGGCCGAGGCCCACCGGGTGATGGAATCTCGGGAGTTCTTTGGGAAGTTGGTAATAGAGAGTTAGCCTTTCTTATTTCCACGAAGGACACGAAGGGCTCCCTCTTCGTGTTCCTTCGTGTCCTTCGTGTCCTTCGTGGATTATTGGTGGTTGATGGTGTAGGTGGCGGGGTTCTCGGTGACGCGGCCCTCTTCCCGCAGCTTGGCCAGGTGGGTGTTGACGTTGCGGGCGGCGGCGCCCCGCAGGTTCTTGCGCAGGTTGCGGGGATAGACGGCGGTAACCGCGTCGTCCACCGTCTCGGCACCCTGTCCAAGGGCGGCCAGCACCTGGTCTTCCCGTTGCTGGCGGTGGTGCAGGTACCAGCGGATGCGAGCCTCGCCGTTGTGGATGGTCTGGCCGTGGCCGGGGCAGATGATGGCAGGACGCTGTCGGGCCATAATTTCCAGCGACTCCATATATTGCTTCAGGTTGCGGACGCTGGACGATGAATTGCCCAGGATGTTGTCGCCGCTGAAGAGGACGTTGTCGGCGCGCAGGTAGTAGCAGACGTGGTCGTCCTCGTGGCCGGGGGTGAACAACGCCCGCAGGGTAATGCCCCCACCGGACGGCACCAGTTCCCTTGACCGCAACTTGACCACGGAGTCATCGCCCAGCCTTTGGGCCAGGGCCGGGGTCAGCTTTGGGTGGCAGCGGACGGGACAGTTGAAGACTTCTTGCAGCCGGTCCAGGCCCCCGATGTGGTCGCCGTGCCCGTGGGTAACCAGGATGGCGGACATGCGGGGCCGTCCCAGTTCCTCGTAGTAGTCCAGTATCTGGCGAGTCCAGTGGCGGTAGGGTTCGCCAGAATCCACCAACACCATGTGGTCTTCGGGGTCGCCCACAAAGTAAATCTGGGTGCCGCCGGGGTGCATGGCGCCGAAGGTGGACTGGTCTTCCAGGATATGGGTGCTGTAGATGTGCTGGGTTATTTGCATTTTTGCCTCTGCGTTTTAGTCCACAAATACCCACGAATTACCACGAATAGATTGTTGATAGTTCGCGCTTGTTCGTGGAAGAATACCGGCATGGATAGTATAGTATGTATTTGAGGACAAGGCACCGACGCACGTTAGAGAGGATATTTGCGTCGCCCACACCGTCGGACATTCGCTGGGCAGAAACGGTGTCGTTGTTAAGAGCTCTGGATGTGGAAATAACTGAGAGGTCGGGGTCTCGAGTGCGGATGAGCCGGGACGGTAAGGGTTTAGTGGTGCACGAACCCCACCCTTCGCCGCATTTATTGAGGCCAACGGTACGAGCAATCGCTACTTTTCTTTCTGACATAGGAGTGTACCCATAATGGAATACCAAGGGTATATAGCCGAGATAGAGTTTGACGACATAGCCAACGTTTATTGTGGGCGGGTCGTCAATTCAGGCGCCTATTCTATTGTTACTTTCGTATCTTCTGACCCGAACGACCTTATGCGGGAGTTCCAGATATCGGTGGACGAGTACCTGGCCTGGTGCGCCGAAGATGGGATGGAACCGATTAAGCCCCACTTGCATACCACTTAAAAATGGAAGCACCGCCATGATGGAGTACAAGGGATACATCGCAGAGACTGAGTATGACGATGTAGCGGTAGTTTATTGCGGTAGTGTAGTCAATACTTCTCCTTGCTCCATTGCCACTTTCCACGCCGAAGACCCGGAAGACTTGATGCGGGAGTTCCAGATATCGGTTGATGAATACCTGGACTGGTGTGCTGAGGACGGTGTGGAGCCGGCCAAACCTCAAACATACACCACTTAAACTACTCCTGTTCCAACCTACTCCACCTAATTTCGCATCTTACTGGTTTAACCCCCGCTGCATGCCACGCAGGTAGCTGGCCTGGCCGCCGTGCTGGTTTACCTCCCACAGCAGGATGGAGAACATTCGGGCCAGGTTGATGGTCTCGCCCCAGCGGGTGGTCATTTCCGTGTTCAGCAGGGCATCTTCGTCCAGGCTGGACAGGTATTCCAGCAAGTTGTTGCGAGCGGCGTTGGCGTACCCCACCAGCAGGTCCCTGTCGGGACAGTTCCAGTTGTTCAGTTCCTCTACCCCGTAGCCGAACCCCACGTCGGTGGGTTCCGGCGTCATGCCCAGGCGTTCGGCCCAGCCGTCCTCGTATAGCTGGGTACCACCCCTGGCGCGGGTCTGGACCCACATGTCCAGGGCGCGGCCATAGTGCCAGAGAATGAACCCGATGGAATGGGACTGGTCGGTGGGCCGGTACTCAATTTCTTCCTGGCTCAGGCCGTCAATGTACCGTTCCGTCCATTCCCAATTGGTTTCAAAGGCTTGCCGGATGAAATCTTGCAGGGCGGTCATTGGCCCCTCCCGTTTTTTCTTCCTCAGTCGACGAACCTCAGTCGACGAACTTGCGTCACTACATTTCATGCCAGTGATCATGTGCGGCTGTTCGTGGATGAGAAAGGCTTACTGGTTTAACCCCCGCTGCATGCCGCGCAGGTAGCCGGCCTGGCCACCGTGCTGGTTTACCTCCCAAAGCAGGTGGAAGAACATGGCGGCTACGCTGATTGTATCGCCCGTTCGGGTGATCACTCCCTGGTTGAGCATGGTCTCTTCGTCCAGGCTGTAGAGGTAATCCAGCGTGTTGTTTCTTATGGCGGTGGCGTATTCCACTAACGCCTCCTTGTCGGGACAGCGCCAGTTGCTTAACTCCTCCACCCCATAACCGAAGCCAACATCGTCGGGGTCGGGGTCCTTGCCCAGGCGTTCCGCCCAGCCCTGTACGTATAGCTGGGGTTCCCCCTTGGCGCGGGACTGCACCCACCGGTCCATGGCCCGTCCGTAGTGCCACAGGATAAAGCCGATGGAATGGCACTGGTCGTCGGGACGGTATTCAATCTCTTCCTGGCACAAGCCGTCAATGTACCGTTCCGTCCATTCCCAGTTGGTTTCAAAGGCCTGCTTTATCAGGTCCTGCATGGCTGACATCGCTTCTCCTCTTACCTTATCCACGAATACACACGAATAAGCACGAATATTTTGTTGTCCTTACGTTTGTGAACATTCGTGCCTATTCGTGGAAAAACCCTACTCGGCGACGATGTAGTTGCGCAGGGTGCCGATGTCGCTGATTTCCACCTCGATGGTGTCGCCGGGGAACATATCGCCGTCGGCGCCCTGGGTGCCCATCATCAGCACGTCGCCCGGGTGCATGGTGGTGTACTTGCTCATCTCGATGATCCACGTCGGCACGTCCCAGATCTGGTCGGCGGAAGTGAAGTCCTCCCACACCTGGCCGTTGTGGCGGACGATTATGTGAAAGCCGTCGTGGGGCAGGTCGGTAACGATCCAGGGGCCCAGGGGCTTGAAGGTGTCGCAGCTTTTGCCCCGGAACATGGTGCGGTCGGCGCCCTGCCAGACACGTTCGCTGATGTCGTTGCCGATGGTATAGCCGAAGACGCAGTCCAGGGCCTCGTCGCGGCTGGTTACCTTGCGGGCGTGCTTGCCTATAACCACGGCAAGCTGGCCCTCGGGCTGCACCGCGCCGGAACTGTCGGCGGGCACAACAATATTCTCCTCGGTGCCGATCAGGGAGTGTACGGAACGGAAGTTGGGTTCGGGAATCTTGGGGTAGTTGGGCGCGGCGCCGCGGCGGGCGGCCATGCCCTCGACGTGGCCGTTGTGGTTGGGGCCGGCGGCGTACAGCATGGGCGGAATGATGGGGGCCAGCAGACGCACCTCGCCAAGGGCGTAGGTAACGCCGGTGTCGGAAGGGTTGTCTACGGGGCTGCCGTCAACCTCGAATACTTCATCGTCAACGATGCGGCCGTGGCTGACCTTGCCTTCGCGTTCAAAGCGGCACCAGATCATAGCTGCCTCCTGTCCTGGTCAAGTTATCCACGAATATACACGAACAAGCACGAATATTGCTATGGCGTCACTGTCGTACCTTCGGTCAGGGTCAAAGGTACCGGCGTCTCATGGGAATTCAAGGCCGGGTGCGTTTTGCTGTTCAGCCCGCCTTTAGTGGGGCCTACCGCTTTCTCTGGCCCACCGGGGGAGTGAGGCTCAAGAAATTCCCAAACCCTAGCGAAAATGTCGTGGCGTCGATGTGCTGCTGTCGTGTATCCACCCCTCACATCGGGACAATCGCGTTTTAGATTCAGACTATAGGTGGCAGACATCCACCAGATACAAGACAGGTCGCTCTGAGCTTGCCGAAGGGCCTGAAATCCGGCAGGTCAGCCCGGTTACGGGTCCCCCAGTCGGCCTGTGGTTTGGAGTTTAGATTCTTCACTCAGTTCAGAATTGTATGTGTCAGGTAATTCGTTGACAGATGGGTATAAAAAGGAAGTACCGATCTGGAGGCGAATATGCGGAACAACAGCGAGGATCGCAC
>LXNJ01001605.1_pt1 | contig 13203 bp, 11 predicted proteins | sample 809081 | NCBI WGS metagenome assembly LXNJ01 (sample SAMN04870510, study PRJNA318959) | sponge metagenome | biome: sponge; feature: marine sponge reef; material: water | host: Petrosia ficiformis | place: Greece: Milos, Mediterranean Sea | collected 2013-05-29 | depth 5-7 m
TATCGTGAACATAACAGTGATAAAGTCTCAAATTATCAACATATTAGGTATAGAAGTCAAAAAAGTTTATTTTCCAGATCCGTAACTGCGGAATGTAGGTTATAAAGAACTGTAAAGTAATTTTAGATTTCACTTTAATGAATTATTTTATCAGTTTTGCTTGGTGAAATCAAGGAACGTGTTTTGGGCAGTTTCAAACCGTGCCTACAAAGGAATGTGGATATTTTCTCGGATATTCCTCAAGATATACCGAACAACATCCGGTGTTGCCTCTCTATCCATCCATTCAATCCGCGTATCTTTACGGAACCATGTTAACTGCCGTTTCGCAAATCGTCGTGTATTCTGCTTTAACTGCTCAATTGCTTCCACGTACGTACATTTTCCGTCCAGAAATGCTATTAACTCTTTATAGCCGAAACTTTGGAGGGCAAAAATATCACGTGAATATCCTGCTGATAACAACGATTCAACCTCTGCTATCAATCCATTTGCAAGCATTACGTCTACGCGCTGTCCAATACGGTGGTAAAGCAGTTCGCGCGGCATCGTTATTCCAAAAGCGATGAACGGATACCGTTGATTTTCAGGATGCCACTGCTGCTGGTGCTTGGATATGGGAATGCCAGTCAGTTCATAGACTTCAAGCGCACGGATAACGCGAGTTAAATTGTTGGGGTGAATACGGTCAGCAGCTTCTGGGTCACATGTTCGGAGACGATCATGGAGTGCCTTGACACCGTGTTGTGCTGCCTCTTGCTCAAGCCGTTTTCGGAGCAAAAAGTCTGCCGCTGGTCCCTCAAACAAACCGTCAACAATCGCGCGAAAATAGAGACCCGCACCACCTACAAGCAAAACCTGTTTACCTCTGTTTTGTATCTCAGTGATCGCTGTGTCTGCAAGGGATTGATAATCAGCAACGGAGAAAGATTGTGCAATGTCCACACAGTCTATGAGGTGATGTCGTGCTGCTTGCTGTTCATCGGGGGTAGGTTTAGCAGTGCCGATGTCCATCTGCTGATAGATTTGTCGGGAATCAACGGAGACAATTTCTGCTTTAAGGTGTTGCGCGAGTTGAATCGCTATCTCTGTTTTGCCAACTGCTGTGGGACCGAGCAGGCAGAGGAGTTTTGGCTTCATTTTCGGCAGCTAACGTAAAAAAACGTGGTTTGCATTGGGAAGATCGTCATTCGGGGTTATAAACCCCTCCCACAGTGGTATCGCGAGCACCTACAATCCAACCGCCACCGATGACGTATTCTCCATCATAAAAGACGGTGGCTTGCCCTGGCGTGATTGCGCGCCTCGGTTCGTCAAACTTGACTATTGCTTCTGTGTCGTTGATAGGAGAGATGGTTGAGGGACCGCCATCGTCACGGGATCGGATTTTGACGTGTGCACGAATCGGTTCTGTCAACTTATCTATGGATATGAGGTTAATTCGTTCAACATACATGGTATCTTCAAGTAGATCATCCTGTTCTCCGACAACGACGGTGTTATCAGATGCGTTGAGTTGCGTAACATAAAGCGGTTTGCCTACCGCTATACCAAGACCACGCCGTTGCCCTACTGTATAGAATGGAACGCCTTGATGCTTACCGAGAACCTTGCCATCCTTATCAATAATATCACCGCTTTCAATTTTTTCAGGAATCCTGTCTTGAAGGAAACGTCTATAATTTGTATCAGCAACAAAACATAGTTCCTGACTTTCAATCTTTTCGGCAGTTCGCAATTGGTACTTACGCGCAAGATCGCGCACCTCGGTTTTCGTGTATTCACCGAGAGGCATCAAAGCACATTGCAATTGCTCCTGTGTAAGTGCGGCAAGGAAATAGGACTGATCCTTGCTGACATCAAGTGCTTTGCGTAAAAGATAACGTCCTGTCTCAGGATGTTGTTCAATTCGTGCATAATGCCCGGTCGCAATTGCCTCACATTCTAATGTTTTCGCGAGGTCAAGGAGCTTGCCGAATTTGAGTTCTCGGTTACAGACCATGCACGGACTCGGCGTTTTACCAATGAGATATTCTGCAACGAAGTAATCAATGATCTGTTCTCTGAAAATATCCTCGTAATTCACACCGTAAAAAGGGATACCGAGTTGCGTAGCAACGCGTCGCGCGTCCTCAATTCCTTCAAGGGAACAGCAATTGGGGCGTTCTGGTTCCACCTCAATTGTATCGGGTGCACCGAGACGCATCGTGATTCCTGTGACATCATAACCTGCGTCAACCATCATGGCAGCGGTAACGGAACTATCCACGCCACCGCTCATTGCGACGAGAACTTTCTTCATGGGATTACCTGGGAGTTATGGCACACGGTGTGTACCTACTACTATGAGACTTGCCAATGCTCATTACCAGCGTAGCGCGCATCGTAAACGTCTTGATTGAGTGCCAAACCGAGTCCCGGCGTGTCGGGCACCATGAACGTTCCATCAGTGAATCCATACCCAGAGGTATCAATTACATCGCTGGTGAGGGTTGCGACTTCGCCGTAGAGAAAATGTGGGATCGTCTTTGCGAATTGGAGGCTGAGAAAGAAACCGAGTAGAGAACCCCAGTTATGCGGTGCACATTTGACGTCGTGCGCAGCAGCCATATCGGAGAGTCGCCGCCAACCTGTAACACCAAGTCCCTTCATATCATGTTGGATAACATCAATTACGCCCGCTTCAAAGAAGGGATCGTAGAATTCAAGCGGTGCACGGGTGCGGGTTTCACCATCGGCAATTAACGTATTCAATCCTTTTTCTTGGATAAATGATTTTAGATTGCGATACAACTCAACATCCTCTTCAAACATCTCTTCTATCCAAAAAACATCACAATTGCTTGTCTCGTTCAGGAAGGTGATAACTTCATCGTAGGTATACGCGTTGTTTGCATCAACAAGGATATTAAAACCTTCTCCAGCAGTACTTCGGGCAAGTTGGACAAGTTCTATATCACGCTGTAGCCCGGTTTTGCGTTCCATAAGGTGGTTTCCACGTCCCATTTTCATCTTGCATGCTGTAAATCCATCGGCTAAACTCTTTTTAACATCGTCTTCAATCCGCTTAAGACCTTCGGCTTTCGTTTCGTAGAGTAGGTCGTTGAAATAGATCGTGCTATCATAAGCAGGTAGACCATTTCCGTAAGCGTCAGTTCCCATAAGTTCATACGCGGGTTTACCGAGGATTTTCCCGATAGTATCCCACAAGGCGTTCTCAAATCCGCGGTATTCTTCAACGACTCCATTTTCAGGATTCAACAGTTCAAAGGGGTTCTTGTTTAGAGCAGATTTTGCTTCTTCAGCAGATGTTCCCCAACTGGTAGGTCCCCATCCGAGTGTGCCATCGTTGGTATGAATGCGTGTTATCCCTTCACGCCACTTTCCATTTGGGTCTGGCTGTTTTATCTCCTTCGCGCCAGAGTTACATCCGATGGCAGGCTGGTCAATCTCAACTGTAACTTGCTCAATTTTGGTAATTTTGATGTGTGATGGATAGTTTGGCATGGAATTTTTCCTTATTGGCAATCAAAACAACTACCGGAGGTGTGCGTCCGTTCACTGTCATTCTTATAAAAGTGGTATGATTGTCTGCGATGTTTTATCTTGGTAGCAAGTGTTCCGCTTATTCTCCAGATTCCTGTTTTTCAAGCTCTTCAAGTTCAAGGAGTAGCATGTTAAGCTCGTCTTTCACCATCTTGTTGGTTTCCTTAGTGTTATAGTACTCAAAGAGTTTAGGTTCCAAATTATCGTAGGGATCTGCTGCTTGAATTTGCTTTATCAGTACGGGTTTACTAAGAAGTTGGACGATAAGAAGTCTATCTTCATGGTAAGCAATCTCAGTTTTGGTCAATAAGACAATTAGACGGGTTGCTAATCCATCCGCCATGCCATTTTCAGCGTATTGATTTAAGGTATTCGAAGCAACTTGTTTTGTGCTGCTACTTGAATTGTTGGTGAGCATCTCAAATAAAATATCTACAGCTTCCGCATAAACATGTTTTTGTAACGCTTTTGCGGCGTTCCTCCGCACTATATCGTCGGGGTCCTTAAGGGCATCTGCAACTTTGGATTGGGACGGTTGATTGAGCATTTCCGCTGCCCGAGCAGCGGTACGGCGAACCATAACATTATTATCACTCAGACCTACCTCAATGTCTTTTTGGTATGCTTTGTTACCGAGTTGATAGAGTGCAACATTAATCTCCATCTTCACACCAGCATCCGAGACTGTATTTTTAAGCGATTCTAACTTTTCCTGAGCGGACGTGTCTCCTATATTCCCTATAATTCGAATTAGTTTGATCTTAACAGGGACAGGAGTATCTAAACTACCTACTGCCGTGAAGAGTTGATCAAGTCCCTTGGTTCCAATCTGCGTCAGGATAATGATAAAATCGTCATCAGCTTTCGGATATCGGTTTTTATTAAAACTCTCCAGAATGGAGAGAATAACGGGGATGCCTTTGTCAATTAGGATTTGTCTGGCATCTTTTTGAACGCGGTGCCTCTCATTAAGAATTTGAAAAATTTCCCTTATCTCAGATGTGTTCAGTTCAGCAAGGCGTCGGGCGCGTTCGCTCCGATATTCTGTTTCCAAATTGTTGCTTTTTAGCCACGTAAGGTTCGTTGAAAGCGCATGACTATACGCAATTAGCAAGAGTGATCGAGCTTCATCCTTATTTTCCTCTTCGATTTCGGCCAGTTTAAGATGCTCAACTGCCTCTATTGCGAGACCAGCTCCTAACAACTTATCTCTCCCCGGTGAAATTTCAGGAATGATTTTTTTCTGCTCACAGCCAAACGACACAACCCATATTAAAACAAGGCAGATCGTTAAAAGTTTTTTCATGTTAAGTTCGTTTTTCCTCCTAACATCAACGTAAATGCAAAATCCAATGGTACGGTATAGATTGAGATAATATAATTTCTCCTCAGGAGTCCGAGGGAATTAGCATTTAGAAAATATAATAAAACAGATACATTTTTGTGTCAAGCAAATTTTAATAATAGGAATGAATTATGAAATAAAGAGATACTATCGTCCCGGTAGACAAGAAACATCGTCGGCGAAGGAGCGTTCAAGTAATTCTAACAATCTACCGTAGTTTAGAAGCGTGATACACACCAATGTCATCAAAGTGGTTCCCTTATCTAATCAAAATCCGAACCTCCCTCATACAACGTATAAAGTTAATCAATACACAGATTCGCACCCATATAGGTGTCTATTTTCTAATAAGATTGAGAAGTTCATTGAGTTCGACTTTCACAAATGCACTTTCTTCATCTGTTTGGAGGTAATCGTAGAGTTTTGCGTCAAGATCATCAACCACTATTGCCGCTTTAAGCTTCTTTACCATTACAGGATGTTTGAGTAATTGCAATAAACGGACGCGGTCTTCTGAACTGCTTACTTCTTTATTGATGAGCATGAGAGAAAGATGTTTTGCTAACCCTTTTGTGAGACCACTTCCAGCCTCAGCATAGGCGATAAGTGTATTTACGACCGCTTTCTTTGCACTCGCGCCATGTTCACTCTTGAGGATATTTGCTAAAGGTTTAACAGCATCTTTATTTTTGTGGACAGCGAGCGCCTTTGCAATGTCAGTAACCACCTGTGAATCACTATCTTTAAGCGCTGTGATGAGAGTGGTTGTGTTAACATTCTCAAGATTAGCCATAACTTTTGCAGCAGCACGACGCACGCCTGCCTCATTTGAGGTTAAGCCTGAGAGAATTTCAGATTTATATTTTTTTTCACCAAGCCTATAGAGGGTCGCGTAAATTGATATTTTGAATGCGTCGCTGATGTTGGTCATGTCAATAGCGTTTAACCTTTCAACTACTTTCTCATCACCAATTTCGCCAATCACCCGAATTAGTATTATTTTTACATTGGGATTTACGTCCGCATCAGCTATTTTATCTAATATAGGATCAACTGCCTTAGAACCCATCTTGGTTAGCGTTGTTATGAAATTGCTATGTGCCTTTGGGTATAAACCTTCAGCGAGGTTATCAATTAGTAAAACTGCAGCATCTGTTCCTTTTTCCACCAATGCTTGAAAGCCGTTTTGCTGGACCTCCGAACGTTTGCTGAGAATTTCGATCATTTTGTTTATCTCTGCTTCATTCAAGGCATCTATTCTTTCAGCTCTCTGTCTTTTATATTCTGACTCAAAGTCCTGCCCCTTTGTCACGCCTGATGCAAGCGCGTGTGAATATGCTATTACAAGCAGCGCTCGTGGTTCTGTTTTATCTTCCTCTTTCTTTTCTGCCTCCGTGAGAAGCTGGACTGCTTCAATTGCGAGTCCACTCTCAATCAGCTTATCTCTCCCTACCGATAGATAGCTGCGGCCTTTCTGTTTCGTATCACAAGCAAAACAGACGAATAAGATTAGAATCATTGGAAAAATTGTGAGTTTCTTCATAAATCTATTGTATGCCTCCCTACAACTTAAATCATCCCAAATTTAAAATAATACCATTCTTAAAAATAACTTCCCTTGTAAGAAATAGACCGTTCGTAGTCGCGCAATTCATTGCGCCTCGGACATTCTTATCTTCTATAGATATTCCATTAAATTACAGTATGTTAAATGGGACATTGTATATTAGAATTGGTATAACTATGTTTTATTAACCAGATACATCGAAAAACTCTTTCAGCTCTCGTCTTATGCCTTTGTTAAAAAATAGAAGATCCATTGTAAAATTCAGACTTTCTAATACTATTATAAAAATACCACAAAAGAAAAAAAATGTCAAATCAAATGGTTTTTTTATAGACAATGGCAAGGTGGTAAGATATACTATAAATCCAATCCTAATTCGTTTAGATCAAAGCGCGATAAGATAGACTGGCACAACACCAAAAATAGGGCTATGTCAAAACGCAAAATTCTGACGACAGTTGTCATTCCTGCACTACTAATTTCAGGATTAATAGTCATCTTAGTCAATAACCAACGAGAATTTTCGGGGGAGTTAGTCCTCTCTGAAACACGACTTGACTTTGGAACAGTTCCTGAATGGGAAGGACAGGTAACACAAACGGTTTTGGCACAAAACATCGGAAACAGACCAATACATATTAATAGAATTCAAACAGGATGTAGTTACGCTGAAGTTGAGGGGCCAAACGTTATCCCCTCAAATACAGAAGGAACGTTCAAGGTGTTTCTTGATCCGCAAATCCTACCTGATGATACGACTCCAGCGACTGCAATTTTTTTTACAGATAGCCCTAAAACGCCGCAAGTCTATTTGACGATTGTTGCATCAGTAAAACGGTTTGCTACGTTGAGTGCAGAGGTTTGTGATTTCGGAGAAATCTTACCTGAGACACCTTATGAAAGGCGAATTAAGCTGTGTGTCAACGCGCCACTCAATCAACAAGAGATTCGTCTCTTACCTTCAGAATATCCAATGTTAACATGGGATATAGCACCTGATTTGCGTTCAGAGTGTTTTATAATCACGATTCAATTGCGAGTACCTAAAAGCAATAGAGAGGTTAATTCTGAGGATCACCCTTACAATGTTGGGCCACCTATTTCCGCGCTACTCACAGTAGCTTTTCCGAATGAACGGACATTGACATTACCAATTGTAGCAAGAATTGTAGGACCTGTGACAGTTAAACCGGAAAATCTCTCCTATGGTGCAGTAAATGGGGGGACAATACCTTCGCTAAAATTTACACTTTCTGCAAAAATCGAGTTTACAGTGTTAAGTATTCAGGCATCCAACTATTTAGAAATTGTTGATATATCCAACACGGTAAAACCTAAAACAGATTCATCACGTTACGAAAGATGGTTCAAAGTATCATGGGATATATCAAAATCACCTTCCCTGTTACGTGAAGAAATCCGTATGACAACCTCGGTAACTTCCTTACCGATTCGTATCCCGGTTTATGGATATATCCGCGCAGACCAACCCACGAACCCATCATCTCCACAGACAGAGTGAGCAGAATATGGAATGACGTTCAACATTATAGTTTCAATTTTATGTTAAAGGAGTTTCAAACAGGTAAGACCTGATCGGGATTTGTTGAGTTAGGGGGAACAGACGATAAATTCTAATGCTGTTTTTCAATAAGCCTTCCAATGAAAAAGACAACGATGCCGAGTGCTAAGAAACCCATCTCAACACCCATGGCTTTGGCTTCACTATACCCAAAAGGATTAAAAAGACCTAAATAGAGTGCGGCACCTAAACATACTATACCCATAAGTTCTAAAGTTTTTCCGATATAATACACCGGTTCCTCAAAATTTAGGGCAAATTCCAACATTTTTAGGATGTGCTGAATGTTGGAATTGCCCTGATATCTGTTATTAATAGAGTCTCTTTATTTGTCCCCATCGGATCAATTTTTGTTGCGCATTAGGATTTATCTTCGCTGTGAAAACGATATCGGGGAGCATGTCATTCTGTTCTGTATAGCCTTCTGGTGCCCAAGCAATTGTATTTTGTAGTTGACCGTTATCAACGTCATCATAGGCTATACTAAAACCTATAACACTATCTTTACTTGCGATGTCTCCAAGCCGAAAACTTAATTCACAAGTTTGCCCATCATTTCCCCAAGCCACTGATGCTAAAGGGGATTGCAGAATGCCTGTCTCTACTCCAATAGGAATTTCATAGCGGTGGAGATCATCCTTACGTTGATAGTGAAACTCGTCAATTTGGAGGATAAGTCGGTCTTCCCTTAAGAGTTTAGATTGATATTTTTCAAACTGATCATCTTGTATTTTGATAGCGACATAAAGGAATCCGCTACGCCAAACCGCTTTGAATGATCCGGTGAAATCATCGGATTCAGGCCACTTATACCCGCCAATAATTTCTTGGTTGAGTTTACCAAGGTACGCGTCTTCCCATACGGGGTCGTCAAGGTATCCATCAACGATGGGTGCGACAGGGACGAGTTCCGCGTCATATTGGAAATTTTGAAGTTTTTCGTCGGTAAGATGCCCTAAAGCGTAAGGCATCATTGTAAATAACAGCACACCGACCAAAAGCACCTGTTTAACCACTTCATTATTCCTCCTTATGGACATGATTGTACTCCAGTGTATCATAGTTAATTTACTTTTGTCAACTAAAATTAATTTTAAGTGTAAATTTGGGACACTCCTTCGTGTTTCAAGATGTCTAAATTGCCACTAAGGAAAAAGTATAATCAGTTAGAACTTTATTAGTAGTGGTGAGAGAGAGAAGAATTTTTCAAATTCAGTTGCTATTAAGCAAAAAGTATGTTATAATTTACTCACAAAGTTTTAAACATATTTCCAAAGATACACGCGAAGCAAGCATATTATCACTAAAATTGCTTGGGCGTACTTAATTGAGATCTATCCTGAATGCGTGCTATGGTCTACAGCATCGCTCCAAGTACGATAAATTTTAATGTAGAACGAGGCAATAGGTTGTGAACAAGAACACAAAAAACATGTTTGTGTGGTTTATTTTGGGGTTAGTCGTTATTGTCGCTATCTACCAACTTATCAACCGCAGTGACCAGGTTCACCAGTTAGCAACATCTGACTTTCATAACTATATAACACAGGAAGCCAACCTCTTTGACGGCTACTTGATTCTTGATGATGAATGGATTACGGGTAAATTTGCTGAGAATTACCTGCCAGGAATCGTGCGAGATATGGAGGAAAAAGCGGTAGTTCTCCCACCCAAATGGTCGGGAGAATTTAAGACGAGTCGTGACCCAAATGATGATTACAAAATTCAGGAAAAACTTGATAAAAATAAAATTCCCTACGATGCTAAACCTGCTTCTAATTTCCCCGAATGGTTGCTTGTTTTCGGTACGACGGTAGTGCCATTATTGATATTCCTGGGTCTGATGATTTTCCTATCTCGGCAGATGCAGGGAAGCGGAAACCGCGCACTTTCCTTTGGTAAAAGCCGCGCTACACTCTATACTGAAAGTGATAAGAAGGTTACCTTTGAAGATGTTGCGGGGGTAGACGAGGCGAAAGAAGCACTTGAAGAAATTATAGAATTTCTCAAAGCACCTAAGAAGTTTGAGCGGCTTGGTGGGACAATTCCTACAGGTGTGCTGTTAGTCGGTCCTCCCGGTACAGGTAAAACGATGCTGGCACAAGCCGTTGCGGGTGAAGCAGATGTGCCATTTTTCGACATAAGCGGCTCCGATTTTGTTGAAATGTTTGTCGGGGTTGGTGCATCCAGAGTCCGTGACCTATTTGAAACAGGCAAGAAAAACGCACCTTGTATCATTTTTATTGATGAGCTTGATGCTGTTGGGCGTCACCGAGGTGCTGGCATCGGCGGTGGACACGATGAACGCGAACAAACTTTAAATCAACTTCTTGTTGGAATGCAAGGTTTTGAGGCATCTGAAGGCGTTATTGTGATTGCAGCTACAAACCGTCCCGATGTTCTTGACCCTGCCCTATTACGTCCCGGCAGGTTTGACCGTCAGATTATCGTTGATTTACCCGATGTCCGAGGCAGACAAGCCATTCTCGGAGTTCACACAAAAGAACCCTACAAAATCTCTGAGGATGTTGACTTGGAAATATTAGCAAAAGCAACGCCAGGATTCTCAGGCGCGGACCTAAAAAATATGGCGAATGAAGCAGCATTGCTTGCCGCGAGGCAAGACAAAGAAACGATCGACATGAGTTGCTTTGATGAAGCTAAAGATCGCGTCTTGATGGGTCCTGAACGCCGTAGTTTGGTGATTAGTGAGGAAGAAAGACGTATCACTGCCTATCATGAAGCAGGACATGCACTCATGTTGCATTTTGTGCCAGAAAGTGATCCTAACTATAAATGTACAATCGTGCCTCGTGGTAGAGCACTTGGTGTAACGGCTATGCTCCCACTTGAAGAACGGCATAACCTAAGTAAGAAAAGGTTGCTCGCACATATTATCTTTGCACTCGGTGGGCGTGTTGCCGAAGAAATTATCTTCGGTGAACAGACGACTGGTGCACAAAACGATTTTGAACAGGCAACCCATCTTGCCCGTCGAATGGTTACACAATGGGGCATGAGTCCGTTGGGCCCATTGGCTTTTGGCAGAAGAGACGAACAGGTCTTCCTTGGCAAAGAATTGGCAGTACACCAAGATTACAGTGAAGACACAGCGATCGCTATTGATAAAGCCGTTTACGACATCATAATGGAGTGTTACAAAAAGGCGAAAGAGATTATAGAGATAAACTTTGATGGTTTGAAATTGCTCGCTGATGCCTTATTAGAACGGGAAACACTAATTACAGAAGAGATAGAAGAGATCCTCGGGCCCCGACCACAGTTACCAGCTAAACCCCTCACATGAACTGCCGTGGTAAATCGCTCACTTTTGGCGGCAGTACCCATATCATGGGTGTCCTGAACGTCACCCCCGATTCTTTTTCAGATGGCGGTGCTTACCTTAATAATATTGATACCGCGATTACACATGCTAAAACCATGGTAGCAGAGGGGGCGACTATTATTGACATTGGAGGAGAATCATCGCGTCCAGGGGCAGAACCGGTGCCTGCAGACATAGAATTAGACAGGGTATTACCTGTTATCCGAGGACTCGTTTCTGAAAAACTGGACGTTCCGCTCTCTATTGATACAGTAAAAGCTGTGGTGGCGAAACACGCGCTGGCAGCTGGGGCACACATCATCAACGATATTACTGCACTTCGCGGGGATATCGCGATGGTGCACGTCGCAGCAGAAATGGAAGCTGGTGTTATCCTTATGCATATGAAGGGAACACCACGCACCATGCAACGCGCACCACAGTATGAAAATGTTGTGAAAGAGGTTTGCGAGGCATTAAAAAATTGGATTGGTGATGCAACGCAAAATGGGATCGACCCTGACCGTATCATTGTAGACCCCGGCATCGGATTTGGCAAAACTATCAAACAGAACTTACAGATTCTAAAGCATCTTGACGTATTCAAGCAACTAAACAAACCGATATTAATCGGGACATCACGGAAATCTTTTATCGGTAACCTGTTAGATCTACCTGTGACCGAAAGGGTTGAAGGCACTATCGCAACAGTATGTTGGGCAATCGCACATGGAGCAGATATTGTACGTGTTCATGATGTGAAGGCTACAACCCGCGCAGCACGGATGACAGATGCCCTTTATCGGTAAATCAGAAACAACTCACAAAATTGATGCTCCAACAAAAAATCCAAGGGATTGGCATAGATATTATTGAGGTCGAACGGATTAGACTACTCTCGCTTCGGTGGGGGAGTAAGTTTGAACATCGCGTCTATACGCCTCAGGAACTTGCATATTGTGGAAAAACACCGGTTCGTTATTCGAGACTTGCCGCTCGGTTCGCCGCAAAGGAGGCGACTCTGAAAGCACTCGGTACAGGTTTAACAGTCGGGATGTACTGGCAGGATGTAGAAATTTGCGCGAATACTGTTGGGAAACCATCGCTTATTTTACACGGAAAAGTAAAGGAATACGCATCAGAACTCGGTGTCGTTACAAGTTTTGTTAGTCTATCACATGCAGTTGATTACGCTGTAGCACAAGTGACACTTTGTTCTGCTTAGTTAAGAAAAAGATTCGTTCTATTGAAGAAAAAGAGTTGTTCTATCAACTAAATTTCGTGTTTTCGTTTACATGTGCGTAGTCTACCAGATTCTCATATACATAACGTGAGTTTGATAATATCCAAATGTAAATGTAGGGAATCAACACCAAATCATGCAGCATACGCCAAATCAACGGTATGAATCATGGCGAATGCCATATGTGCATTCGTCTTTAGGCATTCCCCGTATGGTATGCTGCATGATTTGGCGGGATAAAGCGCAGCGAAACCCATAGGTGTAAACTTAGTGCCTGATTTTCTTGTGGGAGGGCTTTCTAAGCCCGATTTATTACCCAAAGGTAGCGCGTTTTGTCCACGCGCTATATCTGTGCTAAAAATTGTCTAACGACGCGTTTATAAAACGCGCCTACTAATGTGGCGAACCGCTAAATTGACACCTATGGATAAAGCGGAGCGAAACCCATAAATCAACGCAGCATGCGCGTATGGCATGCTGCGGGTGTAAACTTAAGCAGGACTTACGCATTTTTATAAAATGGTGTATACTATTCTATTATGATTACATTTTCCCACTCTCAAAAGAAGGAAAACCTATTTTCCGATTATTGTCA
>LXNJ01001606.1_pt1 | contig 13199 bp, 15 predicted proteins | sample 809081 | NCBI WGS metagenome assembly LXNJ01 (sample SAMN04870510, study PRJNA318959) | sponge metagenome | biome: sponge; feature: marine sponge reef; material: water | host: Petrosia ficiformis | place: Greece: Milos, Mediterranean Sea | collected 2013-05-29 | depth 5-7 m
GTGGAATAGCACTCGTAACACGTTTTTCTGTTTTATTCTGGGGGAATCCAAAAAAGTCAGTGCTATCAATCCAGGCTTTGTGCTTAAACCTATCAAATATGGCTTTCATGTTTTCTCTTCGATTTTTAAGCACCCAACGGTCCGTGGCTTCATCGTAAATGGCTCCAAGCTCATGACAGTCTCTTTGGAACTCTGTATTACCACATACATCAATAGCGATGACTTGATGGTATTCTCTTCGCTCTTTGAGCAGTTTAATGGACCTCTTTTGCATGAACTCAATCTCTGAAATATGGAGACGTCCAAAAAGTCAAATAATCCACCGTTTTTCTCCGAATGTTTGTAGGGATTTATGTGACTATTTTGAAGATAGATTTTTAACCAATGACACACTTTAGTGAACACTCCCCTTTGTACGAGAAGAACAAACCATTGGATTTTTTCTTCAACAGTTTGTGGGACTGGTGGCATTTTTGGACACCAAACTATTTAAAAGTCTGAAGGATTTGTTGATTCGACCTGGATCACTTAGCCTAGCCTATGTACAAGGAAAGAAAGGACTCTATACCAAACCGGTTAGTCTGTTTTTCATCGCCAACTTGATTTATTTCTTATTTCAACCGGTTGATACCATCAACAGCAATTATGTCACTCAAACGGAATATCAAGCCTATTCTTCTTGGACGAAGAAAATGGCTGAAAGGAAGATGGCGATCAACGAGATTGAGCTTGAAGATTTAAGGGCGGAATACAATGCCAAATCGACCTCCAACAGCCGTTTGTTTCTGATTCTAATGGTGGTCTTGTTTTCCATTTTTGTTGCCCTTGTTTTTTTATAGTCGCAATAGATTGTTTTTCGAACACCTCGTCTATTCCTTTCATTTTATCAGCTTTATCAGCTTTATCATCTTTGGAATTCTACTGCTCCTCCCCTGGATGATCGGCCTTTTTATTAGACTCATATATTGGACAACAGGCTATGTTTGGTCTTTTGATGTCAATGGAAATACGACTTCCTTTGTTCTGCTATTCATTATTCTCACTTACCTTATTCTATCTTCAAGGAAGTTGTACAAAGAAAATTGGCTGTGGATTATCCCCAAGTCCATCTTACTGACTTTAGCGTCCGGAGCTGTTGTTATTGGCTACCGATTCTTGCTCTTTTGCATCACCCTCTGGATGATTTAAGGAGTATTTTTCCTTCCTCAAAAACAACTTCAAGGAAGTCTTCTTTCCTTACCTTCGGCCAAACATTTTGAATGATGTCTGACACCACTCCCTGCCCAGAATGCAAATCGCCTTATGCCTATCCCATGGATGCCTTAATGGTGTGTCCAGGATGCGGTCATAAATGGAACCCAAATGAACCCACAGAAGCCGATGGACTTCAAGTGAAGGATGCCAATGGGAATACGCTTCAGGATGGAGATACGGTAATCGTTTTGAAGAATCTCCCAGTTAAAGGAAGTCCTCAACCCATTAAAGCGGGAACCAAGGTTAAGAATATTCGCCTGACCGAGGGTGATCACAATATTGACTGTAAGATCAATGGTTTTGGATCCATGGCACTGAAATCCGAATTTGTTCGCAAAGGATAAGCTATAACTGTGCGATTAACACATTTGTATCTTTGGCCTACAAACCAAAGTCGTGACGACCATGGAAGAAAGAAAGATTCGAATCAATAAATTTCTGACGGAAGCAGGTCATTGTTCTAGGCGGGCTGCCGATAAGCTCATTGACCAAGGCCGAGTTACTATCAACGGGAAAGTTCCTCCGCTCGGTGAAAAAATAACCGAATCGGATGAAGTTCGAGTCGATGGAAAGTTGATTCGCCTACCAAAAGCCAAAGCAGTTTATCTTGCCTTCAACAAACCCATTGGAATTGTTTGTACCACTGATACTCGGGTAGAAAAGGATAACATCATCGATTTCATCAATTATCCTTCACGCATATTCCCTATCGGGCGATTGGATAAACCCAGTGAGGGATTGATCTTCTTGACCAGTGATGGAGATATTGTCAACAAAATACTTCGAGCGCACAACAATCATGAAAAAGAGTACATCGTGACGGTTGACAAGCCAGTAGACAAAGATTTTGTGCGTCAAATGAGTAACGGGATACCTATTCTCGATACGGTGACTAGAAAATGTAAGGTAGAAAAAATTGGCCGCTTTAAGTTTCGAATTATCCTCACCCAGGGCTTGAACCGACAAATCCGACGAATGTGCGAATATCTTGGTTATAGGGTCACCAAGCTTAAACGGGTTCGCATCATGAATGCGGAATTGGATGTTCCTGTAGGTCAATGGCGCGATTTAACCAAAGCTGAATTGGCAGAAATTGATCGACTGATTGCCGATTCAACCAAAACCTATGATGGTTAAGTTCTCACCCAAATCATATCAGCCATTTCCTTCTTCTTCTGTCTGTAAATAAACTTCAAAATTGGTTTGGGAAGAAAGCGAACCATTTGCAAATAAATCCAAGCAATTCGTAGGTCCTTGTTATACTTTACGGCCTTTTTCAAGTGTTTAATTGAACGCCTGCATTGGTAGTTGTGAAACATATACGATCGCCCTAAAAACAAATGATAGTACGATCGGCGAGATTCAGTTGTAGCGTCATTTTTTTTCAGTTCCTCCAAACGAAGGAGATCCTGCTGAGAAACTTCCCCTTTTTGCAAAGAACGCCTCATAATTTCCAAATATTCAGCGCTTTCCGTCTTTGAGCTAATCGCATTTGGGTTTATTCGATAACTGGCAATGGTCTCCTTTAGCTGGGCTATTTTTCCAATTTTCGAAAGTTGATACATCAACATATAATCCTCGAAATAATAGGCCGACCTTGAAATGAAATATCCGCCAACCTTGTAATAAGACCCACGTCGATACATGACACTGGAATGGGTCCACATGTTTTTAACTTCCAAATATGTCCGGTTTTCAGCATCTGAATGCGGTTTATGAACAGAATACATATAGTTTCCGTCCCCATCAATGATGTCTATCTCCCCACCCACCAAAACATGGTTTGGATGTTGATCCAAGAAGTCGACCTGCCATTCTAATTTCTCCGGCACCCATAAATCATCTGCGTCCAGTATGGCAATGTACGCACCGCTCCCTTCCTCAATGGCCCGATGGCGCGTATAGCAGTGGCCTTTGTTTTCTTGCTTAAAATATCTGATCCGATCATCAGAAAAGGAATGGACTATTTCTTCCGATCGGTCCTGACTTCCGTCGTTTATAATCACCAACTCGAAATCCGTAAAGCTTTGAGACAATGCGCTCTCAATAGTCTCCTTTAAATAAGACTCCGAATTATAGACTGGAAGAATGATAGTGACTTTAGGCAAGATTGATCAAATTGAGTTAGATCGGATTTAGAATTCAAATATACATTTGGTAAAACATAAATATGCAAGTAACATACAGTTCGTAAATTGGCAGTCAGACTTCTAATTCCAATCAGGCTGAAATGGCAAAAATCTTACGTCGGTTTCGTATCGATGCATTACATAACAGTGGAGCCATGACCTATTTCAAATATGCTATTAGCGAAATTGTTTTGGTCACGGCGGGTATTCTCATTGCACTTAGTATCAATAATTGGAATTCAAACCGGAAAATTGACATCCGAACGAATGAAATCCTATCCCTCATTGCAGATGATATGCGAAACGACTTAAGGGATGTGGATATGCTAAGAACTACGATCGAATCTAGGATTGATGGCTTTAGCCAATTTGTTATAGGCAAAGCGCAAGCAGCACAAATGCTCGAAGATCGCTCCATTTTTCTACTCACCGGCTTTCCTGACTGGACTCCTGATCATCGGGGTTACGATATGCTCAAATTGCATTCCAATGGAAATCCAAATGATACCTTGGTGAACCAAGTGATACATATGTCCACATTATACCTACCCTATATAAAAACGTATACAAACCAGCTTGGAGCCGAATTAACTGACATACACAGAGTGATGGCAAAGTATCCTTGGTACTCTGATATATTTGATGACGATGAACTAAGCTTGGAAACCGTACAAAGCATTTGTGATGCGAAGGATATGCGAGAAATCAGTTCCATCTATTATCTCACCGTTCGATTCGAATTACTAAATACCGAATTCGATTTTGAAGCTGAAATGTTGAAGCTTCTTCCGCTCATCGAAGAGCGACTTCAGGCGAATCTTTAACTCTTAGTCCTATTAATATTAGAGAGTATCACATCGCCCCTAAACAGGAAACACCTATCCGATTGCAGGAGTTTGCCGTCGGAATTTTTCATCATGTACCAACAAAATCGGGACTAAAAAAAGCCCTTAAAAAAGGATACATCACTGTAGATGGTCAAGCGGCGAGTACGGCCGGCTGGATCAAAGGTGGCGAACGAATTGAGCTGTACATTCCCAATCAAACCAAAACCAAAAAACAACTCAAGCTGCCGTTGGAGGTGGTCTATGAAGATTCCCATTTGGCGATCATTCGAAAACCCCCAGGAATCCTGGTAAGTGGAAATAAATTCATTACAGTAGCAAATGCTTTAGAACAAAATCTAATGCCTAGCGTAGAATCGGACGCTTGTAAACCGCAACCAGTGCATCGCTTGGACTATGCTACAACAGGATTGCTTCTTGTAGGAAAAACCATGGAGAGCATCCGGCGATTGAATGGCCTATTTGAGGAGAAGCAGATTGAAAAGAAGTATATCGCAATTTCCATCGGATTCATGGAAAGCAAAGGAAGAATTGATAAACCCATCGAGGATAAAGAGGCTATATCTGAATATACCGTCATCAATACGGTTGCCTCAGAACGCTTTAAGCAATTAAATCTAGTGGAACTTTCACCCATCACTGGACGCAGACATCAATTGCGCATTCATATGTCCGCCACTGGAAATCCAATATTAGGAGATCCAGACTATGGATTGGATGGATTAATTCTAAAAGGAAAAGGAATGTATCTCCATGCATTTCATTTAAAATTTATACATCCTTTTACTGATGAAAGATTGGAGCTATCCGATCCCCTCCCTCGAAGATTTCAAAAGATATTTCCAGCCAAGCCATAGCCCAACTGAAATTTGGAGGAACATTCAAAGATCTACCCTGTATATCATAACGATTAAGCTACCTTCGAAGCTTGTATTGAAGCAGACTATTTCATGAATGATGCTCAAGCCAACAATCCACTACACGGAGTACGCCTAATAGACATATTGGACCACTTGGTGGAAAGCTATGGTTGGGAAGAGTTGGGTAAGTATGTGAACATTCGCTGCTTTACGCATGATTCTTCCATTAAATCGAGTTTGAAATTCTTAAGAAAACATCAATGGGCACGAGATAAAGTAGAGGAATTGTATGTTCGATCCATCACCAAAGGAGGCCTTTCATCATTTAAGAAAACTTAGATTTCTACATTTTCAAATGGATGTTCCCTCTTCAATTAAACTCTCGCACATTCCTTATCCTTAAATTCCATCCATGAAAAGATCTGATTTCCTAAAATCTATGTTGGGTGCCTCAGCATTCATCGGTATGCCATCGGCGGTCTATTCCAAGGCCGATTATGATATAAATGAACTCATTAATAAATCTGCCCGACCAGTAAGCGGTGGTATGTTCGGTTTTAAAGTTCCACCCATCAAGAACGTTCGAGTTGGAATCATTGGTTTAGGAAATAGAGGTCAATCGCTCATTGAAATGTTTCCCTTCCTACTGGATAATGGAAGTGCAGAAATTGTTGCCCTTTGTGACCTCAAAGAAGAAAAAGTTCAAGAAGCCGAGTCTCGTGTGGCGAAATACCAGAAGAGCAAGAAAAAACTTCGGACCTTTTTTGGAGGTACCGAGGAATGGAAGAAACTGGCTGATCTTGACGAAATTGATTTACTGCTCATTTGTACACCTTGGGAATGGCATACACCCATGTGCATTTACGGAATGGAAATGGGCAAGCACGTAGCCTCCGAAGTGCCAATCGCTTATACTTTGGACGATTGCTGGTCATTGGTGGAAACTTCAGAACATACGCAAAAGCACTGCATCATGTTGGAAAATTGCTGCTACAATGAGGAAGAACTCTTTGTGCTCAACATGATTGAGAATGGTGTTTTTGGAGACATCACTCATACTGAAGGCGCTTACCTACATGACTTACGTGCTCATATGCTGAGCTCAGACTATTACGAAGACCAATGGCGACTAAAACATCATATTAATCGAGATGGAAACTTTTACACCACACATGGCTTAGGACCCATTGCCTTCTATTTAGGGATCGGTCGTGGCGATACCTTTGATCATATGACGTCTATGAGTAGCAGGGAATTGAATCTTAGTGAAACAGCCGAACGAGTAGATTCACCATATACCTCATTCGCCTGTGGCGATTTAAACACCACGCTGATTAAAACGGCCAAAGGAAAGAGCATCATGTTGCAATTTGATGTGCATACCGGTAGACCTTACTCCAGGATAAATAAAGTAGTGGGCACCAAAGCCGTGCATGATGGCTATCCCAGCCGATTGTATATTGACAAAGAAGAACTGGCCTATTGGGGACATCAATGGTTGGAGCCCGAAGAATATGAGCAATACAAGGAAGATTTTCGTCATCCCATCATTCAAAAGCTCAAACGCATTAGTGAAGACTATAAACAAGGGCACGGCGGAATGGATTTCGTTATGATCTATCGGTTGATCACCTCCTTAAACTTAGGCTTAGCTCTGGACATCAATGTTTATGATAGTGTGATGTGGAGCGCGATTACTCCTTTATCGGAAGCTTCCGTTGCTTCCAATAGTGCTTCCATTTCAGTTCCAGATTTCACCAATGGCATCTGGAAAAAAGAACATCCATTGGAAATAATGACCACCCTAGAAACCCAGCCCTAATGTATAGCAAAGAAGACATTACCCTATTAATCCTAGCCGGTGGTTTGGGTTCGAGATATGGACGATTGAAGCAATTGGATGGCGTTGGTCCAAACAACGAATCGCTATTTGAGTACGCTCTTTACGATGCAATAGAAATTGGGCTGAAAAAAGCCGTTATCGTCATTCATTCCGAGCACGAGCAGGCCTTTTATTCCATTAAAAAGAAATGGCAGGATTCGATCCATCTCCAATTCGTATTTCAAGATGAGGAGGCCAGCCCAAAACGACAAAAACCCTGGGGAACGGGTCAAGCTGTACTGAGTGCTATGGGAGTGATCTCGGGACCATTTATAAGCATGAATGCCGACGACTTCTATGGGCGATCATCCTTAGAGCAAGCCGTGAATCATTTGGTGGAAAGCGAGAAGGAGCACACATGTGCGTTGGTTGGTTATAGCTTGCAATCGACATTGAGTTCAAGCGGTGGGGTAAATCGCGGAATCATCAAGACCGATGAGAGCACCAATGTCGCAAGCATAGAGGAACATCATGAAATTAGGGTGAAAAATGGTGTTATTTCAAGTCAAGAAGCAAAGGCGGATCTTGAAGTTGATAATTACGTCTCGATGAATCTTTGGGCGGCTGATTCGTCCCTCCTTTCATTTCTAAAGGATGACTTCAAAAAGTTTGCATCTACACATACGGCGGACCCGAGAGTGGAATACTATCTGCCCAATGCAATCATGAAGTGGTCCAAATTGAAAGAGATTCCAATTGAATTTGTTAAAAGCTCAGATAGCTGGTTTGGAATGACCTACAGGAACGACAAGAAAGAGGTGCAATCGAAATTGGAAGGATTTAGTTCTGATGGGGTCTATCCGAATCCACTACGATGACCAAAGAAACTATCTCACTCGTTCTTTCCCATTACTTCGACAACTTCATTGTATTGGATTTCGAACCTTATGGAAATGGACTAATTCATAGCACCTACCGACTTGAATTAGACGGTGAGAATCAGGCTACAACCCATATTATTCAAAAGCTAAATAAAGAGGTGTTCGACAATTTCAATGAGGTCGAGCATAACTACAAACTTGTCCGTTCCCGTTTGTCACGTTCTTCGTTACGATCATCTTTCCCAGATTACCTCAAGAGCACGACTGGAAACTACATTCAGAAGATTGGAAAAGATTATTTCCGTTTGGCCTATTTTATCGATGGCACGGTTCTACAAAGAAAGCCTAGCCCTAGTCAAGCTACTCATGCTGCTAAAAGTTTGGCAAATCTGCATCATGTGCTTAGTTCTGAAAAGCCGAGCAAATACCGAACGATACTTCAGGGATTTCATTCGGGCAAAGAACGTTGGAATGCTTTTGAAATGGCGCTCCGGACTACCAAACTGAGCATGACAGATCAGGTCTCAGCCTTTATTCAAGACCTGGGCGCGCATAAAAGTGTTCTTCAATCCTGGGACCGTGATTGCGAAGACTTAGCTCAACGCATCATTCATTACGACCCGAAAATCAACAATTTCATTTTCGCTAAGGACAAGAATAAAATCGCTGCTATTATTGATTTTGACACTTTGATGCCCGGACTAATACTGAGTGATTTGGGAGATATGATTCGTTCATGGTGCAATCCTAGTGGAGAAGATTTTGATCATCCAGAACAAGTGAGTATTGACACCTCTATTGTTCGTTCTATTCTCCAGGGCTATTCAAAAATCGCCGCTTCCTTTGCGACAGAAAAAGAAATGGAATCACTCTTCATTGCCGGGCCAGCATTAGCCTATATGCAAAGCGTCCGATTTCTTACGGACTATTTAAACGGCAATCTATATTATTCCATTGATCACAATGAGAGAAATTTTGTTCGTGCTCAAGTTCAGTTTGAAATATTCAAACAATTGTCGGCTTTTGTAAAAGATGCCGACCTTAAGACTGTAACATAGTTTCAATACATTAGAACTTCTTTTCATCTAATCTTCAGGATCTCGCAGTACATTAAGCTCGAAATTGGAAGGATGAATTGCTTTCCAATGGTATCTAGACCTACTTATGCCGAAGTTGAATTTCGTGTTCATTAGCCTCACCCTCTTGGCTTTTTCTGTTGGATCATGTCTTTATGGCCAGTCGAATCAGCCAAATCTGGATTCTCTGTATGAGGTTTGGAATGATGAGACTCTGAACGATAGCATACGCATTGGGGCACTTCAGAAACATACCTGGTTTGGATTCCTTTACGATGATCCGGACTCTGCCTATGCGCTCGCGGAGAAATCCTTTTTAATGGCACAAGAGGCAAATTTGATTTCATTTATGGGCTGGGCCCGATTGGGTCAGGGGGTAACTTTTGAAATGAGAGGATTCAACACATTAGCCATTGAATACTATCTCAAAGGCGTTGAATACTTCGAGCAGGTTGATGACAAAGCAGGAATCGCCGGTGCCTTAAACAACATAGGCATGATGTACTATGAACTTGGAGACTTAGATCATGCCGAGCAATACTATAGCAAGAGTCTGGAATACCGCTTGGAAGCTGAGGATCGCAAAGGGACGGCCGGATCCTATGAGAATTTGGGAATAATAGAACAAGATCGGGGCAATTATGCTAAAGCCTTTGAATACCAAAAGAAATCGCTAGAAATCATGGCCAGTGTAGGGCACAAATCGGGCATTGCTGCGTCTTACGCCTATATGGGAAAACTACACATGAATATGGGTGAGTTGGATTCCGCCCATTATTATTACAGCAGGTGTTTGGAGATCGATAAGGAAGTTGGGAAGATAAAACCCATCGCCAATCACTTAATTGATATGGGTTTTCTTCTCATATAAATGGATCGATTGAGTGAAGCACTAGACCATTGCACACAAGGTTATGCGATGGCTATTGAGGTTTCAAATGTAGATGCTCAATTCAGTAGTTGTCAATGTTTATACATGGCCTATAAAAAACTAGAAAACAAGGGGAAAGCTCTGGAGTTTTTTGAACTGTGTCGCTTATTGGAAGACAGTCTGCAGCAAACCGAAATGCTTACTCAGCTTCAATTTATGGAGTTTGAAAATCAAATGGTCATCGATGGTTTGGCTCAGGTAGAACGAGACCTTTTGAAACAGATTGAATTCGATAAAGAGGTACAGAGAAAAACAAGAAGTAGAAACATTCTCATCGCAGTGGTTATTTTAATCCTCATCTTCTCCATTGGCCTGACCAACCGATTACTCTTTATTCGGAAATCTAGAAATCGATTGGAAAAAGAAAAGGATCGTTCGGAGCAGTTGTTACTGAACATCCTTCCCGCTGAAGTGGCGGAAGAATTGAAAAACGAGGGTAAAAGCGATGCACGTGATTTTGTCAATGTTTCGATCCTCTTCACAGATTTTGCCCAGTTCACGGATAAGGCCACCAAGCTGAGTGCTAAAGAATTGGTGAAAGAAGTCAATGCATGCTTTATGGCCTTCGATCAAATCATTGAGAAGTATAAAATAGAGAAAATCAAGACCATTGGAGATGCGTATATGGCCACAGGGGGTCTTCATTCGCCACGAACCAGCGAAACTCAAGATGTGGTCATGACTGCTTTAGAAATGCAGGACTTCATAATCCGGCGAAAATTCACTTTAGCTACAAAAGGAATGGTCGCTTTTGAAATGCGTGTAGGAATTCACACAGGACCCGTTGTAGCTGGAATCGTGGGCGTCAAGAAATTTCAATACGACATTTGGGGCGATACGGTGAATACAGCTTCAAGGATGGAAAGCAATTGTGGATTGGGGAAAGTGAACATCTCCAATGACACTTATATGCAAATAAAGGACAATCCTCTTTTTGTCTTCGAGAACAGAGAAGAAGTTGAAGTCAAGGGCAAGGGCAAAATGCAAATGCATTATGTCATGCTGGCTAATCTGTAAGGATTTTTGATTGGCTCAAATGGCTCTCCTCTTGATAAGTATGCAAGGACATTTCAATCCTAGTTTTTAAAAAGGATATAGGCATTCAAGGAAGTGGCGATAAACAACCAGACCACATAAGGCACCAATGCCAAGGAGCGTACTTCCAATATTGGATAAAAATTCACGAGCATATAGCTTAATAAAACGGTCAAACTAGCAATGAAAAGCAGTGCCATTGCCACCATATGCATATAGAAGAACAGTGGATTCCAGGCCACATTTAGTATCCATTGCAAAGCGAACAGCACGATAAGCACTTTTGTGTTTGAGTATAGCGGCCATAGCCAAGCCATATAAAAAGCAAAGGCTATCATAATGCTTGTCCATGCCGCACCAAAAACCCAATCTGGAGGAGTCCAGGGTGCCTTATTTACAGCTAGGTACCAGTCTGAACTTACGCCACTAGATGTGAAGAGGCCGCCAATCCACAGGGCTAGAAAATTGAGTAGAAGGAAAATTAAGGTTCGTTGCAACATATCTTAGGTATTATGCGGTGGTCAATTTATTCAACATTCCCTTAAAGATGAATCCGTGGAAAGGGAGCACGGCGAACCAATACAATCTTCCTAAAAGACCCTTTGGTCTGAAGGTGGCTTTTTGAATCAATTGCTCATCTTTTAAACAGAATTCCAACCATGCCTCACCGGGTAATTTCATTTCGGCTAAGAGCAGCAAATAGCCTTTTTCTTTATCCGATTTTATTACACGCCAAAAGTCCAAGGGATCTCCGGGGTTTAAATTCGACGGATGTGTTCTTCCTCTCCTCATACCTACGCCTCCCCACAGCTTGTCGAGTACTCCTCGTATTCGCCATAAAAAGTTTCCGTAATACCAGCCATTGTCTCCTCCAATGGACCAAATTTTGTCAATCGTTTGCCCTCTATCTTTATACTTTTTGGTCCGTTGATCAATGAAAACCCCGAATTCGGGGACTTTCTCAAATTGCTCCACACGTACTTTCAAATCCCCACTCCCCCAGGCATCCTTCCAACTCGATGGGACATCTTGTTTGCTAATCTTATATAGTGCTCTTTCCAATGAAGTCTTGTAACCCGCAGGAACCACATCAAGGATTTCATTAATTCGGGTATCTCTACATACCACTTCCACCTTCATACTGCTCACCAAGGCGGAAGCTAGCTTAAAGGAAGTAGAGGTTACAAAGTAAAGCCAATAGGAAGATAAGCGAGGTGTCATCACCGGAACGGTCCAAATGCGGCGTTTCAGGCCTCGAGCTTTGGCTAATCCTAAAAGCATTTCTTTATAGCTCAGAACATCCGGACCTCCAATATCAAATTGTTCATTGTAGACTTTAGGATTTTTGGCTCCTTTACTAAGAATGCTAATCACATCGCCAACGCCAATGGGTTGACATTTGGTCAGAAGCCATTTAGGCGTAATCATTATGGGTAGTTTCTCAACCAAGTCGCGAATAATTTCAAATGAAGCACTACCTGAGCCAATGATGATACCTGCTCTAAATGTGGTACAAGCATAGGTGTCTCGGTGCAACTCTTCTTCAACAATGGCTCTAGATGACAAATGCTTGGAAAGCTTTTCTTCATTAATGATCCCACTTAAATAGAGCACATGCTCTACCTCTGTCTGGTTCATATAAGTTCTGAAATTCTGCGCACAGTCTTTCTCTAGGGCAGCATAATTCGAAGAATTGGACATGGAATGAAGCAAATAGTAGGCGACTTCTATGTCCTTAGGTATAGCACTGAGACCAGTTGGATCCAGAAAATCGACTTCGATCACTTCAAGTTTTCCTCCAGCGCTTTCAATTGAACTAAACCGACTGCGGTCTCGAACACAACATATCACTTCATGTCCTTGCTCAAGCAAAACAGTTAATAATCTACGCCCGATATAACCGGTGGCTCCTGTGAGAAGAACTTTCATTTAAAGCTGTTCAATAGATGCATAGCTCCCTTTTGTGATTTAATTTTCTTCTAGACCTTTGATTTGGTTCATGAGCTCATCCGCTTCGGCATACTTTAAATCGCTGGCCGTCCGATCAATTTTGGAGAGACGAAAAGCTTCTTCCTGAAGCTTGTTGTACTTCTTATACAATTGATCGCTCTTGCTTTGTTTTTTGAATAGTGATAACATATGATTATTCGTTGTTAGAAATTCCATAATAAGTACATATTGGAGGCTTCATTTGTTTGAACGATACGTACTAATTTAAGCTCCAGTATTCGGATTTAGTTGAGGAGATAGGTGCTTCAGAATCATTGGGAGTCTGTTCAGAAAAGTGTGTCACTTAACTTAGTGATATGAAAAAGCAAGAAATATCGAAAGCTGGCTTACAAGAGTTGTTCGCGGGATTATCCTCG
>LXNJ01001607.1_pt1 | contig 13192 bp, 11 predicted proteins | sample 809081 | NCBI WGS metagenome assembly LXNJ01 (sample SAMN04870510, study PRJNA318959) | sponge metagenome | biome: sponge; feature: marine sponge reef; material: water | host: Petrosia ficiformis | place: Greece: Milos, Mediterranean Sea | collected 2013-05-29 | depth 5-7 m
CGCCGTCCCTGGAGCGTGTTCCCGTTGGCCATGATGATGTCGCCGCCGAAGCTCAGGAAACCCTTGACGGGGTAGGGCTTGCCTTCGAGCACGGCGCGATACACCTCGTAGGCCTGCACCCGGCCGGTGGCGACGGGGCCCAGGGGCCGGGCGTCAAGGCCGAGCCTCTTTAATTCCTGTTCCCGGGAGAGGAACTTGCGTCCATCCATGCCGTTGACCGGCGTCTTGGCGAAACGCACGTTGCCGCCGGGACGGTCGAGGTTGCCCGTGAGGCTGTAGAACAGGCACACCGCGCGGTTGGTCTGCATGGCGTTGGCGTGCTGCTCGAGGCCGTTGTAGCTGTAGTAGCAGGCCGGCGGCGTGTGGCAGAACAGGCGCACCGCCTCGCGCACCAGGCCCGGATCGATGCCGGTGGTGTCCGCCGTGGCCTCGGGCGTGTACCCGCTCAGGTGCCGCTTCATCAGTTCGAACACGGGAGTGACCCGCTCCTTCGCGCCGCTTGAGAGCCGGACCTCGAACGACCCTTCCAGGGCTGGATGCGACGCCGCCGTGGCATGGGCCGGGTCATGGAACGTGAGCCCGTTAGCCGACGCGTCCCACACGCCGTAGAGGTCCGGCGAGCCCCCGGCCGCTACCGCGTCCTGAGTCAGCATCTCGCCCGAGCTGTTCCGCACCAGCAGCCGGGCATTGGTCCAGTCACGAAGGAAGTCCTCGTCGTACAGCTTCTCCGCCAACATCACGTTGAGGAAGCTCAGGGCCAGCAGCCCGTCGGTGCCGGGGCGCACTTTGAGCCACAGGTCGGCCTTTCGTGTCAGGGGGATGGCCCGGGGATCGATGACGATGAGCTTGGCGCCGCGCTTGCGGGCAGCGGAGATCCGGATGGCCTGGGTCGGCCACGAGGCGTTGGGGTTGTGCCCCCATAGCAGGATGCAGGCGGTGTTCTCGAAGTCCGGGTTGGGGATGCCGGTGCCGTAGGTGTAGCGGGAGCCGTTGTCCTTGTGCCAACTGCAGATGTGCCCGGTGGAGACGGTATTGGGACTGCCGAGCAGGCTGGCGAAGCGGATCAGCCACGGCTCGTACTCCGCCGATGCGCTGCCTCCCGACGCCCCCCGGTAGAAGGCCACCGACTCCGCGCCGTGGCGTTCCCGCAACTCCGTCAGCCGGCGCGCGACTTCCTCCATCGCCTCGTCCCAGCCCACCCGCTCCCAGCGCGGGTCGGGATCGCTCTTGGGAGTGGTGCGGCGCAGCGGATAGCGCAGCCGCTCCGGGTCGTAAACCAACTCCGGCGCCGCCTGCCCCTTGATGCAGATGCCCCGGTTGGGATGGTCCGCGTCGGGCTCCAGCCGCACGAAGCGACCGTCCTCCACCGTCGCCACCACCCCGCAGCGGGACTTGCTCATGGCGCAGTAGGTGCGGATTTTCTCGGTCATGCCGGCATGCTACCAGATCACGACTCCGGCTTCGACACGTCGATGACGCAGACGGAGATCTTGCGGCGCTCCTCGGGAGACAGGTCGGCCGCGGCGAGGAGTTGGTCGCGAAGGGTGTCGGGGGTTTGCGGTGACGGGCCGGTTGGTGGCCGCTTGCATCGGTCGGGGCCGAACCAGAACACGAGATAGATGCCGTAGCCGTCGGAGTTAGGATCGCGCGTGTACTTGGCGATCAACTGATCGCGGATGGCCTTCCACAGATCGTCGTGCGTGCTCTTCTTGATCTCGATCGGTACGTTGAAGCCGTCGGATGAGACGCGGATGTCCGCTCTCTTGTCGTCGGCGTAAGTTCCTTCGGGCTGAGCCTCGACGCCCGTCGGTGCCAATCTTTGTCTCATGTCGGACAGCAGTGTATCTCGACAGGCGTCTTCGTGCCTGGAGTCCTGGGCCCGCTTGTTTGAGTCTAAATTCCAATACTGTCGCCAGTCCGAGGTGTTCCCGTCGCGTATCTCGCCAGCCAAATCGACCAGGACATCCACCGTGAGCGCTGCCAAGTCGGTTGGACTTGCAGGGCGGCGGTTACCAAGGGTTTCCACTACCTGTTGGACCGTCGGGTAGCGGAAGTTGGCTTCGCGGCGAACGTCGCGCTGCCTGCCGGCCGCGTCTTGCAGTCTGAGGCGCCATGGTTTCAACGAACGGTTCTCGGATAGGCGTTGGAGTGCGTCCGTGGCGTCGTGGGACGGTTTTGTAGCAAGCGCCTTGAGGAGCGAATCAACGATCCGGCCCTTGTACTCGGGATTCCTTGCCACGCTGCCCCCTGCTTCGGAATCGTCGTCGGCCCAACCAATGGGCCGGTAGGAGTTGCCAAGGGACTCGATGAGCATCTCCAGCGCGACGACGTCGATCGCCTCGATGGACATCATGTCGCAATCGCAAAGGAAGTCCGCAACGCGCTTTACACGCCGTTCGTTGCTACGCCCGGTGAGCTTGTCTCGCAACCGGTCTGTGAAGAGAGCCGGCTTCGTCAGTAGGCCGGCACAGATCCAGTAAATCTGTTGTGCCGAGTCCATGCTACGACGGGCCAACTTGTCCTCTACGATTCGCAGTAACTCGCGGCGGTCGACACGACGCCGGGCTGCATGGAGCAACATTTTCAGCACGTGTAGTTGCTCTACCTTGTGACGAGTCGGGAACGATTTGAGCAGGGGCACCACTGCAAGGTCGGCAACCCGTTGGTAGTCTTGATCGTGCACCACTTCGTAGAGACCCAGAGCCGAACTCGACCCCCGGTGCAGATCGGCATGCACGGAACGGATCAGGACATCGGCTACCAACTCCGGGCGAGCCTGTAGCACCGGCCGGAACCAATTCGGTTCTTGGTTCCAGAGGTCGGGCGCATTGAATCGAAGAGCCAGCGCCCGCCGCATGCCCTGCTCATCGAGCGGTGCCGTGCCGGGACAAGGCGAGGAACTCTCGATGAGTCCCACCAGAACCGGCAGCATCAGTGAATGTTGTTTGCCTTCGTCCCTCAGACGGAAGATTGTGGCCACGTCAGGCAAATCCGCCCTTGTTGTCGATGCCCGTATAGCGTCGATCACGATGTCCACCAAGGTGTCGTCACCCAGCAGGTTTCGGAGCCGGGAGTGTCCGTCGGCTCCTTCTACGTCCACGAACCAGCCGAGGTACGTAGCCGCCAACTGGTGCAAGAGGGCAGGAGCCGCTTGGTTCTCACCCAGGGCGGTTCGTTGATCGTTAACCAGTTGGCACCATTCTGTCCGTTGCTGTCGGGCTTCGGCTTCACGCTGCCTTTTCCGTTCGGCCGACCGGGAAGTGAACTCCGCAATGTCTTGTGCTTTCTGTTGCTGTCGCTTCCGGTAGCTGGCCAACAAGTCCGGGTCGTACTCTAGGCGTTTCTCCGCGACCTCGTCAGACGTGTTTCCGGTAGGCACTGCGCCGGCAGCCTTTTCCAGGAAGAACTCGGTTGCTGCCAGCGTGTTGGTTTCCGTCTTGGCGGCTTCCCTAAGACACCATGCCTCGAAGTCCGACGGCTCCGCCGCGGAGAACAGGCGTCTGTACACCTGGAGGTGCAACTCCGACGAGTCCGAAAAACGGTCCGCCGCCAAGCGCACCACTGCCTTGTAGGACGATGGATGTTCGCTGAGCCATACACGAATGGTGGCTCTCGCGTCGTGGCTGGCTTCCTTGGCTGCAAGGCCGAGCCAGACAAACAGCCTTTTGTGACAAACCTTGGACGAGCGCTTGAGATAAGCCGCGAGGACCCTGGCCGGGATCGTCCGCAGCCAGTAGGACAAAGGCTGGTGGCCTCGGGTTTTCTCCAGGCCCTCGAATCGCTCGACCAACGAATCCAGGACTCCGGCAAGTTGGTTGGGGTCCGTGGACTGCTCGATAACATCGTAGCCCCAGAACGCAGCGTACCGTGCAAACACCGCACTCGTTCGCTCGCGCAAATATCGTCCAACCTCGGAAGGCGGGACCATCTCCGGGTACAGTTTACTCAGAAGGAGGCCGAGCAGGTCATCTAGTGGGTCCGGCACGACCTCTTCGTAAACTTCGGCCAACAAGGTCTTCAAGTGACCCTGGGTGTCCTCTTCGTCGCGGGACTGCCGTACATACGCTTCGAACGCTGCGTCCCTGATGGCAGGCCAACACCCGCCGTCTCTAACGACATCCAGCAAGAGGGGGATGACGCCGGGAACGACGGCATTGCGCTTGAGGGACCTGAGGACGGCCAGAGCTACCGTTTGCTTTCCTTGGCTTCCCGCCCTGCTTGTCAAAATCTCCCTGAATGTCTCCTCCATTTCCGGTGTGGCGAGGTCTTGCCAACGCGAATCCAGTTCATGCAATGCGCCAAACACCTGGGGGTCTCGCTCCGCGTCATGTTCCAGACAGCGTAGTAAGTAACGTTTCTCGCCCACGGTGAAATCTCTGATGTCACCATACAGGACCGTGCCCAGCGGATCCCGCTCCATGATCTCACCGCGGACCGCCTTGCAATGCGCGGCGAACCACGCGCTTAACCCACGCATTGCTGATATGGGACGGCCGTCGTCGCCGGTGAGAAGGGCAAGAACCCGCCGCACCGAAAGGGGGTCGTCAACCAGAGCCGACAGGTATCGGCCGGCAAGAAACTCAGCGATGTGCCGGTGGATCGGCGTGGCCAGCCCGTCGGTGACATTGAACACCCCCGTGCGTCGCAGTGCCGCGAGCAAGATTTCCTGCCCTGGTTCCGGAATGCCGCGCAGGTCGATGTAGTCGTCGACGTCGTCCGTCCTGATGGGCAGACGATACCCTGCTTGGCCTGACAACAGTTGCACCGCGCAAAGCCCTCCCACGGTCCGGAGCATTTCCGAGTCGGAACGCTGTGGAGCGGCCTGGAGATGTTCCTTATTGGCTTCGCGAACGAGGGTTAGGCATGCGGCCTCGAACGTCTCCGTTCGCGTCGTCGGCCATTTGCCGGCGGCAACGGCGGCCGCCAACAACTTCAGGGTGTGTGGGTTCGAGAGCAGCGTCCCGAGTCCACGGCCTCTCGCTTCGTTAACGAAGTGGTCGATATCTTCCACACCTTCACTGTCCAGTATGTCGCGGATGTTCGTCTCTGAAAGAGGGTCCAGACGCAGGACTTTGACAGCCCCGTCCGGCGAGACCGATTCAAGCCGCGTTCGGTCCGGTGCACCGAACCAGTCTGCTTCACGACACGAGAGCCGGAACCGTGGTTGACCCAAGGCGTCTAGCTTCCCCCGGATCTCAGTTAGTGGCGTGCGCCGGTCGGGCGCTGTAACGCGCATCTCGTCGAGTCCGTCGATGAACAGGGTATTGGCTTGGTCCCAGCGCTTTGCGTTGAGGTCGATGAAATCGCGAACGTCGCAATAGCCTCCGGCCTCAGCCTCCTGCTTGAAGGATTCCGTCTTGCCGGCGCCGGGCGCTCCAAGCAGCACATAGGCCCCGCAATCGCGGAACGCCGCCAAGGGCCGCGATTCGGCGCCACGGACTTCTCCATTCCCGTCGAGCACTTCGGTGCAGGTGCGTTCAACCGGCTTGTCCATCACGTCTTGAACCAGTCATCTGCCGGAACCGACAGAAACTCCTCCAGCGCCATGCCATCGCCGCCTACCACCACGGCTTGCACCGGGTGGAACCGTTCCCGAAACTCGGTCAGCCCTCGGCGGTCAGCCTGATCCTTGTGGCTCTTCACCTCGAAGGCTACCAAGCGGGGTCCCCGTTGAAGCACGAAGTCGACTTCTGATCCGTCTTGACGCCAGTACCAAAGACGGCTCGGTCCCGTGGCCGTGTTCCACAAGTGTGCGCCAACCGCACTCTCGACCAAACGGCCCCAGAATGTCCGGTCCGCCTGTGCCTGTTCGAAGGTGTAACCGGAGAAAGCCGACATCAATCCGGTGTTGAGGACGTTCAGTTTCGGGCTCGATGCCCGTCGGCGATAGATCCCGCCGGTGTAGTTTCTTAGGCCCGCCAACAGCCCGACTCTCTCAAGGAGGTCCAGATAGCGGGCCAGAGTCGTGGTGTTGCCAGCGTCCTGGAGTTGGCCGAGCATCTTGGTGTAGGACAGGATTTGCCCGGAGGATGTGGCGCCCACCTCGAACAACTGCTTCAGCAACGCGGGCTTGTCCACGCGTTGCATGGCGAGGATGTCGCGCTCGATGTTGGGCTCCACCAATGCTCGAAATATGTAGTCGTGCCAACGAACGTGATCATCGACATACGCCAACGCGCCAGGATAACCGCCGAAGTAAACGTACTCCGACACGGTCAGGCCGAACGCTTGAGACATTTCGGCGAAGGACCAGTGTTTGAGGCCGATCATCTCGAAGCGCCCGGCCAGGCTTTCCGTCAGACCGCGCTGCATCAAGAGTGGTGAGGAGCCCGACAGTATTACGTGGAGGCGTCGCCGTTCGTAACGATCAGCGTCCCAGAGCCCCTTAACCGCTTCCGACCATCTAGGGATTTTCTGAATCTCGTCAAGGGCAAGCACGCAACCCTCCTCGGACAAGTCGGCGAGTGAACGGGCACGTTGCCAGACATCGACAAGCCACGTGGTATCGGGTTCCCTCGGTACGGCAACCGGAGTGGCGGCGGATGTCGTGCCGAGTAGTTCCGTGAACGGCTGCAATGGTCGTGGATCGGGTTGGTCGACGCGAACCAGGAGCAATTCCCGGTCCAGCGCTTTCTTCGCCTGCTCGATGAGCGTGGTCTTGCCGACCTGCCGTGGCCCGGCGACAAAGATCAAAGTCCGGGGAGTCTCGTCAAGACGTTCGAGGAGGGTGCCGAGTTGCTTGCGCTCGTAGAGGGCCATAGAGACAGATTACGCTCTTGAGTAAAATTACTCAAGAGCGTAATCGTGTCGTCCTGGGGAATCAAAATCGTCGGCAGCGCTACGCCCCGAACGTCCCCCGGTAGTCCTGCCAGGCCTTCGGCCCCGCCCGGTCGAAGACCTTCTCGCGGAGGCCGCCGGCGTACTGGGCGGGGATGAAGTTGATCTTCTCGGTGAGGGAGGGCTTCAGGCGCACGCCCTGGGCGCGCAGCTCGTCGGCCATGACCAGGTTCTCCAGCACTACCCGGATCTCCTCATGGTCGGTCCACATGGCCTTGTAGACGATGCGTCCCTCCTTGCTGACGATGTAGACCATGTTGGGGAGGACGCCGTAGAGCTGATGGACCGTGCCTTCCAGGTCGTCCACCAGCAGGGGGTTCTCGATGCCGTCCTGGTCCCGGCACTGGCGGGCGTATTCGAGCTTCTGGTCAAAGTCCTTGTGCGGACCGTAGTGCTCTCCGGGATGGGGTTCACGCACGTAGATCGTCAGGAATTCGAAGCCCTTGTCGCGGTAGTTCCGGTACATCTCGTTCAGGGGCGAGACCTCGCCCACGAACGGCGGTCAGGTGATGCTGCCGAACTCCAGCAGCACGTGTTTGCTGCGCTTGAACCCGGAAAGCCGGACGGTTTCGCCCGCGAGGGTCGGGAGGCTGAAGTCGGGGGCCTCCTCTCCCGCCCGCAGGCGCCTGGCGAACTCGCCGGCCTTGGCCGAGCTCTCCGATCGGCTGAAGGTTTCGTAGTTGTATGCGCTGTTTGGCTGGTCCATTCCTGGGCTCCTTGTCTTGTGGGTTGTCGCAACTCTTCGACTCGGCACCGAATCTACTACGAACGGGGCAAACGGGTCTACATCGGTCCGTCTCGGAGCTCTCGGCGGGCCGCGTGGCGGGTCAGCCGCGGGCGTCTTCCTCCAGGGCTTCCAGGAGCGTCCGCATGTCGTCGGGCACGGGCGCGGTCCATTCCAGAGCTTCGCCGGTCTCCGGGTGGCGAAGCCCGAGCCGTTCCGCGTGCAGGGCCTGCCGCCGAAAACGATGCAACAAGTCCGTGAGCCCGGGTCCCTGGCCCTTGTTCCCGGCCGCGCCGCGTCCGCCGTAGACCGGGTCGCCCACTACCGGGTGTCCGATGTGCGCCATGTGCACCCGGATCTGGTGCGTGCGCCCGGATTCCAGCCGCACCCGCAGCAAGGTGTGGCCGCGGTACGCGGCCTTCACGCTGTAGTGGCTGGTGGCTTCCTTGCCGCGTTGTTGTACCGACATGCGGGTTCGATGGACGGGGTGACGGCCGATAGGGGCGGCGACGGAGCCGCCGGCGCGAACGATCCCCCGGACCAGCGCCAGATATTCCCGCTTGATGCGGCGCGCCTGCAGCTCCCGCACCAGCCGCAGGCGGACGGCGTCGGTCTTGGCCACCACCAACAGGCCCGACGTGTCCTTGTCCAGCCGGTGAACGATGCCCGCCCGGGGTACGGCGGCGAGCCCGGGCGTGTGGTGCATGACGGCGTTGAGAAGGGTCCCTTCGGGATTGCCCGCCCCGGGATGGACTACCATGCCGGGAGGCTTGTTTATGACGAGTAGCGCCGTGTCCTCGTGGACGATCTCCAGGGGTATGGGCTGCGCCTTCCAGGAAACCTCCGCGGGTTCCGGAACCTCCAGCGCGACTGTCGCCCCCGTCAGCACCTTGTCGGAGCACTCCGGCGCGCGGCCGTCGACCCGGACATGTCCCTCCTGGATGAATCGCTGGAGCCTTGAACGCGAGTAGTCGGGCAACAAGACCGCCAGGGCCGTGTCCAGCCGTTTGCCGTCGAGTGCCTCCGGCACGGTCAGCCAAACCTCGGACTCGCGCTTGTGGGTGGTGGTGCTCATGGGCCGGAGACCGCCGCAGCTTATCCGTGGGGAGTCGCTGGGCCAGCACCAAAGCTTGTTACTTTCGCCCGGGGATTGCAACGGAACCGCCCCCGCAGGTCGGACTAGCGAAGCGTAATCCGACACTTGGACTGCGATTCCGCCCGGCGCGGAGCCCTGCCGCTCTTGGCCAAGATTGACGGGCACAGGCCCCGACCGTAAACTTGGGCGATGGATCTGAGAACGTACATGGAGTCCGTCAGGCGCCTCGCCCCCGAGCGGTTGCTGGAGGTCGCGGACAAGCACGACATCCGTCTGGAAGTTTGCGCAATGATCGCCGACCTGGAGAAGCAGAAGCGGGAGCCGCTGGTGCTCTTCTCCAACGTCGACAATCTGAGCGGTGAGCCTTCGGAGTTTCCGCTTTTGATGAACGTGTTCGCGTCCCGCGCCGCCTGTGCGGTGGCCCTGGGCCTGCCGCCCGAGCAGGCCGGCCGGGAGCTGATGCTGGAGTTTCAGGCGCGTGAGGCCCGGCGGGAGAAGCCCGTGGTCGTGAACGCCGCCGACGCCCCGGTGAAGCAGGTCAGGATGGACCCCAACCTCTATTTCCTCCCGGTGTTGACACACCACGTCGCCGACTTGGGTCCCTACCTCACCATGACCTGGTGCGCCAGGGACCCGGATACCGGCGTCTACAACTCGTCCTTCCACCGCTGTTACGTGCGCGACCCGAACCACCTGGTGATGTTCTTCGAGCGCCGGCACCTGTGGGACTACTTCATGCGCGCGGAAGAGCGCGGCGAAGCGCTGCCGGTGGCCTGTGTCGTCGGGCACCACCCGGCCTACTACCTCGGCAACTGCATCCTCAACGGCATCGCCGAGGACGAGTACGAGAGCATCGGCGGGCTCATGGGCGAGCCGTTGCGGCTGGTGCCGTCCGAGACCTTCGGCGACGAGCTGATGGTGCCCGCGGACGCGGAGATGGTCATCGAGGGCCGGGTGCTGCCGCACCAGCGGGAAGTGGAAGGACCGTTCGGCGACTTCACGGGCCTGTACGGAGACCCCGGCAAGTCGCCGGTGGTGGAGATCACCGCCATCACCCATCGCCGCGACGCCTGGTGCATGGACATCCTGGCTGGCCACCGGGACCACCGTCTGCTGGGCGCCGTCCCCAAGGAAGGCAGCATCTACCGCAAGGTCCAGGCGGTGGTGCCCACCGTGAGCTCCGTGTGTCTGCCCCTGAGCGGCGCTGGCCGGTTCCACTGCTACATCAGCATCGACAAACGCTGCGAGGGCGAGGCCAAGCTCGCGGCCATGGCGGCGTTCACGGGCTCGGAGCTCATCAAGCACGTGGTGGTGGTGGACGCAGACATCGACGTGTACGACGAGGAAGAGGTGCTCTGGGCCGTGGCCACCCGGGTGGACGCCGCCACCGACATCTCCATCATCGACCGCGTCAAGGGCAGCCGTCTGGACCCTGTGCATCCGGGCAAGGATTGGGGCTCGAAGCTCATCATCGACGCCTGCCGCAACGACGACATCGAGTTCCCCGATCGCATCGCCGTGGCCGAGTACCGCCACCGGCGGGCGAAGGGTTAGGCGGCAATGGCGCGCAAGGAGGATGTCCCTATGGATTTCGATATCATCCTCGGTGTAATGGTGGTCGCGTTCGGACTCTATACGCTGTTCGCTAGAATATTTGCACCGAACCACCTCTGGAAACTTGAGCCCATGAAAAAGCAGTGGGGAGAGAAAGTCGGGCTTGCGGTTCACGTCCTTGCGTACACAGTGTTGCCCTTGGTGCTTGGAGCAATACTGCTCGCTGCCGGTCTCCTATAACGTGTTGCGGTCTCTTATGGAGGCTGTCAGGTCGAGATAACCTGCGTTGTCTTAGTGTCCTGGGTACGAAAGGGGAGGGAGACTCAGTGTGAAAGATGACGAGGGACAGGCCCATGCCCCTCGCGACGCGGACAGCGAACCGCGGGTCCGCGTGGCACAGGCATCTTGCGCACGGCATGGGGCGGGTTGGCGCATGGGCTGGCGCATGGTCAACCTCACGTCCGCCGGGATACGGTTTCTGGACGCGCGGTTCCCGCACGGGCAGTTCCGCAGCGGCCTCATGGAGCTCGTGGAGGTCCAGGTCGCACCCTCGGGCAGCACGCATCTCGAGGCCGTGGTAGCCTGCAACGGTAACCACGGTGATGTGGTCGAGAATGCGTTCCTGATCACCACGGCGGAATGGCGAAAGGCCCGTTGGAGGATACTGGCTCGCATGACCGTTCGCTTCACGGCCGACGGCGCGCCCGTGGCCGAGACCGAGCTCGTGACGGCTCAGCGTGTGGGCTTTTCCGAGCCCGAGTGCTAAGAGACGGTGTCCAAATGTTGATGACTGACGGCGGAATGACACCGTGCGGGACAACACCCGAATGGGATGTCAAGTGTTTTGCTGGCTCTGAGAGGAGAGCATGACCGAACGGGAAAAATACATTTTCAAGCGCATGGGCGGCTGATACGGCAATTGAGGCCTCGGCTTCGAAGAGACCGCGGGTATGGTCTCCAACACGCTTGACATGGAACTCGACGACCTCGTCGCGACGCTGAAGCGCGTCCGGGAAACCTGTGGCGAGGATTCGGAGTACCTGAAGCTGCGCGCGCCGCTGCCGGACGACTGGCCGATCTAGCCGGACGACCACACCGTCATCCCGGGCGCCATCGTCATCCCGGCCCCGTATCAAGTACGGGGTGGGGATCCAGGCTTCTTACGCCTGCCGCACCTTCGACAGGCCCGCCTCGGACTGACGCGGGTCGAGGGGCCGGACGCCCGCCCAGAAATCTCGCCGGCCGGTCATGGCCTGGACGTGGCCGTCCCATTCCAGGGTGAACGCGGTGACGCCGAGCTTGACGGCGCGCCGGATCTTCTCTCGCGTTTCCGGATCCGTGGCGGCCTGGCAGATGGTCTCGATCTGCCGGGCGCCGTGTCCCACGTCCTGATCCGCGTGGATGCGGTACGTTTCCACCTGTCGTTCCGAAAAGCCGTAGTGCCCCACGAGCTCCTTGTAGACCCGGGCGGCCGCGCCGTCGCGTCCGCCGTGCTGGCTCTCCACGAAGGCGAGCATGGCTACCCCCTCCAAGGCGGACCGTCGCTGGCAGCAGCCGATGATCATCTCGATGGCCGCCAGCGTCCCGGGGGTGGGCTCGGCGTTGTCGGCGTCCTCGCGTGAGATGCCGGCCCCTTCCAGGAACTGGTACATGATGTCCACGTGGGTGCGGTCCCCGGACAGCTCCTCCATGAAGTTCTCCAGCACCACGTCCATCAGCCCCTGTTCCCGGTTCGATACCGCATTGACCGCGATGTAGCCGAAGTAGATGGGGTTGGTGCGCACCCGGAGATAGTGCTGTACCTCTCCGAGAACGATCTGTTCGCGGGTCCACCGGTGGTCCACGATGCCCTTGAACCAGGGATGCTCCACCATTGGCACCTGGTTTGCATATTCCCACAACTCGTCGATGAATGGATCCGGTGACGTCACGGCAGCACCTCCTTGGCGGGATTGATCCGGCCCCTGTAAACGAGCATACTCGTATCGTTGGGGTAATCCAATACCGGTAGCGGCTGTCGTGGCGGGTCAAGGAAGCAAGTGGCGAGAAGGCCGGGAACAGCCCAACGTGCAGGAGTAGGGACATGCCTTGGTGGGGTTGGTTGAGTGTTGGGATCATCTTGATGGGTGTGGAGCTCACGGCCGTCGACGCCGCGTTCTATCTCGTATTCGTCGGCGCCGCCGCGGTTTGCGTGGGGATCATCGATCTGGCGGGAGTGGAGTTGCCCGTCTCGGGCCAGTTGTTGGTGTTTGCGGTTCTTGCGGTCATGTCCATGGTGTGGTTTCGAGGGAAGCTCTACGACCGGATTCGCGGCGGGCTGCCGGGTTTCGAGTACACCGTGGCGGGTCGGATCGTATCGGTCGGCGAAGACGTTCCTCCCGGCGGACAGACCCGGGTCACCTTGCAAGGCACGCAGTGGACCGCGGTCAACGTGGGCCAGGCGCCGATCATGGCGGGCGCCCGTGCCCGGGTGGTCGGAAGGGACAGCCTGGATCTTTCCATCGAGGGGCTGGCGGACGACAGGGTGAACGAATCCGAGGAAGGAAGATAAATGGAAGGGAATTTGGGTTTCTTGGTCACGACTGGCGTGCTCGCCATCGTGGTGCTCGTGGTGTTGCTGAAGACGGCGGTGGTGGTGCCTCAGCAGAACGCCTACGTCATCGAAAATCTCGGAAAGTTCTCGCGAACGCTCAACCCGGGATTCAACATCCTGGTGCCGTTCATGGAGCGTGTCGCCTACCGGCACAGCCTCAAGGAGCACGCCCTGGATATCGAGGAGCAGATCTGCATCACCTCGGACAACGTCCAGGTGGGGGTGGACGGCGTTCTCTACCTTCAGGTCGTGGACCCGGCAAGAGCGTCCTACGGCATCGGCAACTACCTCTTCGCCATCTCCCAGCTCGCCCAGACCACGCTGCGTAGCGAGATCGGCAAGATCGAGCTGGACAAGACCTTCGAGGAGCGGGGGCACATCAACCTGA
>LXNJ01001609.1_pt1 | contig 13188 bp, 13 predicted proteins | sample 809081 | NCBI WGS metagenome assembly LXNJ01 (sample SAMN04870510, study PRJNA318959) | sponge metagenome | biome: sponge; feature: marine sponge reef; material: water | host: Petrosia ficiformis | place: Greece: Milos, Mediterranean Sea | collected 2013-05-29 | depth 5-7 m
CATTCATTTTTCCCATTTATCTTGACATTTAAAAACCATTCCGATATAAGCCTTCAACCATAAGACGGCACGGTAGGGAGACGAAGGGGTTTTCCTTACCGGCCTCAAATAATGAGCAAGGACATCGACGTCCTTTTGGTTTGTGGTTTAAACCAGAAGGGCGTTTTTTTTTGTCCATCTCATTCATAACGGCAAAAAGAGAGCGACAAACGGATGAACAGTGCGTTCCGTCTATTCGAAGGAAACAAAGGTGTTTCCCGCATTGCCGAAGCCTTATGCCGAAAGATTTTGTGCTTCTTGGGTGTTCGTGAAAGACGACTTTGCAACATTGATTCTGAAAGAAAAAGGAAAGATGTCCATGACTATATTCAAATACACCACGTTCAATATCGTTTTCTTCGCGATGTTGTTGATCGCACTGCCTGCATTTGCCGGTCCGAAACTCGAATTCGGTGATAACAAGTGGCTGAGTATCGGCGCCGGGGCACGAGTCCATTTCTTCGCACAGGAAAATAATGCAGCAGATGGAGAGAATTGGAGTAAGCATTTTGGGTTGGAGAATATGCGGCTCTACGTCAACGGGCAAATTCACAAGTACCTGAAAATCGAGTTCAACACGGACTGTACGAATTGCCTCGGTGACAACAGCAAGGGCTCCATGATCGTCCTCGACGCCATCGGCAAATTCGAGTTCAATCAGTACATCAATATCTGGGCCGGCCGGCAATTGGTCCCGTCGGATCGCGCCGAACTCGACGGTCCCTATTTTCAAAACACTTTTGATTTCAACAAGACGCCGTTTTACCCGTCGGATTTCGGCAACTTCGTGGCCGGTCGGTTTGGCCGTGACGACGGCGTGAACCTCTGGGGAGCCTTGTTCGAAGACAAACGGCTGACCTACGTCGTGGGCGTGTTTGACGGAGTCGATCATTCGGGTATGGCTGGACGTCCGAATACGGGTGACAACCTGCTTTGGGCGGGTCGTTTCAGCTACAACTTCTGGGACGTGGAAAAAAACCCGGGCTATTACACCAGCAGCACCTATTACGGCAAAGGCGGAGACATCCTGACCCTGGCTTTCGCCATACAACATCACGAAGACGGGGCCGGCACAGCCGCCAATCAATCGGATTTCACAGGCTACAGTACCGATCTCCTGATGGAAAAAGTCCTGCCGAACAAGAGCGTCCTGACCTTTGAAGGAGAATATAAAGCGTTTGATACCGGAATGTCTCAGGCTACCTTCGATGAAGCTTTGGCCGAAGGTGGCCCCGGCTGCTTTTGCCTGTTCGACGGAGATTCCTGGACGGCGACGGGGTTGTACCTTTTTCCCCAAAAATTAGGGATCGGACAATTGCAACCTTATGTTCGGTATACGGCGAACAATCCGGACTTCAGCACCAGTCGAAGTGAAATTGAATTCGGAACGAATTATATCATCGACGGGCATAACGCCAAGATTTCACTCTTTTATCAATATGGCGATATTGCCACGAAGGGACGCAATTGGACGCCAGGTGTCACCGGTGACGACGTCGGTGCCATCAAGCTGGCCCTTCAGTGGCAGATCTAACGATCGATCGACTGTCTGAGAAGAGAGCGAATCAACATTACAACGTGACATTGAAAGAGAGGAAAAACATGAATATACCAAAAGCACTCATTCCGGAGGCCAGCAAAACGGAGAACCCGCTCGACCAAATACCTGCGAAAAGCCGGCGCCAATTTTTCACGGACGCCGGAAAAACGGCAGCGGGATTCGGCATCGCCGCGCTTCTAGGCAACCTGGGAAACTACGCGTTGTCATATGCAGCCGACAAAGAACCCATTAAAATAGGCGTATTGCATTCCTTGAGTGGCACAATGGCCATCAGCGAGGTTTCACTGAGAGACGTGGTGCTGATGGCGGTTGATGAAATCAACGCCGCGGGAGGTGTTCTCGGGAGGATGATCGAGCCCGTGATCGTCGATCCCGCCTCGAATTGGGATTTGTTTGCGGAAAAGGCCAAACAACTCCTCCTGGTCGATAAAGTCGCCGCCGTGTTTGGTTGTTGGACGTCCGTGAGTCGCAAATCCGTGCTGCCCGTGTTTGAAAGCAACAACGGGTTGCTGTTCTATCCCGTGCAATATGAAGGGGAAGAATGTTCGCGGAACGTGTTTTATACCGGAGCCGCCGTCAACCAGCAGGCCGTTCCCGCCGTGGACTATCTGATGAGCGAGGAAGGCGGAGACTACAAAAAATTCTACCTGTTGGGGACGGATTACGTGTATCCCAGGACGACGAACAAAATTTTACGGGCGATGCTGCTCGCCAAAGGCGTGCCCGCTTCCCATATCGGCGAGGAATACACCCCGTTCCACCACCAGGATTACCAGACCATCGTCAGCAACGTACGGCAATTTTCCCGACGCGGCGACGCCGCCGTGATCAGCACGATCAACGGAGACAGCAACGTGCCGTTTTACAAGGAATTCGCCAATCAGGGTCTCCGGTCCGAAGACGTGCCCATCATGGCCTTCAGTGTGGCCGAAGATGAACTTCGCAGCATGGACACGACCGCGTTAGTCGGACATCTGGCTGCCTGGAATTATTATCAGAGCGTTGACACGCCGGAAAACAAGAAATTCGTGTCAGACTTTAAATCCTATTGTCAGAAGAACGGACTGCCGGGTGGAAACGGACGAGTCACCGACGATCCGATTGAAGCCGCCTATTTCGGCGTCCACGTCTGGAAACAGGCCGTGGAAAAGGCCGGTCGCACGGACGTGGACGCCGTGCGCCAAGCCGTGTACGGCCTGGAGTTCGAGGCCCCCGGCGGCAAGAAGAAGATGGATGCGGTGAACCATCATACCCACAAGCCCGTGCTGATCGGCGAGATTCGCAAAGACGGACAATTTACGATCATTTCCCAAACGGACCTGGTGCGACCCGAACCCTGGAGTGAATTTACCAGCCCTGATAAGGGATGTGACTGGGTCAATCACAAAGGCACGTACAAGAAGGCGTAAAACGGTGCGGGTTCAGGGTCGGCTCGTGACCCTGAACCCGCGCTTGTGCTGACTGAGCCATGAGAGTCGGGCACAATGGTTCGGATAGCCGATTGATGAGACCCAACATCATGAAACGATCGTTCATATCTGTTTTGTTCACGTGGCTGGTGTTTTTTTCCTGGTCCGTGTTGAGCCTTGCCATGGCTCAGGAATTACCTCCGGGATCGTCCGGCGTCATGACCGTGCAAGAGGCCATGACCGCGCTCATTGAAGGCCCATGGCCTGAAAAAAAGATGGCGGCTGATTATCTCCTAAAAAACGGCGATCCCGCCCTGCTTCCTCAACTTGAAGAATTTCGCTCAAATACGAACCGGCGCGTCCGACGTCTGATCAAACCCGTCATCAACCTGCTCAAAAATAGAGCGGGGCTCGCCAGTCCGGACAAGGAAACCCGGCGCGCCGCTGCCAGAGATCTTGGTGCACGAGGCACGCCGGAAGCGTTGCCCATCCTCAAGCAAGCGTTGTCAGGTGAAAAGGAGCATTGGGTTCGCTACGACCTGGAAGAGGCCATTCATTTACTCAACCTGGAAAGCGCCGACCCGCAAAAGAAGTTCACGGCCATTCAGAAATTGAGCGACATGCGCAGCGCCGCGGCCCTTCCGCTTTTACAGGACTTGGCAAACCAGGCAGCCGACAATCTCGAACAGCAAACATTGAAAGACGAATCGGAAAAAGCGAGTCGCCGGATACAGAAATGGCAGGACGTCACACGAGGCATCGAAATGCTCTTGCAAGGCCTGAGTCTTGGGTCCATTCTGCTTCTCATGGCCCTGGGACTGGCCATTGTCTTCGGGCTCATGGGTGTCATCAATATGGCGCATGGTGAAATGATGATGATCGGAGCCTATGCCACGTTTGTCGTGCAGGAAGGGTTCAGAGCGTACCTCGGCGAACACCTCTTCGATTATTATTTCTTCTTTGCCCTCCCCTGTGCATTTTTCGTTGCAGCGTTCATCGGATGGATCCTGGAGGGCACGCTCATTCGATTCCTCTATGGAAGGCCCCTCGAGACATTACTCGCCACGTGGGGCGTCGGGCTCGTCCTGATCCAAACCGCCCGCCTCATCTTCGGAGATCTCACGGCAGTCCAGGCCCCAAGCTGGCTCAGGGGCGGCGCACAGGTCGTGGTCGGCGTACAACTTCCTTACAACCGGCTTTTCATCATCTTCCTGGCTCTTTTCTGCGTCGCCGGCATCTATTTGCTGTTGTTTCGAACGGGCATCGGTCTTCGGGTACGCGCCGTCTTACAAAATCGCGACATGAGCGCCTGCTTGGGCATTCCCACCAGGAAGTTGGACGCCTACACCTTTGCCTTCGGCTCAGGCTTGGCAGGCTTGGCCGGCAGCGCCCTCACCTTGGTAGGAAACGTGGATCCCGAACTCGGGCGGAATTACATTGTGGACTCGTTCATGGTCGTCGTCGCCGGTGGAGTCGGAAAACTCGCCGGAACGATTACCGCCGCTTTCGGCATCGGCACACTCAATAAATTATTGGAACCCGGTTTCGGCGCCGTGTACGGGAAGGTGATCATTCTCGTGCTCATCATCCTCTTCCTCCAGATCCGGCCTTCCGGACTCTTTGCACTGAAAGGACGACACCTTGACTCCTGACCATCCACGAGGCCGCTTCACGACGTGCCTCTCAAGCGTGGCTGCTCACGTGGGTGCAGGTCCGGCATTCTGGATCGTGGGAGTGTTCCTCTTCGCGGGTGTGCCTCTCCTCAATGTATTGCCCGAGGATTCGCTTTTTCACGTGTCCGACTTTACCCTGAACCTATTGGGTAAATTTTTTGCGTTTGCCATTTTAGCACTGGGGATTGATCTGATTTGGGGATATACCGGCGTCTTGAGTTTGGGCCACGGCGTGTTTTTCGGGCTGGGCGCTTATGCCATGGGCATGCACCTGATGTTGGGGATCGGAACGGAGGGCGTCTATGGCAATGCCCTTCCCGACTTCATGGTGTGGAACCAGGTCGAAGAGCTTCCCTGGTTTTGGAAACCGTTTTACAGTCTGACCTTTTCATTGGCGGCCATAGTCCTGGTGCCGATGGCCGCCGCGGCAATTTTCGGGTTCTTCGTCTTCCGCAGCAGGATTCGCGGCGTCTATTTTTCCATTATTACGCAAGCGCTCGCACTCGTCGCATGGTTGGTCTTCAATCGCAATGAAACCAACCTGGGCGGAACGAATGGGTTGACCGACTTCAAACACATTCAGGGGTTTTCGTTGAATGACCCTGAAACCCAGCTCGTCATGTACATGGTGACCATCCTGTTCCTGGGCTTGGCCTATCTTCTCTGCCGGTGGATCACCCAATCCCGGGCGGGACGCGTGTTGATCGCCATTCGTGATTGCGAACAGCGCGTATTTTTTTCCGGGTACTCACCCGCGAGTTACAAGTTGTTTGTGTTCGTGATCTCCGCCGGGTTAGCTGGTCTCGCAGGCGCGCTCTACGTCCCGCAGGTCGGGATTATCACGCCCAACCAGATAGGCGTCCTCCCCTCGATCGAGATGGTGATCTGGGTGGCCGTGGGAGGACGGGGGACACTCTCGGGCGCCATCATCGGAGCGGCGGGCGTCAACTACATGCGCAGCACGTTGACCAACCATTTTCCCGAACTCTGGCCCTTTTTCCTGGGCGGGCTTTTTATCGCCGTCGTCATGTTATTCCCCAAGGGAATTGTGGGACTACTCCGGAAGGCGTATGCGATGCTTCCTTTCGGGAAATCGAAAGTCGAAAACGCCGCAGGGACCGACTAATTGTTTGCCATGGACGAACACGTTTCAGCTCCCACAGAACAGCCGGACGGACGAAAGGTCATCGGGTCCCGGCACCAACGGTCGATTATCTATCTCGACCACGTGACGGTTGATTTTGACGGGTTTAAGGCCTTGAACAGGCTCAACCTGATCGTAGACTACCGGGAGCTTCGAGTGGTGATCGGGCCCAACGGAGCCGGCAAGAGCACGCTCTTGGACGTGATCTCGGGTAAAGTACAACCAATCTCCGGGCGGGTCGTCTTTAGTCAGGCCACGGACCTGATCGGCCGCAGGGAAAATGAGATCGCGGCGTTGGGCATCGGCCGCAAATTCCAAACCCCTTCGGTCTATACCACCCTCCCCGTGTGGGACAACCTCGACCTTTCGCTCCGTCGAAAGAACAAAGGGGTCTTTGCCACCTTATTGTCCAGGCTAAATTCCGATGAGTCTGATAAAATTGCTCAGACTTTGGAGATCATCGGATTGACGAATAAGGCTGACGTGCTTGCCGGCCAACTGTCGCACGGCGAAAAGCAATGGCTGGAAATCGGCATGGTCCTCCTTCAGGACCCCGAACTGCTTCTCATTGATGAACCCGTGGCGGGCATGACGGAGCAGGAAACGGAAAAAACCGGCGAACTGCTTCAATCGCTGACGAAGAAGCATTCCCTGATCGTGATTGAACATGACATGGAATTCGTCAGACAAATCGCCAAAACGGTCACGGTCCTGCACGAAGGCACCGTCCTGTGCGAGGGATTCGTGGAGGATATTCAAAACGATCCTCGCGTGATCGAAATTTATCTCGGACGACAAAAGGAAGCCGATGCTTCGGTGTGAAACACTCAATGTGTTTTATGGGGAAAGTCATATCCTGCGGGATATTTCCCTGGATGTCCCGGAGGGACAGGTCGTCTGCCTCATGGGACGCAACGGCGTCGGCAAAACGACCCTGTTGAAAACCATCATGGGCTTACTCAAACCACGGACCGGTCACGTGTACCTGCATCACGATGACGTAACAGGAGAATCTCCCGATCGACGGGTGGCGCGGGGCGTGGCGTACGTCCCTCAAGGCCGGGAATTGTTTCCTCATCTGACGGTCGAAGAAAATCTCCGATTGGGGTTTGAAGCCCGTCAAGGAGCTAAAAACCAGCAAACCGCCGAATCGGCCTATGACGACGTCTACACGCTTTTCCCGGCTCTGCCCGCACTGCTTGCCCGGCCCGGTGGCGTTCTCAGCGGCGGGCAACAGCAACAGGTCGCCATTGCCCGGGCGCTGTTGACGCAACCCAAACTGTTGTTATTGGATGAACCGACAGAAGGCATCCAGCCGTCAATCGTCATCGAAATCGAGCGAGTCATCGAAGGCTTTAAAACTCAACGCCGTTTCGCTATTTTATTGGTGGAACAATATTTTGAATTTGCGTCCCGCCTGGCGGATACGTTCGTGCTCATGGCCAAAGGCGCGGTAGTGGCATCGGGCCCCGTCTCGGAATTATCGGAGGAAGCCGTTAAACAACACCTGGTGGTATGAACTCATGCATCTCAGCCCAAGAGAACAAGAGAAACTCCTCATTTACGTCGCGGGACAACTGGCGAAAGATCGAAAAGCCCGTGGATTGAAGTTAAATCATCCCGAGGCAGTGGCATACATTACCGCCGCGATACTGGAAGGCATTCGGGAGGGACGCTCCGTCTCCGACCTGATGAGTGATGGGGCAACGTTATTGACCAGGGATGACGTCATGTCAGGCGTGCCGGAAATGCTGCCGGAAATTCAGGTGGAAGGCACCTTTCCCGATGGAACAAAACTCGTGACCGTCCATAATCCCATCCGATGAGGCAGGGGCAGGGGCATCGTCACGCCTCATGCCGGAACTTGTAATTCGTGTGTTTTTGTTTTCGCGTATGCGCTTCTCATAAGTCCCAGGCAAATGTTTCACTGATGGAGCTTCGATCATGGCAAAAAAACAGCCTCCACCGAAACCGTCCCCTCAAAAACCGAAACAATCCCGCACGCGCGCCACGGCAAAAAGCACAAGAGTCGCAAAACCACGCAAGCCCAAACAACAAGGGGTTCTTGCGGCCGAACAGGCGCCTGTCATTCCCGGTGAAATCCTCTTGGGTACGGACGACATCGTCGCCTTTGCCGGTCGCCCGACTCTGTCGCTGACGGTGATGAACCATGGTGACCGGCCCATTCAGGTGGGCTCGCATTGCCACTTTTTTGAAGTGAATCGTGCCTTGAGGTTTTCCCGGGAACGGGCCTTTGGTTTTCGACTGAAAATCCCGGCGGGCACCGCCGTGCGCTTCGAACCGGGGGAAGAAAAACACGTCTCGCTCGTTGCCTTTGGAGGAAATCGCATTGCCTATGGCATCAACGGCTTGACCAACGGCGCGCTCGATGATGCCAGGGTCAAGACCCACGCGCTGAAGCGTGCAGCCGAACTGGGATTTATGGACGAGGAGGACGCCTCATGAACATACCGCGCCGTCAATATGCGGATCTGTTCGGCCCTACCGTGGGGGATCGAATCCGCCTGGCCGATACCGAGCTTCTCGTGGAGGTGGAGCAGGACCTGACGACGCCCGGTGAGGAAGCCAAGTTTGGAGGGGGGAAAGTCATTCGGGATGGGATGGGACAATCCCCGACCGCCACGCGCGCCAACGGTTCCCTGGACCTCGTCGTGACGAACGCGATCATTCTTGATTATTGGGGGATCGTCAAAGCGGATATCGGCATTCGCGACGGACGTATCGTCGCCATTGGCAAAGCCGGCAACCCGGACCTCATGTCAGGCGTTTCGCCGGGCATGACCATCGGCCCCGGAACCGAAGTCATCGCGGGGGAAGGAAAAATCGTGACGGCCGGCGGCGTCGAAAGCCACGTCCATTTCATCTGCCCGCAACTGATTCGCGAAGCCTTGTCCTCGGGAATGACGACCTTGCTGGGCGGCGGAACGGGTCCGGCCACAGGCACGAATGCCACGACCTGTACGCCCGGTTCATGGAACATCGGTCGCATGTTGGAGAGTGCTGACGGATTTCCCGTCAACCTGGGCTTTCTGGGTAAGGGAAACGCTTCCCTTCCCGACGCGTTGGTTGAGCAAGTCCAAGCCGGCGCCATCGGCCTGAAGTTGCACGAAGATTGGGGCACCACGCCCGCGGCCATCTCAACCTGTCTGGACGTCGCCGACAAATATGACGTGCAAGTCGCCATTCACACCGACACGTTGAATGAGGCGGGTTTCGTGGACGACAGTATTCGTGCATTTGGGGGACGCACGATTCACACCTTTCATACCGAGGGCGCGGGAGGCGGCCATGCCCCCGACATCATCCGCGTCTGCGGGGAACCGAACGTCCTGCCGTCCTCCACCAACCCGAGTATGCCGTTTACGGTGAATACCATTGACGAACACCTGGATATGTTGATGGTGTGTCATCATTTGAGTCCTCGCGTTCCCGAAGACATTGCCTTTGCCGAATCGCGCATTCGCGGAGAAACCATTGCCGCGGAAGACATCCTGCATGATATGGGCGCGATCAGCATCATGTCGTCGGACTCGCAAGCCATGGGCCGGATCGGCGAAGTGATTACGCGAACGTGGCAGACCGCCCACAAGATGAAAGTCCAGCGCGGGCACCTGAAGCCGTCAGGCGTCGAACCGACAACGGAACGGCATGACAACTTCAGGGCAAAACGCTATGTGGCCAAATACACCATCAATCCGGCCATCACGCACGGCATGGCCTCTGAAGTCGGATCGGTGGAAGTCGGAAAATTAGCCGACCTGGTGATCTGGAACCCGGCCTTCTTTGGAGTCAAACCGGATCTCGTCGTCAAGGGCGGCTTTCTGGTCGAAGCGGCCATGGGCGATCCCAATGCTTCCATTCCCACGCCGCAACCGGTGCTGAGTCGTCCCATGTTCGGGGCTTGGGGGAGAGCCCCGTTCAACACGAGTGTGACGTTTCTTTCACAGGCCGGGATTGATGGCCGAATCCCCGAACGCCTGGGTCTGCAAAAACGGGTCGTGGCCGTTCGGGATTGTCGACGCATCGACAAACGCGATCTCAAACTGAATGACGCCACGCCCCACATCGAAGTGGATCCCGAGACCTACGTCGTGAAAGCCGATGGTCAACGATTGACCTGTGAACCCATGGAAGTTCTGCCCATGGCGCAGCGGTATTTTCTATTTTAGCGCTTCATTCGTGATCATTCGTTGACGCAAGCCATCATGGACACTCGCCTGCTCCTTCAAGGGTTCCGCTATCTCGACACCTTTTTCCCATCGGGCGGATTCGCCTTTTCCTCGGGTTTGGAAACCGCCGTTCAGGAAGGTCACGTCCAAACTGCGGAAGACCTGCAGCGATACGTGGTCGATTATTTTCGATGGGGATTGGGCACCTGCGAAGCCGTGGCCCTGGCCCAAGCCTACCAGGCTTCCTTCAAAAGCGATCTCAAAGGCGTGCTGCAGGTCGATGAGGCCCTTGAGTCGATGAAACTATGCCGGGAAACACGGGCAGCCAGTCGTCAGATGGGACAGAGCCTGTTACGTCATGCGATCCATCCGCAAGACAACCCGGGCATCCTTGAAGATTTCTCAACGGCGGTTGAGTCGGGACGTTCACCGGGACACCTGGCCGTGACCTTCGGCCTGGTCTTTCAACAGATCGGATGGACTCAACAACAGGCTATCGCCGGGTTTCTGTATCAGGCCGGCGTCGGCTTTGTGTCGGCTTCATACAAATTACTGCCCATCGGCCAGCGGGAAGGCCAGCGATTGTTGGAGACGTGGATCCCCCTGATCGAAGAACTCAGCCGAAACATTGACGCTTGCGCGCCATTGACGGCCTGGACCCCCATCCAGGAAATCTACGCCATGCGGCATGCGCAATTGACGTCCAGAATGTTCAGGTCGTAACACCATGCATCTCATTGAAGATCTACCCGGCGGTGGCGCGCCTACGACACGAAGGACGCGGAACGTCACGGTCATCGGCATCGGAGGGCCAGTCGGCTCGGGCAAAACCGCTTTGGTCGAGGCCCTGGCCCGCACGCTGCAATCGCGCGTTCAACTCGCGGTCGTGACGAATGACATTTTCACGAAAGAAGACGCCGAGTTTCTGACCAGGCGCGGCGTGTTACCCGAAGAACGGATTCTCGGCGTCGAAACCGGCGGCTGCCCCCACACGGCCGTACGCGAAGATGCCTCCCATAATCAAAGCGCCATTGAGGAACTGGTCAACCGTCTCCCCGGTCTGGAATTGGTGTTTTTGGAAAGCGGAGGAGATAACTTGGCCGCTACCTTCAGCCCCGACCTGGTGGATGAGGTCATCTACGTCATCGATGTGGCGGCGGGAGACAAGATCCCACGAAAAGGCGGACCGGCCATCACCCGGTCCGGGCTGCTCGTCATCAATAAAATCGACCTGGCCCCGCACGTGGGAGCCGACCTCCACGTTATGGATCGGGACAGTCGTCACATGCGTGGTGAACGACCATTCGTTTTCACCAACCTGCACTCAGGAGAAGGACTCAGCCGCGTGGCGGAATGGGTGGAACGCCAGGTTCGACCGCGTTCCACCAATTGATTGCCCATGCGCGGACTACGTGAGGTCGAACAACATCCCGTGTTGATTCCGCAACATCCACCATTCGCTCAGGGATCTGCTCGCGCGCGAAAAGGTGAATTGTTCGTTGAATGTGCCAATCGAAACGGTAAGACCGTTTTTACCCGTTCACGATTTTCCCACCCCTGGTATTTCTTCCAACCCCTGTACCTTGACCAAACGGGGTGTGCAACGACGTTCCTCACGAATCCGTCTGGAGGATTCGTTGGAGGAGATACGTGCTTTCTTCAGGCAGAATTGGGGAAAGACTCACACGTGCTCTTCACAACCCCTTCGGCCACCAGAGTCTATCGAACGCTGGACAAGCCCGCGAGCCAGTCCATCGACCTGCGCGTCGGGGTCAACGCCATTTGTGAATGGGTGCCCGAACCTGTCATTCCATTCGCAGGGTCACGTTTTGACCAAACCATAACCGTACGACTCGACACGGGCGCGTCCCTCATCCTCTGGGACGCCCTGGCAGCCGGGCGAGTCGTCCGCGGCGAACGATGGCAATTTTCCTCTTTTGAGAACCGGATTACGATCCGGCTTTCGGACGGGAACTCCCTCGAGGAGCGGTATTGCCTCTCACCGGGCCAGGACAATCCATGCCTGCCGTTTACCAGGGAGTGGAATTACGTGGGATCGTTCTTCATGGTCAGCGATAACGTTCCATCGCCAACGTGGGAACGGATCAAGAACGATGTAACAACGATATTCGAGAAGAAGACCAACGACGTGTTGGGAGGAGTATCAGAACCTTCAGGGCCGGGCCTGGTGGTGAAACTGTTGACCCGTTCAGCCCCTGATCTCAATGCCGTGCTGGAACAACTTTGGCGCGTCGCGCGCATGCACTTATGGAACACGAAGATCCCTGCCCTGCGACGCTACTAAGGAACCAACGACGCGCTACTCCCCGACCCTGACCAGCATGCCGCGATCCTTGCACACGGAAAACGTGTATTGATAGATCGCAATCATCAGCAGCAGATACAGGCCGTTCAGGCCCATCGCCCACCATAGATGTGACCACGGCACGACCTGATTCAACAAGACCTCCCGCATACCTTCGAACACGTGCGCGGCCGGATTCGCCAAGGCCAACGGTTGCAGCCAACTCGGCAGCACGGACAGCGGATAGAACACGCAGGAGATCGGTTGGAACAGAAACACCAGCCCCCAGGCGAGGACTTCGGCTTGCTGGCCGAATCGCATGATCACCGACGTGGTCAGGATCCCGATGAGCCAGCCGGAGGCAATCAGGTTCAAGATGAACGGGATCAGGGTCAGCCCCATGATGAAGACGTTATAGGAATAAAAGAACAAAGCGGCCAACGCCATGATGATGGAAACGGCGGCGACCTTGAAGACACTCATGGCCATCATCGCCACCAGGAATTCTCCGGCGGTGAGCGGGCTGGCGAATAAATTCATGAGATTTCTCGACCAGATTTCTTCGAGAAAGGAAATGGTGATCCCCTGTTGCGCCCGAAACAAAATGTCCCAGAAAATGAGCGCACCCAGAAAAAAGACGACGGCCCCGTGCATCCCCTTCCCTTCCTGGGCCAGATATATCGTAATGAATCCCCACACCACCAGATCCAACAAGGGCCAGTAAAAGATCTCCAACAACCGCGGGAAACTCCGGCGATAGAGAAACAAATGCCTGATGATCAGTGCGGTGATACGACCGATATTCATGTGGTGGTTATCCTAGACAAGCATCAACTTTCACGGGCGATTTTGAGGAAGACTCGTTCG
>LXNJ01001610.1_pt1 | contig 13187 bp, 13 predicted proteins | sample 809081 | NCBI WGS metagenome assembly LXNJ01 (sample SAMN04870510, study PRJNA318959) | sponge metagenome | biome: sponge; feature: marine sponge reef; material: water | host: Petrosia ficiformis | place: Greece: Milos, Mediterranean Sea | collected 2013-05-29 | depth 5-7 m
GCGTAAAGGACGATATCTTTGCATCGTTGAAATTAGCGAAAAACACGGCGGATTCGGGTCGTCTCGGCCGTGAAGCGCCCTTCGGGAGGCAGACAGAGATGCGCTGGCTGTGTCATTCCTCATTATGTGGGGCCTACCACATTGCTTCGTCATTCCTTGCCAGTGCGCCCCTTTCAGCCTCTGAGTCTTTGCGGGCTTAATCAGAGCATCCTATAGTCTATGTTAGACTATATACAATATACTGGAACCGCGCCCCAATGTTGCATCGTCCAAATCGGCCCCATCTTCAATGATTTTCGGGGTTTCTATTGTTTTTTTGATTTGAATGCATTATACCCTTATATTTATGAATGCAAAACGCATTCATAGCACATTCCCATGAAAGCCCTTACCATACGCAATGTCGATGAGCAAGTGTATCGACGCTTGCAGGAAATGGCCAGAGCAAACAAACGTAGTCTGCAGGCGCAGATCAAGCTGATCCTGGAGCGGGAAGTGCAGCTTGCCGGGGGCAGTCGACTCCACCAGGCGCAGGAATGGCGCCGGCGCCTGGCCGACAGACCCTGGGGGAATATTGTGGATGACATACGCCGTGAGCGAGAGCGATGAATTATGTCGTGGATACGTCCGCTCTGATTCGGCTCTATATTCCGGATGGGCCGGTGCCTGCAGGGCTGACGGGCGCCTTGCAGCATGCCGAAAGGGGTGACGCCAGCCTAATCGCTCCCGAACTCATTCTTGCAGAGAGTGGGCAGGTATTACACAAGAAGCGGACGCAGAACTTGCTGTCCGACGAAGAGGTCACAGCCATCCTGGACGGTATATTATGTCTGCCCATACGCCTGTTTTCCCATCACGACCTGATCGGGCCCGCTTGCGATCTGGCTATGGAATGCAATCTGACCGTATACGATGCGCTGTTTCTCTCTCTGGCGAGACGACATAGCGCCCCACTCATTACCGCCGATGAAAAACTCCGCCGCGTTGCAGGGGAACTTGACTTGTGATCGGGGAGCATCCCCCTGCCGCTTCGCAAAACAAGACATGCCTTTCTCAGGTTCTTATCTTCTGTTCGTTATGTCTTATTGCCGTTTCGCTCGCATCTTTCAGGATTCCCCGATTTGTCCAGGAACCGTCTCATAGACGCCGCACTCGTCAGGCAAGCGCAGGACGGCGACGAAGTGGCGTTCGAGGCGATCGTCAGGCAACTCGATCCCATGTTGCGCGCCTGGTTCGTATCGCGAGTCGGACAGCGGGCAGAGGTGGACGATCTTGTGCAGAACACGCTTCTGCGCCTCCACCGGGGTCTTCCGGACCTTCATGACCCGCACCGGTTGGAGGCGTTTGTCATGAAAGCGGCGGTGTTCGAGACCCAGGATTACTACCGGGGGCGGTATGGCCCCAGAGAACACCTTGCCGGCCCCGATGCATTGTCGAGATGGAGCGAAACAGCTCCGGATGCGGGCGTTCGCATCGACGCCGAACGAGCCTTGGGTCTCCTGAGCGAGAAGGTCCGCACGATTCTGGAAATGCGCGAATACGGCTATCGGTATGCGGAAATCGCGCGGTCGCTCGACATGACGGAAGCGGCCGTGAAGATGCAGGTGAAACGAGCGCTCCGCAAGTTGCGCAAAGCGCTTGGAGAATCTGCCGGCGGGGACGCATAGTCCCTCGTTACGCCTTATTTATTTTGGACGACGCGTTACTTTTTCGATCTCCGGAGCGGCTTAACAAAATGTCAACGCACCGCTCTATGCCCGGATGTTTTCGTGCCTGCGCCGTTTGAACATATCGATGCGATCGCCTTGTGTCGCGACCTGACTCCGGAGCGTGCCATGGAACTGCAAGATATCCTGGCTTCCGATCCTGCTGCTGCTGTGCTCCTCCGGGAATGGTGCACCGTACGTGCGTCGCTGGTTCGCGAGATGGGAGAAGCCTCGGTGGATCCAGAACAATTTGTTCTGTTTGTGCTGCACGAGAGCGGGCGAGCGGATGCGCTGACCTCTTCCGAACAGGTGCGCGTCGAAGAGATTGCCCCTGCATTTCGACAGATTCTTGCCAATAGCCCCGGACTTGCGGCTGTAGCGACCGACATTCGCCGAGATATGCAGGATTTCGAGGCGCATTGGGCGGCGTGGTTTGCAGAGGCGTCCGTTGGGAAAGCGCCTGCTTCGCTTCGCGTATCTTCTTCCCGCTCTATCCAATCTTACCGGTCCGCCCGCAGGGATCGCATCCGCGCGCGGCCCTCTCGAAGAGCGCCGGCGCCAGCGCCTTCTTCCAGGCGCCGCGTTTTGCAGGCAGGGGTCGGTGTGGCTGTCGCAGCCGTTCTCGCAGCGCTTGTGTTTTTCCTGTTGCCCGTGTCCCCGGACACGGTGACCGTCCGGACCGCCGCCGCCGAAGTGCGTACGGTCGAATTGCCCGACGGCTCCAGCGTACGCCTGCTGGGCGATTCGCGCCTGACCTATCCGTCCGGTGCGATGGAAGCGGACGATAGTCGCCGTGCAGAATTCGAGGGGCGCGCCTTTTTCGACATTGTCCCGAATGCGGAGCGTTTCCTGCTTGTTACGCCGGATGCGCAAGCGACCGTCCTGGGCACCTCCTTCGGTATGCGCACCGGCTATGACGGAACGGAAATCATTCTGGTCGAGGGAAGTCTGCGTATGAGCGCCCGGCGGATCCGGGACGGGGCCGTCATACTCGCTCCCGGCCAAATGAGCCGCATGACATCGGCAGGCGTTCCTTCCCAACCCGTATCCGTACGGGTCCACGAACACCTTGCATGGACCGGCTTGTTCGTATTCCACGCCACGTCGGTACGCGATATACTTCCCATGCTTTCCGGGCGCTACGGAGTCGGGATTTCGGCAGATGAGACGCTACTCGACGAGCGAGTCACCGGCCGGTTTGCGCAGGAGGAATCGCTCGAAGGAACGCTGGACATTGTAGCAATGGCGATAGGCGCCGCCGTCGAAGCCGGCAGCGAGGGATATCGCCTCACATCTTTGCGCTGACGCGAATCCCGGCGGACTTTTCCTTTCCCGGAACGGCAGCATCGCCGTGGTCGTGCGCGTCGGAAATGCCCATCGGTCGGGAGAGGGGTATATGTATCTCTTTCTCTGCCGTCCCGCTCGGGTCTGCGATATTCCGCATTGTTTTATAGGAAGCGGCGTGTCCGGGGGTAAATCGGTATCTTGGGGCGTGCGCTGGCTATCGGTCATATTCCTCTCTGTGCTTTTGTCGTTCCCGGCGGTGGGGCAAACCATTCGCATCGAGATCGAAGAAGCGCCGCTGCGGGATGCGCTGCTGGACGTACGGGATCAGGCGGGCGTCGATATCGTGTTTTCGGAAGCGTTGGTCATGGATCGGCGCACGAACTGCACGTACGAAGGATCGTCTGTCGAGGAAGCCCTTGTGTGCGTTCTCCGACCGGCGACGCTTGAAGCGCAGCGCGTGCGCCGCAGGCAATACGTCGTAGTGCCTGCTTCTATCGCCGACGGGGCAGGAACCGCCCGCCGGTGGACGTTACGCGGATTCGTTATCGACGGGGAAACCGGCGAAGCGCTGCCGGGGGCGCACATCTATCTCTCCGAACTGCGCATCGGCGCAGTGACGAACAACGCCGGGTATTTTGCGCTTTCTTCCCTGCCCCCGGGCGATTATGCCGTGCAGACTTCTTTCCTGGGATATACGACCGGTGAGCGGCGTATTGCGGGGACCTCCTCGCCGGTTATCGTGTCGCTCGTTCCTGTGGCGCTGGAAGGGGGCGGCATTGTTGTGGAAGACGAGCGCACGAGGTATGCGGTCGGTGCGGCTTCGCCCGGCCTGCTCAGGGAATCGGTTCGCCGCCTCGAAAGGCTGCCGTCCTTTCCCGGGGAGTCGGACCTGTTCCAGGCTCTTCAGCGGTTTCCGGGCATACGCAAGGCGGGCGAACTTCACGGCGGCATGCTGATTCGCGGAGCGTCTCCCGATCAGAATCTCTACATGCTCGACGGGGCGCCCGTGTATCATCCCTGGCATGCATTCAGCCTCGTTTCCATCTTCCAGACCGAGACATTCAAGGATATCAAGCTGTACCGCGGCTCTTTTCCCGTGGAATACGGGGGGAGGATATCGTCGGTCCTGGATGCGCAGATGAAGGACGGGTCGCAGCAGGAGCCCCGCGCGCTCATGGCGGTGAGCCCGCTCAGCGGGCGTATGGTGATCGAGTCGCCGGTTGCCGCCAATAGTTCGTTCATGGCGGCGGCGCGCAGGTCTTATCTCGATAAGATTATTGGACGCGAGCATCCTGTCGAGAACGCGGACGGTCGCCGGGACACGCTCCGTACGGGATACCATTTCTACGATGCGAGCGCAAAGTACACGCACCGGTTCGGGAGCGCGGATCGGCTTTCGGTCAGTTATTATCGCGGCGGGGACGAGCTCGACCTGCGCCTGCCGTTCGATTTGTCGCTGGATTTCTCGTCCTGGCTTCGCCCGGCGGACCTTTTCTTCGAGGTGGCGCAGGAGTGGCGAAATCAATTGGTCAGCGCAAGATACCAGCATCTGTTTTCCGAGCGCCTTTTTGCGACGGGAACGGCTTATCTATCCACGTACCGGGCTCGCGAGAGCACCTTGCTGCGCCCGACGATCTCAGCGGTTATGCAGTCCGACTACCGGGTGGATTTGCAGGACATGGGGGTGAAGATGGACATTGAATATTTCCGATCCGTTTCTCATCGGATACAGGTAGGTCTGCAAGCCGGCGTGCGCGATTTTTCCTCATCGCTCGATGCGGTGATCCGACGCTCGGCAGGGACGGTAGACCGGCATGCGCAGATAAACGAGGCGGCGGAGCCCGAACTGGCCGTGTATGCGCAGGATGTGTGGCAGTTGAACGAGCGCTGGATCATCCATCCGGGGATGCGCCTCAATGTGTTCGGATCCGAGTTTCGCACGGATGTCAGCCCGAGCCTCGCGCTTGAGCATGTCATGTATCCCAGGCGGCTCCGCCTGCGTGCCGGTGTAAGCCGGACCATGCAATACCTCCATAGATTGCGCGACCGCTATGCCTTTACGTACGATCTCGTAACGAGCCGCTGGATTCCGGCGAGCGAAGACATTGCGCCGTCTTCCGGATACCAGGGATCGATGGGGGTCGAGGGCAGGCCCTTGCGGGGACTGACGCTGCATGGGGATATGTACTGGCGTTATGTAACGGACATCCTGCTGCCGGAAGACGAGTTTCGCAATAAAAATGAACTGGTGGGGCCGGGGATCGATGTGGGCGAGTTGCTTGGGCAGTATGTACGGGGCAATGCGCGAGCATACGGTGTTGAACTTTCCGCTGTTGCCGACCGTGGGCTCTGGTCCGTGCGCCTGAACTATGCCGGGGGAAGATCCCTGACGCGCTCGATCGAGTTGGGAGAGACCTCGTTCCGGCCGTCCCGATACGACGTGCCCCGATCTTTTGGCGCCCTCGTTGCCCGGGAAATCGGAAAGTGGCGGGTAACATCTATTCTGGAGGCGCGCAGCGGCTACCCGACGACAGTGCCTGTGGCGCAGTACGCCATAGGCGATCCGCTCGACGAAACGGATCGGTATTTGCACCGTCCGTTTCTGAACAACGGGCGGTTGCCGCCCTATTTCCGGATGGACATAGCCGCGGAGCGCAGTTTCCGGGTGCTGGGCGCATTCTGGCTTGCCCGTCTGCACCTGTACAACGTGACCAATCGGCGCAATGTGACAGCCCGGCAGTACCTTCCCTCGAATCGGGGTATGGAGGTGCAGAGCCGCCGCGGTCTGCCTATCCTGCCTCTGTTCGAAATCAGGATGCAATTATGAAGCCGCAGGTAATCCATAGGGTGGAGCTGGTGTTTGCGGGCGTGCTGTTCGCATGCCTTGCAGCGGCGGGGTGCGATACGGTGGCTCCGGTTGACGAGGCGCAGGTCGTGGTGGAGGGATTCATCAATACCGGGCAGCCTCTCCAGGCCGTGCGTGTGCACCGGACATTGTCGCCCAGGCATCCCTACGATGCTGCGCAAGCCGCCGTTTCAGACGCCGATGTGGAGATGATGCTGGGGAATAAAGTGGCGCCCTATACGCCGGATCCGGATCAGCCGGGTCGGTATCTGCCCGAGGGGAACGGCGCCGGCATTGTGGCCGCCGGCGATATGTTCTCATTCAGTGTGATCTGGAGGGATGCTGTGGTCCAGGCGAATGGGTTCGTTCCGCCCGAAATCGAAATCCTTGCCGTATCGCTCGACATCCCGGAGGAACCCGTTTCGGCGGTGCTGCTCGATTCGTTGGCGTTGTCGGATACGCTGGCGACCGGTGCGTACACCGGGTACATTTATCCGATCGAGGCCACGATCGAATGGGCTGTTTCGCAAGACGGATTGTTTCCGGAAGAGGCTTGGGTGCGGGCGCAGTTGCAGCCTTTCACCACGTTTTCTTCACCCATTTTAGATCTGTTTCTTCGTTCCGACGATGTGTTCAGAGAGCAAACGCAGGAAATCAGGGCGGATCGCAAGACCTGGACCGGGGTATATGCCGTTAGCGTGCCCGAGGAAGGCAATCCGTTGCCGGAACATGGCCTGCGCGTTTCGCTGGTGCGGTCCGGACCGGATTATGCCCGGTTTGCCGCGAGCAGGGACGATCCCGACCGACGCGAGCCTGTTTCCGGGGTGCAGGGGGGCATCGGCATCTTTGCGGCGGTCTCCGTCGATTCGGTGCATGTGCAGGTGGACGGGACGGGCGGAGCATTCCCGTCGCCGCAGTAAGGAAGGGTTGGCCATGACACAGGATATCGCATTCCAGCCGGGGCGTATTACGTTGCTGCGGGCGCCGGACAAATCCCCCGAGTGTGTTTCCGTGCATATTGACGGCCGGTTTGCATTCTCTCTGCATCGGGATGTGGTCCTCGAATTCGGGCTGGCGAAAGGAAAATCGCTCGGCGTCGAGGAACAGGCGCGCATGGTACGGCAGGACCTTGTGCTCAAAGCACGAGCGCTCGCTTTGCGGTATATGGCGTATCGGGACAGGACGGCTGCGGAGGTCCGCCGCCGGTTGCGCAAGGTTTATTCGGAGAAAATCGCAGATGAGGTGGTCGAGCGTCTCCATGCGACGGGCCTGCTGGACGACCGGGCGTTTGCGGAGGCGTTTGCCGAACGCCGGTTCCGGCAGGAAGGGCATGGCCCCTCGCGCGTACGCGCCGATCTGTTTCGGAAGGGCGTGGCGCCTTCTGTCCTAAAGGCGGCCCTGGATGCCGTGTTCTGTGAGCAGGATGCCCTTGAAGACCGTGCAGTGGAGGTGGGGAGAACGTGGTGGCAGCGGCTGTCAGGAGAGCCGGATCCCATGAAGCGAAAAAAGAAAGTGTGCGATTATCTCGTGCGCCGGGGGTATCCTTTCGACCTGGCGCGCCGCGTCGTGTTCGATCTTGCGAGCGAAACGGATCGGCAAGCGTAGCCACGCCATTTCCGATGCGGGAACACAAAAAATTGCCTCCGGGTTCACAGGATCGTTATATTTTGCGGTTGGATTCCCCGTAAGGTGAATGCCGTATGCAGGGGCGTTGCGTCGTTTGTTGCGTCGTCGGCCCTTTTGAATCCCATCGATATCCTATAAACAAACGTACGCTGAGCACGTGACGAACGAAGAGCTGATTGGACGGGATGGCCAGGTAGATATGTATTCGCACCGCGATGAAATCTATTCGAGGCGTGTCCCCGCAGGGAAACGAACCTATTACTTCGATGTCAAGACAACCCGGTCGGGCGAGGATTTCTTCGTAACCATTACGGAGAGCAAACGCGTCTCGGAAACCCGGCACGAGAAGCATAAAATTTTCCTCTACAAGGAGGATTTCGGCAAGTTCATTACGGCGCTGCACGATGTCGTGAAGCACGTGGTCGACGAGCGGCTCCCGGGATACGAATTCCGTAATCTGCCGGAGCTTACCGGCATCGACGACCGGGATCATTCCTCGGAAGGCACGAACCGCCGCTAATACGGACGGAGACGGTCTTGCATGGAAAGCCCTGTCGTTCGAACCGGCAGGGCTTTTGCCGTTACGGGCACGGGGCGCCGGCAGGGTGCGCTGTTTGGGCGCCGCACGCTGAGTTCTTACGCAACCTTTCTCTTTTCATCATGCTTCCTGTCGTACCTTTTTGCGAGCGCCGGGAAAAACTGGAGCGCCTTTTCGGCCGCAGCGCCTTGTTCGGAGATCGGATCGATGAGGCAGTGCGTCGTATCCTGGAGGAAGTCCGTTCGGGGGGCGACGCGGCGATCCTCGATTATACGGAGCGGTTCGATGGGGTGCGCCCCGCCTCGTTGTGCGTGGATGTTGCTCATCTTGCCGAAGCCCATGCTTGTCTGGACGATGCGCTGCGCGGTATTCTTGTCGAAGCCGCAGAAAATATCCGTCGGTTTCACGAGAAGCAACTGCGGGCGTCGTGGTTCGATACGGAAGAAGACGGCGCCGGGTTGGGACAACGGTATGTACCGATCGAAAGAGCGGGGGTGTACGTCCCCGGCGGCACGGCGGCCTATCCGTCCAGCGTACTGATGAATGTCATTCCGGCGCAGGTTGCGGGCGTGGAGCGCCTGTACCTCGCATCGCCGCCCGGCCCGGACGGGTTGCCGCATCCGCTTGTGCTGGCGGCGGCCCATGTTCTTGGCGTCGATCGCGTATTCGTGGCGGGGGGAGCCCAGGCTATCGCCATGTTTGCTTTCGGGACGGAAACCGTGCCGCGCGTCGACAAGATCACAGGCCCCGGTAATGTCTATGTGGCGACGGCCAAGAAGCAAGTTTACGGTATGGTGGATATCGATTCGGTGGCCGGGCCGAGTGAAATCGTCGTGCTGGCCGATTCGGGTGCCGATCCGCTTTTTGCGGCGGCCGATCTGCTTGCGCAAGCCGAGCACGATCCCCGGGCCTCGGCAGTGCTGGCGACTCCGGATGCAGGGCTGGCGGAAGCCGTACGCAGCCATATCGCCGCAATGACGGCGGCCTTGCCGCGGCGTGCGATCGTCGAGGCCTCGCTTACCGATTACGGCGCTTGTATTGTGACCGACACGCTGGATCAGGCCGTGGAGGTTGTCAACGAACTGGCTCCCGAACACGTTGAATTGCTTGTGCAGGACCCCAAAGCCATCCTTCCCCGGATCCGGCATGCAGGCGCCGTCTTTTTGGGGCCGTTTTCTCCGGAGCCGGTGGGCGATTATTTTGCCGGCCCGAATCATGTGCTTCCTACCGGCGGCACGGCCCGGTATGCGTCGGCGCTGGGCGTCGAGGACTTTCTGCGCCGGCAGTCCGTTATCGCATGGACGGAAGCGCGGCTGGCAAGAACCGGTGCGCGCATCGCCGCGTTTGCGAGAGCGGAAGGGTTGGAGGCGCATGCCCGCGCCGTGGAGGCCCGATTGACAGGAGATATTTCTACACACAGCGCATCGACCAGGCGAGAGGATGAACAGGCAGATCCGCATGGATGAGCTCGTACGCCGCATTCGTCCGGCTGTCCGCGACCGGCGCCCGTATCTGGTAGGCTTTCCCGAGGCGACCACCGTAAAACTGAACCAGAACGAAAGCCCGTACGATCTTCCGCCGGAGGTCAAAGAGGAGGTGCTCCGGGAGTTTGCGCGTATTCCGTTCAACCGGTATCCGGACGAGTTTTCGGAGCGGCTGGCCCACACGTTTGCAGCGTACGCCGGATGCGACCCCGATGGGGTGATCGTAGGCAACGGCTCCAACGACCTTGCCGGTTTGCTGGTCCTGGCGCTGATCGAGCGCGGTACGCCGGTGGTGCTGCCACGCCCCATGTTTTCTTTGTACGCGAAGCTGGTGCTTCTCCATGACGGCGATCTCCTCGAAGTCCCCTGCCGGGAAGATTTTCGCTTCGATACGGATGCTCTGGTCGAGGCGGCGAAGGAGCGCCGCCCGTCGCTCATTATGCTTGCGACGCCTAACAATCCCACCGGCCTCGCGATGACGCTCGACGAGATTGCAGCGGTTGCCGACGCCTCGGAGGGCTTTGTAGTGGTCGACGAAGCGTATCTGGAATTTTCGGAAGAGGGAAGCGCCCTGCGGCTTACGGACGAGCACCCCAACCTGATTCTGCTTCGCACCTTTTCCAAGGCGTGCGGCCTTGCCGGGCTGCGTCTCGGTTTTCTCATAGCCCATCCCGACGTGCTCCGGGAACTGCGCAAGGCGAGGATGCCGTTCATGATCGATCCGCTGGCCTCCGCGGCGGCGCATATCCTGCTCACCGCCTACCCGGACGTTATCGAGGAGCGCGCCCGCCGTATTCGACAGGACTGTATTGCGATTACTGCCGCCCTTGCAGCGATGGAAGGCGTAGAAGCGGTGCCGTCCCAAACGAATTTCGTACTATTCCGAACGACGCAGGACGCGGCGGACCTGAAAGGGCGTTTTCTCCGGGAAGGGGTGCTTGTTCGTTCCATGTCCGGATACCCTGAGTTACAGGATTTTCTTCGCGTAAACGCCGGAACGGAAGTCGAGAACAAGGCATTTATGACGGCGTTAAAGCGTGCGCTGTCGGTATGAAACACGTAAAGGTAGATATCATCGGGCTTTCCACCACTCCTTCGAGCGGGGGCGCCGCGTATGCCCTTGTTCTGGGCGAGGTGGCCGGGGATCGCAGGCTTCCTATTATCATCGGCGCATTCGAGGCGCAGGCCATTGCGCTCGAAATGGAAAAGATTCAGCCGCCCCGGCCCATGACGCACGATCTGCTGCGCGATTCGCTGGAGGCGGTGAAGGCCGAAATAACCGAAGTCGTCATCGACGAACTCAGAGAGGGTACGTTCTTCGCCAAGATATGCTATACCCATGCCGGGAAGGCAGCCCATCTCGATTCGCGTCCGAGCGACGCCGTGGCGCTTGCCGTCCGTGTCGATGCCCCCATTTATGTGGCCCCCGATGTGATGCAGGACGCCAGCATACGCAAGGAAAACGAACCGACGCCGGTTGTCATGACGCCGCTGGAGCAGATGGAGCATCAGCTCGATGCGGCCGTGCAGGAAGAGAATTACGAGAAGGCTGCCGAACTGCGCGACGAGATCAAACGGCTTCAAAGCGAGCGTCAGCAGAATTAGTGCGACGGCGCCGTATATCGGGTTACGCCGTTCCCATTTTTCGTCCACCGATATGCAGGCGTCCGTAGAGCGTATTTCGTTTACCGACCTGCACGGGTTTTCGCCGCTTTTCCGGGATTACTGCACGAACTACGAGGCCCTTTCGGACTACTTCGCGGGCGACTGGGGCCGATCCGAAGAACGGGCAAGCGCCGTCGAGCGGGCCGCTGCGTTCGACCGGAATCGGGACGCGCTTGCCGATGCGTTGCTTGGGCAGCATGCGGCATGGGGAGGCGGGGAAGCGGCGCGCGCCGGCATCGAGGCGCTGCGGAGGCCGGATACCGCAGCGGTGGTTACCGGTCAACAGGTAGGCCTGTTTACGGGGCCGATCTATACCATTCTGAAGGCGCTTTCGGCGATCCAGTTGGCCGAGCGGCTTGCCGAAGAAACCGGGCGGCGCATCGTGCCGGTATTCTGGCTGGGCGGCGAAGACCACGATGTGGACGAGATTTCGAGGGTTGTCGCGCTGCGCAGCAACCAGCCCGTCGAGTTGCGCTTGCAGGCCGACGAAGCCGGTTATCGGGGCCCGGCCGGGCGCATACGGCCGGACGAGGGGATTATGGACCGCCTGGAGGAGCTTCTTCCCGACACGGATTTCAAGGGGGATATGCTGCATATGGTCCGGGAAGCGTACGGCGCCGGCGCAACGCTCTCCGAAGGCTTTGCCCGGATGCTCCGGGCCTTGTTTCCCTGTCTGGTGATCGTCAATCCCGACGATGCGCCCCTGAAACGACTGGCCACGCCGCTCTTCGCACGGGAAATCGAGGAGGCCGAGACCGCTGCCGCACTCGTGCGCAGGGTTTCGGATGAACTGGGGCGGACGTACCATGAGCAAGTGTTCGTGCGTCCGGCCAACCTTTTTCTACTGAACGAGGAGGGGCGCATTCCGCTCGACCTCGATGGCGAGGATTTTGTCGAGCGCGGCAGGGGCCGGCGCATGACGCGGGCGGAAGCCCTGGGGTTGCTTCGGCACTCTCCGGAATCCTTCAGCCCGAATGTAGTGCTTCGTCCTCTGATGCAGGACCTTCTGCTTCCCACGGCGCTGTACGTGGGGGGGCCAAGCGAAATCGCCTACTTTGCGCAGTGCCGCTCCCTGTACGAATGGGCGGGGCTTCCGATGCCGCTTATCTATCCCCGGGCCGGCGCCACCTTCCTCGAACCGCATGTGGCGAAGGTGCTAGATGCGTACGGGTTGACTGTGGGGGATTTTGCCGGAGATGCGGACCGGCTTTTTCATCGCGTCGTGGTGGACTCGATGCAGGGGAATATCGAGGAAGCGTTCGACGAGGCCGCCCGGCGTCTCGGCGGGATTGTCGATCATGTGCGCGGACCCCTCCGGGAAGTGGACGGTACGCTGGCGAAGGCCGCCGACGCTGCGCAAAAAGCGCTGACGGCCGAACTGGCCCGGCTGCGGGCAAAGGCCGTGCGGGCCGAGAAGAAAAAACAGGACCTGATGCGAACCCGCCTCGAAAAGGCGCAAGGGAATCTGTATCCGAACGGGGTATTGCAGGAACGCGAGCTGTCCGTGCTGCATTTTCTCAATAAATACGGTATGAGCTTCGTGGATATGCTGCGCGAGACGCTCGATACGGATACCGCCGAGCACCAGGTGGTGCGGTTGTAGCATTGTGAACCCTTTTCACCCTCGAGGCAGGACTTGCCCATGCGATGCAGCGCTATAGGCGCTCCACGTACACGTTGCCCGGCCGGCGGCTTTTGCCGCCATAGAGATGCGCACGCCGTGCGTATTGAGCGCTCCTGCGGATGCCTCGGAGGTACACTGCGCTCCCAGGTTCGTGTCGGAGATCTCGGGGGCGCCGTAGCGGTTTCGGGAGAATGCCTCCTCGGCGGTCCCCACCGGTTGTTTATTTTAGGGATGCTCTGATTAATTCTACTTCGATCAGCGCTTCATGTTTGTGCGCACAGGACATCATGACGATGTCGTTGAAATCAGTGAGAAATGCTGTGATTTGGTGCATGGCGTACATGAAGCGCCCTTCGGTAGGCTTCGAGAAGCGCGCTGGCTGTGTCATTCCTCATTATGTGGGGCCTGCCAC
>LXNJ01001611.1_pt1 | contig 13184 bp, 11 predicted proteins | sample 809081 | NCBI WGS metagenome assembly LXNJ01 (sample SAMN04870510, study PRJNA318959) | sponge metagenome | biome: sponge; feature: marine sponge reef; material: water | host: Petrosia ficiformis | place: Greece: Milos, Mediterranean Sea | collected 2013-05-29 | depth 5-7 m
ATCACCGAAAACAACCAATGTAGTGCCTTACGGCAAAAATCAAACCCGTAAGACACTGATTGCACTCACATTACGTTTTGGGTTGGTAAACTTGGGCTAGTCGTCGCCCTGGGAGCATCGGTCTGCTTGCTGATAGCCGGCTGCACGCGCAACGAGCCCCCGTCCGTCTCGACGAGACCCGATTTCAGCGTCGATTCCGGCGAGCGCGTCGTGTTGGCGGGCGAAGCATCGGACCCGGACGGTACCGTCCAGAGCTACCGCTGGGAGCAGATCGCAGGCGAGCCCGTGTCGATCGGCAACGCACAGCGGCCCACGACGCAGTTCGTCGCACCGGTGGTGGATGCGCCAACCACGCTGACCTTCCGATTGACGGCCACCGACGACGGCGGCGCAGCCGCGAGCGGTGAGGTGACCGTCGCGGTGGATCCCTACGGCGACATGAGCATCCCGGTATCCGGCTCCGTCCGCAACCACGCCACCCATGCGCCGATCGACGGCGCCTCGGTGACGGTCAACCAATACAGCAACGGGGTGGCCCACCTCGTCGGACAAACCGACACCGATGCGGACGGCGGCTATGCGGTCCAGGTCCCTGTCGCTCCGGGGCGCCTGACCGTCCATGTCGAGGCGGATGGCTATGCCGCTCAGTCCGGTGTCGTCACCTTGCTCGACGAGGCGGCGAGTCGGACGGTGCACGTGGACATGGTCCCCGTCCAGACGGCGCAGGCGTTTGCCGCGGTCGAGGGCGTGGACCTGAGCGTCGACGGACAACCGGTGGTCTCTCTGCCGGGCAATGCCATGGTGACGGGCGACGGAGACGCCTACACCGGCCAGGCGGTGGTGTCGGTGGCCGCACTGGATCCGTCTCAGGATCCGACGGTGATGCCGGGCGATTTCCTCGGATGGGACGCCGAGTCGCAGATCGCCGCGCCCATCGAGTCCTACGGCGCCGTCGATGTCGCCCTGGCGGCGGACAACGGTGCAGCGTTGCAATTGAACGGAGTCGATTCCGCACAGATATCCATCCCCCTGGCTCGGGGGCGAAGCCCCCAGGAGGCCCCGCCGACGATACCGCTGTACTACTGGTCTGGGGAACAGGGCTACTGGATCGAGGACGGCGAGGCGCGGCTCGAGGAAGTGGCTCAGGGCCGCTGGGCCTATGTCGGGTCGGTGGGGCATTTCTCGACCTGGAACGCCGATGTGTTCTACGAATCCGTTTCCATAAGTGGCTGCGTACAAGACAGCAACGGCGATCCAGTCGGTTTCGCAGAGCTGACGGCCCGTGGGATCGACTACACGGGGACGTCTTCGGCAATTGCCGACGAGGACGGGCAGTTCGAGATCGAGGTGAGACCGAACTCCGAAGTGGAGCTGGTGGCGGCGTCGGACGAGGAATCCTCCGATGCCATGACTATCTCCACCGGTGACGGCGACCTGTCGTTGGAGCTGTGCCTGGTGGTTCAGGGCGAACGCGGCTTGGAGGACTTTTCCGTGCAGATCGAGGGAGAGACCGGCACGATCGATATCTGCGTGCGGGACCACGAGTGCGAGGATGGGGATGCGATCAGTGTGGATGTCGAGGATCGCAACGTGTTTTCCGGCGAGATCGTGAACGAGGCGATGTGCAGTGTACTGGAGGTGGAGGCCGGCCGGGACTACGTCATTGAACTGACCGCGCTCAACGGGACCGGATTCAAGGGGGCCTGCAACTTTGCCGATGCGAATACCGGAGAAATCCTTGTGCGCGGCTTGAACACAGAAACGCGGGTCTGGAGGCATCGGGAAGGTGCGGGATCGCGGGCGCAGATCGTGGTGACGACGGGTGTACCGCAGCCGTTTACAATTGTGCCCACGCCGCCGGATGCGACGGTGCAATTTCTGGGCATTGTCGAACGAGAATACGAAGCCGGCATGGAGCTGCTGGCGGGGGAGTATCGGGTTGAGGTTAGTGCGCCGGGCTATGAGACGCGGGAAGTGGCAATTTCGCACGGATCGGAGCGGCCGACGCGGATTGTACTCAACCTGGAGCGGTTGTTCGAGTCCGGGGAAGTCTTCACCGATGCGTTGGCGTCGGGCGGCGAAGGCCCGGAGATGGTGGTGATTCCGGCGGGGAGTTTCCGAATGGGATGCCTGTCCGATGAAGACTGCCATTTTAGCGAGATACCTGTCCACGATGTGACGATCCCGCGTCAGTTCGCAGTATCGGTATACGAAGTGACGTTCGCACAATGGGACGCATGCGTATCGGCTGACGGCTGCGCTGGGTATCGCCCAGATGATGAGGGTTGGGGCCGAGATTCGCGACCCGTGATCAACGTGTCATGGCAGAACGCGCAGGACTACGTGTCTTGGTTGTCCGCCGAGACGGATCAGCACTACCGGTTGCTGAGCGAGGCGGAATGGGAGTTCGCCGCGCGAGCAGGGACGCAGACACTCTATAGCTGGGGCGACAATCTCGGAAACAACCGCGCGAATTGCGATGGCTGCGGCAGCCAGTCGGGTGATCGGCAAACGGCCCCGGCGGGTTCGTTCGCGCCCAACGCGTTTCATCTATACGATATGCACGGCAACGTCCACGAGTGGGTGCAGGACTGCTGGAACGGCAGCTACGAGGGTGCGCCATCGGACGGGGGTATCTGGATGAGTGGAGACTGCAGCCTGCATGTGCTTCGCAGTGGTTCCTGGTTCAGTTCGGGTTATTTTGGAGGCGTGCAAGCGAGTGTGAGGGGGTCTGGCTCGGTTACGCATGCCATCGGCTTCCGGGTGGCTCGGGATCTTGGGTCCTGTAATAAATCTTGTGTGCTGAGCCGTTCTTCATCGTTCAAACCGTCAGCACAAATCGCTCACCGAACTGGATTGCGAACTGCGCCTTGGCAGCATGCCATTCCCTGGGTGGGTTTTTCCACTTTGCCGTGATGTTCCTCAGCGCCAGGTAGATCAGCTTCGTGGCCGCCTCGTCGCTGGGGAAATGCCCCTTGTTGCGAATCGCCTTGCGGACCTGGCTGTGCAGGCTCTCAATCGCGTTGGTCGTGTACAAGATCTAGCGGACCTCCGGAGAGAACGCGAAAAACGGGATCACCTCCTCCCAGCGCCGGCGCCAACTATGCACCACGGCCGCGTAGCGTTTCCCGTAGAGGCCGGCTTCGAACCGATCCAGCTCTGCCGCAGCGGCCTCGGCCGAGGCCGCCGCGTAAATGACCTTCAGCGCCCTGGCCAGCGGTTTTCGTTCCTTCCAGGAGGCGAACTGCAGCGAGTAGCGAATGAGATGGACAATGCAGGTCTGGACGATGCATTTGGGAAACGCCGTCGTGATCGCCTCGGGAAAACCCTTCAGCCCGTCGACCACCGCGACCAGCAGATCCCCGGTGCCGCGGGCCTTGAGCTCGTTCATCACCCGTAGCCAGAACTTCGCCCCCTCGGTCTGCTCGATCCACAGCCCCAGCACCTCCTTGTAGCCGTTACAGGTGATGCCGATGGCCAGGTACACCGCCTTGTTGCGCACCAAGCCCTCGTCGCGGATCTTCACCCGCAGCGCATCGAAGTACACGATCGCGTAGACCGGCTCCAGAGGGCGGTTCTGCCACGCGGAGACGTCCTCGAGCACCGCATCGGTGACCGCCGAGACCAGGGCGCGGACACCCCGATACCGTACAGCTCCTCGATGTGCGCCTGGATGTAGCGCGTGCTCATACCGCGGGCGTACATGGCGATGATCTTCTCGTCAAAGCCGGGGAAACGGCGCTGGTACTTGCCGATCAGCACCGGATCGAATCGGCCCTGACGGTCCCGGGGAATGTCCAGCACGATCCGCTCGCTGCCGGTGTTGACCGTCTTGCGGGACGTGCCGTTGCGGTGGTTGCGGGCCTCTCGTTCGCCCGGATCGGCCAGATGGACCTCCATCTCAGCCCACGAGCCGCCGCGCTGTGCGCGAAGCTCGCAATCGTACAAGAACAAGGCGCTGCCGTCCGTAGGCACAGCAATTTCCAGGGCATTGCAGTCCTCAACCCATTTATGCACATTGTCATGTACTTCGTAGCGACCGAACGCGTTGGGCTCGAACCGATGAGCTTGTTCGGTGTCAGCCCCAGTTGAACACGTACGGTACGCCGCGCATATCTCCATAGTGATTTACAGGGGTTGGCAAAGCCGGACCATTCGGAGCCGGGAAGGTATATTGTCGCTGTAGACGCCCTGGCGCATTCGAACGCGAACATCGGCATGTCCGCACGGCAAACTATGGTTCGGCGGTTGACCACGGTATGTTTCTCTTGCTTGTGTTTGCCCGAGGAGATTGGAAATGCAGAAACTCTTGTTGAACTTGCGGTCCACAGTCTCCTTATTTTGGGTATTGCTTCCCTGTTTTGCCGCAGCGGAGTTGGCGATGGCCCAGCTTCCACCGGCAGTGATGGCGGATCGGTACCTGGTTCAGGCGGACCGCGAACTCCGCAGTGGCGATGCGGCTGCAGCGGTGGAAACGCTGAATCTGATTGTGGCGTTACAGGCCGAGCACGGGCTGGAGGTCCCGGATATGTTCTGGTTCAGGCGTGCCGAGGCGGCCTATGCGGCCAGAGACATGGAGCTGACGCTCGAATCGGTCGTCCGGTACATTGAGGTGTCCGGGCAGGACGGCGAGCACTATCTAGCGGCACTGGAGTTGTACGACGCGGCTGAGTTGGCGAAGGCGGAGGCCGATGCACGGCTGGCAGCGGAGAGAGCCGAGGCCGAGCGCCTGGCCGAGCGCCTGGCGGCCGAGGAGGAAGCATTGGCTGCGGCTGTGTCGGCCGTGGCGCCGGAGATGGTGGTGATCCCGGCGGGCTCGTTCCGGATGGGCTGCGTCTCGGGTCAGGACTGTTTCGACCATGAACAGCCGGTACACGAGGTAACGATCCCGCGGGCGTTCGCCGTCTCGAAGTACGAGGTGACTTTTGCTCAGTGGGACGCGTGCGTGCTGGGTGGCGGTTGTGGCGGATATCGCCCGGATGATCGGGGTTGGGGCCGCGGTCGCCGTCCGGTGATCAACGTGTCGTGGGATGACGCGCAGGAATATGTCGGATGGTTGTTCAGGCAGACGGGACAGACTTACCGGCTGTTGACCGAAGCGGAATGGGAGTATGTGGCGCGTGCGGGGTCGTCGACACTGTACAGTTGGGGCGACGCCATAGGAAACAACCGGGCGAACTGCGGTGGCTGCGGAAGCCAGTGGGACAATAGACAAACAGCGCCGGTGGGTTCGTTTCCGCCCAACGCGTTTGGCGTGCACGACATGCACGGCAACATATGGGAGTGGGTGGAGGATTGTTTGAACGAGAGTTATGTCGGCGCACCGAGCGACGGCAGTGCGTGGCGGAGCGGGGATTGCAGCCAGCGCATGTTGCGTGGCGGTTCCTGGGACATCAGTCCGAGGGACCTGCGCTCCGCGTACCGCGTCAGGGACCCCTCCGGGTACCGGAACGACAACGGCGGGTTCCGTGTGGCTCGGACGCTCGCGCCATGAATCCAAACACTCTTATCCTATTCGGCCTAAGGGCGAGTCCCGGAAACGTGTCGTCGAGTCGCGCCTCGTTTTCCGTGCATAGCGACACCGATGTTTGAAACTGCGTGCTGGGCCGATAGCGGCGAGCGGGAGGAGCAGCAGGATCGCGTGCCTGTCTTGACGCGGGAGGGTTTTCGCCTGCTGGTGGTAGCGGACGGCCTGGGAGGCCATGAGAACAGCGCGATGGCCGCGAGTACATTCACCGCAAGAAGCCGGCACAGGGGGGAATGAAGAGATGTCACAGGTCGTGATAGTCCATGGTTGGAGCGATACGTCCAGGTCATTTGAGCCGCTCGCAGAATTCTTGCGATCGAATAAGATTGCGGTGACGCCGATTTTTCTCGGCGACTACATCTCGCTCGACGATGACGTGCGCGTTGAGGACGTCGCCAAGCGCATGCATGAAGTTTTCGACGCACGCTTGGACGCCGGCGAATTGCATGCGCCATTCGACATGATTGTGCATTCGACGGGCGGGCTGGTCGCACGCCAGTGGCTGGCCGAATACTATCCTCACGGAGGATCCCCCGCGCGGCGGCTGATCATGATGGCGCCAGCCAATCACGGTTCGCCCCTGGCCGCCAAGGGCAAGAGTCTGGTGGGCCGCATCGAAAGCCGATGATCAGAAGCGTCTTGGGGAATTGATCCTCTCGGCATTGAAAGTAGAAGAGGACGGATACGACAGCATGGCCCGCGCCTGGTATCGACTCTCAGAGAATACAGCCGACCTCGCGGCCGACGAGGACGCGTGCCAAGATCACGTTGGCAATGATCATCCCGCAGACTGCTTTCACCAATACATGCAGGTTGTCGTGCGTGCGATAGACGATAACGGTAACGATGTTGCCGACTACTTCATCGAGTTTTCCGACGGCTCGGGTGGAGATGATCGGCAGGCTGCGGAGTTCTTTCATACCGAAATGTTGGAGAGCGTCAAGCGCAACAGCATGAACCCGGCCTACCGCTGTTTCAATGTCGATCGGACGGATCTTCGGACCCGTTACTATCCGATGGTCGCCGATGCGGACGAGCGGCACCTCCTGATGACGATTGCGGCGGCACCGCCCGGAGGAAATGTGGCGTATTTCGGGGGAAGGACCTATAGCGCCGAAGCCGTTGTGTCGGTCCATCGCGAAACGGAGCGCGAGCAACGCTGGTTTCGGCGGAATCAGACTCATTATGTCGAAATCATCATTCCACGTGTGCCGAGGGACGAAGTCTTCCGACTGCGACCGGACGATGAGCAGTACACGGACGTTTGAGCATAGGCGCTCGGCGTGTTGCTCGCAACGCGGCCGCGTCACGACAGTGTCGGCCAATGGATACTGCGCCGGTGCATGAACGCACGTCGATATGGTGTCTGGCGCAAGATGGAAGTTTTCGAGACGGTCGCGACTTGGGGTCACGAGTCCGCTAGAACACGAAGATTGTTCAATCTGGCAACATTTTATGGACAGTAGATTGCACCTTAAGTTTACTGCCAACCTGCCCAAGAAATGGGGGCCACCTCGTCGGCGTGTTCCCCTTCGACCGGCATTGCGCCGCCTGAAACGGCCGATCCACACCGCCCGGGAGCGATACTTATCCTGATCGAAGCCATGCCAGCGGGGCCGCCAAAAACTGAACGGAACCGCGTCGCAGCGACGACTTCACCACCGACCGGACAACCCCTCGGCCGGACGGACACTGCGCCTCAATGCTTAGAATCCCACTGTGTAGTTGCGCAGTAAGAAATGGCGTTCACCTCTGCCTGCCCGAGTCTGAGTAGAGCGCTCAATTGGCGCATCCGACGTACGAGAATTCTTGTCTGAATTCTTTGGTCAAGCTCTCGAAACTTGTACCCCCCATCGTCAGAGTCGGGTCGGATGGCGGATTTTGGAGCACTTTATGGATCGTCTGCTCGTTGCGCCGCCTCCGCATTCACCTCACAGCGATTCGCTTGTGCATGGCACACGATCAATGCCCTGTCCATAACGAACACCTCGAATCTGTCGGAAGAAGCCTCTCTGTTACAGTTTCCGAATGGCAAAAAAGCACTCGCGACGCATTTTGCTGATTGCACGAAGCCGGGCCGATCAGCCGTGGTTGGAGGATTGTTAGTGGCTCGCAGAAAAATCGCAGCCTTTTCCGTTGTGCCAACCAAGAAAACGTCGCGCAAGACCGTATCGTCCATAACGGTTGCCATTTGGAGGTTGCTAGTATTCACCATGTCAACAAAATTTGAGAACTTGCTTGAACCATTCATGTACCCGTATGCAGTAATGCCTGATGCGACAAAGATACAGAAAAGTAGTACTGGTATGTTCGGGTGCCTCATTAGAAAACTATGCGTTTGATAGCTTCGTTTGCTGACGGGCCAGAAAAAATAAAAGAAGAGAAGCTCAAGGAAGAAAAGCGCGAGAAAGAAATGTGGAACGACCAAAAACCCCTGAATAACCAAGTCGTTCAATGTCCAATAGGTAACGGCGGACTGTCCGGCTGCAGCCTCATAATAGAAAGCCATGTGCAGAGCCCCAAAGAAGATCAAGGCCGCAATGAAAAGCGAGGCGATCTGTATTCTGCTCTTGTCCGATAGATTCAGGAATGCCTGCGTCAGCGAGATCCGTGGTCTGTTTCTGCGAATCTGATTAACTATTTCGCTCCAATAATCGCGAGTCTTGCTGATCGTTTCCCGCAATTGTTTGAGTTCGGTGTCCTTTTCGACAAGGTTGGAATAGCTGGAAATAAACTTGTCTAACTGTTTGCCTGCCAAATCAAGCGTCTTCGCGCTTTCAGTCTGCTCAGAGGCACGATCTAGACGCTGCATCTGTTTGCGTGCCCTTCGGTGGTTACGAATCAGCCATTTCCAAGCTTTCCATTTTTCGGGTCCGAAGAAACCGTCAGAGTAGCGATGCGCTTTCTCAAGTTTTTCCCTCGCCGTGCGCATTGGCAGAAGTTTGGCGCCCAGATCCCTTGAATCCGCAATGAGCTGTTCCTGAGGGGACCGCTTGGATTTCGGCTTGCTGCGAGAATGTGATTTGTTTTTCATTTTTCACCTTTTTGTGTCGCAAAATCGTTTCGCTCAGTAAGGGCCCATGCACAAGCAAACAGAGTCGGCTTTTCTGGTCTAATACAACCATCCCACTTTCATAGCATGGTCTGCCCCACTTCAATGTACCGGCCTCAAAACAATAATGGCGGGGCCACTAAAGTGCAACAACGGAGCGAATTAAGTAGCATCGTCTTGGTACGAGTTTCCAGTCAGCTGCCGTGGGGCTCATGGACCATGGAGTGGCGTTACTTGTGCTCACGCTCTGGCAGATTGGTGAAACTCGCTGTCCGCAGCATCTGCTGGCGGCCACACAGCTGAATGATCACTACAATACCTTGGCAGCCTTTCCCGACATGTGGACTGTGGTTGCGCATGGCATATGGATGCTAATTTTCCGGACATACCCGGGAGGTGCGAGATGGATGTAACTGTGGTGAACCTATGGAAGAAGCCTGTCTGGACGGGAATGCTTCTAGCCGGACTTGGCGCTGGAGAATTGGCGATCGCGCAGCTTCCGCCGGCCATCATGGCCGACCAGTATCTCGTGCAGGCAGAGCGTGAGCTTGACAACGGCGACGCCGCGGCCGCAGTGGAAACATTCAATCGAATTCTGACCTTGCAGGCAGAGCAGGGATTGGACATTCCCTACGAGGTGTGGTTCGGACGAGCGCAGGCTGCCTATGGCGCCGGGTTTCACGATCTGGCAATCGAGTCCGCGATCCGCTATTTGGAGCTCGCAGGCCAGGGCGGAGAACACTACGCTGCCACGCTGGCGCTATATGACGCGGCGGAATTGGCACGCGCGGAAGCGGAGCGCCTGGCGAGCCTGCAGCCTGGGGACACGTATTCGGATGCCTTGAGTTCGGGGGGGCGCGGCCCGGAGATGGTAGTGATCGGGCCGGGAAGTTTCTTGATGGGCTGCGTTTCAGGACAGGATTGCGGTCTCAGTGGCGACGACGTTCGCGAAGTGCGCATTTCCCAGCCATTCATGCTGTCGAAGTACGAAGTGACGTTCGAGCAGTGGGATGCCTGTGTCGAGGCCGGAGCGTGCGACGGATATCGGCCGGACGACAGGGGATGGGGCCGTGGAAGCCGTCCTGTGATTGCTGTGGAACCGGAGGACGCCCAGTCGTATGTGACGTGGCTTTCGGCCGAGACGGGTCAGGAATATCGTCTGCCGTCTGAGGCAGAGTGGGAGTACGCAGCGCGAGCGGGATCGACGACGAAGTACAGCTGGGGCAACGAGATCGGCTTCAACCGGGCCAACTGCGAAGGATGCGGCAGTCAGTGGGACGATTCGACGACAGCGCCGGTGGGATCATTCGCGCCAAACGCGTGGGGGCTTTACGACATGCACGGGAACGTTTGGGAATGGGTGGCTGGAAGCGCGCTGCGCGGGGGGTCGTATGCGGATTCTCCGTCGTCCCTTCGCTCTGCGCGCCGCTCCCGTCCTTATGTCCCCATGCGCTACATTAGTTATGGCTTTCGGATTGCAAGGACGCTCGAACCATGAGGTCAAGCGTCACAGCTACCTGATTGTTGCCTTGCTTGTCGCACTATTGCCGCTCGCCGTGGACATAGACCTCCTCGGAGACAGAGCCGTTAGATTGCTGCGTCACCCAGGTCCCGTGACGCTCTCCACGCACATATTGGCCTTGATCCTCCAAGCCATCACCGATGTAGGTATTCACCCAAAATCCGTGTCGTTCTCCGTCCACATACGGCCCTTCGAATACGGCTTGGAGGCCGCCGGTAGAGTCTAAATGTCGGATCACGAAGTCGCCGTGCCGCCTTCCGTCCACAAACGGGCCGCTTGAGGTAAAACCATGATTATTTTCTCTCACCCAGTCGCCAACCCGCTTACCCCCGGCAAGTAAACCTGTAGAAGTGATCCAAAAGTCACGGATCTGGTTGTTGTCCTCAAATCCTAGGGTTCCATCCCCTTCGCCAAACCCGGCGGCACAACCGCCGCTCCATGTAGGGGTAGGGGTCGAAAACTGCTCCGACCAAATGTCCAAATCGTCGAGCCACACATAGCATGTCGGTTGGTTTCTGATTTCCATCCAACATCCATTTTCCTGCTGTTGAATCGTCCCTTGTTGACACGTGTTGCTATCGGTGACTCCACTGGGTAGACCCTGTGCGCCGGAGGTCTGGGGCGCGACGGGCGGTGACGCCGGCGGCGCCGGGCCACCCGAGCCACTCGGAGCGCGCGACGCGGATGCGAGCGAGTCTCCCGAACTGTCCGCGAAACTGAAGCTGAAGCGCCTATTCGCGAATCGAGGCGCGGGATCGTCGATCCACACCCGCACGTACTCCGTCTTGGTCACCGTTTCCCCGGGTAACAGCGCCGCCGGTTTACCCACTCCGTATTCCTGCAAGCTTATGGGAAAAACGACCGGCACGATGGGCACGAAGTCAGCGCCCTCCTCGTGGGTCGTGCAAGCAAGCTCATCCGCTGCATCAAGATTGGCATTTGCGAGCACGTATTCGACGGCTCTGCCGGAACCGTTATACACCGACAAATCCACCCGGTAGATGTGGAGCCGCTCCCCATGGTTTTCCTTGATTTCTTCGTAGTGCGATTCCGAATGATGGGTTTCCATGACGATGCATTCGCTGTACCCGTACGCTGCCACCGTGATCCGGCCGTGCAGTTCCACACCCTGGTCTTCCGCCAATGACTGGGCAACGCCAGGAGCCGCTACGAAAAACAGCAATACGAGAAAGCACTGTCTCATGATTCGATCTCTCATGGCCTACTACCTCGCCCCACCGCAACAATCCAGTCAAAGATCTGCGATGGTCATCGGTCAGTATATGTCAGGCTGATTGATATTATTCCGTTAGTGATCAAGCGGACGCCGGAGGTGGTACTGGTTCGCTGGACAGTTTGGGGGCGGAAATGAGGTGTAGTCTGCGAATATCCGTCCTTTGCGAGAGTCCTCCTGTCAACTGCTAGGGAAAGTGTGTGCTGCTGTCGCGCTAGACCCTTGCAGTTGAACGGTATCAAGGCAAGAGCTTGGCGTTGTTCTCTCGATTGTCGCTTTGAACTGACCGGCAACTCGCTCCAACGGAGTCGGTAACGCGCAGCACGGCGTTATCCAGGAAATGCATCTTCCACGGTACGTCACGGTCGACGAACCAGTCCGTCTCGTGTTCGATGTGGACGCCGGGCACCGGGACCTGTGTCCACGGGATGCGCATTTTTCCGTGCATCGGCTTGAAGTGAGCCAGGGGCACGGAGTAGGCGGGAGCGTCGGCGGTTTCGCTCCCGCGGCCCCGCCGTCCGTCTACGCCGGCTTGCGCGCATGTACCAGGAAACTCGGCGTGAAGATGCCGAGTTCGCCCGCTTCGACGAGTGCGTCTGCGGCGACATTCAAAAGCCGGGCAGCCTCGGATGTCCCGGCGGGCGCCATGCCCAGTCGTTCGAGCGCACCGGTAACCCCTGCCGTCAGAGCACGCCCTGCGGGAACACGAGCGAACGAAGACAACGACAGGTCTCTCCCCTGAAGGGCCATATACCAGGGCGTTGACGGATTGCCGCACTCGGCTTGCTGGTCGACGGCTTCGATGATCTCCAGGCCCGCGCTTTGCACGGCCTCGACGTACTCCTCGGCAGTCAGCAGCTCGGGCGTTGCGTTCGTTCTTTCGATGCGTGCCCGAATCTCACTGTGTTGGCCGTCGGCGCTGTCGAACGCATCGGTGAGACACCAGTCGACGATCGCCGCTTCCGCGCCGGGTTTCAGCAGCCTGCGCAGTTCGCGGAACGCGAGCGGCCTGTTGGGCGCGTGGCAAAGGGCCTCGAATGAGTACAGGGCATCGAATGTGCCCTCGTCCAGTGGGACATCCATGTAGTCCGCGTACAGAAACGCGCATGAGCCTTCCAGCCCCGCGCGCCGCACCCTGTCCTCGCCGCGGCGGATCTGGTGGGCGTTGAAGTTGATGCCCGTGATTCTCGCGCCCGTGGCCCGAGCGATAGTGACGAGCGGCCCCCCGACGCCACATCCGATGTCCGCAACGTGCATCCCCGGCACCAGTCGAAGCAGTTCGCCGATGGCCAGATCGTGTCGTTGCTGCGACTCGCGCAGCGTCTCCCCGGTCCGGCGCGGGGAGAAGTGAAACGTCGCGCCCCAGCCGAACTCGTAGAACCGGGTGACAACATCGTAGAAGCGGCTGACCAGTCGAGGCTGTTCGCCGATCCGTAGCGCATCGTCCTGCGAGAGTTTCCGAACCTCGCCGAGGCGCAGAAAATCGGAGAGGGCATTCTGAAAGTCGCCTCGCTTCCTGGGGGATCCGAGCATATTCAATCGACGTGACTTCGACCATGCGGGCAGGAAGAAGAGAATTAAAGTATAGCCGCTCAGTAGGCGGGACGTCTCCCCCACCTGGATTTCAGCTTGAGGCTGGTGTAAAGGCCCAAGGCATCAGCGCATCGATATCGGAGGCCGGATGGCCGACGGCGATCGTCGAGCGGTGGCTATCGTGGATCTCGCACAGCTTGCGCCTGGCGTGCGACCTGCAATACGAGCGAAGCACCCCCTTGCCGGGCACCGCCACCACGTTGTAGCCGGCATAACCGTCCACGTGCAGCTTGCCTTGGAATCCCTCGAGAAAGCC
>LXNJ01001612.1_pt1 | contig 13179 bp, 10 predicted proteins | sample 809081 | NCBI WGS metagenome assembly LXNJ01 (sample SAMN04870510, study PRJNA318959) | sponge metagenome | biome: sponge; feature: marine sponge reef; material: water | host: Petrosia ficiformis | place: Greece: Milos, Mediterranean Sea | collected 2013-05-29 | depth 5-7 m
AGACTCGAAGGGACGATTGTCGGAACGGAGTGCGTCGGACAAATCGCCCGATGGCACTTGGGGGCTCGACCGGGCTCAACGGACCTGCTTCAGCGAAGCGCTATCCTGCGGTTCCTATGTGCTCCAAGCTCCTGCGCACGGATGAAACCCGCGTGCGGCTCAGTTAATCTGAGCAAGCATTCCGCTTGGATCCGTTATCGTGCTTGGCGAATTCCAGATCGCAATCCGCTCGCTGTGCAAGAGCCCCAGCTTTCCTTCGCTGGCGGTGTTGATTCTCGCATTGGGCGTGGGAGCCAACACTGCGGTGTTCAGTCTCTTCGAAGCACTGGTGCTGCGCAGCCTGCCTGTCGAAGAACCCGGCGAACTAGCGGTTCTCGGGCCAGGAGCGCTCGGGACCATGAGCAGGACCGATTTTCCGCCGGACAGCATCTTTTCGTTTGCTCAATACCAAGCGTTGAAGCGTAGCAACAAGAACGTCCTCGCCGCGGTGGCGGCTGTTCCAACGTTCCCAACGACGGTCTACTGGGGCGATCAGGCAGCCTCCGGCGATCACTCCCAGCGCGCCACGTGCACATTGGTCACGGGCTCGTACTTTCCCCTGCTGGGCACCCGGCCCTTCCGCGGCCGCTTGCTCGCACCAAGCGACGAAACAGCTCCCGAGGCGGACCCCGTCGCCGTGGTGAGTCATGCGTTCTGGACGGGCCGCTTGGGGTCAGCGGCCGACACGGTGGGGTCAACGATCCGGCTGCAAGACGCACTCTACACGATCATTGGGATCGCCGATCCGTCGTTCCGGGGGCACGTGCTGGATTCCCGTACGGATATCTGGGTTCCGGTTTCGATGCAAGCGAGTATTACGCGGAGTCCATCAAGGCTTGAACCGACAGAGCCGTGGGAAACGTACTGGCTCAACATCTTGATGCGACTCAAGCCGGGCGTCACATTCGAGCGGGCAGAGGCAGCGATCAACGCACGGATGCAGGAAATCTTCCTCGAGCAAGCCGGCCCCGGCATTGCTGAGGACCAGCGGGAGGATCTCGCGGAGATCCGAGTTCCCTTGACCCCGATGGGACGCGGTCTGTCGCGGTTGCGGGCGTCGGCCCGACGGCCGCTCAACTTGCTGTGGGCCGCGACGGCACTCGTCTTGCTGATCGCGTGCGGCAATCTCGGAATCCTCCTGCTCGCACGCGCGGCCGAGCGGCAACAAGAATTCGGCATTCGTCGCGCCCTGGGGGCTGGCCGGCTCGACCTGCTGCGGCCTCTGCTCGCCGAAAGCTCGGTCCTCGCCGTGGCTGGCGCATCGCTAGGGTTCGGCCTAGCGCACTGGTTGCTTCCGATCATGCAGCAATCGTTCCAAGCGGCGCAGGGATTCCAGGCCTTGGACGCCCGCCTCGCATGGCCAGAACTTGCGTTTGCGGCGGGGATCGGAGCGCTCACGATCTTCCTGTTTGGGCTAGCACCGGCAGTCCAGGCGACCCGCGGCGCAATGGCAGGCACCTTGCGGGCCGGGGGGGCTTGGGCGACTTCGGGCCGCGGCACGGCCCGCGTGCGAGGGCTGCTCGTTGCGGGACAGTGCGCGCTGGCACTTGTCCTGCTGACCACAGCAGGTCTTTTTCTGCGAACGTTGTCGGAACTCCGAGGCAGTGACTTGGGAATTGACGCAGAGAACGTGATTGGAATCTCAATCGATCCGCGAGGCGGAGGGTTTGGCCCTGAGAGTCAGCCATCGATGCGCCGCCGCATCCTGGAGCGAGTGGGGACGCTGCCCGGCGTGCAGTCTGCAGCTTTCACCGGTTCCCTGCCGCTCGCGCGCAACATCTCAACGAGAACGGTCTCCGTGTCGGGTTATACGCCAGGCGAGGACGAGAACATGAGTGTCATTCATGTATGGGCCTCTCCGCAGTACTTCGAAGCACTCGGCATCCAGATCCTGCGGGGGCGCTCGCCTGACTACAGTGACCGAGACCAAGTGGTCGTCAACCAAGCATTTGCCGCTAGGTTTTTCCCTGACGGTTCGGTCTTGCAAGGGGTGCTGGATGGAAACAGACGAATTGTGGGCGTAGCGGCGGACGTTCGACACCTCAGCCCGAGAGACGATCCCCCTCCCTTGGTCTACCAATCAACGGCAGACTACGACGGGTTCGTAGACACGCTTGCGGTGCGGGCAGCGGGAATTGGGCCGAGCATGGCCAATGCGATCCGCGAGGCCGTGAGGGACACCGCGCCGGGCATGCCGATAGGGAGGGGTCATCAAACAGTTGCATCGTTCTTAGAACAGACAGTCGCGCTGGAGCTAATGCTAGCTAGGCTGGTCGCTGCGTTCGCCATCGTGGCGCTGTTGCTATCCGCATTGGGCATGTTCGCGATCCTCAGCCACGTGGTGCGCTCAAGGACAGTCGAGATCGGCGTCCGCATGGCGTTCGGTTCTACTGGCAGGCAAGCCAGCGCACTGGTTGCCCGCAGTGCCGCAATTCCTCTGTTATGCGGAGCTTTGGTGGGCTTGGCCGGTGCTGCGGGGGCTGGAAGGCTGGTGTCGGGAGTGCTGTACGAGGTGCGGCCCTTTGAGTGGGAAACCATCGCTTGGGCCACGGCCGCACTGACGCTGTTCGCCGTCCTGGCTTCGATCGTGCCGGCCGTTCGGGCCGCGCGGATCGCCCCGGCCGAGGCCTTGCGGCAGGATTGATCGCCTCTGGCAAGCGAACCGCATGGTCGTCGCAGCGGCCGCACCGACCTGTCGAAGGGTTTGCGAAGTGCACACAGGGCAGTCCTTCGTGAGACCGGAGATCCCAAATGACCGTACGGCACAACAGGCGTCTTTCGATGTCACGGACCGGCTTTCCCCTCCTAGCGCGGGGCTGTGCCCGCTCGTCCCCAGGGGCCCTCAGAGGGATCGCTTCAAGATCCACGAAACAGGGCTCACTTCTAAGCGATTACTACAGACGGATCGACCTGAACGCCGCGCAGCCGAGGGCCTCGCTACACTAAATGCATCCCCCTATGAGCGCCTTGCCCCTTCCCGGCCCGAAACGGCGCGTCCCTAGCTGGTTCAGGTTCGTCCTTTGCGCGATCCTTTCGGCCGCCATCCTCGCACCGCTCGCCGGACAAGAGCCGCTTCCGAATCCGACCGGATTCATCAACGACTACGCAGGCGTGCTCGACGAACGAATGCGCACCAACCTCGAGGCGTTGGCGCAGGAATTGCAAGCCAAGACCGGGGCTGAAGTCGCGGTCGCGGTACTTGAGTCGCTCGGCGGTGAATCTCTCGAGGACTACTCAAACCGAGTCGCCGAGCACTGGGGGGTTGGAGATCAAGACGACCGCGGAGTGCTACTGCTACTAGCCATCGAAGACCGCCTGCTGAGGATTGAGGTCGGCTACGGCCTAGAGGGCGTCATTCCCGATGGTGCCGCAGGCGAAATCCGGGACGGCATGACCCCCTACTTGCGGCAAGGCAACTACAACGGCGCCATTGCAGTCGGTGTTGCTTCGATCGCTGCCGCCATAGCCCGGGATGCGGGCGTCGCGCTCTCCGGCGCACAGGCACAACCCAGCCGACGACAACGGGAGCGCGGCCCCGGTAGCTGGTTGCCCCTGCTCTTCTTGGCACCGCTCCTGTTCGCGCGGCGACGACGAGTCGGGGGCGGATGGTTCGGCGGACCGATGGCTGCCGCCTGGATGCTCGGCGGCATGTCGCGGGGAATGGGGGGCGGATATGCTGGAGGAGGCATCTCAAGCGGCGGCTTTGGTGGCTTCGGAGGCGGTGGTTTTGGAGGCGGCGGAGCATCCGGGGGTTGGTAGGCGACAACATGGCGGACAGCAAAAAATTGTTAGACGAACTGGTCCGACGGCTCTCCGAGTCCCTCGGAGAGGACTTGGTCAGCGTAGTGCTGTACGGCTCTGCGGCAGCCGGCGACTTCCAGGAACGCGTCTCGGATCTCAATGTGCTGGCCGTGGTGTCGGAAATCGGCGAGACGCAACTCGAGCGGGCCTACGGGCCGGTCAACTGGTGGATCAACAAAAAGCAACCAGCGCCGATCCTGCTATCGGCGGAAGAAATCCAAAACGCCAGCGATGCATTCGCGATCGAATTCGTCGATATCCGCGCGGCCTACCGCATCCTGCACGGTGACGATCTCGTGGGCTCCATAGAGGTCGAGAGCGCCCACCACCGTCACCAAGTCGAACACGAGCTGCGCTCGCTGCTGCTACGGCTGCGGGAGCGGTACCTCGGCCTGCAAAGGGATAGCAAGGCGCTGCGCGGCCTGCTGACGGACTCTCTGCCAAGCTTCAGTACGCTCTTCCGGCATGCGCTGATCTTGGATGGCCGCAAGACGGCGGTGAAGAAGCACGAGGTGTTTCAACAAGCAGCCGAAGCTTTTGGCATTTCCGCAGAACCGTTCGATACGGTCCTTGCGTTACGTAATGGATCCAAGCGCGTCACAAATGCCGAGGTTCGGCCGTTATTTCTCGCCTACCTCCAAGAAATCACCAAAATGGCCGCTCACGTCGATCGCATCGACAAGGAAGCGACGGGGCCGGGGGGATGACTGTACTATCAAAACAGGTTCGGTTCCCGCGCTTGCGGCTCCGTCGAAGCAACAGACCCTCATGAAATACGCGCTCATAGCCATCGGCTCGCTCTTACTGCTCGCACTGCTCCTCGGCGGCTGGTTCACCGGCCACTACAACTCAATGGTCGACCTGCGGGAGAACATCCGCGGTTCATGGGCCCAAGTCGACAACGTCATCCAGCGTCGCGCCGATTTGATCCCCAATCTCGTCAACACGGTCAAGGGATTCGCGGCCCAGGAACAGGAAGTGATCGGGCAGGTCACCGAGGCTCGTGCCGCCTTGGGCGGCGCGCGAACGCCATCGGAACGCATTGCGGCGAACGACACGCTGGGCGGAGCGTTGTCGCGGCTCCTCGTGGTGGTTGAGAATTATCCAGACCTCAAGTCGAGCCAGAACTTCATCAGGCTGCAGGATGAACTGGCTGGAACGGAGAACCGGATTGCCGTCGAGCGGCGCAAGTACAACGCGTCAGTCCAGATGTACAACGCCACGATCGCGAAGTTCCCAGCCAACGTGGTCGCCTCGATGACTGGTTTCGCACGGGAGGATGCCTACTTCGAGACGGACGAGTCCAACCGCGAAGCCCCCCCGACGGTCGATTTCGGCACGGACAGCTGATCCGGCGGCACTTGCGGGCGCGCTCGCAAGCACGAGAACTCTGCGGCGCTTGCTGGATCGTAGCGAACTGGCCCGGTGCAATCGCTGGGCTATGGGTCTTAATGGTGCGATAGCATGGCAACAGGCACGCAGATGGGCCACTGCTCCGGTAAGGATCGACCGTTCGGCAGGCCGCGGCCGGGCGGGTGGGGTGAGATCGTCACGGGATGCGCGTACTGCCTGCCCAACTCCTTTCGCACGGTCTGGTACGCTTCGACCAAGTAAGCGATGGACAAACCTCGGGTCGGGTACGCGAAGCGGAAGCGCATTCGTCGCGCCATCGCCGGAGCCATCGCAGCGGTTGCGCTTCTGGCCGTCGCTTGGGCAGTGTCTCGCATCGAGCCCGCTGCCCCTGGCGTGGACGCTGCAGTCGTCTTCACCGACACCGTTAAGCGCGGCCAGATGATCCGGCAAGTTCGCGGCATAGGCACCCTCGTGCCCGAGACCGTGGTTGTGATCGCGGCTAGCGACGCCGGACGGATCGAGCGACGCTTCATCCAGCCAGGCCAGCCGACTGCCACCGGCACTGTCCTGCTCGAACTCAGCAGCCCGCAGGTCGAGCAGGAATACTTGGACGCCTCAGCGCAGTTGAGACAGGCCCAGGCCGACCTCGCGAATCTCGTGGCACAGCTAGAGGATCAACGCCTCACCCAAGAGTCCGTCACCGCAGATTTCGAGGGACAGTATTTGCAAGCCAAGGCGCAGCACGATGCAGATCTGGAACTGTCAAAGTCCGGGCTGACGGACCGCATCACCCTGATGAAGTCCAAGGTTGCGATGGAGCAGTTGGAGAAGCGGTTGCAGTTGGAGCGGGCTCGCGAGGACGCTCGCAAGCCGTCCGTGGAGGCGCAGGTGGCAGCGCAGCGCGCGCGCATCGAGCAGATGGAAGCACTCGTGGCACTGCGCGAGGAAAAGCTTGAGCGGCTCAGGGTCAGGGCCGGGATGGACGGGGTCCTGCAATTGATGGATGTCGAGGTCGGCCAGTTGGTTTCCCCTGGCGACGAACTGGCCCGGGTGTCCGATCCAACGCACCTCAAGGCGGAACTCAAGATCCCCGAGACCTTGGTCAACGAGGTGGCGGTCCGGCAGCGGGCAGAAGTCGACACCAGGAATGGGGTGATCGAGGGCGAGGTCTCGCGCATCGATCCGGCCGCGGTCGAAGGAACTGTGCTCGTCGACGTCCGGCTGCTGGGTGAAATGCCCCGCGGTGCTCGGCCCGACCTGAGCGTGGACGGGACGATTGAGCTCGACCGGCTCGAGGACGTGCTGCACGTGGGCCGACCCATCCATGCCAGGGAGGACAGCATGATGGCCCTGTTCAGGCTGGAGGAAGACCAAACGCATGCCTCGCGCGTCCAAGTGCAGGTGGGCAAGGTCTCGGTGAGCACGATCGAAGTCCGCACTGGGTTGAGCGAGGGCGACACGGTGATCCTGTCCGACATGTCGGCATGGGACGCCTACGACAGGATCCGGCTCGAATAGGCACTCAAGCCGGGGGACCAGGGAGGCAATAGCCTAAGCAATGGCAGATTCAACAAACGGCGGCGCGCCGCTCATCCAGTTAGCGGGCGTGTCGAAGGTTTTCTTCACCGACGAGGTCGAGACCCACGCGCTCTCAGGCATCGATCTCGAGATCCGCGATGGCGAGTATGTCGCGATCTCGGGCCCATCGGGATGCGGCAAGTCCACGCTGCTGTCACTCATCGGGCTGCTCGACACCCCGACCCAAGGTGTGTACAAGCTCAACGGGGAGTCCGTGGAAGACCTGAAGACCAAACAGCGGGCGCGTATCCGCAACCGGCAGATCGGCTTCATCTTCCAAGCGTTCAACTTGATCGGCGACCTCACGGTCTTCGAAAATGTCGAACTCCCGCTCACGTACCGCGGGATGCCAGCCTCCGAGCGCAAGCAGCGGGCGAACGAGGCCTTGGAGCGCGTGGGCATGGCACACCGGATGAAGCACTATCCGTCGCAGCTGTCGGGCGGGCAGCAGCAGAGAGTAGCCGTGGCCAGGGCGCTGGGAGGGGATCCGTCGGTGCTGCTCGCCGACGAGCCGACCGGAAACCTTGACTCGAAGAATGGCGAGGCTGTCATGGATCTGCTGCGGGATGTCCACCAAGGGGGCGCCACCATTTGCATGGTCACGCACGACCCCCGGTTCGAGGCCTACGCACAGCGAGTTGTGCGTCTGTTCGACGGCAAGCTCGCCGACTAGGCGGTTTCGCGCCGGCGGCGTGGGCCGTAGTGAGCTCGTGGGCGCGGCGATCCAGGTCGATCGCGCTCGTGAACCCCTCACCCCGAATGGCCTGCTGGGCAGCCGGAACCAGCGCTCGACCTAGGCTCGATCCGACTGCCGCACTCACGTCTGCTGGTCCGCACTGGCGCGGTGCCCTGCTCCGCCTCCACGTCCGGAGACGATGCGTAGGGGGTACGTGCGATGCCGCCGCGAGCTTGACGGCAGAATTGGCAAGCCGAGCCGCAGCGTCCAGCATGGTATGATTACGACTGCTCTGAGGAGCCCGTGTGGGCTTAATGGGGAAGTCCGGTGCAATTCCGGCACGGTCCCGCCACTGTGAGCGACAAGCTGGTCCGAAATACCACTGAGGCGTCAGCCTTGGGAAGGTCGGTTCGGCGTGCGCACCTGTTGCGTTTGAAGTCGCGAGTCAGGAGACCTGCCTCCGAGCGCGTGAAGCGCACACTTCCGCGAGGTACGGATGAGCGATCTGGAAACACTCTTGCTGCTAGATTCAGGCCCTAGTCTGCCTGCTTCGAGTTCTGTCGAGTCCTCCCAGCGAGCCTCACTCACGCCCCGGCCTTAAGGCAAAGTCCGCGATTGCGGCCTTCCGGTTCGTGTGCCTTGTTGGCGTCCGCGGAGACGGACAAGGAGGCAGAACAGTGAACAACCCAGTAAGGCAGCGCGTCGGCCGTCAGCCGACGCAGTCCGGCTGCGCCCGAGCATCTAACCGCCGTAGTCGGCCTTGGAGCGTGAGTGCCATCGAAGCGACCGATTGGACCCTGAATGCACTGTTAAGGTCGGCAGCCGTTTCAGTGATCGTCTTTGCGACCATCCCAGTGGGCACCCTCGGTGCAGCGAGCCTGCAAGGCTTGATTTCTGCGCCCAACGGCAGCACAGTGCCGGGCGCACAAGTGCGTTTGTTCGACCGCAACAGCGGTCAGTTGCACACTGCCGAGAGTAGCGACGACGGCCGCTATGCCTTCCGAAGCGTTCCTGATGGAGACTATCTGCTCGCCGGGGAATCCGCCGACGAGGCATTGGCGGGTTACAGGCAGATCGCGGTTCGGGGACAAGCCGAGGAGGACCTGCAGCTAGTCGTGTCGGGTGGACGGGTGGAGGTCGTCGTGACCGCCTCGAGTACCCCGCTCACGCGCCGCGAGGTCGCCAAGGCGCTTGATGCAGTCAGTTCAGGCCAGATCGCCGATCGCAACGAGTTCGCTCTCTCGGAGGCTCTCCGGGCGATCCCCGGAATCCGGATCAGGCAGTTGCGCGGGCCTGGGAGTTTCACCACAGTGCAAACGCGAGGCCTGCGGAACCATGACACGTCCGTCCTGATTGACGGCCTGCGATTCCGCGATGCAGCCAGCGCCCAAGGGGATGCGTCTGCATTCTACAGCGACATGAATCTTGTGGGCACTGAGCGGGCTGAGTTCGTGCGAGGCTCGGGATCCTCGCTGTATGGCTCGCATGCCATCGGCGGGGTGATGAACGTCACATCGGCCCAAGGCGGCGGCGGCACCCATGGCGAGTTGCGGGCCGAGGGCGGCGGGCTCGGCATGCTACGCGGCGTCGCTAGGGTCGGTGGCGGCCTCGCCGATGACCGCTTTGTCTATAGCGGCGGCACGTCTCATCTCAACGTAACGGGCGGCTACCGAGGGCGCAGTCCCTACCGCAACACGACCGTGAGGGGCTTCAGCAAGTACGCGCTCAGTCAGAACATGTCGCTCAGCGGGCGCGTGTGGGGGACGGACTCGTTTCTCAGCCTGACCGAGAGCCCGGCCTTCCCTGATGAGATCGTGGCCAATTTCCCTAGTTCCGGCGACGTGCCCGCTCGTGCGCTGCCGCTCGATCAACTGGATCTATTCGAACAAAGACTGCCGTTCACGGCAGGCAACGCTACCTTCGTTCCCGCCCCGATCGATCCTGACAACCGGCGCTCTTCGTCATTCGTCGCTACGGCGGTTACGCTTCGCCACGAAATGAGCGCGGACAGCTCGTACCGGATCGCTTACCAGCACGTCGGGACCAAGCGCTCGTACCAAGACGGCCCGGCCGGGCCCGGGCTGTACGATCCGGTGTTTAGCAACGACAGCCGCTTCGACGGCCAGACGCACCTGCTGCAAGCTCGGACCGACCAGCGGGTCGGCGGCCACAACCTGTTGAGTTTGGGGTACGAGCTTGAGGCCGAGACTTTCGCCAATTTCAACACCGACGAGAGCCCGGACCCGACCGTGAGCCGGGTTGAGATCGACCAAATCAGCCATGCAGTATTCGGTCAAGACCAGATCCGGATGCTGGACGGCAGGCTGCATGTCTCCGTTTCGGGCCGACTGCAGCTCTTCGATCCGGGGTCGCCGCTCTTCGCAGGCGCGACCAGTCCTTACGAGACAACCTCCGTCGGAAATCCCGGCAACGCCTACACCGGCGATGTCGCGGCGGCATACTTCATTGAGAGATCCCAGACAAAGCTGCGCGCCCACGCCGGGAATGCTTTCCGCGCCCCGTCGATGTACGAGCGCTTCGGCGGGTCGTTCTCCCCCTATTCGGGCGGCTTCAACTACTGGGGAGACCCACGCCTTGGCCCGGAACGGTCGGTGGCAGTAGATGGTGGGGTCGACCAATGGCTGTACGGCTCGAAGGTGCGCCTGAGCGGAACGTTCTTCTACACCAACCTGCAGGAAACCGTCATCTTCGACTTTGCCAATTTCCCCCCGGCTGACATCTTTGGACGATTCGGGGGGTATCGGCCGTCTGGAGGGGGGATCGCCCGGGGATTCGAGTTGGGCACGCAGCTCGCGCCGACTTCGAGTACTAGCCTCCGCGGCGCGTATACCTTCACCAACTCGGACTCGCGCACGCCTACCATCGGATCCGACTACTTCCGCGTGCCGGGAGTCTCGGACCAAGTGCTCTCCCTGACCGCCACACAGTGGCTGCGCAAGCGAGTCAACATCACATTCGACCTGTTCGCTGTGAGCGACTACGTGCTCTCGCCGTATGGCGCCCAAGGCCGCCGGCTGGTGTTTTCTGGTCCAGTCAAGGCTGACATGGTCGTCCGGTACGACCTTCCGCTGTCCGAGTCGAAGACCTTGGAAGTGTACGGAAAGGCCGAGAACGTGTTCAACGGTGATTACTACGAAAACGGCTTCGGCTCGCCCGGGCTATGGGTCATCGGTGGCATACGGCTTAACTTCTGAAGCGTGGGGGATCGCGGAGATGTCGGTCGTGCCGGTCGATGGTCGTCCCAAAGCGGCCATAGATGGATGCAAGCTGTGACTGCGAAGAAGCGGGTTGCTGCAGCAGCAGTCGTGGCAGCCACGGTTGCTACCTCGGCGTGGGTCGCGGCTGTCACGGTCAACGGATTCGGCGCGGCCAAAGTTCCCGCCCATGTGCCATCGCAGCCCGCCGCCCGCGCCGCTCCGTTCCCAAGAACCGTGACTGACGACCGCGGCCACCAGATCACGATCGCAGCTCGCCCTAAGAGGATCGTCTCGAACTCGATCACCCTCGACGGGTTGCTCTTGGCAATCTTGGACGAGGATCGAATCGCAGCTGTGAGCCGGTATTCCCTGGACCGACGCTACAGCGACGTGGCCGAGACGGCAGCACGGTTGGGGTTACACTCCAGCGAGAGTGCCGAGGTAGCTCTGAGCCTGCAGCCTGACCTTGTATTCGCGGGACTGCACGCCCGTGCCGAATGGCTGGACCTAGTACGGCACGGCGGTGCGCCAATCTACTGCGTGGGCGACACGGTGCTCACAATGCCTGGTCTCTCGGAACTCATTCGGCGGCTCGGATACATCACGGGCGAGGACGCTCGTGCCGAGGAGTTGGCCGCGTCTACCGAGTTGCGATTCCAGCACGCGCTAGACCGCGCTGCTGCCGCGACGGGGCCCAGACCGCGCGTCCTAGGCTATGACCGGTCCCTGTCATACAGTTACGGGACAGAGACGATTTTTCACGACATCGTCAGTGCCCTCGGTGCCACAAATGTTGGTGCCGAGCAAGGGTTGATCTCCTACCACCGCGTTTCCAGCGAGCAGATCGCGCGCTGGAATCCGGACTGGATCGTTACTGGGGCCCTCCCTGGCGATGCTTCTAGCGACCAGCGGACACTCTTTCGCGATCCCGGCATCGCCGTGACGAACGCAGTGCGCCATGGCCGCATCGTGGTGCTGCCGAGGCATATCTTCCTGTCGACGTCTCACCGAGTGATTGACTTGGCCGAGCGCTTGGCTGTCGCTCTCTTCCCGGACCCAGCATGAGGCAATCAGCCCGGATCGTAGCGGCCTTGGGAATCGCCGTATGTGCGGTCCTGCTGGCGTTGGCGCTACGATTCGACGACGGCCTACCCGGCACACCCGAATCCGGCTCGCGCATCTCGTCTGCGGATCATGCGGGGGAATTCCCCCGGCGCGCGGTCGACGCCAGCGGCCGAGAACTCTGGATCGAAGCGGCGCCGCAAGCCATCGGCTCCCAGGCCCTTTCGATTGACCACATCTTGTTCGCGATCGCCAACCGCGACCGGCTCGTGTCAGTCAGCCCATATGCCACGGACCCTGGCTATAGCTTTGTCCACGAGATCGCCACACAAATGGGCCTTGCGAAGTCGTCCGACTTGGAGGCCGTTCTTCGCAAGGATCCCGACCTGATGCTGCTGGCCAACCGTGCCAGGGCAGATTTCGAGGACGTACTCCGGCACGCCAGCATCCCCACCTTCCGCGTGCGGACGATCTTCGCGAACTTCGATCAGATCGCCCACGCGATCGCCGCTGTTGGGTATCTCACAGGTGATGACGCTGCCGCCGAACTGCAGATCCGCCGGCTTCGGGAGAGAGTCGAGCGGGCCAAGGAGCGCAGGCAGCCGGGGGCGCAGGCACCCCGTGTATTGCCCTATTCGACCTATGGCAGCACTTTGGGACATGGCTCGCTGTTTGATCACATCCTGACCGAACTTGGGGCGATTAACGTTGCCTCTGAGCAAGGCATTGGGCAGTACGCCGATATCAGCAGCGAGCAAGTCGCTGCGTGGGACCCGGAATGGATTGTTGCTCCGGCCGATCGCGGGGCGACGGAGCAAGTCCGGGATCGATTGCTTGCCGATGCTGGCATCGCTGTCACCCAGGCGGGTCGCAGCGGGCAGATCCTGATCGTGGAGAGCCGCCAGTTCACTACCATGTCGCAGCATGCGGTTGGACTGATGGAAGCCATCTCCGCCGGGCTCTATGCGGAGGGTAAGTGACCGCGCATCCATCTCCTCCGACAGAACGCCTTGCCCCAGACACGGGTGGCAGGAGAGCTTGGCTGGCACCGGGATTGGTTGTGTTTCCTATCGTCTCGGCCCTGCTCGTAGTCGTGTCCGTGGCGGGCGTGGCGATCGGCAGCACGGCGGTCGCTTGGGAGGTGGTGGTTCGTGTCATCGCGGCCAACGTCCTGCCGGCCGGCTGGGTCGAAGTTGGCTCACTTTCCGACGCCGACCAAGCGATCGTCTGGTTGATCCGCACGCCCAGGGTCATTGTGGCGGGACTTGTCGGTGCCGCATTGGCTGTAGCCGGCACCCAGCTGCAGGGCGTGTTTCGCAATCCGCTGGCCGAATCGAGCATCATCGGAGTGAGTCAAGGAGCCGCCTTGGGTGCCGTGACCGCGTTCATTACCGGATTGACGGCGGCTTCGGCACTCTGGCTGCCCTTGGCTGCCTTCGTAGGCGCGTTCCT
>LXNJ01001613.1_pt1 | contig 13179 bp, 9 predicted proteins | sample 809081 | NCBI WGS metagenome assembly LXNJ01 (sample SAMN04870510, study PRJNA318959) | sponge metagenome | biome: sponge; feature: marine sponge reef; material: water | host: Petrosia ficiformis | place: Greece: Milos, Mediterranean Sea | collected 2013-05-29 | depth 5-7 m
GCTCCGCCAGCGGAAGGAGGAGAGGAGGCCGGCGTTGAGCTCGGCGGGAGCGTCCTCGTCGCCGCCGGGACCGCCCCCGCGCTGCTGGGCGGGGAGGGTCGGGGGGATGGCGAGGGAGACGAGCAGGGTCGTGGCGAAAAGGGCCGCGAGGGGCGTGCGGAAGCGATGGTCGTGCATTGTGATTCCTGATGGGGTGGTGAGGGTAGCAGTGCGCAGTGAGTCTAGGGCATTCGGGGGGACGGGACCACCTGAGGGAGTCGGCCCGGGGAAGCAGCTTGGCCAGTGCTCTACCTCACCTCTGACGGCAGGCGCTTCACCACCACCCAGGATGCATCGAACTCGTCCCGCTCCACGAAGGCGACCAACCCGTCAGGACCAAACGCGGATGGCATCGCCGTGGCTTCGGCAGCATAGGTGCCGACGTAACGGCCATCCGGGGTCAACAGGTCAATCGGGCCATCGCCCGTGGGTTCCTCGCCGCGCCGATGCACCCAGATGGTACCTTCCCAGCTGGTCTGCAGCCCGCGAACCACCGGCACCTCGTGGTAGAACTCCATGGACTCGATGCGCCGGCGCCCCAATTCGGCCCGGGCGGCGGCAAACCGATCATCCGACCTCGCGGCGCGCTCCTCGTTTTCAGTCAACTGGCGCCGGACCTCTTCTTCCCTGATGCGGTCGGTGACCGGCTCAGGCTGAAACGGCCGGGTGAGCACCCGTGTCAACTCTCCGTCCCGGGTAGCGATCTTGATCGCATAGGCGGACGAGTCGGTGTAGACGAGCCCACCGTCCGGCAGCGCTCTGGCTATCAGGTTCGGGCTGAAGCCGTCGGCATCTCCCGCCGGCTTCCACGCTCGGATCACCGTGTCCTGAACGGCCTCATCGTCGGTCAGGACCAATCGATAGACGGGGCGAAACGCTGGCTCGGGGTCGTCGGAAGGCCCTCCCATGCCGAAGGCGCCCACGCTTGTCGTGATGACGTTTGCACCGTCCCTCGCGGGCGCCAGGGTCCGGATCAGGTAGAGTGAGCTGCCGGCCATTCGGACGAATCTCTCGAACTCGCCGTTCGATCCGAACAGCTGGAATGCACTGTGGCCCGGGTCGAACACCACCGTACGCCCGTCACGGAGCACGGTGAATCCGACCGCTGTATTGGTGGTCGCGGAAAACTCCCCCGGACCATCACCGATCCGCCCGAACTCGCGGACGAATTCTCCCGTCTGGCTCACAACCACGATCCGTCCGCCCTGGTCGTCCATCACATACAGGTCGCCGGACTGGCCAAAGCCGACTGCGCTTACCCTGCCGAACACCTCCCACCCGTCACCACTGATCGACCCGACTTGGTAAACCTCCTCGAACCCCGCCTCGAGGCTCCGGTCGTCTGCCGGGAGCTCGATCACCAACTGTGCGGCGAGCGCCGGTGCCCTGGCCGCGGGCGAGCCCGCGAGAAAGACAGTCGCGATAGCGGTTGCCCGGGACCACGCCCCGGCGGGACGACGTGGACTGGCCGGGCAACGCCGGAATCGCAAGTCGGTCATGGTCGGCTCGTCGCGCCAATCGGCGCCTGAATCAACTCATCCGGTATCCGGAACGCATCCACCAGTTCCACCGCCCTCGGGGCAAGCTCGCGGCACCGGCGGTTGACCTCGCTCCGGATGGCCTCGCTCTTCGCGGCCTCGAAGTAGCCCGCTTCCAGGTACCACGCGCGGTGCTTCTCGAGCGTGGCCAGGCCGTAGAGGGCCACGACATCGGCCACGAGTTCCTCGCCGTCACCCCCCGGCGACTCCGCCAGCGCCGCCATCGAGGCCTCCATCGCGATCCGGTCCACATGCGCGCGCGCAAGCGTGATCAGGTGATCCTGGCACTCGTTCACCGCCTCGAAGCTGTCCATCCCCCCGTCCATGCGGGACTTGAGACGGCGGGCGGCGGAACGCAGGAGTCGCTGCTCCCGGTAGCGAAGCGCGGACAGATGGAACTCGCGGCTGGCCAGATGCCCGGGATCGGTCCTTCGGGTCACTACCGGGTTCATGTCCGCCAGACGAGTGCCCGCCAACTCCGCCAGGTACCGGGCCATTCCCCACATGGTGAGATCGCCGACGTGCCTGCGGTAGCGGGACAGCAGACCCTTGGCCACGAGCTGAAGCAGCACAGGGTTGGCGCCTTCGAAAGTGACGAAGACGTCCGTGTCCGCCATGAGGCGGCCGAACCGGTTTTCGGCCAGGTACCCCTGCCCTCCGCACGCCTCTCTGCAGGCCTGCAGCGTCTCGAGCGCGTGGCGGGACGCAACGGCCTTCAGAGCGGCGGCGATGACTTCCAGCTCGCGGGGTTCCGTCCTGGAGTCTCCGTAGCGACGGGTGAGGTCGTGAATCGCGAAGCCCGTGGCGTAGGTGGTGGCAAGCCGCGGCAGGAGTTCACGCTGGAGCGCGAGGTAGTGCAGGATCGGTACCTCCTGCCCTCCGGCGGGGCCGAACTGCCGGCGCCCGGCAGCGTAGCGGATGGCGATGGTGAGCGCCTTCTTCGTCACGGCGTGCGAAGCTGCGGCGATGCTGATCCGGCCCGACACCAGGGTGCCGAGCATGGTGAAGAAACGCCGGCCCGGACTCGGGATCGGGCTATGGTAGTCGCCGTCGGCGCTCACCTGCGCAAAGCGGTCCAGCAGGGCGTCCCGCGGCACCCGCACGTTGTCGAACCGGATGCGGCCGTTGTCCACACCGTTCAGCCCCTCCTTGGCGCCGCAGTCCTCGATGCGGACACCCGGCCGAGTCGCCCCGTCTGCATCCCGGATTGGCACCAGGAAGGCGTGGACGCCATGGTCCTGCGTTGGCGAACCGCCGTTGGCCGCCGCGTCTCCACGGATGGGCATGCAAAGCCGGGCGAAGACGGTCGCCATCTGTCCGTGCAGCGCGGCGTTGCCGATGTAGTCCTTCTGCGCGTCCTCGTCGGGGGTGTCGATCACGAACTCCCGGGCCGCGGTGTCCCAGGTGGCGGTCGTGCGGATGTCGCGGACGTTCGACCCGTGGCCGCGCTCGGTCATGGCGAAGCACCCGGGCAGCTCCAGCGAGGCCACGCGCGGCAGATATCGGCGGTGGTGCCTGTCCGTGCCCAACTGCGCGATGCTGCCGCCGAACAGCCCGAACTGCACCCCGTACTTCACGAGCACGCTCAGGTCTCCCAGCGCGAGTTCCTCGAAGACGGCGACCGCCCCGCAGACGTCGCCCCGACCCCCGAATTCGCGCGGATAGGAGATCGCCCCCAGACCCAGTTCCGCCAGCACGCGCACCGCGGCGAGCGTCCGCTCCCGGTACTCTTCACGCGGGATTTCGTCCGGTATGTTCAGCTCGGGCCGAAGGAGGGCCTCCCGTACGCGCCGCCGAAGTTCGGCGTGGTCGCCGGCGATGAGCCGCGCGGCGCCGTCGGCCGGCCGGGGGACATGGTCCTCCGCTTCGAGCACTTCGCACTCGGCCCCGGTGATTTCCCGGAGTGCCTCGGCCCCGGCAATGCCCAGTGCCAGCTCCACGCGTTCCAGCGTCGCCAGAGCGGCGCCGCGCCAGGGCGCCTGGCGGCCCGGCACGCCCTGCTCGTGACCCTCGGCGACGGCCAATCCGGCCCGAGTCAGCGTCAGGGTGCCCCCTCCGGCGGCCTGGTGCACCAGCGCGACAGCCTGGCCGAAGACGGCGGGCGCCGGCGGGGCGCCCGGGCTCAGCCAGTCCCGCACCCGGGCCCGGCCCTCGGGCGTCATCCAGTCCGCCTCCCGGAGCGCATTATCGACGGCGCTCAGTTCATCGTCCTCCATCAGCCCGTCCGCCCACACCGCGCACAGGATGGGCAGGAACGCGAGGAAGGTCGGGTCGGTCGCGAGGATCGGCGGCGGCGAAGCCGGCATGGCATGAAGACTCCTTGGGGACTTTGCTTCCGAAAGATACCCCGCATCCCAACGGGGGGTTCGCGGGAGGCCCCGGTGCGCCATCGCTCCGCCCGCCCCCTTGATATCCGCCGTCCGGCACGGCAGAATCGACTCTTTCGCGATCCATCGATCCCTCAGAACCGAACACCGCCGATGACCCGACCTCTGGTGGGCGTGATCATGGGATCCCGCAGCGACTGGGACACCATGAAGCACGCGTGCGACGTGCTGGACGACCTGGGCGTGCCGCACGAGGCACGGGTGGTGTCGGCGCACCGGACGCCCGACCGCCTGTACGAATACGCCTCCGGGGCCGAAGAAAGGGGTCTGAGGGCGATCATCGCCGGGGCCGGCGGGGCAGCGCATCTGCCGGGAATGGTGGCCTCGATGACGGTGCTCCCTGTTCTGGGGGTGCCGGTACAGTCACGCGCGCTGCGGGGGCTCGACTCTCTGCTCTCGATCGTGCAGATGCCCGGAGGGGTGCCCGTTGGCGCCATGGCGATCGGAGTTGCGGGCGCGACCAACGCGGGGCTGCTGGCGGCCCGCATCCTGGGAGGGGACGACTCCGGCATACGGGATGCCGTTCGTGCGTACGCGCGTACACGCACCGAAGCGGTGATGGGGGACCCGGATCCGCGCCAGCCTCCCCCTCGGTGAGAGTCGGCGTTCTCGGCGGCGGGCAGCTGGCCCGCATGCTGGCGCTGGAAGGCATCCCCCTCGGGCACCGCTTCACCTTTCTGGAACCGGCCCCCGACCCACCCGCTGGTGCGCTCGGCAGGGTGGTGGACACGGCGTACGACGATCCGGCGGGCCTCGCGCGCATCGCGGCGGCTTCGGATGTCGTCACCTACGAGTTCGAGAACGTCCCCGCCTCCAGCGCAGCCTACCTTGCGGCCCGGCTGCCCGTTCTGCCCCCCCCGCCGGCGCTGGAGGCCACGCAGGACCGGCTGGTCGAGAAACGGCTGTTTCGGGAACTGGCCATTCCAACCGCCCCCTTCCACCGCGTCGACACGCCCGACGATCTGGAGGCCGCGCTCGTCACCACGGGTCTGCCCGCCGTGCTCAAGACCCGGCGTTTCGGCTACGACGGCAAGGGGCAGGCGGGGGTACACGGGGCCGAGGACGCGGCGACCGCCCTGGCCTCGCTCGGGCCCGGGCTCATCGCGGAGGCCTTCGTGGACTTCACGCGGGAGCTGAGCATTATCGCGGTGGGAGGCGGCGACGGTGGCCCCGTGTTCTACCCGCTCACCGAAAACCACCACCGCGACGGGATCCTGCGGGTCAGCCATGGACCGGCGCCGGGGGTGACGCCGGAGCTGCAGGCCCGCGCGGAAGGACTCGCCACGGGCGTCATGGACCGGCTCGGCTACGTCGGCGTGCTGGCGATCGAACTCTTCCAGGTCGGCGACGATCTGCTGGCCAACGAGATGGCTCCGCGCGTCCACAATTCCGGGCACTGGACCCTCGACGGCGCCACGGTCAGCCAGTTCGAGAACCACATCCGGGCCGTCACGGGACTTCCTCTGGCCCCGCCCCGCGTCCCGGGTCCGGCCGCCATGGTCAACATCATCGGCGAGCTCCCCGATCCGGCCGCCATCACCGCTCTCCCGTTCGCGCACCTTCACCTCTACGACAAGGCGCCCCGCCCGGGGCGCAAGCTGGGCCACGTGAACATCACCGGCCGCGATGCCGACGAGGTGGCGGAAGGCGTCGCGCGGATCTGCGCGGCGCTGCCCCGCTGAGAGGCTCGCTTGCTCCGGAGTTAGCCCCGCACCTATGGTTGTACGCCACGGCCCCAACAGAACGGAGGGGCGATTGGATCCCCGCCCGGCGAAGCACCTCTATCGCATCGCCACCGCCTTGGCTTTGCTGCTACCGGGCGCCGCGTTGCTCCATCCTGTCGTCGGTCCTCGGCTCGTGTTCGCCCAGGAAACCGAAGACATCCTCGCGCGCATGGAGTACGACCGCTTGCGCCTGTATTCCGGCAGCGGCGTCAACCTGTCGGAGCGCCTGCAGTTTGCCCGGCGGCGGGTGGAGGCGATGGCCGGAACCGGCCCGTATCCGATGTCGGTGCGCTCGTCGCGGTGGCGCGCGCTGGGGCCGGATCGAACGGAAAACCGTGGCTTCTGGACTTCTGGCCGTGTATCGGCGATCGCGATCCACCCCCGCAATCCCGACATCATATACATCGGGGCCGCGCACGGCGGCGTCTGGCGGACCGACAACGCCGGAGCGTCGTGGCGGCCCCTGACCGACGGCGAGTGCTCGCTTGCCATGGGGTCGGTCGCCATCGATCCGGTGAATCCGGACATCGTCTACGCGGGGACCGGCGAGCAGCACTTCTCGGGCGACAGCTACTACGGGTGCGGCGTGTTGCGGTCGGTCAACGGGGGCGTCTCGTGGGCGCATCTGGGGTCGGACGTGTTCGTTGGCGACCGCGGCGGGGCAAAGATATCCCGTGTGCACATCGATCCGGTCACGGCCGGATCCACGGGTTCGACGGTCGTCCTGGTTGCATCGACCTTCGGGCTGTTTCGTTCGGAGAACAGCGGCAGAACCTGGAGAAGGGTCCTGGAAGCAACGGTGACGGACCTGGTCATGCGACCCGGCGATCCGTCGCGCCTCTACGCGGCGGTACGCGGAGTGGGTGTCTACCGTTCGATCGACGGCGGCGTCTCGTGGGCCGCGGCGTCGACGGGCTGGACCGATACCGGGTTCGGAAGGATCAACCTGGCGGTGGCGCCTGCGGCGCCGGACGTGATCTACGCGAGCGTGCACGACTGGTCGGAAGATGCACTGCTGGACGGTCTCATGGTGTACCGCAGCGACGATGGTGCCGAGACCTGGCGGCAGCTGGCGGCCGAGGGCGCCAGTTGCCACCACCAGTGCTGGTACGACATGACGCTGGCGGTCCATCCCGAGGACCCGGAGCGGGTCCACCTCGGCACTCTTCTGCTGTACCTGTCGGAGGACGGCGGTCTGACGTTTCGAGAACACCACCCGCCCGGGACCTACGTCGATCAGCACCTGATGGTCTTCGACACGCTGAGCGGGAGCGATGTGCTGTACCTCGCCAACGACGGAGGCATGTACCGTTCGACGGATGCCGGCACGAGCTTCACGTCTCTTTCCACGAATCTGGCCATCACCCAGTTCTACTCGGGTATCGCTCTGCATCCGTCGGATCCGGCGGTGACGCTCGGCGGGACACAGGACCAGGGTACGCAGCAGTCGGCCGCGGGCACGGGAATCTGGACCAAGGTGACGGGTGGCGATGGCGGATCCACGGCCTTCGATGCGGAGGATCCTGATATATGGTACGCCGAAACCCAGTGGATTGCGGGAGAAGAATACATCGGACCCAGGAAAAACGGTTCTCTGGCGACGGTCGGAATCGACCGTGACGAAGAGGCACTCTTCATTCCGCCATTCGTCATGGATCCGGTCGACTCCCGGCGCCTCTACTTCGGTACGACCCGGCTCTACAGGACGGATGACTCTGCCGAGACCTGGACCCCGATCTCCGAGAGTCCCGAGCAGCGGCGGGTGGTAACGGCCATAGCACCTTCGCCTTCCGACCCGAACACGGTGTATTTCGCCATCGGCAGGTGGCCGTACGCCGGGCGTTCCGGATCGCGGGCGGGCGTGTTCACGACCCGCGATGGCGGCGCGACGTGGTCCAGGGACGGTGCCGGCCTGCCCGACCAGCGCTACATCACCGACCTGGCGGTCCACCCGACCGATCCGGAGCGCGCCTACGCAGTCGTCGGCGGGTTCCTCACGGGGCATGTGTTCGAGACGACGGACGGCGGGGCAACATGGCGGGATCGGTCCGGCAATCTTCCCGACATGCCGGTCAATGCGGTGCTCTACGATCCCGCCGACGCCAACGGGGTTTATGTCGGGACCGACCTCGGCGTCTTCCATTCCGCGACGGGTGGAGGGCTGTGGACACCCCTGGATGATGGATTCCCGATGGTTGCGGTATTCGATCTGGCGGCACAGCCGGGGACCGGCCGCCTGGTGGCGGCCACGCACGGACGCGGGATGTTCGAGATTCCGATCGACATTCCGCTTGTCGCGCGGACGCGCCCCGTGGCCGTGGTCGATACGGTGTTCGCGGCAGTGGACACGTCGCTCGCCGGGACCGTCATCGTGGCTCCGCGCGGCCGGAGCGACTTCGCCGCTTCGTGGAACGCGGCTGCGGCCGGTCCGGAGTGGCTCTCGCTGGCCGGCACCGGTGGCACGGGCCGGGGTCGCTTCCAATACGAAATCGCGACGGGACCGGATCTCCTGCCGGGCAACCACAGGGGGACAATCACCGTGGCCGTCGCAGGGACCGATCCGGTGGAGATCCCCGTGTCGCTGCACGCCGCCTATTGGAGCCGGATTGCGGCCGCGCGTACTGGTGCCCGGACGCGGGTGCCGGTCGGTTACGCCAGTCCGGTCGCGGATTCCATGGAGATTGCGTTTACAGGTCCCCGCGCGGAGCAAACCGAGTGGACGGCAAACCGGGTCGGTCCCGGCTGGGCCCAGCTCGTGCGTGCGTCGGGCACCGGCAACGGCGCGGTCACATGGACGGGGCGCGTTGGTGATCTGGCGGTGGGCGTCTATGTCGACACGGTGCTGGCGTCGGCGCAGTTGGCGTCGGGGAGCCCGGTGGTGTTCATGGACACATTGGCGGTTGAGCCGCGGCTGGCTGTGCGGCTCCTGCAAGACAGGGAAGCCGTCGGCGTCGAGGGCCTGGCAGTTGCCGCGGGGGACACGGCGTATGCCGGATTCACCGGATTCGGAGCGGAATCGGCGGTGTGGACGGCAGCGGCGACGGCGCCCTGGATTGCGTTGGAAGAGACCGCGGGGCAAGGGATGGACCCGATCGCGTGGAGCCGTTCCGCCGCTACGCTCGCCGCCGGCGTCCACGAGGACACGATTGCGATTGGGGTCACGAGCCATCCGCATCTGCGAGGCCTGATCGTGGACCGTTTCGACGTGCAGCAGGCCATCGCCGTCGCGACCGCCGCGCATCAGCTTCTCGGAGAGGAGGGGCTGGTTTCCGGGCAGACGCGTTTTCTCGACTGGCTTGGCAACAGGGACGGCGAATTCAACGCCGGCGACGTGCTGAGGTGGCTCGATCACTGCGCGGACCCCGCTGCGGGGGGCGGCTGCGCGTCCATGCCGGCGACCACCGCGGAGCAGCCGGAGACCCGCGGAGGCAGGCGGCCATGAGACGCATCGGGTTGTTCCTGGCCGCGGTCTCCGTTTTCGCACTGGCCTACTCCTGTGGCGACGGCGGTGGCGGTGTCGTGCCCGAGCCGGTCAACCAGCCGCCCGTGCCCGTCGGTGCCATCCCCTCGCAGGAAGTGCCCGCGACGGACACCGTGATCGTCGACGTATCGGCGTACTTCAATGATCCGGACGGCGACCGCCTCGTCTACTCGGCCTCGACGTCGAATGCGGCCGTCGTGACCGCTTCGGTGTCGGCCAGCACTCTGTCGATGGTCGCGACCGGGAAGGGCACTGCCCAGGTTACGGTTACCGCGCGGGATCCGGGCGGCCTGACGGCGACCCAGAGCGTCGACGTCACGGTCGTCGGGAAGCCGGGATTCCTGCAGCTCGTTGTCCAGCATCCCGAGCCGAACATTGGCGCTGTGGTCGTCCAGGTCACCGGTCCTTCCCTGGACTCGCTGCGGGCGCCGCCCGACCTGGTGGTCTACCATCTGGCGGTGCCGTCCGGATTCCGGGCCTTTGTCGCTGGGCCCGTCCAAACCGGAGGAACCGTACCTGGTAACCCGATCCTTCGATTCTGGACCGAGGATATCTCCGAGTCGGGCAGCTACACTGCCACGGTGGAACAGGCTGCAGCGACGACCTACGAGCAGCGTTCGGTCGAATTCGCGAGGGCAACCGTCGTCCGGTAGGGTTCCCAAAATCACGTTTGACTTTTTTTCGCCCTTTTCCTACCTTTTCCAGGCTGTCCAGGAAACGAGCCTGGAGGGTTTCCACTTCCGGGCAACACGGCGCGCTTGATCGAACAGGCGCGCTTTTGTTCGCCCGGTCGCTGGAGCAGCCGACATGAACTCACGAACCCGGGTCCGATGCCCACACTGAATCAACTGGTGCGAAAGGGGCGCGCGCGGCTGGCGAAGAAGAACAAGTCGCCCGCGCTCCAGAAGAACCCCCAGAAGCGGGGGGTCTGCACCCGTGTGTATACGACCACGCCGAAGAAGCCGAATTCGGCGCTCCGGAAGGTCGCCCGCGTCCGCCTCACCAATGGCTATGAAGTGACAGCGTACATCGGCGGCGAGGGTCACAACCTTCAGGAGCACTCGATCGTGCTGATTCGCGGCGGTCGCGTGCGGGACCTTCCCGGAGTGCGTTACCACATCGTTCGCGGCACGCTCGACACCTCGGGTGTCGCCGAGCGCCGGCAGGGGCGGTCCAAATACGGAGCGAAGCGGCCCAGGTAAGGCCGCATCGATGGAGTAGCCTCATGAGCCGACGTACCCGGGCAGTCCGCCGACAGATTCCCGATGATCCGCGCTACGGGTCGGCGGTCGTGCAGAAGTTCATCAACGGCTTGATGCTGGACGGCAAGAAATCGCTCTCCGAGCGGATCTTCTACGAGGCGATGGGGATCGTGGAGACGAAGTCCGGGCAACCGGCCGTCAACGTCTTTCAACAGGCGCTGAACAACTCGAAGCCGGCCCTGGAGGTGAAGAGCCGGCGCGTCGGGGGCGCCACGTACCAGGTCCCGATCGAAGTGCGCCCGGAACGCCGGCAGGCGCTTGCAATCAAGTGGCTGATCGGCTTCGCGCGCTCCCGCGGAGAACGGACCATGGCGCAGCGGCTGGCGGGCGAGCTTCTCTCCGCAAGCCGTGGCGAAGGTGCCACTGTGAAGAAAAAGGACGACACGCATCGGATGGCCGAAGCCAACAAAGCCTTCGCGCACTACCGCTGGTAATCCTCCACCCCGCCGTCGCCGTCCCTCCGGGGCCGGGGCGAATGGGAGGGATCCCGGCGGGGACGCTGTTTGAAAAGGCCTGAAACAAACCAGAGTTGCGAAATAGATAATGCCCAGAATGACACCGCTGCCGAGACTCCGGAACATCGGGATCATGGCGCACATCGACGCCGGCAAGACGACGACGACGGAGCGCATCCTGTTCTACACCGGTCGTCTGCACCGCATGGGCGAAGTGCATGAAGGCGCCGCGACCATGGACTGGATGGAGCAGGAGCAGGAGCGCGGAATCACGATCACGTCCGCGGCGACCACCGCATTCTGGCAACGCGACGATTCGGAATACCGAATCAACATCATCGATACGCCCGGTCACGTGGATTTCACGGCCGAGGTCGAGCGGTCGCTCCGAGTGCTGGACGGGGCGGTCGCTGTTTTTTGTGCCGTGGGCGGGGTGGAGCCCCAGTCCGAGACCGTGTGGCGCCAGGCCGACCGGTACGGGGTGCCGCGGATCGCATTCGTCAACAAGATGGACCGCACCGGGGCCGATTTCGATCATGTCGTCGGCATGATGCGCGACCGGCTGGGCGCGAACGCGTTTGCCGTACAGTATCCCCTGGGCGAAGCGGACCTCTTCACCGGGGTGATCGACATCGTGGCCATGAAGGCGTACGTCTGGGACGACGAACTCGGCGCGACCATCACCGAGGTCGGGATTCCGGACTCGCTGCGGGCGAAGGTGGACGCGCTCCGGCACGAGCTGGTCGAAGCCGCGGTCGAACACCACGACGAGCTTCTCGAGAAATACCTCCTCGGCGGGGAATTGACGGAAGCCGAAGTGCGCCAGGCGATCCGCGCGGCGACCGCCTCCGGCACGCTCTTCCCGGTTTTCTGCGGCTCCGCATTCAAGAACAAGGGCATCCAGCGCCTTCTCGACGGCGTCATCGACTACCTGCCGTCGCCGCTGGACGTAAAGGCGATCATCGGCCGTCCGCCCCACGGCGATTCGGCCAGCCAGACCCGTGCGGCCTCGGACGAGGAGCCGCTGTCGGCCTTGGCCTTCAAGATCATGACCGACCCGTTCGTCGGTAAGCTGACCTACGTACGCGTCTATTCGGGTTTGCTGGCCAGGGGCAGCCGCGTGCTCAACGCCACGCAGGGCCGCAAGGAGCGCGCGGGCCGCCTGCTGCAGATGCACGCGAACAAGCGTGAGGAGCGCAACGAGGTCTTCGCCGGGGACATCGCGGCCGTGATCGGGCTGAAGGGCGTGCGGACGGGAGACACGATCTGCGCGCCCGAGCACCCCATCATCCTGGAGGCGATGGACTTCCCGGAGCCGGTGATCGCCGTCGCGATCGAACCGCGCACCAAGGCCGACCAGGACAAGCTCTCCGGCGGGCTGGGGAAGCTGGCGGAGGAGGACCCCACCTTCCGCGTGCACACGGATGGCGAAACCGGGCAGACGATCATCAGCGGCATGGGCGAACTCCACCTCGAGATCATCGTGGATCGTCTGCGTCGCGAGTTCTCCGTTTCCGCCAACATCGGCAGGCCGCAGGTCGCCTTCCGCGAGACCGTGCGCCAGGCCGTGGGCCGGGTACAGGGCAGATTGGTGCGGCAGACGGGGGGGCGGGGCCAGTACGGTCACGTCGTGATCGACATCGAACCGCGTCCGGCGGGAGCGGGCTTCCTTTTCGAGGATCGGGTCAAGGGTGGCACGGTTCCGCGCGAGTTCATTCCCGCGGTCCAGCGCGGCATTCGCGACGCGATGCAATCGGGGGTCGTCGCGGGATACCCGGTGGTCGACGTCAAGGTGACCCTCATCGACGGTTCGTCCCACGATGTCGACTCGAGCGAAATGGCCTTCCGGGTCGCGGGGTCGCTGGCGCTCAAGGAAGGGCTCAGGCGCGCCCGTCCGGTGATGCTGGAGCCCGTCATGGACGTGGAAGTGGTCACGCCGCACGAGTACATGGGCGACATCATCGGCGACCTTTCGGCCCGCCGCGGCAAGGTCGGGGGCATGACCGACCGCGGCGACGCCCAGGTCATCGGCGCCAGCGTACCGCTGGGAGAGATGTTCGGATACTCCACACGGCTGCGGTCCCTGAGTCAGGGCCGGGCCGTCTTTACGATGCAGTTTTCACACTACGACGAAGTCGCCCGGGTCAAGTCCGGGAAGAGAGCCGTGGCGGGCGTGTGATGCCGCCGCGCACAACTCAATTCAAACGGGGGTAGAATGGCGAAGGAGACCTTCGAGCGGACGAAGCCGCACGTGAACGTGGGGACGATCGGGCATGTGGACCACGGGAAGACG
>LXNJ01001614.1_pt1 | contig 13174 bp, 16 predicted proteins | sample 809081 | NCBI WGS metagenome assembly LXNJ01 (sample SAMN04870510, study PRJNA318959) | sponge metagenome | biome: sponge; feature: marine sponge reef; material: water | host: Petrosia ficiformis | place: Greece: Milos, Mediterranean Sea | collected 2013-05-29 | depth 5-7 m
GACGCCTCGAAGCGCTCCAGTTCTACAGGCCGTGCAGGCTCGGCCTGCGCTGGGGTCGCCTCCACCACAGAAGACCCAGCCCCCACCGCCGCGGCGGCCTCTTCCAGTGACACGGCGTCAGGCGCTGCCCGCTGCGGCTGCGACACCGCTGCCGTGACCGCTCCAGCGGGTCCCACAACGACCGCAGCGCCCCCAGCAGGCTGATCGTGTGACGCCTCACCGCTGCCAGCTTGCGAGGCCCCCCTCGTCCGGGCCGCGACCGTCTCACCGTAGACCGCTTCGATCTCCTCCACGCTTGGCGGCTCGGGCACCTCAGCTGCGCCGTTGGGCAGAAGCACGATGTCGCCGGGGAAGATCAGGTTCGGGTCCGTCATCTCGCCCCTGTAGTTCTGAACCCCGTCCTTGGAGAGCTCATAGACATCGCGCCAGCGCATCCCGTCGCTCAAGAACCTCTCCGCGATCCCCCACAACGTGTCGTGCTGAACCACCCGATACGCGCCTAGCGCACCCTCCGACTGCTCATCGGCGGGCTCCGCCTCCACCTGTGCTACCTCCGCCTCCACATGAGGATGCGCCCAAGCCTGCGAAGCCCCCACTACGCTCAAAACGCTGCCCGCGAGCACGCCCTTTAACATCACAGCCGCCAGCAGCGGCCGCAGCCCGCGCCTCACCGCGGACGCGTCCGCCGACACATGGCCGCGCCTCAGCGCCACGGTCTCCGCCCCCGCTGCTGCCATCATCCACACCCACGACACCCAGCACAACAACGCTATCGCGCCGACCAGCACCTCCTTGGTGCTGCCCTGCCACGCGTCAAGCGACACCAGCCGCGTCACCCTCTCTGCTGTCGGAACGCCCCACAACATCCCGATAGCCGCGGGAGGCCCGCCGACGATCACCCCCAGCAGCAGCGCTGCCGCCGGCTTCGATCTACGTCTCTTGGCCACAGCGCCCTCCCGTATCGCTCCTTTCTACAGGATCACAAGCATCCGACGCCAGCAAGACGCAAGAAAACATGAGGAGCCTTCGGCGAAGCCCGGCCTCATCGCTTCAAACGAGCGGTGGTGGGAGTGAGCATCTGTTTAAAGAGGTCGGGGCGAGGCCGATTCCTGGGAGTACGGGCGGTGGGCGATCCGCGAGCCTGGAGGCCGGTTCCGGCTGGAGTGGGCCAATGTCGTCCTGTGGTGCCGTGTCTGTTTGAGGGATTGAGGGATTCTCGGAGTGGCCCGGCGGGCTCTGCTGCTCCTGGTGTCCGAGCCGTCTTGAAGGCAGCGGGCGGCGGTGATATCATTCGCGTAGGAGGGCAGAAAGGAGGCTCGGTGCCAGTAGCCGACGGCGCCGAGGCTGAGAGCCTCAGAGGTCATAGCCGGGCAGAGAAGAGCGCTCCGCAGTGAGGCGCAACCCCGTGATGCTCGGCGGTATGCGGCGGCAGGTCGGGGTGATCGGCCGCATAGAGATCGGCGACAGATTCAGGAGCAAGACACAGAACGGCCACGCCGCCCAGCGTGTGGGAGAGGTGGCGCTTAGACGTGCCCGGAGCCGGGCGATTCGTGGCTGAGCACGGTGTGCGCGGGCGGTGAGGCGCAGTAGGGGCCTCGCGGCTGGTGGCGTACTTGTCGTTCTGTTGGGGGGCCTTCTCGGGGCCACTCTATGGCCGGAGCAGCAGCAGGTTCAGCGCACGCGTGCGCTTGTCGCGGCGACGCTGATCGCGCCAGGCGACGCGTTGAGCGAGGAGAACGTCGTGTGGGTGCAGTTTCAGGGGCCCGTACCGATGCCGGTTCTGACAGCAGGCGTGGAGGCCACGCAGGGGCTTGTCGCCGCGGTGGACATCCCTGGAGGGACGCTTCTGCATCAGGGGCTGCTGGTGTCGCTAGAGGAGGCCCAGGACGCGGCGGGGAGGTCTGTAGTGGAGATGCCCCGGGAACTGCTGCCGCAGAGGGCTGTGCCAGGTTCGGTGGTGACGCTTATTGAGGTGCCATCACTGCAGACTCAAGAACTGCTCAACTCGTGCGGCACGTACCTGTATGAGCTGAGACGCGTGTCTGTCGAGGTGACAGGGCTGCCCGATGAGGTGCCCGTGATGGGCTCAGCGCAAGCGTGCGAGGCAGCGGAGGCTTCGTGGTCGCTGCCTGAGCGAATCGGGGCTGGGCCGTTGGTGGGCGGGCGCGACTGCGCGGTGGAGTTGGCAGCCGTGCAGAGCGACAGCACCATCTCTAAGCGTTTCACGCGGGTCGCGGAGTTGAGTGGCGCAGCGTCTGAGAAGGCGGTGGCGGAGGCGGAAGCGATGGCCGCGGGGGATTACGGCGAGCAAGTTGGGCGCGACATGAAGGTAAGGTTGGCGGCGGTGTCGGCGGAGATTGCTGAGGAAGCGCTCGCGGATTTTGAGAACACTCATGAGTTTCTCGGAGCGGTGGGCGCAGCTGAGACGGCGGAGCTGGTGAGGGGGTTGATAACTCTGGCTGAGGATGACTGGGCAGCGATTGCTTCGAACGGGGCGAGCGCGGCGCAGGTTGAGCAGTCCGCGCTGCAGAATGCTCGCGCGCAAGTGGAGCAATCGGCCGCGGATGAGGCTGCGGCGCTGCCACATCGCTGCGTGGAGGAGGAGCCTGTGGCGTGGCCTTCGGGCACAGGCGCTCTGGAGGTGAAGGTAATCGCGTTGCGCGAGGCCTTAGCGGAGATCGCGGTGGATTCCGCCAGCGTCACAGGGGTGATGGAAGTCATCAGAGAGGGGCGCGTCGTGAGCTTTGTCGGTGCGGTCGGTGGCAGCGATGGCTCTGGGTAGACGCGAGCAGCGCCCGTCACGAGGCGCGCCAGGGCTGGGCAGGGTGGTTGGAGTGTGCAGTATCGGCAAGACGAGGGGCTGCACGACGGTAGCGGTCACCGTCGCGTGGCTGATCCGTTCAGAGGGCGGATGTGAGAGCTACCTGGTGGAGGCTGACGAGCACGGCGGCGACTTGAACAGCTGGTGGCAGCTCGGCGCGGCGAGGTCCGCGGCGGCGCTCACCGGGCGGTTCAAAGCGGGCACTCCGGTGCTGGATGCGGTAGCCGCGGCCGCGGCTGCAGGCGGACTGGTCCCGGTGGTGTGCACGGGCAGCGACGGCGCGAGCGTCGAAGGGCTGATGAGAAGCTGGTCGCGCAACACGTCCAAGAACTCTGAACGGCCGCTGGCGGAGAGAGTCGTCGTGATCGACGCCGGGCGCTGGCACAGGCGGCAGATGAGCAACGAGAGGCTGGCCGTGTGCGACACGGTGATAGCGCTGGTGGAGCCGACGGTCGTCGGGGTTGACCGGGCGAAGCAGGCTCTCAGGGACCTTGAGCAGTGTTGTGATCGGGTGGTCTTGGTGCAGATGGGGTCGAAGCCCTACGACGCAGATACAGTCGCGGAGCAGATCGGCGCTCAGGTGCAAACAGCGGCCCTTGACAAGAGAGCGGTGCTCAGCGTCAAAGAGGGTGATGAGAAGCTGGGCGTGGGGAAATCGCGCACCGCGTCTAGCCTGCGCAGGCTTCTGTGGCCTGAGGAGCAGGAGCCGGAGAACTCAGAGGACGCCCCAGACGGGACTGACGCCGTCCGCGGCGGCGGGCGCCTGGGCCCGAAGGGTAGGCAGCGGCCCGGTGGGAGCCTGTCGGGCCTGGCTGGGGCTGTTGAGGCGGAGCCGGCGGTGAGCTGCGATGGCTGAGGCCGCGGCGGAGACGCGGAGGGCGCAGCGTCGATGAGCGTGACGGTTTCAGAGGCGGCGAGGCGCCTGGCAGACAGGATCGTGCAAGAGATGACGCTCGCTTTGGTTCAGGAGACCCGAAGGTGGCGCCAAGAGGGCCAACGGTTCGACGAGCACGATGAGAGGGCATGGGCCCACAATGAGATCAAGACCCATGTGAGCGACTATGAGGCCGAGTGCTTCGAGCGGGGAAGGACGCCGCTGACTGAGGAGGAGATGGGCTGGGTAACGAGTGACGCGCACGCGCGGTTGTTTGGCGGGGGCCGGCTCATGAAGACCTGGGCGGAGCACGATGAGGCGCTCAATATGGTGGTTATAGGGACCCAGAGGGCGCGCTTCGAGCTGCCGGGAGGACGCGTCGAGGAAGGTCCCAGCGTCGCGGACACCGATGACGAGCTGGTCCGGGAGGTTCGGTCGATGGCGTCGCTGACAGGCATCAAGGAGGTGCAGTGGGATATCAGCCAGCCGGAGCTGGAGCTGGTCACCCCTGAGGGGGACCGTCTCACTGCGCTGTGCTGGGTGACAGAGCGGCCGTTCGTGACTCTACGACGGCCGACGCTCGCAGCGGTGCGCATTGACGATCTGGTCGCGAACGGGACTATGAGCCCGAGGTGCGGATCACTTCTGGCGGCGATCTCGCGCTCGGGAAGCCGATACCTCGTCGGAGGCTCCATTAACAGCGGCAAGACGGTGACGCTGCGGGCGATGGCCTCGACGCTAGAACCGGACGGGCATCTCATCACAGTGGAGAGCTCCCGTGAGCTTCTGCTGCATCAACGACCAGACATCTATCCGTCGTGGACGACCTCGCTTGAAGCTAGGCGCCCCAACAACGAAGGACGCGGCGAGATCACCATGTCGAGTCTGATCGTGGGAATCCAGCGCATGAGCCCATCGGTAGTGCTGGTGGGGGAGATAAGGGGTCCTGAGACGGCGGCCTTCATCACTGCGATCTCACAGGGCTACAGCGTCGCAGGCACAGTGCATGCTCATGGCAGTCTCGAGGCGATCGCGACGGTGGCGGGCTACTTCGAGGAATTCACCGGCGGGGACTTCACCGCGGGAATGCGCAGGGTGGCGATGTTCGTCGACTATGTGGTGCACATGCGCATTTATGGGGGCAGACGAGTCGTCGATTCGGTGAGATGGGTCAACGGCTACGACGGCGGATCAGTGATGTCCACCGAATTGTGGGAGCCGTGCCCTCCGGGACCGGCGAGGCAGTCGGGCACCTGGCTGCCAGAGGAGGTGTCGGCGCGTTTGGAGGAGGCCGGGTTCAACAAAGACCTGAGTGACGAGCCTGTGCGCGAGACGACGATGAGGGCGGTGTCGTGATCGGCGCGGCTGCGGGGTTCCTGGTCGCGTCGGGGCTGGTGCTGGTCATAGCCGCTTGGTTGTCGCGCCGCCAAGACGACGACCGCGATGAGAACCCCAGATCCGACGCTATCGGGCTCGCGCAGAAGGCGGGGCTTGCGGCTCTGCAGCGCCGCCGAGAGATGCGCGTGAGGCTCAAGGACCGGCTGACCGCCGTCCAGGTGCTGCCTATTGTCGCGGCGGTCGCAGTGGGGCTGACGACCATCGCTGTCACCCGCTGGCCGGTAGCGGCCGCGGGCGGCGCGGTGATCGCCTTTATTGTCACCACCACGCTGATGAGCGGCGGAGCGAGCGACGTCGCGGGTCGAGCGGAGGGCGTGGCGGTGTGGGTGGAGACGGTGCGCGACCTCGTCGCGGGGGGCCTCGGGCTGGAGTCGGCCATCATGACCGCGTGCCGCAGCGCGCCTAAGGCGCTCGCCGTGGAGTTCGCGGAGATGGTTTTGGAGGTGGAGCGGGGCCGGTCGGTGCGAGAGAGCATCGCAGCCGCGGCCGGCCGCATCGCCAACCCGACCGCGGACATCGCGGTGGCGGTGCTGCTGTTGACGCTCGAGGGTCAGGTATCTAGGCCCGTGGAGGTGCTGAGCCACCTCGCGCGAGACGCTCGGGATCATGTGTCGCGGATAGCTGAGATCGAGGCGGCTCGAGCCTCGGCGCGCACCACCATGCGGATGGTCATGGTGGTGATGGGGCTCGGCATCGGAGTGTTCTTCCTGTTCGGCCGCAGCTACCTCGCTCCCTACGGGACGATCCTCGGGCAGATGGTCCTCGCGGGGATCATGGCGGTGCTGGTGGCGTCGTTCGCGTGGATGCGCAAGCTGATTTCGATCAAAGAACAGCAGCGCATTATCATTCCGGAGGCGATGAAACTGTGAACTGGGCAGGCGCAGCAGCAATGGCCGTAACTGCGGCGGGAGTCATGTTGATGATCGCGGCGCGGGCGATCCGAAAGCCGATGAAGCTCACGGACGCTCTGGCGCAACTCGAGGAGTCTCAGGGCCGCGGACTTACGTATGACCACCTAATCGAGCAGCTCTCAGCGACACGGGCCGAACTGTTCAGAGACGAGGACCTCTCCATACTGGGCAGAAGCCGCATGGACGCGGTGAGCTCGACAGTAGCGGTGAGCGGCATTGCGGTGGCGGTGGTGGTGCTAGCAGGGGCAGCGCTCCTCGCAGGAGTGCTGCCGCTGGGGGCATTCACGTTCTTGGCCGCGGCGGGACTGTCGGTCGGCGCAGTGCTGGTCAAGATCATCGGTGTGCGCACTGACGCAGACAAGCGCCGCAAAGAGGCGAGAGCCGCGATCACAGTCTGGTTGAACTTCATTGCTTTAGCGGCTGCGTTCCATCCCGTGGAGGGCTCGGTTCGCATCGCGTGTAACGCCGGAAACTCCTGGACTTTCGAAGCCATGAGAGCGGCGCTCGACGAGGCGCGAATTCGAAAGCTGCGAGTGTGGGACGCGCTGTCAGCGCTGGGAAAGGACTGGGGAATGCGCGAGCTCACCGACATAGGAGTGGCTCTCGGGCACGCCAGCCTGCAGGGAGCCAAAGTCCGCGACGCGCTCATCGCCAAATCAGAGACCCTCACTTCCACCGCAATGTGGGCAGAACTCGCCGACGCCAATAGAGGCACAGCCAAACTGCAAGGCCCGATAGCACTTGTCACAGTGGCACTGTTCGGGCTGATGCTTTACCCCGCGGCAGCAGAGTTCGCGAATCTTCTGTAAGGAGAACGTCAACAACAAAGGATGCGAATGACACTCTCGATAATCATCGGGTCAATCATAAGCAGTGGACTAGGCACAGTGCTGCTGTTCAGAATGTTGAATGTTCGTGGCTGTGCAGTAGAGGCGCGACTACGGAGCACAGGCTTGGAACCGATCACTTGGCTGCTCGTCATCGGAGGCATGGTGGCCGCGACTATCGCAATGATTGCTCTATATAATCAGATCCTTGTCGATCAAGGCGGCAAGATCGACACGCAAGATATCGAGTGTGTATATGAAGAAGGTGGAGAATTGCTGCGAGGCACATTGAAGGAGGACGGCTCTTGTGCTTCCTAGAACGTAATGTCGCGTTGGCGATATGGCAGTAACAATCCGTAGGCGAGTCGGTTCGACAGCGGTGGTTTTCTTGATCATTGTGTCGAGCGTTGTCGTTGCTGCGTTCGCGATCAAGGAGCTCCTTGAGGAAGTGGTCAAGAATCAGACCTGCGAAATGGACCATTTCGAGGCCAGCGAAAGCTGCTCGCCGTGAGCACAGGGGTCTCTTGATGCTGAAGTGGAGCTGTGTGCCAGCTGAGTCGCGAAGATCGCTCGCGGCGGAGGCAATCACCTGGATTCTCATCATCGGCGCTTCCGTCGCGGCCACTCTCGCGGTCATCGCGCTCTACAATGGGCTCATCGAGAAGCAGGCCGAGCCAGTAGAGCAGATTATCAATCCATCCCCGTGAGCAGCGGGCAACAGGGGAGGCCCCGAGCACACCGTCGTGCCCGCGGGGACGGCGCGGTGTCATTCTTGGTGGTGGTGCCGCTGGTTGTAGCGGTGTTCTGGATGATCCTGCAACTGGCCATCAGCAACATCGCTGCATCTGCGGCCCAGCAAACCGCCTCCGCGATGGCGCGACGCCTGAGCGACGCCCGCGCTGACTTCGCGTTGAGTGGCACCGGCCCAGCCATCTGTGAGCCGCTCGATCAGATGAGGGACCGATACGGGGCGTTCATAGCACGCGAGACGGTTGAGGTCTTGGGGGACTCGGTGCACTCTGCGATCGCGGCGTCGTCGTGCGCTGGTGAGGTGACCGCTGTAGACAGCCCAGGCAGAGAATGCCAGAACGCCCTCGACGGGGTGGAGGTGGTCGTTGAAGTTGAGGCTGTGGCGGTGCTGCCCTCAGGTGCTGGACTGGGGCTTGATCCTCTCGACCGGCTCACGAAGGTGAGAGCAGCGTCGTGCGCGCCAGCACGATGGACCAGATGACCCCACAGCCACGAGGTGCGAGGAAGGAGCGCGGTGAGGCCGCAGTGGAGATTCTCGTGCTCGCCGCGGGACTGATGGCTCTGGTGGGGCTGGCCGTGGCGTTGGTGGCGCACAGCCGGCATGCCGCCGCGATCCATGACACCGCTCGACACGCCGGATACGCCGCGCTGGCGGAAGCGACGACCGCTGCGGGGGTGGCCGAGACAGCCGAGCTGGCAGCCACGGCAAGCCTCGGCAGCGACGTGGAGAATCGGCTCCGCAACGCCTGGCAACAGCAGCTGGGGTGGCTCGCGACCAAGAATCACAACCCGGCGTTGACGGACCGGTGCGCTCAGAGCGCGGTAGTGACAGGGGTCGCTTTGCGGGAATTGCCCTTGAGCGATCACGGAGCGACCGGAGCGAGCAATCATCGAGCGGTGCTGTTGGAGTTCGACTATAGCTGCCGCATTCCCGCTCCGCTCGGGCTCGATGCGGTGTTGGGCGACATCGTGATCGCAGGGCAGTGGGCAGAGATGGCGCCATGGATGGTCATCAGCTGAACCGACTGTGGTCCATGAGCCGTCGACAGAACGGGCAGATGGGCGTGTTCGTGCTCACGGTGGTGCCCGCGTTTGTGCTGTTGCTCACATTCGCGGCGGACGCCGCCGCGATCATGGCCGCGCGCAGCGCCGCAGATGAGTTCGCTGTGACTGTGAGCCGCTACATCGCAGCCGACGCGACCCAGATCGCCTGCGCTGTCAGTGACCCCGAATGCACCGGACGCAATGAGCAATGCGCGGCGGGGGGGATCCCATGGGGCCACAGATACTTTGACGCGCAGATCGTGGAGTCCTACAGCATCGACGCCGGCGACATCGGTGAGGTGGCGGTTGCTGGCAAAGCCGGCTTCGACGACTTGATAGCGAGACTGCCAGCGAGCATGGCTCTCCAGGAGCTTGAGGTGACCATGAGGGACGCGGAGGGCTCCACCCCAGCAGGCGTGAGAGTTCAGGTCACAGTGAGACGTGAGAATCTTCTGTCGGAGCCGCTTCTGGGAAGCGCCAGATTCTCACTGGTCACCGGTGAGGCGGTTAGCGCGATGTACGTCGCGGAGAGCGACGTTACAAGCACCTTGCATCGAAGCCCCGTCGAGCACGTATGTGGCCCCTCACAGCCGTAGTAGCTGCGGGAGCGGGTTGTGGCGCAGCTCTGGCCGCAGCAGGGACACACATGGGGCTGCGCCAGGCAGCCGCGCAGATCGGTGTCGACGACCGTGGCTTGGGGCGTGGATGGCGATGTGCGGGCGCAGCCGTTGGCGCGGTCCTAGGGGCGGGCGTCGGTGCTGGGGCGATGATGCAGTGGGCGTCGATTCTGGTGGCGGCGATGTGCATTCTGTGGGGGGCCGACATCGCGGCGAGCGACATCGCGGCCCGCTACATCTCGGTGAGAGTCAATATGTCGGCGTTCGCGGCGATCGCGGCGGTCCTCATTGTCGATGGGGCTGTGTCGGGCGCGTGGCGGCATCTGGTGGAGGCGGTGCTGGCAGGCGTCAGCTGGGGAGTGGCGATGGAGCTGGTGTCGATCATGAGACCGGGCGCGGTGGGAGGTGGAGACGCGAGGGCTGGCGCGTGGGTGGTTATGGCGGTGGTGTGGACGCTGAGCCTGTTCAACGGGTTCGCGATGGTCGGGGTCGCTCATTTGGCGGCCGCGGCCGTTGGCGTGTTGACGCGCCAGAGCCATGTGCCCTTTGGTGCATGGCTGGCAGCGAGCGCCGCGACGGCTGCACTGGTCGGTGCAGCGCTGTGAGGGTTTAGGGGCTTGACTTGGTGGCGCGGCGTGACTATCTTGAGCCGTCGCGGCCCGGCGGGAGGCTCGTTGTATGCGGTGGGATCAGACTCTATGAGGCGGTGCGTTTTCGCTGGGGTTGCAGTGCCTTCACGGTTTGGGCCGCGGTGTTGGGGTGGGTGTGCTCGCAGGGCTTTGGGCGCGGTTGTGGTGGTTGTGTTTGTTGTTGCGGGTGCACCGGGGGCCGCGGCTGCTCAAGGGGGCGGTTTTGGTGATGTGGAGGCCGGCTCGCACAAGCCGGCGATCGACGCGCTCGATGGGGTCGGCCTCTTTGAGGGCACTTTGTGCGGCGAGGGGATGTTCTGTCCCGGTGAGCCCGTGGAGCGCTCTGTGATGGCGGTGTGGCTGATTCGCGCTCTGGGGGACGCCGACGTGGGCGCGGCGGCGGGGTCCTCGAGGTTCGCTGATGTGGATGCTGCTGAGTGGTGGGCGCCGTTCGTGGAGCGCCTCGCGCAGCTCGAGATAACTGTGGGGTGCAGGTTGGAGCCGCTTCGCTACTGTCCCCACAGGGTGGTCAGCCGGGCCGAGATGGCGTCTTTTTTGGTTCGTGCCTTTGATCTTGGGGAGGCTCCGTCGTCGGCGGGGTTTGTTGACACTGCGGGCAGCGCCCACGAGAGCAACATTGATGCTTTGGCCGCGTCGGGGATCACTGCGGGCTGTAGCCGGGAGCCGTTTCGCTACTGTCCCCACGATCCTGTGACCCGCGCCCAGATGGCCAGCTTTCTTGCCCGCGCGCTGGGGCTTGCGGAGGCGCCATCGCCCGCGGCCACCACCACCACGCTGGAGCCTGAGGGCGGGCATCCGCCCAGGCCCTCGGCGGGGCTGTTGCCGCGCCAGTTGGCGTGGTGGGACTATCCGACGTGCAGCTCTGGCCCGCCGTGGCCCTCGGACTGCTATCCGCCCTCGGCGTGGGAGATCCCCCAGGACCTCTCAGACTGCTCGTATCCTCTCCCATATGCGGGCGTCGGAGGGATCTGCCCCAATCGGCGCGCTCCTGAGGTTCCCCGCCAGACACAAGACGTGGTCGACTGGACCCAGTGGTGCACGTCGGCGTGGCATCCGGTGTCTTGTGAGATCATTCTGTACAACATCAAGTGGTCCCTGGACTATCTTGGCGCGCATCCCTGGTGCGTGCTGCAGCAATACGTCGAGCGTGTCGTTTGGGCCGACCAGTTGTGGAGCGAGGGCTACAGCGACCCGCCCGCTGACTTCTTCAACCGCCACGGCTGGCATCGTTGCCCGACCGTCATCGACCCCGGAATCCCCGAAGACCCGTGGGTGCGCCTGTCTGAGACCGGCATCACCCTCGCCGAGCGGTGCCGGATCGTGCTGCCCGCCGACATCGAACTCGAGGACTCCCCAGAATTCCTCAGCGGCACTGTCCAGCGTTTCGGGTCGGACTGCGACGCCTGGGCCCGATGGGTCGAGAACGATGCTCCTTACTCTGAGCGCGACTGCCACCGCTCGGCGCGTCTGGCCGAAGAATGGATGGAACACCACTACTCCACACCCGAACTCTACTTCCCTGCCGATTGCTGAAGTCCATGCACAGAACACCCACACGCGCCAACCCCGCCCACAGTCACAGGCACAAACATCCCGCTGCAAGCGCTCATCCCCATCATGGCCGACACAGCCAGCAGACCCCTTGATGAACTCTGGCCCACCACCTCCAAGCAACCCCTCCCACACGAGCAACCCGTTCCACAACCTGAAGGACTGAGTTCATGAACAACAACACACCGGCGGGTCCCACAGGAACCACCAGCACCGACAACAGCGGCACCCCCTGTCGGCACCCCGCTTGGCGAGGTTCCCGCATCCTCGCAGGCTTCTACAGCTTCGGCGGGTTCGCGTTCGTGGCGCTGCTGTTGCTGTTCGCGACTGCCGACACCGCCTCCGCAGAGACAGACAAAGAGTGCGACGGTGCCCACTGCGCCGACATCAAAGACGCCAAGAGAGAAGGTTGGTATCCAGAAGGAGTGAAGCGCTACGATAAGGCCTCTACTGACGCGCTCGAGCAAACGCTCGAAAAGTTCGGTAAGAAACACAAGTCCTTCGACGCCAGCGCCGCAATAGAACTCTCCGGCCAATTGCGAAGCGTGAAACGCAACGCGATGGCCAAGCTTCTCGCGACCGGTCTTGGCATCAGGTATGACAAGAATGGCAATGGCGAAGACGCTATTCTGAAACTCTACGATAAGGGTATCACGGTCGGTTTCTCGAGCACGCCTGGCACCGACAAAATCGACAACTTTCGCGGCGGTGATCTTATGACCAACGGGCAGATGGCATCGTTCCTGAACCGCGTCGAAGACGACATAACGAATCGTCGCCGATCGAGTTCTGGAACCGGCTCTCCTGGCCGGTTCAGTTCGTATCGCGGCTCGTATAGCAGCAATGTGCGCGTTGTGGTTGTCACCCCGGAGCTGGCTTGTGTGGCTGATGGGGTCGGCGGGCACGGCGACGCGGTGCGGGTGAGCTGGTCCGGCTACAGCAGCGGGTCTTGGCGCATCGAGTACGACTTTTTGGCCGGCTCGACGCTGTTGAATGATTCCGGCGTTGTTGAGCTGGACTCCTCGTCGGGCGATGTGAGCTTTGACACCGCCGCGCTCGACGCGGCGTTCGGTTCAGCTAACAGAGGCATCCGGGTGCGCGCTAGCGTCGACGGTGGTGCGAATTGGTCGCAGTGGGTGAGCCAACATTGTGGGATCAGCTGTGCTGCGGCCCTCAATCGGATTGCTGCCACAGTGCATGTGATCGCCGGTGTGGCCGACGCCGCCGAGCCTCGCTTGAGCGTGGGCATGACCCAAGTCGTAGAGCCCGGTCGACAGAACTCCATGTATCTGATCGACACCACGACCGGTGATCGCGTTGAGCGGCCCTCAGCCGCTGAGTGCCGCGGCTATGGTGTTGATCGCTGGCACTGGCAGTTCGCGCCGGCCGCGGCGTTCACGGCGTGGACTGATTTCGTCGCCGGCAAAGACGGCTGTGTCTCAGGCGGCTCCTATTGTGTGTATCGGGTGACCGACGCGGCCGCGGTGAACGACACGTTCAGCGTCACAGCGCGCCCGGTGGCCCACACCAAACTCACAGGACGCACCGTCTATGGCGCCGCGAGCGCCGTCGATGTCGTCACTCGCTCAATCTGGGTGCCCTAAGAACGTGCGCGGGTAGGTGAAGCCGCCCCGCGGTGCAGGGTGGTGTTTCCCGCTCTTGTTCGCTGCGCTCACGGGCCGCTCGGGCCACGGCCGCGCCCGTATGTGCCGGATTCGCTCGCCTACCCGC
>LXNJ01001615.1_pt1 | contig 13166 bp, 9 predicted proteins | sample 809081 | NCBI WGS metagenome assembly LXNJ01 (sample SAMN04870510, study PRJNA318959) | sponge metagenome | biome: sponge; feature: marine sponge reef; material: water | host: Petrosia ficiformis | place: Greece: Milos, Mediterranean Sea | collected 2013-05-29 | depth 5-7 m
CGCTACCACAAGGTCATCATCATGACGGATGCGGACGTGGACGGCTCCCACATCCGGACGCTGTTGCTGACCTTCTTCTACCGGCAGATCCCCGACCTGGTGGAAAGAGGCTACCTCTACATCGCGCAGCCGCCGCTGTACAAGGTCAAGCGCGGCAAGCAGGAGCGGTACCTGAAGGATGAGAACAGCCTCGAGGACTATCTCATCGAGAAAGGCACCGAGAACCTGAGGCTGCGGTCCGCGGTTTCCAACGGGAACGGAGAGGACGTTCAGCCACGCGACGTCAAGGGAGCCATCCTCCAGACCTTCATCAAGAAGGTCGTGCGGAGGGACAAGCTGCTGCAGCTCATGGCGAGGAAGCACAAGGAGCGCGCCCTGATCGAGGCGCTGCTGCTGCATACCGATTTCAACCCGGAGCGGCTGAAGGACGACAAGGAGTTGGAGACTCTCGCCAGCGCCCTCGCGTCCTACGTCAACCTGGTGGCACCGGAGGTCGGGCCGATGTCCGGGGTGGTGGAGGAAGACCCGGAGCACAACTGCTGGAAGCTGGTGTGCTCGACCCGCTCCAACGGGAGCGGCATCCGTACCGTGATCGACCGGGAGTTGCTGACCAGCCCCGAGTACCGTGAGCTCAAGCGTCTCCATGGCGAGCTGTCGGCTTCGGGCCACGCGCCCTTCCTTGTCGAGGAAGGCGAAGGCACCAGCCCGGCGTCCTCCCACAGGCAGTTGCCCGGTCACAAGGCCCTCCTCGACTACGTGATGGAGCGGGGCAAGAAGGGACAGTACATTCAGCGGTACAAGGGGTTGGGAGAGATGAACCCGGAGCAGCTTTGGGAGACCACCATGGATCCCGAGTCCCGGGTTCTGCTGCAGGTCCGTGTCGAGGACGGCGTCGAGGCCGACGACATCTTTTCCACGCTCATGGGAGACCACGTCGAGCCCCGCCGGAAGTTCATCGAGGATTACGCCCTGACGGTCCGCAACCTCGATATCTAGTCTCCAGTTACTTACCGTGTCCAGCATGAAACGACAGGCGCCGGCGTCGCGAGCCCCCTTCCCGCCGGCAGCGTGTCGCGCGTGCGCTCGAAGCCCCTACTGAGGCCTGTTCCATGGAAGCCGGAGCGAGACAACAGAAGATACCCGTCTACATCGAGGACGAGATGCGCCAGTCCTACGTGGACTACGCCATGAGCGTCATCGTGGGGCGGGCGCTGCCGGACGTGCGGGACGGGTTGAAGCCGGTGCATCGGCGGGTCCTCTTCGCCATGCACGACATGGGCAACCACTGGAACAACGCCTACCGCAAGTCCGCCCGGGTCGTGGGAGACGTCATCGGAAAATATCATCCCCACGGCGACGCCGCGGCCTACGACGCCATCGTCCGTCTCGCGCAGGATTTCTCCATGCGCTACTGCCTGGTGGACGGACAGGGGAACTTCGGCTCCATCGACGGCGATCCGCCGGCCGCCATGCGCTACACGGAAATCCGCATGGCGCGCATCGCCCAGGAACTGCTCGCGGACATCGACAAGGAGACGGTCGACTTCCTGCCCAACTACGACGACTCCATGGAGGAGCCGTCGGTGCTGCCGTCGCGGCTTCCCAACCTGCTCATCAACGGCGCGTCGGGCATTGCCGTGGGCATGGCCACCAACATCCCGCCGCACAATCTGGGCGAGGTCATCGACGGCCTCATCGCGCTGGTGGAACGACCGGACCTGACCATCGACGAGCTGATGGAGTACATCCCCGGCCCCGATTTTCCCACCGGGGGGTTCATCCACGGGCGTGAGGGCATCAGCCAGGGTTACAAGACCGGACGGGGCAGCGTGCAGATGCGGGCGCGGGTCTCCACCGAGACCGTCAAGCGTACGGGCAAGGAGCAGATCATCGTCTCCGAAATCCCGTACATGGTGAACAAGACCCGCCTCCTCGAGCAGATCGCCAACCTGGTCAACGAGAAGAAGATCGAGGGCATCTCCGACCTGCGGGACGAGTCCGACCGCGACGGCATGCGCATCGTCATCGAGCCCAAGCGCGACGCGGTGCCGCAGATCGTCATCAACGCCCTGTACAAGCACACGAGCCTTCAGGAGTCCTTCGGCGTCAACATGCTCGCCATCATCGACGGCCGCCCGAAGCTTCTGAACCTGAAGGAGATCCTCGATGCGTTTCTCGAGCACCGCCGGGAAACGGTCACCCGGCGTACCGCCCACGAACTCAGGAAGGCCGAGGAGCGGCTTCACATCCTGGAAGGGCTCAAGATCGCACTGGATCACCTGGACGAGGTCATCACCCTGATCCGCCAGTCGCCCGATCCGCGATCCGCAAAGCAAGGGCTCATGGACGGCGCTTTCGTCCAGACGGACGCGCCCGACCCGAGTCTTCGCCTTTCCGAGGCCCAGGCCCAGGCCATCCTGGACATGCGCCTGCAGCGCCTCACCGGGCTCGAGCGCGACAAGGTCATGGAGGAGCACAGGGCCGTCGAGGCCGCCATCGCGGAGCTTCGGGCGATTCTGGCGGATGAAAAGAAGATTTACGCGATCATCGTCGCCGAGCTTCGGGAGGTCAGGGAGGCCTATGGCGACGTGCGCCGCACCGCCATCGTCGACAAGGCCGACGATATATCCATCGAGGACCTCATCGTCGAGGAGGACATGGTGGTCACCGTGTCCCACGAGGGGTACATCAAGCGCAATCCCATCACCCTGTACCGCGCGCAACGCCGCGGCGGAAAGGGCAAGGTCGGCACCACCACCCGGGACGAGGACTTCGTCGAGTCGCTGTTCGTCGCCTCCACCCACTCCCACATCCTGTTCTTCACCACCATCGGCAAGGTCTACCGCATCAAGGTCCACGAGCTGCCCCAGGGCGGCCGCGCCGCCAAGGGCCGGCCGGTGGTGAACCTGCTGCAGCTTCAGGACGGCGAGAAGGTCTCGGCCTTCCTGCCCGTGCGCGAGTTCCAGGAGGGCCGCTACGTCATATTCGCGACCCAGAACGGCCTGGTCAAGAAGACCGACCTGATGGCCTATTCCAGTCCGCGGACCACGGGCATCCGCGCCATCGCGCTAGACGAGAACGACTCGCTGATCGAGGTCCGGCTCACCGACGGCGACCAGGACATCCTGCTGTCCACCATGGACGGACAGTCCATCCGCTTCAAGGAGGAGCAGGTCCGCCCCACCGGGCGCGATACCATGGGGGTCATCGGCATCCGGCTGGAGGAGAAGGACCAGGTGGTGAGCATGGAGGTGCTGCACCCCGGCGCCTCGATCCTCACGGTCTCGGACAAGGGCATGGGCAAGCGCACCGGCACCGACGAATACGGGCAGCAGGGCCGCGGCGGCAAGGGGCTCATCACCATGAAGACCACCGAACGGACCGGCCGCGTGGTGGGCGTGCAGCAGGTGGTGGACGAGGACCAGTTGATGCTCATCACCGACGGCGGCAAGATCATCCGGCTCCGCATCGGCGACCTACGCATCATCGGCCGGAACACCCAGGGCGTGCGCCTCATCGACCTCGACAACGGCGAGCGGGTGGTCTCCCTCGCCCGGCTGGTGGAAGACGAAAACTAGGCCCCTGACCTCTCCGGACTCCCGGAATGTCCATCGGCATCATAGGCGCGGGCGGCTGGGGCACGGCCCTGGCGGTGCTGCTGTGCAGGAAGCACGACGACGTCGCCCTGTGGTGCCACTCCGAGGAGACCTTCGCGCGGATACAAGAGACCGGCGAAAACGCCGGCTACCTGCCCGGCGTCGGGCTGCCTGACCGCCTCCGGACCACCCGTTCACTGGAATCCGCCACATCCGGCCGGGAACTGCTCGTCTGCGTAACCCCGTCCCACTTCCTGCGCGAGGTCATGATGCAGGCCGCTCCGTTCGTGGCGCCCGAGACCATCGTGGCGTGCGGTTCCAAGGGAATCGAGGAGTCGACGCTGATGACCATGGGCGACGTTCTGGCCGAGGTCCTGGGTCATTCCGAACGGCACGCGTTCCTTTCCGGCCCCACTTTCGCCCTGGAGGTGGCCAGGGGACTGCCGGCGGCCATCACCGCGGCGGGCTCCGACCCCGGCGTGGCGCGGGCGGTTCAGGCCACTCTCGGTTCCCCGGAATTCCGGGTCTATACGTCCACCGACGTCATCGGGGTGCAGATGGGCGGCGTGATCAAGAACGTCATCGCCATCGCCGCGGGAGTCAGCGACGGCCTGGAGCTCGGGCACAACGCCCGGGCCGCCCTCATCACCCGGGGCCTCGCGGAAATGACCCGGCTAGCCATAAGGATAGGCGCCGACCCGGTCACACTGGCGGGCCTGCCCGGCCTGGGCGACCTGGTGCTCACCTGCACCGGCCACTTGAGCCGCAATCGCAAGGTCGGCGTCGAGCTGGGCCGGGGGCGCCGCCTTGCCGACATCGTCGCGGAGACGCGAATGGTGGCCGAAGGCGTCCGCAATACCCGCACCGTCCACCTCCTGGCCCGGCGACACGGGGTCGAGATGCCCATCGTGGAGCAGATGTACCACGTCCTCTACGAGGACAAGGACCCCGTGCAGGCGGTGCGCGACCTCATGGGCCGGACCCAGCGGGCGGAGGCGGATTGAGGACCTCTCCTGCCATCAACCGTATCCCGGCGCGTGCCTTCGGCAAATTGACAAGCCCTTCCCCGTATGCTTGAAATAGACCACTGAAAGTTGAAGGTGCGAAATGAAACGGACGTATCAACCGAGCAATCTCAGGCGAAAGAGAACCCACGGCTTTTTTGCGCGAATGGAGACACCCGGGGGCCGCAACGTGCTGAAGCGCCGGAGGGCCAAAGGAAGAAAGCGGTTGACCGTCGTCATCCCACCCAAGGGTCCTCGCTCCTAGGACGAGCCGTTGTCCGGTGACCGCGAGGGCTTCCCCAGGGAAGCCCGCCTGACGAGACGTTCCGAGTTCCTGCTGCTGGGCCGCAGGGGCAGGAAATTCTACACGCCGCACTTCATCATCATCCGCAGAGACAACGACCATCTGGGCCAACGGTTGGGGGTCACGGTCAGCTCCAAGGTGGGGAACGCGGTGGTGCGCAACCGCGTGAAGCGGGGGTTGCGTGAGTTCTTCCGTCGTGGACGGGAGAACTTTCGCCCCGACCAGGATACGGTCATCATTGCCCGCAGAGGAGCGGGACAGTTGAGCTACCCGGCCATGACCGCGGAGCTTCGGAAACTGGTCGGCGTCCAGCGCCACGCCGGCCCGCAGCCCCAGTGAGCCCATGACTTCGATTCCCCGTACCGCCGTGCGAGTCTGCATCCGGGCCTACCAGCGATTTCTTTCGCCGCTGTTGCCGCCTTCCTGCCGGTTCTTTCCGACGTGCTCCGCCTACGCGCTCCAGGCGGTGGACCGTCACGGCGTCGTCAAGGGGCTCGGCCTCGGTGCCCTGAGGATTCTGCGCTGTCACCCGCTCCACGACGGGGGGTATGACCCGGTTCCCTGAAAGTTCCATGGAAAAGCGAGCCTTCATAGCGGTCGTCGTCTCGATCCTGATCATCATCCTCTACCAGGAGTACATGCGGCGCTTCTATCCGCCGGCGCCGCCTCAGCCGCCCGCGAAGCAAACCGAGGCGAAGCCTCTGGCGCAACGTCCGGCGCCGGTGCAGGCTCCGGCGCCTTCCCCGGCTCCCGCCGCCGAGGTCGCCCGGAGCGCCGAGGCGGTACCGGTGCGGGAAGTGACGGTGGAGACGCCGGACTACATCGCGCGGTTCACCAACCAGGGAGCCCGGCTCAAGAGCTTTCGCCTGAAGCGGTACCGCGCCGGGGTGGAGGCGGACAGCCCGTTGATCGACATGGTTTCCCCCGGGCCGGGGCTGGAATACCCTCTCGGGCTTCGCCTCGATGACACGCCCGCCGGTACCGACCAGGGAATCGTCTACGAAGTTCAGGGCACGGATCTGACCCTCGACGAGGGCAGGAACGGGAGCCTCACCTTCGTCGGCTCGACGCCGTCGGGCCGTCGCGTGGTCAAGCGATTCACCTTCAGCGGTTCCAGCTACATGGTGGAAGTGGGCGTATCGATCGCCGGATCGGCGCAGGGCGCCACGCTGCTCCTCAGCACCAACGGGGAAAACAAGGGCGTCAAGGGCGATGCCCTTTTCGAGGGGGTGATCGCGCTGCACGAGGGTGACCTGCAGCGCGAATGGCCGGGCGACATCGAAAGCCGGGTCAACCTCAACGGCCCGCTTTCATGGGTCGGCTTCGGCTACACCTATTTCTTCGCCGCACTCATCCCGGCGGAAGGGGTCGAGGCGGACGCGAACGTGGCGCCGAGCGCCGGCCGGGATCCGGGGTTTGTGCTGGAAACCCGCGGCCGGGTGCTGTCGAGTGGGGAGCGCACCGCTCGCTACCAGCTCTTCATGGGCCCCAAGGTGCTGAACCTGCTCAGGTCCTTCGACCGGGGCCTCGATCAATCCATCGACTTCGGCTACTTCGGCTTCATCTCGGTGCCGATGCTGCACGCGTTGCATTTCTTCCAGACCTACACCGGCAACTACGGTTTGGACATCATCCTGCTTACGCTCATCATCAAGCTGTTGCTGTGGCCGCTGACGCAGAAGAGCTTCGTCTCCATGAAGCGGATGCAGAAGCTCCAGCCGCAGATGCAGCGTCTCAAGGAAAAGTTCGGCGACGACAAGACCCGGCTCAACAAGGAGATGATGGACCTCTACAAGCGGAACAAGGTGAACCCGCTTGGGGGCTGCCTGCCGATGCTCCTTCAGTTTCCCTTCTTCATCGGCTTCTACAACGCATTGCTGACGCCCATCGAGCTGCGCCACGCGAGTTTCCTGTGGATCAAGGACCTGTCCCGTCCCGACTGGGAGTCGCTCCCGTTCTCGGCTTTCGGCTATGACGTGGGCATTCCGGTGCTGGTGCTCCTCATGGGCGCCAGCATGTTCATCCAGCAATGGATGTCTCCCGCCATCGGCGACCCCAACCAGCGGCGGATGATGATGCTCATGCCGCTGATATTCACCGTGATATTCGTGAGCTTCCCGTCGGGACTCACGATCTACTGGTTCGTGAACAACATCCTGAGCATCGTCCAGCAATACATGATCAACCGGAAGGAACGTTGACGGCCCGCGCCGGGACATGTCGCGACCCGTGGAGGAGAGGTGCGTGATGAAGCAAGTCGAAATGGAAGGAGAAACTCTTGACGACGCCATCGCCAAGGCGTTGAGCCTGCTGGGCGTCGAGCGGGACAAGGTATCCCTGGACATACTCGCGGAGGAGAAGATCGGCGTGCTGGGCTTCGGCCGCCAGAACGCGCGCGTGCGGGCCACCATCCGCGAGGCAGTGGACGAGGAAGAACCCGGGGCCGGCGGGACCGGCGGGTCCGCGCCGGACGAGCCGGCCGAAGCGGTTTCGGAGGAAGCCGAGGCCGTCGTCGGCGAGTCCCACGACGGTGAGCCCGAGGACGATGAGGCCCATGACCGCGAGGTTTCCGAGGAGCCGGCGTACACGGCCGAGCGCTCCGAGGAGACTCGGAAGGTCGGTGTCGAGGTTCTCGAGGAGATACTCCGGCTCATGGGTGTCACGGCGAAGGTGGCGGTCAAGCCCGGCACCGGCCCTTCGGAATTCATCCTCGACATCGAGGGAGACAGCAGCGCCCTTCTCATCGGCCGCAGGGGTCAGACCTTGGAGGCCCTCCAGCACATCGTCGCCCGGATCGTGGCCGAGAAGGTCGGGCCGGACGGTCCTCAGCCCGTGGTCGACGTGGAAGACTACCGCGGCCGGCGTGTGAGATCCCTCGAAGACATGGCACTACGGCTGGGCGAGAAGGCCAAACGCAGCCGCAAGTCCCAGGAGATCGACGCCCTCAGCGCCCGCGACCGGCGCATTGTTCATATGGCCCTGAAGGACGATCCCTGGCTTACCACCGAGAGCCTCGGACAGGGCGCCTACCGCCGCCTCCTGATCATCCCGGAAGGGGATCGGAAGTCTCCCGAAGCGGACGCCGGCAAACACGGATGACATGCGGAATGTCCGTTGACATGAAGGAATTGTTGCTATGGATTTTGCTTGACCGGCTGGCCGGTCAAGAGTAGTCTGGTATTGACCGGCTGACCGGTCAGGGAAAAAAGGATGCCTATCGTAGTCGACAAGGAACGCAAGCGTTCGGAGATTCTCGAAGCGGCCATGACCGTCTTCGCGCGCAAGGGGTTTCATCGCTCCAGGATGGAGGAAGTCGCGGCTGCCGCCGGCATCGGCAAGGGAACCATCTACGAGTACTTCGAGAGCAAGCACCAGCTCCTCCAGGCGCTGCACGACTACATGCTGGCGAAGCTCAAGGACTATTACACGGAGAAGCTGAAGGGCATCGAGGAGCCTCCCCGGATCATCGCAGGCTTCCTGGCCGCCGCCCTCGCCAGTTTCCGCGAATGGGAGCCCTTCTTCTACGTCTTCTGTGACGTCTGGGCCGAGGCGGGCCGGGCCGAACAGCAGAGTCTCCTGCGGATGCAGTTGCGGGACGCGTACCAAACCTCCATCGACGACCTGGTCCGGGTGGTGGAGGCGGGTGTCGCCGGGGGCTTCTTCCACTGCGACCACCCCAGGCTCGCCGCCGAGCACATCCTCGCTTCCGTCGACGGCCTGGCGCTGCACTGGCTGTACGACGAGGAGGCCTTCGACCTCGACGAGATGGCGGAAGCCCTCACACGGGCGGTGATGAGGAGCCTGGAATGAAGATCCGCATCGCCCTGTCGATAGTACTCATCCTCCTGGTAAGCGCCGTCACCGCGGTGGGCGTGTACGTCATCAGCGATGTCGAGGAGACGCCCCGGGTCGAGCCGGCGGCCGTGCCCGTGCCGGTGGAGGTGGCCCCGGTGGTCGCGGCGGATTTCGTGCACCGGATCGAGGCCTTGGGAACCGTCGCCGCCGTGCGGGAAGGTCCCGTCAGCGCGGAGATAAGCGGCCGTATCGTCGGGATACCGTCGGAGATCGGCCTGGGCAGCGTGGTCGGGAAGGGCGATCTGCTGGCACGGGTGGACTCCAAGGACTTCGAGATCGCCGTGCGGAAGGCGGCTGCGCAGGTGGCCAGCGCAAGGGCGAGGGTCCGCAAGGCCGCGGTGGACATCGAGAGGCAGCGCAAGCTGGTGCGGCTCAACGGCGAGCAGCTCCGGCTGGCGCGGGCCGAACACGAGCGGCTCAAGAAGCTTCTGAAGAAGGGGCTGGTCTCCAGCCAGGAGGCGGAGCGGCAGGAGCTGGCTTGGCGGCGGATCGAGGAAGAGCTCGAGTCGGCCCGGAGCGGAGAGCGGGAGACGCAGGCGCTGCGCGCCATCGCCGAGGCGGACCTCGCCCTGGCCGATGTTCAACTGGAGCAGGCGCGGGAAACCCTGGCCGATACCGAGATCCGCGCGCCCTTCGCCGGCGTCATCGCGCGCAAGAACGTGACCCTGGGCGAGCGTGTCGCTCCGGGGCAGGTGCTCTTCCAGTTGTCCGACATCGGGACGGTGAAGCTCGACGTGCGCATTCCGGCCGCCGACATCCACCGGCTCGGCTCGCGGATCGCGGCCACGATCCGGGTGCGCGGGTTGGAGGAGGAGTTTGCCGGAAGGGTTGCCAACATCGGCCCGCGGGCGGACCAGGAAACCCGTTCGTTTCCGGTCGAGATCTTCATGTCCAACGCCCCCGGCCGCAAGCTCCTTCCCGGGATGTTCGCGCGGGCCGTCATCCCGGTCCGCGACTATCCCGGGGCCATTCTGGTCCCGCGGGAAAGCGTCATCTTCCAGGACGGCAAGCCCGCGGTCTTCGTGGCGGACCCCGAGCGGGGTGTGGCGGCCCGCCGTGAGGTGCGCATCGCCCGGCGGTTCGGGGCGCGTTACATGATCGCCGCGGGTCTTGAACCCGGTGACCTCCTCGTGACCGCCGGACAGCGCCTGCTGCTGGACGGCGCCCGCATCCGCGTGGTCACGCGCCGGGATCTGTCCCCATGAAGAAGCTGATCCAGTTCTCCATCGGGAACCCCGTCGTCGTCAACCTGCTGGTGCTCCTGATCGTCACCGCCGGCGTGGTGTCCTTTGTCCGGCTCAAACGAGAGCTGTTCCCCGACTTTTCCCGCCAAGTGGTCCGTATCGATACGACCTACGCGGGCGCCTCGCCCGAGGAGGTGGAAGAGCTCATCACCGCCAGAATCGAGGAGCAGGTCCGCAACGTGGACGGCGTCAACGAGATGCTCTCCACCTCTCGCGAGGGCCAATCCGAAATCCGCCTGCAGATGCAGTCGGACACCGAGATGAGCCGTGCTCTCGGGGACGTGCGCGCGGCCCTGGACCGGGTCGCCGGACTGCCGGAGGAGGCCGAAGACCCCCGGGTTAGCGAGGTCCTGTCCACCATCCCGGTGATCACCGTGGCATTGAGCGGCGACATACCCGAACAGGAGCTGCGGGAGATCGGCAAGGATGTCCGGGACCAGCTCCGGCGCGTCGATGGCGTCGCCACCGTGTCGGTCTTCGGCATCCGCGAGAGCCGGATACTCATCGAGATCGATCCGGAACGGCTGGACCAGTACCGGCTGAGCCTGGACGAGATCCGCGCCGCCGTGAACAATCAGAACCGCAATGTGCCCGGCGGCGCGCTGAAGACCGCCCGGGGCGAGGTGCTGGTGCGGACCCTGGGGGTGGCCGGAGGCGTGGCCGACGTGGAGCGCATGATCCTTCGTTCCACCGACACCGGACACGCCCTCACGGTGGGGGACGTCGCCGGGGTGCGGGAGTCCTTCGAGGACCCGACGTTCCTGGCGCGTTTCGACGGGAAGCCGTCCATCAACCTCGTGGTCATCAAGGAGCGGAGCGGCGATACCATCAGCGTCGCGGAAGCCGTCCGCGACGCCGTGGCGGAAATCCGCAAGATCTTGCCCGGGACCGTTTCCGTCGGGGTCTTCAATGACTTCTCGGTGTTCATCCGGAACCGTTTGGGCACCCTGGGCGAGAGCGGCGCCATCGGCCTCGCCATCGTGCTGGCGACGCTCTGCATCTTCGTCCGCGGACGGATTGCCCTGATGACCTCCCTCGGCATACCCTTCGCGGTGCTCGGTTGTCTGGTCCTGATGGCGGTCTTCGGCGTGAGCCTCAACATGATCTCCGCCTTCGGCCTGATCCTGGTGCTCGGCCTTCTGGTGGACGACGCGGTCATCGTTACCGAAAACGTGTACCGCTACGTCGAGCAGGGCATGTCTCCCAAGGAGGCGGCCCTCCAGGGCACCTGCGAAGTTGCCTGGCCGGTGGTCACCACCGTGCTGACCACCGTGGCCGCGTTCGTCCCGTTCCTGCTGCTCCCGGGAACCATGGGGTTCTTCCTGGAGCCTCTCCCCATGGTGGTGACCTTCGCCTTGCTGCTCTCGCTGCTGGAGGTGTTGTTCATCCTGCCCTCGCATCTTTCGGACGTCATCACGCCCGCCTATGCCAACAAGTTGCGCCGCGGCGAGCGTCTGTGGTTAACCCGGCTGCGCCGTCGTGAGCGGCTGACCGGTGTCCGCCGTCTGCACGTGCGCGGCCAGCGCCTGTGGTTGACCAGCCTGCGCCAGGTCTATGAAAGGGTCCTGGGACTCGCGGTCCGCTGGCGTTACGTGGCGGTGACCGTGATCGTGGCGGCGAGCGTGCTGCTGGCCGCGGCGGCCCAGTACCGGGTGCCCTTCGTGCTCTTTCGCGAGTTCGAGTCGAGCCAGTTCTTCGTGAACGTCGAGACTTCGGCCAACGCCAAGCTGGAGGACACCGAGGCCGTGCTCGTTCAGGCCGAAGAGATCGTCCTGGGGTTGCCGCCCGGTGAGCTCAAGTCCCTGGCCACCACCGTCGGCGCCGCCTTCCTCGACGTGAACAGGGTGATAAGGGGAAGCAACGTCGGACAGCTCACGCTGGAGCTCCGCGACGACCGCGCCCGGAGCACGGCCGAGGTCATCGACGACCTCCGGGGGAAGATGGAGCGGATTCCGGGCATCACCAAGCTCCAGTTCCTCGGTCTGCAGGCCGGGCCCGGAGGGCCCGCCATCGAGGCCCGGGTCATCGGCGAGGATCTTGAAAGCCTCAGGCGCCTGACCGAAGAGGTCAAGGGCTTCCTTGCTACCCTGCCCGGGGTACGGGACATCCGCGATGACCTGGTCGCGGGCAAGGAGGAGCTCCGCATCAGCCTCAAGCCGGAGGGCCGCACGCTGGGTCTCGACGTGAGGGGCATCGCGCGTCAGGTGCAGCAGGGTTTCCAGGGGGTCGAAGCCTCGAGCATCCAGCGGGGAGACGAGGATGTGCCCATCTTCATCCGGTTTCCCCGGGACCAGCGCAGCCACGTCGACACCGTGTCGCGGATGAAGCTCACGCTGCCCTCGGGCGAGCGCGTCTTTCTGCGTGACGTCGCCGACATCCGCGCCGGCATCAGCCCGAGCCAGATCAACCGGGACGACCGCAAGCGGACGCTCAGCGTCTTTGCCGAAGTGGAGACGGGAAAGACCACCGTGGTGGAGGCCACGGACGCCTTGAAGCGGCAGTTCGCCGACGCCGGCCGGCGCTACCCCGGGCAGCGGGTGGTGGTCAAGGGCGAACGGCAGGAGATGGAGGAGTCCCTGGCCGCCCTGCCGCAAATCTCCCTGATCACCTTGTTCGTCATCTACTTCGTCCTGGGCTCCCTGTTCAAATCGTTCATACAGCCGTTCATCGTCATGGCCGCGATTCCCTTCGCGCTGGGCGGTGTCGTGATCGGCCATCTCGTCATGGGCGAGAACCTGAGCTTCATGTCCCTGCTGGGCTTCATCGCCCTGGCGGGAGTGGTGGTCAACGATTCCCTCATCCTGGTGGACTTCATCAACCGCAGCCGAAGAAGCGGCACGCCGGCGTACGACTCCATCATCCAGTCCGGCGTCGTGCGCCTGAGGCCCGTCCTGCTGACCACCGTCACCACCGTGGGCGGCCTCGTTCCGCTGGCCTTCTTCGCCACCGGCCAGGCCAAGTTCCTCTCGCCCATGGCCATCTCGGTAGTCTGGGGGCTGTCCTTCGCCACCGTCCTGACGCTGATCCTCACCCCCTGTCTCTACGCCATGCTCGACGACGCCAAGGCGATCGCCCGGAGATTCCTCCGCTCCGGAAACACGACCCCCCCGGGACTCCCAGCCGAGCCGATCCCCGAAACCCCATCCCGGAACTGACAAGCCCT
>LXNJ01001616.1_pt1 | contig 13163 bp, 10 predicted proteins | sample 809081 | NCBI WGS metagenome assembly LXNJ01 (sample SAMN04870510, study PRJNA318959) | sponge metagenome | biome: sponge; feature: marine sponge reef; material: water | host: Petrosia ficiformis | place: Greece: Milos, Mediterranean Sea | collected 2013-05-29 | depth 5-7 m
CGAGGGAACTCCGATTCCCGACTATTAGTGGTTTCGTCGCGATTCGGAGATCGCTCCTACAGAATATATGTGAACTTATTTACATAATTTACTATAATATTTAATATTAATGTCAAACTTACTTTCATTAGGAAAGTTTGCCCGATTTGAACGTCAAAACTCATCAGAATGTAAGAAGTACCGAATTACGAACTCGCGTTTACTAAGCAAGCAGCATTCTAAAGGAAAAGCCTATGATTTTTCATATTATCAAACGAGAACTCTTTGACCATATCAATAGCCTCCGATTTGTCTTAACGACGGTAATACTATTAGTCTTAATGTCTACCAATGCCTTTGTGCATCTTCGGACACATCCCGAAAAGGTGCGTAAATATTCCAACAATATTACCAAATCTCTTGACGACTTACAATCCCGAACCGAGTTGTACACGCTGACACGAAAGGGGCCCGGCAACCTTTATAAAAGCCCATCTTCGCTTTCTTTTATCGCCGATGGAGATGATGCTTACTTACCGAGAAATATATACAGTCCAGGGTCTTGGTCGAGATCCGGTTTTGGTAGTAGAGTCAGAAGCAATTGGTGGCTAAGTTATGGCAGTGTGAACCCAGATGCAAAAGATCTCCGTCCGCAAGCAACAAAGATAGATTGGGTATTTATTATCACCTACTTGCTCTCTCTTATCCCACTCTTGTTTACATTCGACTCGTTTTCTGGTGAACGCGAACGAGGAACACTTCGATTGTGTCTGGCAAACCCAATTTCACGCCCCACCTTATTAGTCGGTAAATTCTTGGGGACATTGATAGCCATTCTCATTCCGTTCTGTTTTGCCGTATTACTGAATCTTGCTGTGATTTCCCTGAGTAGCTGGACGCAACTGAGTGCTATGGACTGGGGACGTTTGGGCATAATCCTGCTCATTGCAATAAGTTACGCTGGCATCTTCATCGGATTGGGGTTGATGATTTCAGCGGGGACTCGTGAACCTCGGCTCAGCTTGATTGTTGTTCTGTTGATTTGGGTAACATTCGTGGTTTTTATCCCATCAACCCTTGGAACCCTTTCCACAAAATGGATGCCGCCTTTACAAACAAACGATCAATTTAAAGCTGCCAAAGATTTAGCAATTGACGAGAATAACACAGACTATAATGAACAAATAAAGGCAATCAAAGAGAAGAAACTTTCTGGCGCGCAAAGTAAACTTCAGCAACTGGCGAAAATGCCACGCGAAAATGTGTCCCCTGAAGATATTAAAGCCGCTGAAGAAGAATATAATTCAGTATGGCAGAAAGATGGGAATGAAGAACTACAAATCAAGTCAGAATTTATTAAAAAAGATGTAGAGATACGAGAACGTTTTAACCGATCCCATTTAGACGCACAAACCGCTCAGATTCAGAGCGCAAGAGCAATAACGCGATTTTCACCTGCAGCGATTGTCCAATACGCGCTTGAATCGATAGCTGGGACGGGTTTTAATCGGCACTTACAATTCTTAGACAACGTGCATCTTTACACGAAACAATTTCGGCAATTTATTGTTGACATTGATAGATCAGACAACGAAAGCCTCCACCTTATCGGTATTCCAGAGGGCATGTCTAAGACGACGGTAACGATTGAGGCAATCCCAAAATTTGAGGACAAAATCACCTTCAGGGACACGTTCAACTCCGCGACTTTGGATCTGTTGTTACTCGTGCTACTTCTCATGATATTTTTTTCAGGGGCATTTCTCGTCTTTTTACGGACAGAGGTCTGATCTTATACCATTTCTAATTGATCGCCTTTCATTAACAAAAAACACGTTTATAGTGAACTTTGAAATTATTGGGACACTTTGATAAACTTATCTTGGAAAGATAATAGACAATAGAAGTTTATCAAAGTGTCCCAGTAATTATAGGTTTTACTATAATATGAATCACAAATCCTGTTACTTTCAGCACGTCTCTTCTTGTAGGAGCGAGCTCCAGCTCGCGACTGTTAGACTTTTAATTTATATGGAATAGCAGTTGTAAGCACAACCAACAGGTCATAGAAACTCAAAGATGCCCACAAACTAACAAAAGGAGCATATTATGAAAAAGTATAAACGCGTTCTTATTCTGATTATTGTTTTCCTGATTATTGCAGGGGTTAGCTGCACCACGATGATCACAGATGAAATAAATATTGTGGATAGAATAACACATGATCACTACAAAGTTGATCCCAAAGGGCAATTAATCGTTAATGCTGAGATTGGCGAGGTTTCTGTCGAGAAAACAGATCACCTCACGTCTGATATTGATTTTGATATCAAAAAGGAGTGGAAATCGGGGATGATGTTTCAACCGAATTCGAAGCGATGGATTAAGGATATGCTCAAAGATTTGGAAGTCAAAATTAAACGCGACCCGCCAGATGTACGGCTTGACGTTAAATTCAAACGCGGAAAACAACATTGGAAAAAGGGATTAAAATGGTTGACGGTTAACATTGATCTTAAAGTGCCGCGTCAATATAAGGTCGTTTCGAATGCCCCATCTAAGTGAACAAGAATATGCATAAATAACTGATGTTGAATGTCTTAGTAGCGCGTATCTCCTAAATCAGATTTTGTTTGGTTTGCTCTGTTTTATCTAACGCTTCTTCATATTGTAGGGGCGGGACCCTGTGCCCGCCCATTGTTCCATCTTCAAGACATGGCGAGGCACCAAATCAACGGTATGAATGCCTGTTGGCATTCCCCGGAGACCTCGCCCTACAATGATTTATGAGACAGGTTGTAGTAATAATTTAAATTTTACAATTTTTTTCAAGTTATGCACCCTTTTCACCTTCAAATTGTATCATGTATAGTCGTAAACCAATTTATTGTGGAGAACTCTGATGGAAAAAGACGATATTGAACTTATTCACAACATTTTGTCCGGCGACGAGACAGCGTTTAATGTCTTAGTCCAAAAATACCAAAAAAGTATTCACGCTATCGCGTGGCAGAGAGTTGGAGATTTTCACGTCGCCGAAGAAATTACCCAAGATGTCTTCCTACAGGCATATAATAAACTGTCTACGCTAAAAGACCCAAATAAGTTTGCCAGATGGCTTTATGTAATTACCAAGCGGCGCTGCGCTCGCTGGCTCCAAAGAGAAAAGCCTACAATGCAATCGTTAGAAGTCGTTGATGAGGCAACTCTGGAGAAATCCGCTTTTACACATTATGTTGCAGAGCAGCGTGAGGAAGCGGCAACCGAGCATCGCCGCGAAGTTGTTAAAAAGCTTTTGGAAAAACTGCCGGATAGCCAACGGACAGTGGTGGCACTCTATTACTTTAGGGATATGACATCCGAAGCGATTAGCAAATTTCTGGGCGTATCTATCAACACGATTAAGAGTAGACTCAGACGTGCACGACAACGTTTGAAGGAGGAAGAACTAATGATTTGCGAAACTCTTGGTAGCATCCAGCCGCCTATTGACTTAACCGATCATTTATTTTCTGATAGTATGGAATTCAAAGCGGACACACCATATTTTCAAGACGAGCATACAGAGTATACCGGACTGCAAACCGTGAACGATTTGATGAGTGCCTTTGACACTGAGTTTGACCGTAGTATTATAAAAATCTCAGTGGGTATAGTTGGAGGCAGATCAGGCAATTTCACAATTAATGAGATAGATAAACGGTATCCACGGACAAAGTGGCTTCAACTGATTTTGGATAATGGACTTACCATAGAAAACTTTATGCATTATGCATCTTGTTTGTCTAAGCGGCATATTTTGGCTTTTTTAGAAGACAATCCAGACTTTCAAAAGGTAAATTTTTTCGGTATACCACCCGCTCAAGATGACTGGAACAAGTATCAAACGGGTTTTGTCAGGGAAATTATTGCCACTGAGAAAATGGTTAGAAAACAAGATGAACAGAAGCATAAAGATGAGGTAACTGCAGACTCAGCAACAGAATGACTGAGATAACTCAAGTTGCTACTATGATGTGGCAACTTGAGTTATTTCAATAGCACCCACAAATACAGGCTTGTAAATCATTAGGGTAGTGATACCTGATATATGGAGAATGCGAAATGCTACTAACGCTAATTCGAAAAGAGATTACGCATCATATTCTGAGCGTTCGATTTATTGTCTTGCTTCTGATGTGTCTGTTGCTTGTTCCACTCACTCTTTCTATCAATTATCAAAATTACCTCCAAAACCTCGTTGACTATCAAGAAGCGGTTAAACTGGCAAATATTGAAGAGAAGACAGTAAACCCTAAGATGCCGCTGGAACCGGAGATTGAGGTTTCTAAACTCTTCCTCAAACCGTCACCTTTGAGTGTGTTTGCAAATGGATTAGGAGACGCGCTGCCAAGCCACCTTGGCATGACCCGTAATGGGATTATTCAAGGAGCTCCAGCTTTGGTTTCGGATTCCCTTTCCTATCTTTTGGGACATCTCGACTTTCTTTTTCTTGTAGGCACTGTTTTCAGCTTGCTTGCACTGCTATTTACCTTTGATGCAGTTGCCGGGGAGCGAGAAGCGGGTACCCTTCGGGTCACCTTAGCGAATTCTCTACCGCGTGACCTCTTTCTGTGGAGTAAATTAATTGGCGGATATATAGTGTTCGTGGTGCCATTTTTGGTATCCTTTCTATTCGGCTTATTGGTACTTGTTTGGCAAGGTTTTCCCCTCGGTGAACCCGAAATTTTTCCACGTGTGTTCAGTCTAACTCTCGCCTCGCTGCTCTATATTGCGGTCTTCTTTGCGATAGGGACAGTCATTTCAACCTACTTAGATAATTCCAAGACTGCACTCATCGTCGCCTTTACGGTTTGGGTGTTTGCCGTGCTGATTACGCCGCGCGTAGGATTTATCGCGGCGAAATTTATCAAGCCAACGCGAACATCACAGAGTGTTTATCTGGAAAAGACGGCTCTCCGTGAGAATTTCAATGCAGAACTTGAAGAGAAAAAAAGGGAAATATACAAAGAAGTCTGGAAGGATCGTCCGCAACCTTCCTATGAAGAACAGGGGGAAATCGGAAAAAAGGTGGATGAACAGATGAAACCTCTTGAAGACGAATTTCGGCAGAAATTCAATGAGCACACTGATGAAATAGATCGAAACTATCAGCGTGAAAAAAAGCACCAAGAGCAAGTAGGTGAAACGCTTTCACGAATCACACCGACATCCTCCCTAACCTATCTCGCTACAAATTTAACACAGACTGGAAAACGAAAGAGAAATGACTACTTTCAAGCAGGTGAGCGTTACTATGATGCGCTTCATACGGATGTGTTCAGTAAAATTGTTGATCATGCTAACGTGAGAACGTTCCACCCAGAGAGAGACATCGTCAAAATCAGGCATCCATCATCTTTAGATACCCCAACTTTGGGAGAGACATTCCATCAATCGGCGGTGGATGTGCTGCTGCTCTGCTTCTTTGCAGTTGTGTTGACGACAGTGGCATTCCTGAAATTTTTCCGTTCCGATATTTGATGCAGCAGAAATTATAACCCTACCGTTTTTGTTTGAACTTTTCACTGAAAAGTGTGTGTAACTCTATTAAGATGTCTTAAAAACATGGCTACCACAAGAATTCAGATTAGAAACCGTATAACCTATAAATCATTTCAAAAAATGCAACCTTTACACCCTTAAAACGCGTCTATGCAACATAAGCCAATGTTACTTGAATGTCCAGAATAGAACACAAGATTTCAAGGAGGTACAAAATGTTAGAAACCCGTGAACTAACAAAAGTCTATAACGAGAACGTTTTAGCTGTCAACAAATTGAACATGAAAGTCGAAGATGGCGAAATCTATGTCGTCCTCGGTGCGAACGGTGCAGGCAAAAGCACGACCATATCCATGCTGCTCAACTTCATTGAACCGACAAGCGGCACTGCCCTTGTTGGGGACATTGAAATTCCAAAGTTCCCACTGGAAGCGAAAAAGCATCTTGCCTACGTTTCTGAGAACGTTGAACTTTACCGGAATTTTACGGCACGTCAAAACTTATCCTTTTTTGCAAAACTTGGCGGGCGAAAGAAAGTCTCGAATGCGGAACTGGATCAGACACTTGGCAGGGTTGGCTTAGCTGAGGAAGCGTTTACGCGGCGCGTCAAAACTTTCTCTAAAGGAATGCGGCAACGTCTCGGCATCGCAATTGCAATCATGAAGGACGCACAAGCTGTGCTGCTTGATGAACCGACCTCAGGGCTTGATCCGAAGGGTGGCGCCGATTTTCTCAACCTGCTACGTCAGCTAAAAGAGGAAGGAAAAGCTATCTTTATGTCTACTCACGACATCTTTCGCGCGAAAGAAATCGCTGACAGGATAGGAATCCTTGTGCAAGGTAACCTTGAGCGAGAGTTAACGCGTGAAGAGATTCAAAATGAAAATCTTGAGGAATTGTATCTGCACTATGTTGCTGGATACGAACCCGAAGAAGACGCGACTGAGTAAAACTTAGTGCATTCATTAGTTCAGTTATTGTATAATTTTATTGTGAGGCGGGATACTGTGCCCGCCATCGTTCATTGCAAAACGTTAACGTGAGTTTGTTAATAGATATATGAACTTCATTTTGCATAAAATCTTATTCTCATAAGCCCGGTAGGTGCGGTTTCCCGACGAATGCCACAGGCGCATTTGGCGTTGATTCACCGCACCGAGTCCAAAAATCTGATTTATCAAACTCCCGTAAGACGTTAGTTTAGGCGGGGCACAGAGACCCCGCTCTACAATTGTTAATTAAGGTATGATACACACTAAAAGGAAAAACCGTGCGAATTAAAATACTTATGCTGGTTTGCGTCATCGTGATGGGGATGTCCTTGCAAGTTGTAATGGCAGCAGAGCATGAAGAGACACCTCCCACCGATGTTGACACCACGAAGACCAGAGATGAGCAGAGCCGTCAAATCTTAATAGAGACCGCCCGTTTAGAGATGAATTTGGCGGAAAATCTGATGGAAAAGAAACAAATTGAACTTGAGAACTTACGAACGATGATGGAAGAGGAAAACAACATCGTTACTGTCTCAGAAGTAAATAAAGCTGAAGAGGAATATGAGAGCGCTGCCTCGGAATATGAGAAGTCAAAACTCAATCTGCAACAGGTAGAGCTCGATTCGCTCAAAGACGCTTGGCACATCACAGTTGAAGGTACGCGTCTATATGAATCGCGTGACGGTCGTGAAATGTTTTCCATCACATTGCGGAATAGTTCGTTACCTGTCAAATTGGTAGAGAGTTCAAAAGTACTGGAACGAGAGATTGTTATCAGCGCACAGATTGACGACATAATCGTATCAATTAAAGAGAAGGAAGGTTTTGGTTCTGCAGGTGCGATTATTGCCAAACCTTACGAGCGCCGAATCGAAACACTCAAAGAGAACGGAGCTGTCACTTTGGAATTTGAACTCATTAAAGAGGATGTGCGGGATGTTGTAGTCCACTTAGACTACCTTGATACCGAAGATGAACGTCATATTCATCTACAGCAGGAAGACCCATATATATCCGTCGTGTCAGCGAGGCGATACAAGGAGGGCGATCGGAGACGTTTGGAACTTGTTATCACGTATGGTGCAGTGAAAGATGAAACAGATGAGACCAATGTTAATACAGCACAAGAGATCAACAATGTCTATGTTTCCATCAAAGACGAAAGTGACGCTATTATCGGGTTTCCTTACGAGTTCCGCATCCCGACGTTAAAAGATGGACAGGAGAAGACTCTTGACTTTGAACTAAGACGCAATGTGGATAGTCTTATCGTTAATCTACGATACCTTGACAAGGATAACCCCTATAAAATCCATCTTGAAGAAGACACGCGTCATATCTCTATTCTCAGTGCGAAAAAATTTCGCGTCGACAACCAGATGATGGTGACAATTCAATTAAAAAACACATCAACAACAGAAGCAATGCCAATCAATGCGACTCCGGAAGAAATCGCGGCGGCAAATGAAATCCGTGCTATTTATGTTTCTTTACTTGATGCCGTGGATAGCACAAATATCGTTAAACCGTATGAAGAGAAAATTGCTGTTCTCGGTTACAATCAAACCGCAGAATTGACGTTCCAACTCCAGAAAGATGTTGATAGTGTCAAGGTATCAATGAAGTACCCAGAAATTCTCGAACCGGACACCCGTTTGATCTATCTCCAAAAAGAGTCCGCATTAGATGTAGTAAATGTCAGTTCGCTACGTTTTTCACAGGAAGGCAATTTAGGCAGCAGTGTTACTTACGATTTGACATTGGATAGGTTGGCAGAGACCGAAAACACGTTTCAATTGCGTGTCATAAACTTGTTAAATCGCCTTTCCTTTGAATTTCAAGACCCAGATACAAAGTCGCGGCAGTCACAGGTAAAGTTCACACAGGAACAGTCGAAACGGAATCTGTCGTTAATTGTTTATCTACCAGAAGAATTGGATGCATCCTATCTTGATAGCACACTTGAATTCTATGTTGCCGTACTTGATGAAACCGAAGCAAGCGAACTCGGAGGTACTAACAACCGATTGGATTTACCCGCGGACAAGATTGCCAGCATTCAAGGGGGTGTGGAACGGTTTGAACTGATTCCGAAAGGTGTCCCGGAAATTGAGGTTGTCGTCCAAAACACGTTTCAAACTATTAAAATTGGCGAACAAGTTAACATGACCACAACGCTAAAAAACATCGGCACTCGCGACCTTGTTGATATCCGCATGTTGGTTGATGTCAACCCGGATTGGAAATACACAGTGGCACCTGAAGTTATTGGATCACTTGGGCGAAACGAAGAAACAGAAATACAACTCACACTAAATCCACCAGCGGACATTACGGTAGGAGAATATCAAGCGAAACTCAACGCGGAAGTAACGGTTGACAACCGCAAGTTTCAGGCACGCGACCGTTCTATCACAGTACAAATCGAGTCAAAATCACAAATGTCGGTGACGACGTTATTGTTTGGTGCGTTGATACTCCTCATGATCGGTATCGTTATCGTCACAATCCGCATTAGCCGACGGTAGAAAACAATTTAGGACTTACGCACAAACGGTAGGCGGGGAATGCCTATAGGCGTTCATACCGTTGATTTGGCGTTTTGTAAACGCTCTGATAATTCAAAATTCTGCTGAAATTACACCATTTTAGCCATAATTATTCCAAAAATCGTGAAAATCGCGTAAGTCCTACAATTCATGGAGATTAAAATGAATAAAAGGTTGACACCGCTGGCAGTCCGCCTATTTTTTATTTTTGCATTGTTTGTAAGCCAAAATTTATTATTTAAAGGAGTTGGTATTGTATCGGCACAGGAACTCGTTTCACTTCGGCCAACTCGTGCCATAGAACTCGCTTTGCAGAACAACGAGGCGGTGAAAAAGGCGGAAAAAGTAGTGGAACGCGCAAAGGCAAACATGCGCGTGTCTAAGGCTGTGTACTTGCCACAAGTAGGGATCACCAGCGAATATCAACGCCAAAAAAATGGCGATTTTAACGAAAGAGATTATCTTACCCGTGCACAGATGAGTGTTATCCTCGCTCAATTTGGTGAAATTCCGAAAGGGCTTGACGCGACACAAGAAGAAGTGCGCAAGGCGGAGATAGAATACGAACGTATAAAGAAGGAAACTGTTCACGCCGTTCGAAATCTCTGGCATGACCTTACGCTCACACAAGAAGAAATCACGCAACGTCAAGCGATTGAGGTAGAACTCCAGAAAAAACTGAAGAGCACACAACTCAAACACGATAAGAAACGTATTCCTTTTCTCAGTCGTCTCAATACGGAACTTGAATTGTCTGAACAGCAACTTGATCTCAACAAACTTCAACGACGACTTGACGTGGACACAGCGGAACTCATTCGCCTGACGGGACTTGACCCGCTGGCGCAAGTTGCTCTCTCACAATCCCTCCCAGATGATGACATAACACTGGATGCCGCCGTTGAACTTGCACTTGCTAATCGGCTTGACTTGCGCGACTTACAAGGTGATATTGCGCGTCAGGAACGCCTCGTCGTTGAGACAGTGTGGAATCGATTTCCTGAAATCTCTGCTGAAGCACGTTACAAAGATCTGCATCTACTATTACAACAACACCAACAAAACCGAACTTGGGATGCAAAGGCGCTATATGATCCGATAATACATGACCGAGAACGGGATGCCGCGAGCATTTTCGCAACAGACCCACGCACACAAGACGGATGGGAGCTGCGCTTCAACCTCAACATTCCACTATATGATGGGAAAAAGACAGCAAACCTTCGCTCTATCGAGCTCGCAGAACTTGACAGACTCCAATTGGAATACGTTGAGAAAACGAAACTCATCAAGGTGGCAGTGCGTCGCGATTATCGGGAAGTGGCAAATGCGAAAGAACGCATGGAAATTGAACAGAAACGGGTGAAAATCTTTGAGCATCAACTAAGGGCAATAGAACAGGCACTTGAAGGCACTGTTGAAATACAGGGGTATCGCGGGTTGACTCTTAACGATGCTTTTCAGGCACAAGCACAATTCACACAGGCGCAACGGGTCTTTTATCAGGCACGCAGAGATTACGCGAAAGCAAAGGAAAAACTACGGGAAACGATGGCTTGGATAGAGTAAACAATGTTTCCCGTAGTCGCGCAATTCATAGCGCCTCTTTTTAACGCCTTTTAAGTGTGGTTTCACACTTTATATATTCAAAACCGAAAATTGAATGGCTCTGGTAAACACAATAGGCAGGACTTGTTTTTCTCCTGCCTACGCTTCGCTTTTCTTAACTTCGGTATTCTGTGGGGCGTACTTTAAAAATTCCAAATCCCTTAGATGTGGCTCAACTTCCGCCAGCTGTGAACGGATTTCCTGCAAATCCGCACCCATCTGCTTTAAATTAGATTCAACTTGCCTATAGGTTTGTTTCGAAGATTGTCTCAAGAAATACGATGCTCCCTGCCATATACCTAAAAACACAACAACTGCTATGCCACTAATAACAACCGTCGTAATAGTGGACATAACAGCGACGTATTTGAGTGTCAAAAAGAGCATCACCCCAAGTAATGTCAGTATTAGAAACGGCATACAATTCCCCCTTTACTCGTTACCTTTAGCAATTTGGATAAGCTGTCTAACCTCTTTTTTCAGTGAGATTATTTCTTCCTGCATGTGGTTTACATGTTCCTGCAGGGCATCTATCTCACGTTGAGATGCTCCCTTTTCCAAACCTTCTGCCTTTTTAGCGTAGGAAAAAGACATCCAGGTGCACACAAGTATTCCAGCTACAATAATCAATGCGATTTCCATTTTCAATTCCTCCAAATTTTTGTTGTGTTAAAATATAGAGTCTGCAAAACGTAAAAAGATAGTAAAAAAAAATCGCTCTAAAATGATTTGTAGTAGATCTCAAAATACCTTTACATTTTCTTTAGGTTAGCAGCGTTTAATGTGAATGCCATACGCGCATTCACCAAGCGCAATTCATAGCGCCTCTTCTTGTAGGAGCGACCTCCTGGTCGCGACTTCTTCTACTCACCGGACGGCACGCGGAGCGTGCCTACTACCTTGCAAAACTATTATTCAAACATCCACGCGAACAAACGCAAGGAACGCCCCCGCAAGTAGTACTACCAGAAACAGCACCAACAGTAGTAAATCCATCACCGCAGCGTTAAAATCACGGTTGAGACTGAGCGTATCTTTAAATTTGGGAATCGCCTCTGGACTGACAGGCTTTTGAGACATACCTTCAGGCACTCCAATAGCATGAAGGCTCATCGGATCCGCCCTGTCAGTATCAATCACAAAATCTCGATATTCGCGAGCATACCGTTTCGCGTTCTCAATAAATTGTAGATGCCGTTCTAAACCTGTGCCAGCAAAAGATTCGAAGAGGTGTTGGACAATCGCAGCAGGTGAGATACGGGTTATCGCACGCGCTCGTTTTCCCTGTGTAATCTGCTGGTTTAGATATTTTTCGGTAAAACGTTCATTTTGTTCTGCATCTACAGTGAGATACTCAGCAATTACGTGAACTGGTGGCGTAGATTGTGAGTCTCCATATTTATCTTCGTATGCCTTACGAGTCTCACGATCAAGTCTATTACCCTCGCTCCAAAATTCCATATATGCCATTGGCACTGACGTCCGACTACCGATAGAGGCTAATGTATTCGGCATAAAAACCACAAAACTCACCCAGATTAACAACAGAACAACAAGACTCACCCCACTCTCTCGCACTGCAGCGGAAACCAGAAGTCCCAGAGCAATGAAGATACAGGTATAAAGGATTGTAATCCCGTACAAGATACCTAAACGTCCCCACAACTCGGCATTGAGTTGCACCACATCTGAAGTGGAAATCAGAAGTAGGTTCATTAAAACCGCAATTGCAAACGGAATATTTATGCTGATGAATGCACCTAAAAACTTTCCAACCAGTACAGTGTGTCGCGGGATAGGATTTGCTAATGTTAATCGCAATGTACCTCGTTCCAGTTCACCAGAGACTGAATCAAAAGTAAAGAGAATTGCCACAAAACTCAGCACATAGCTGACAATAAACGCCCAATCCATTGTGGTAAAATCAGGACGGATATTGTAGATATTTGGAGTTTCTTGGGGATAAGTCAGCCGCCAGAGTGGTCTCACATTGGCGATGTCGCGAAAGTAATTTTCTCCGCGGGCGTATGTTGCCAGAAACGCCTCATCGCCTTCTGCACAAAAACGGAGGGGTGAGTGTGCTTTATACAGATGTCCAGGTCCCTCTGTCGCGAGGCGATATAAACTTGTACTACGTTCTTCAAGTTTCTTTACTGCTTCGGCAGTGGCATCGTGATATGCTTGTGTTCGCGCGGGGTGTTCTCGCAGATGGATAATAGCATTGGTGAGCATCAGTGCAAGCAGTAGGATCGCTGTCAATGCGAAACGTAGGCTATTGAGATTGTCGTATACTTCGCGTTTTGCGATATGCCAAATCATTTGTTCTAAAATTCCTTGCACTTCTTTTTGGGTCTTAGGCAGTTAGCAATCAGAAAACTGTGTCTTTATCTTAACGTGAGTTTGATAATTAACTGGACAGGCAAAAATTGAACAGAGAACGGGCATATTTGCTGAAAAAATCGTTATTTTGGTGTTTTTAACCCCTAAA
>LXNJ01001617.1_pt1 | contig 13158 bp, 10 predicted proteins | sample 809081 | NCBI WGS metagenome assembly LXNJ01 (sample SAMN04870510, study PRJNA318959) | sponge metagenome | biome: sponge; feature: marine sponge reef; material: water | host: Petrosia ficiformis | place: Greece: Milos, Mediterranean Sea | collected 2013-05-29 | depth 5-7 m
AACGCCATCTTTATTGACATCTACCTTCGGGTTATTGGGTTTCTCTACTCCAAAATTTTGCGCGACGAGTGTAAGATCAAGGATGTTGACGACACCATCGTTGTTTACGTCTCCGAATACCCAGTTTTGGCGTTTCCTTGCGAGTTCTAATATTTCATACGTTTCTGTTAATTCTGAATCTAAATCTGATACCCCATCAAGTCTAAGGGTAGGGATTACCTCCCATATTCGATAGGCGTGGACATATTCCTGATACCTAACGGGATCTCTATCAGGATTAGGAAAACCTAAGTGTCCATAGAATCTGGTATAAGGTGAAAACAGAAAGGAACTGATCGGATGAGGTTGCTCTGTTAAACCAATTAACAGTTGCTGTGCAAAACTTTCATGTAGAAAGGTAACATCATTGATGAGTTCGCCACCAAGAGCGATACCGGGCATTGCTTCTCTCAATTCTTGATGAAGCAAAATATTGCCCTCTGCCATTCTCATTCCTTCAATAGAGTAAACATTATCTACACTAAAGCTGAGATCTAGATGAAACGCATCAATATTATAAGTTTCCCATACATTTTTTAGCCGATTTATCAATAAATTTCTAAAATCCTCTGAAGCAGTATTGATAGAAACATAACCTCTTAATGGGTCTGGAGAATCCAAATGTGCACCTACTATTTCTCCTGTAATTGGGCTAGTAATTTGGTGTTTTTTTATTTTTTCATAGAATGGATTAGCAGGTGAAACAGCCAGCATATTTACATGCAGCATTACTTTAAACCCATAACTATGCGCTTTCTGAAGAAATTCTCCAAAATTATCTGTTGGTGTATAATCAGGGTAATTCCAACGCCATCCTGCTTTTCGCCATCCTGTAACGTATAATAGTGTTTTTTCAGGATCTACATATCGAGAAAGTATATCTATGACACTTGTACCTACACTTTCTAAAGGATCAGCATGAGTTATAACTAATTCAATATCATTTACCCATGCAGGCATTTCTTCACGATTGGCAGGCTTTAGTGAATTATGCATCCATTCTCTATAAATCGTAGCGGGGACTTGCCAATCACCTTCGTAAGCATTTATTCGCCATGTAGCTATTGCTATTTCTTTTACATCTTCAAATGGAACATGGGGGATTTCCCAAAAATTAATGGCAAAATCTTTACCTTGTGGAATATACTCAAGTAATTTGAATCTGTATTGGTCATCATCGCTACGAATAAATACTCCTCCATGCTGTCCTTGAAGTATCGCAAGTTGTGCTTCCCACTTCCCTGGATATTGGTATCTAACTCTCTCTGCTACAATAGAACTGGGAGTAAGGATTTGCCCTCCTTTTACAGGTACAATGGTATCTACAACTTCTTCAGAAAGATTAGAAAATCCCCACGCAATATTTCCTATTCCTCCCATTTTCAGTGTCCCTTTTTGTTTAATGAGAAGATCATTTGTTTCAGTATCTATACTAATGTATAAATGTAAGGTTGCTTGATTGTCCTGTGGTTTACTTCGCCAATTATCTATATAGATGAGTTCACATTCAAGTGGAGAGGGTATTTTTATCTCTGATAAGTTACCTTTTGTTTCTAATTTTCGTCCACCAAATTGTCTAATTGATGTATATCCAGCCGCATTACCCCGCGTATAGTTTTCCTGCGTGAGTTTATTGTAAAAAGCTGTGATTACGCCATGTTCAAAGCGCACACGATAGTTATCCGTCTCCGCGAGGACATTGCCCGCTTCGTCAACCGTCAAAGTGTTAGCCGACCCAGCCGCAACTAAAACAAACTGCAATATCAGGATATACGCACATTTAGCCCAGAAACTTCTCATAACTTCATCTCCTTCTTGTGTTATTTCGTGTTTTCTATTCTAACGCATTTGCCACAATCACCAAGTCTTGAATATTCACAACGCCATCGCCATTGAGATCCGGTTCTGCTTCACCAAACGCGTTCGCAACAATCACTAAATCCTGAATATTCACGACCCCATCTTCATTGACATCCGCTATAGGGTAGACATCCGCTACAGAAAATATGTCCCAAAAATATCCTGTGGCTATATTTTCCAGTTTCCTGAGTGTTAGGGTCATACCGGGGTCCAATATCCAGGGTCCACGGATACGGAGGGTTGGTAGAACATCCCATACTCGGTAAGCCTCTTCAAACGCTTGGTAGTGTTCAGGCTCTAAATCTGGGTTTGGAACAGAAGTATGTCCATAAGAGGTTGTCCAAGGCGAAAACAGAAAAGTGCTAATCGGGTGTGGCTGTTCGCCTTCATGAATATTCCAACGTAGTGCCAAATTCACGTGGGGGAAGGTGACTTCATGAAGGTGTTCGCCACCGAAAACAACTCCGGGCATCGCTGCTGCCAACTCCTGATGCAGCAGGATGTTTCCTTCTGCTGGAGTTAAGCCGTCAATGGGCGGATTGTTTACAACAAGGTGATTGATGTCCAGATGCCATGCATCTATCGGGTAGGTTTCGTAAACCTTTTTCAGTTGCCCAACGAGGTATTCTCTAAATTCCTTTGATGCTGGATTGATATAAGCAAAACTGTTTTGGTTTGTAGAACCCTCCCAGCCCAAATTTTCTCTGACTATGTGCCGAAATTGATATTTCTCAAATTCTGGATAGCGTGGATGGTTCAGTGAACACCCGAGAAAATTCGCATGAGGCATGACCCGAAATCCATAAGCCTGTGCCGCTTCCACAAAATCACCGAATTCAGGTTGGGGCGTATAATCAGGATAGTTCACATCATAATAATACTTTCGCCAACCTTGTAGATATAACAGTGTGGTTGAAGGATTTACGTGTGAGGCGATGAGTGGGAGAATCTCCTTCTGGATACCTGGATAATTTAGAACGAGTTCAATGTCTTTGACCCATGCGGGCGGTTGCTTGGGTTGGAAAGCGTTTTCCATCCAGTCTCGGTAAATGCGTGCGGGCACTTGCCAGTCGCCTCGGTAGGCGTTCAATCGCCATGGAGCGGGTGTGATCTCATGCTTATCACGAAAGGGTGCGAAATTGTCCGTTTGGAAACGCATATCAAAATGTTCACCACTCCGTGTATACCAGACACCTTTAAATTGATAGGTTGTATCCGTGCTGCGGACAAAGAACCCGCCGCGTGTCCCTTGCAGGATGGCAAGTTGTGCCTCCCATCCCTCTGGATACGCGAAACCTCTCCTGCTAAATTCAGTGGCATTATTAATAATTTGACCGCCGTTTGCTGGCAATATGATGTTAACCTGTTGGCTATTGAGGTATCCGCATCCCCACATAACACCTACAAGCCCACCGAATGCCGAGGTCCCAGTTTGATGAATCACCAAATCTTGGGTCTCTGAATCTATCATTATACGCATCCGCACGGCTTTATCTGTTCTATAATCAGAGTGATACGCGATTTCTATAGCAAGCGGGGATAACCTTTGGGTTTCTATGTCCCAATGCTCATTTAGAGTTTCTTCCCTTCCATAATGTCCCTCCTCATGTTGTATTGAGATACCACTTTGCTCATTTGAATCGTCTTGCGGTGGGAGTGTATATGTCTCGTTGGTGAGTTTGTTGTGGAAGTGCACCAACACACCGTGTTCAAACCGCACACGATACCGATCCGTCTCCGCAAACACTTCACCCTCTTCACTAAGCACCAAAGTGTTCGCTAACGCAGCAGCCACTAAAACGAACTGTAATATCACGATATAGGCACATTTACACAATAACTTTCTCATAAATTTATTCCTTACGCCTCTCTTAATGTTTTTCCTGAGTTTTGGGATTAGAAATAAAGGAAGGGATTATTTATCTTTCGTTTGTTTGAAGATTTCTGCTATCCGCTCAGCGAAACGGAACGCGCTATTATCCTCTGGCGCGTAGCCTATCACCTCTCGTGCATTGGTGATACTCCAGAACTTATGTGAGTTGTCGCTGATGCCGTAGAAAATCTGGAATGGGATTCCGTTTTCATCTTCTATGTTCTCTGTTTCAATGCTCTTGACAAAGAGTTGCACCTGATCACGAACACTTAGATATGCGCCGAGTGCGCGGTGCATCTTCTGATAGTTATCTGCTGTGACATCATCCATATCTGTCTCCCGCGGTGCGCCGATGCGAATCTGTACATTTTGGATCTTCTTATTTTTTCTGAAACCTGTCGCAAAAACAAAACCGAGATGCTCATAAGCCTCTTTTGCCCACCCGTAGAAGTTATCTGACAACGGACGCATCTCTGGTGTTACGAAATCCCATTTGCCTGCCCAGATGAGCCTTTCATAATAGTCTGCTGCATGGTTAGAACTACAGACAACAACGCGCCTGACATCCATTTCAAAGCAGGTATGGTAGACGTTGTATGCCATCTGAATGTTATTGAGTTCGTTTTCAAAACCGCCACCTTGGAAAGCACAGTGGACAACTGCGTCAACACCTTCAAAATAGTGTTTGTATAGGTCACGGTCAGGGTTGCTAACGTCAACGACTTGAATATCTTTAACCTCTTCACCTTGCCGATTTGTGGTTCTCACGTCAAGTAGAACGAGATCGTAACGTTCCCGGAATGCAGGTAGCATCCGTCCGGCTATATAGCCTGATGCACCGGTGATAAGGACTTTTCTGCGGTTTGGCATTGCTTTAGATGTTTCCTTCTGTGGAGGGATACAATAAAGTTTTCAGGAAGTTGGATTATGTGCTGAAATTTTCCGCTTTACTTCTTCCATTAATCTGTCCAACAAAGGATGTGATCCAGGTATCTTAAGTGCAAAGTTGTAAAGTGCGTAATCGTTAAGGCTTGCCTTTTCAAAACCGTGGGCAGGTTTGCTCAGAAAACGAACCAGTAACTGGAAAAGTTGTTTTCCTCTAAGTAAAAGTTTATATGCGGATCTGATTTGTTGAACACGATTTGGATTAGGAGTGCGAAATCCTTGGCGTGTACAAAAACCTGTGTCCAATTCAGTTTGACCAGGCAGAATCATTTCGTCACAATGCAGATCAAGATTTGGAGAATTTCCTGCTAAATACTCTTCAACTGCAAATGCGAACCATGTGCTGATAGAATCCAGAATTTGTTGATGTTCCGCTGTTTCGTTTTCATCTAACAAGCGTTCTAAACCAGCATCTGAATACAAGTCGTTTTCAATACTGTATCCACTCGTCCAAATGACATCTTCGTACCCCGGCTCAATCCCTGAAAACAACCACATATCCTGATCCGCGATGAATGCAACAGGAACTTGAGAAAATTCACCTCTGCGTTCGTAAATCTGAAGTAATTTGTTTCTTCCACCCGAAGGCAATAAAACAACATCAAGTATTCCAATTCTTTTGGCTAATTCCCTATAGATGATTACATCATCGTCCCCTTCAACAACAATATTAGGTTTTCGAGCGCGGCACAGAACGCCAACTAAATGGTTTACTGTCATTGGGTTTGGTGTTGGCATTCAAATTTTCCCCTGATAACCTTGGGTATCACCTAACATAAATTCTTTGTCAGGATACATGGTATAGATGAAAGGCGAATGGGTCGCTATGAAAAATTGATTATTTGTTGCTTGTTCAAGCAAAGTAGATAAGAGTAGTCTTTGCCAATCTACGTGTAGGCTTAATTCGGGTTCATCAATGAAAACAAGTGTGTTTTTGTTAAAGGCGTTGTAACACAAAAAACTGAGCATCTGTTTCTCACCAGAGGAGAGCTTGTCAGATGATATTGCTTCCTTTGTCAAACCAAGGGCAATTCCTTCTGTTCCTTCACTAAGGGTAATTCCTTCTATGTCTTCACTATGTGCAACATGTCCTGTGACATGGACTGCTTGATACTCTAGGATATTCCTAGTAAGATCAGATAACACAGAAAAAGGTCTAAGCAAAGTTTCACGTTCTGCAGTAACCTGATCAACCCTTTTTTGTATATCCTCTAATACTTCATGCGCCTTTTGAGATGTTTGAGTTTCAGCTATTTCCTTATTACCAAAATACTCTTTAATTTTTCGAGTAATTTCTTGAGACAACTCTACTTGAAGATCGTCTATTTTTTTAGAAATAGGGACGAATTTCTGGGTTAACAGTGAGGCTATATCATTGGTTGAAATTGAAGCAATGAATTTGTGGTCATAGACTGACACTGCAGACGAGAATTCTGATATTGCTTCTTGAAGTCTCCCAGATGCCCTGCGATTCCGATAATCACTTTCTGAGTCGATCCTTCTAGAAAGGTTAGAAAAACCACCTTCAATTCTCCTAAATGTTGGAAAAAATAAACTATTCTTCATAGCACTCGCTATATCAACATTAAGTTCAGGTAAATTTTCTATGTAATCCCGTCTATCGGGGTACCCAGTTTCCTGATCCACAGTAACTGTAAAATTCACGTCTTTCGAGAAAGAATTCTCCTCACTGAAAAACTTTATATTGCCTGAATCAAGGCGGGTTATAGTCAGAGAGAACAAGTCTGTGACAATCGAAACAGAATCAAACGGAATTTCAGGATAAATTCGCTCAAGATTTCCACTAGTTAGGTACCAAATGAGCTTTAGCAAAGTTGTTTTACATGAACCGTTTGGCCCGGTAAAAATATTCAAGTCTTCATTGAACTCAAACTCACCATCAAGACGATTATTGAGTCCCTTAACTTCAAGTCTTTGTATCATCTGTTTTTACCTCACAGAGATGTCTTCAACGTAAAATCTGAATACCTACGGAATCTTCAACTTCTCTTTACAGTGCCGAGTGAGCATTTTCATCTCGTCAATGACCTGCGTCTCAGTTTGCATCAGTTGGCAATAAAAAGGCGGGACAGGTTCTCTTCTAAAGAGTTTATCAAAGAAACTGCGTTGTGCTTCCGCAGGCACTTCAAAGCGCGATATTTCTGTCCGTGACGGATCTATTCCCAAGTATTCAATTGAGAGATAGTGTGCTGCGTCGTCTTTCTTAATTTTGCCTTTACGGATACTGCCGGTGATCTTCCGTCCGTAACTTACAGCATAGACTCTACCTGTCGTTTGACTTAGGACGGTATAACCGCCCTCGTCAATAGATTCATTCCAACACTCCTCAAATCCATTCTCTGGGAGACGTTCGCGAAGTTCTTGTGCAGACCGTACCACAAACCTGTTTTGATGTAAGATTTTAGTGATAGGAAATTCCTCATCCTGCTCTGTTAGTGGGAGAGGGCCTGTCAGCAGATCGACGTTATCAAGTGTCCAAACCACACCATCTCGGATACCTTTTGCCAAGTTCAGATGTTTTTCAACAAACTCTCCGTTTAGCGGATGCAGGTAGTAACCTTTGTTACCATTAAACACGGCGCGCAATTTTCGGCGATGATCAATTACAGAAAATCGCTTTTCAGGAACAGGGACCTCTAACTGGAGGGTGTATCCTGTATCCAAATCGGTTGTAAGATTTAATTGCGACTTACGCAGTTGGGCAAGACGTGTCAATGCTGTCTGGCTTTTGGACAGAACGCGTCCAATTAGATATTCACTTCGGAGTGCGGGGATTTCCGTGGCGAGCCGTTCAAGTGTAGCAGCATCAAGTTTCTCCAACATAACCTTGTGTTCCCAACGGGTGCCGCGTTCATGTGCCAGAATTTGAAACTGCTGTTTATCACCACTGGTACGAATATATCCGAGTGCTGTCCACGGATCAAAGGTTGCGCGGTAGTATCCGCTTGTTTCAGCATCTCCACCTGCTAAGACACAATCTCGCCTCTCATATCGGGAATAGAGACCGAATTGAAATTCATACGTTTCGTAGCTTTCTAAAGCCTTTCGCAAATCGCGCGCGAACTCACTTCCGCGTGAATACTTTCTGAAAATCTGTTCAGTACGTTGTGGTTGATTGAGCGCGTCAAGGAATGATCCGATAGGGATACCCGCCTCTTCCACACCTTCGTCCTCGCTTTTACCAAAGACCTTTGTTTTGGTTTTGAAAGGCGGGTTTTTGAGCGATACATCACGTTGTGAAACGAGTTGTAAAGCGGGATCGTCTGCCATCCCCGCGAGGGTCGGGGCATCGCCAAGGATCTCTGCTAATTTCACATCGTCAATTTTTTCCATTAAAACGGTCCCGCGTTTAAGTTCCGCGAAATGGATAATATCGTTGAGACTATACTGAAGTGGTGCACTGGAAGAAAGGTTGTCGTAGTTAGAACGATGGAACCGGATACGCGGCTTAATCCGAAAGACAGGCGTGAGACCGTAATCCTTTAGCAATGCATACAAGGTCACGGTATAGGATTCCTCGTGAACCTTCTGTGCCAGGATACCACGTTCGTTTGGCTTATTGTCAACGATTAACCGCTCTTGTACAAGACGACTATCGTTCCCAAAAATAATCATCCGATGTTCTTCTCTATTATCATCAACTAACATGGATCCGTCCCCCTTTATTTTTAGACCTCGTATCCAAATTTGAGGTTCATCCCGCTTTGAGTCTCTGTCTTGCTAATGCTGCTGCGCCAAGCACACCTGCATTATCTCCCAGTTCCGCCTTCACAATCTGAACTCCTTTTAACGTATCGGGTAGTGCGTACTTCTTCACAGCTTTGCGAATATCGTCAATGAATGTATCATCAAGTGCTTCAACAACACCGCCACCTAACACGATCATCTCTGGATTTAAGAAATTCACAATAGAACCGATACCAACGCCAAGATATTTTGTGACTTCTTTGAATACTTTCAGTGTCAATTTATCCTTGCTACGAAGTGCTTTAGCTAATGTGCCACTACGTATTAATCCGAGATCGCCATCAGTAAGTTGGGTAAGTATACTTTTTTTACCTTTTTTCAGTATAGCTTTTTGGAATTGCTTTGCCATAGCGGTACGACTCGCGAGTGCTTCTAAACATCCACGGGTGCCACATCCACACTTGGGTCCGTCTGCCTTGACAATGATATGTCCGATTTCACCAGCTGTCTTGCTTGCACCGTGGAAAAGCGCACCGTTCAGAATAATGCCACCCCCAATGCCAGTGCCAACAAAAATTCCGACCAAATTCTGAACGTTTTGTCCTACTCCAAACGTGTGTTCGCCAAGCGTTCCTACATTCACGTCGTTGTCAACGAATGCAGGAATGTTGATGCGTGCTTCCAACTCAGTCTTCAGCGGCACATCCTTCCATCCGAGATTCGGAGCAAAAATAACGACTCCTGTTTCCGGGTCAAGCGGTCCGGGTGCGCCAATTCCAATTGCACTGATTGATTCTGTGTTAACATGAGATTCGTCAATCGCTTTTCGGATACAATCTGCGATTCGATCAATAACGATGGAAGTATTGCTTTTCGCGTTTGTTGGAATTTTAGCTGTACCGAGGATATTACCTGCCTCATCAACAACGGCGGCGAGAATCTTAGTGCCACCCATATCTACTCCGACAACATTCGTGTTCATTTTTATTTCCTTTATAGTCAGTGTCGTCTTAGTGCGAGTTTTCTATGACGTAATAAATGTGAGCAATTTTTGTTTAAAGTCTGTTACTGATAATTGTTCCCATTTTTCTAAAAACGCCTGATAGTCGGAATTGCGAGTTTCGCTGGTACGTTCGATAAGTACATCAACCCCTGACAATTCAGCGGGTTGAAGATTTTCTTTATAATTTGTTAGCACCTCTAAGACAACATCAATATCGTGTATATCGCCAAGTATATCTTGCAATTCAATAATAGTTTCAAGAAAATCAGAAAAATGTTTACCGTAGTTTACAGCGAAAAACTCCATTGTATACCGGAGCCGTTTAACAGAAATTCGCATGTTGTGTAGTTCTTCACGTCGCGCGGGGTCTCTAATAAACTGCTCCCAACTATAAACCTCTTCAACCTTTTGTGGAAGTATGATACAGGCATTCTCGCGAAAACTACGTTTCGGATTGAGTCCTGTGATTTTTTGCGGTTTTGCCATTTCATTCATGTGCCTCAAAAAACGTCAGAAATTGCATTTCAAAATCGCTTACATCAAGTTCTGTAAATAGGTCCAACATCGGTTTTCGCGCTTCTTTTCGTTTCTGTTGTAGGTGTTCAATCAATCCTTGGATATCACCCTGTCCCGCTTTCGATAAAGTCTGCAACTCGTTTTGAAAATGCCTGATGAGAACATCAAGATCACGGACCGTTCCCATTGTCCGTGTGATAGTTCTTATCTGTTTATAGTGTTTTTTGAACGGTTCTTTTTGAAAACATTCAGCGAAGTTGTCCATTGCGGCACGCAAACGTCGTGAGGCGACACGCATATCATGCACGAATTCGATATCTGTGCCATCAATTGCGCCTGCTTTATGGGACATCATCTCGCGGAAATAACTCAAGATAATCTGTTTTGCCCAGACTTCCAAAGTTTTATCGGGTGAGATATCATTGAACTCGATTGCTGTTGACACTGTTTCACCACCTTTTTAACTATAGCCTTGAATTAAAGATTTCTTAAAAAAGGAATATCTTCGCTAACAAAAAGTAGGTAAAAATCCCAATGACATCAATTGCAGTTGTAACAAACGGTCCAGTTGCGACTGCAGGGTCAATACGGATACGTTTGAAAAACAACGGAATAATTGTCCCTACCGTTGCGGCAATCATCATGTTAACAAAAATAGCAAGTGCCACGACAAGCGGCAGCTTCCACGCATATTCTCGAAATTGCGGAAAGAGACTGGCAAAACCTCCAAGCAAGACGCCATAAGTTGTTCCGAGTAATGCCCCCGTGCTGAATTCACGCCATAACACCCGCCATGTATCTTTGAGGTTAACTTCCCCAATGGCAATACTCCGCACGATAATGGTAGAGGATTGTGTTCCTATATTCCCGCCCATTCCCATGATTATCGGGATAAAAGCGGCTAAGGCCGCAATTTGCTGCAACTGCGCTTCAAAAATGCCGATGATATAAACAGCAAATAAACCGCCTCCAAAACTGGCAAGCAGCCACGGTAAACGTGCTCGAGTGTTCCTAAAGATGGAACGGGAGGTAATATCCAGATCGCCGGTACCTGCCATTTTCAGCATATCTTCGGTATTTTCTTCTCGAATAACATCAACTACATCGTCAATTGTCACAATACCGACCAGCTGCCCGATACTATTGATAACCGGAATAGCAAGTAAATTGTAGCGAGCGACTGCACGAGCAACCGTTTCCTGCGGCATGTCGGTATGAACGGTGTATAGGTGCGATGTCATCAAGTTTTTGAGCGGTGTATCTGGCTTTGTTTGCACCAACTGCCGTAACGACAATACTCCTTTTAGTTTGTTTTCTTCGTCAATAACATAGACATAGAAGGTGATCGGCGGCATTTCTACTTCAGTGAGTTCTCGAATCATCTCTGTTGCTTCAGCGGCAGTTGTTTCTTGAAGCAACGCTAAATAATTCGGCGACATGATAGCACCCGCTGTTTTTTCTTCATATTCAAGGAGCCGTTCAATATCCTCAGAGTTTGCTCCTTCAATGAGATTAAGCAATTCCTCCTTCTTTTCTTCGGGCAGATCCGATAGAACTTGTGTTACATCATCCGCAGGCATTGTGCGTAAGACGTTTGCTACAACTGCGGATTCTGTTTCCTCAACAAACTCGCTTATGTCCGCACTATTCAGATCACATAGGACCTCCCCCATACGATTTTCTTCAATTAGAAGCGTAAAAAGACTATTTTTTGCTTCGGGACGGAGACGCGGAAACCAACGTGCGATGTCTGCTGAATGCGTTTTTGCAATGATATTCCGAAGATTTGGGAAGGCACGCCGTTGAATCAAGCGAACAACGGTAGAGATAAACAGTTCATCAACATCATGTGTTGTAATGATTGTTTGACCTTCCATATCTGTATTCGTAATTTACCCTTTTTATTGTGCCAGTTTTTAGGATTTCGAGCGGTGTCGGAGCAGATGATCGGTGAGAACGAGCGCTGCCATCGCCTCTACAATTGCAGGAGCACGGACCAACACGCATGGGTCGTGCCGACCACTTGCCTCTAATGTCACCTCGTTTCCGTCCATATCCACAGTCTGTTGGGGTTTGCCAATTGTAGCTGTCGGTTTGAATACGACTTGAAACACAATATCTTCGCCGTTTGAAATGCCGCCTTGTGTGCCACCAGAATTGTTTGTGCGGGTACGAATCCGTCCAGACTCATTATAGAATTCATCGTTGTGTTCAGAACCTGTCATAGTTATACCGCCAAAACCGGACCCGATTTGAAATCCCATCGTTGCAGGAAGTGACATCATTGCCTTCGCCAAATCTGCCTTGAGTTTGTCAAAGACAGGTTCGCCAAGACCAACAGGAACGTTGCGACAAACCGATTCAATGATACCACCGAGGGAATCCTGGTCGCGCCGTGCTTGATCAATACGTTCTGCCATTTTCGGACTGACAATTGGGTCAGGACACCGCACCGGACTTGCTTCTATCTCATCAAGTGTTACCGTGTCTGTATCTACTGAGGCTTCTAATGTATGAATCTGTTTGACGTACGCGAGTGTTTCGGTTTCACATCTCTCCCGCAGGATTTGCTTTGCGATTGCACCTCCAGCGACGCGACCAATGGTTTCTCGTGCACTCGCTCTGCCACCGCCATGCCAGTGCCGAATGCCATATTTCTGCTGGTAGGTAAAATCCGCGTGTGAAGGACGGTAGAGGTCTTTCAGGTGTTCGTAGGCAGATGGACGTGCATCCTTATTCCAGACCAGCATAGAGATAGGCGTGCCAAGTGTTTTGCCTTCAAACACACCGGAGAGTATTTCAACAACATCTCCCTCCTGGCGAGGTGTCGTAAGATGGCTCTGCCCAGGTCTGCGGCGATCAAGTTCATATTGGACAGCGGGGACATCAAGGTCAATCTGCGGGGGACATCCATCCACAACAACACCTATAGCAGCACCGTGTGATTCTCCCCAAGTTGTAATCCGAAAAAGGTGGCCGAATGTATTCATCTGTTTTATTTCGATAGGCACACTTTGGGTGCCTGTCTTTATTTTTTTGAGTGTATATTTTACATTTCTTGTGATATACTATATCAAATTGTCAATAAATATGCAAGTAATTTGACATCAGCAAGGGGTGTGTAAAGTTTTTGGCATGAAATTGAAATGAATGGAGTTCTTGTAGAAAATGTATATAACTGGTATCCTACCCTAATAATTATCACACTATTATA
>LXNJ01001619.1_pt1 | contig 13150 bp, 7 predicted proteins | sample 809081 | NCBI WGS metagenome assembly LXNJ01 (sample SAMN04870510, study PRJNA318959) | sponge metagenome | biome: sponge; feature: marine sponge reef; material: water | host: Petrosia ficiformis | place: Greece: Milos, Mediterranean Sea | collected 2013-05-29 | depth 5-7 m
ATTACCGGTATGAAGGTCCGTACTGATCGAGTCCGGCGGAAACCCGTCCGCTATCGCGGGCACTCCGTTGCGGTACCAGAAACTGGCCGCGCCGTGGCCCAGATCGAACCAGACGCCACGCTCTCTGGCCTTGAACATATAGTCCCGCACCTTCCCCCGCGCGTCGACGACGGGAAACTGCCGGGCGAAAACGTGCGTGTGAATGTCGCCCGGACGCAGCTTCCGGAGAATCAGTTCCGGGTAGGACCGCTCGGGTGGCCGTGGCCAGAAGTCGACCATCACCGGCATCCCGCACAGGGCGCCCGCCTCCACCGCACCCTCCACGGAGGCCCAGGGAGGATGGTCGGCGTCAAACGGTCCTCGCGGCCAGTAGTGTGCCGTCTTGATGCCGACCACCACGTCCCTGTGGTCCGTCGCGGCAGATGCGGCGCCGGCTGCGTCGAACGTGCGGATATCCTGCTCCGAACTCCCCATCCCCGGCGCCGAGATGTTCACGAATGCCAATATCCGGCAGATCTTCGTCTCCATCACGGTCCGTCTGAAATGCGAGATTTCGTCACATCCTGCCGTCCCGGTATCCACACAGGTCGTCACGCCATCGCTTAGAAAATGCGCATCCGCATTCAGACTGCCGGTGAATTTTCCCGGCCCGGGGTCCAGCCTGGTGTCGTACGCGTGGACATGAATGTCCACCAGCCCCGGCGTGACCAGCAGGCCGGAGACGTCGATGACGTGCTCCGCCCGGTTTCCGACGATATCTTCCGAGACCTCGGCGATCTTTCCGTCCCGAATGCCCACGTCGCGAATCCCTTCAACGTCGTTCGCGGGATCGATGACGTACCCGTCCTTCAGCAGCAAATCCAATCGAACTTCCTCCGGAACGCTTTCCATTGTAACAGGCTCCCTGTCTAAAGGTGACGTTGCGGCTGCCACGAGCGCGATAACCTGTGGCATTCCGGCGGCCCTTTTCCGTGCGCGTCACGGGGAGCCGCGGGACCTCGGGTGCTTCAAAGTTGCGGGCGAGGGTTTTCTTGTATTGACGAGATGCGCGTGGGAATTCCTCCGGCGTTTATCCGGCGACTAGAATTTTGAAATTGATTCGCCATATGTTATATTGTAGCCGCAATTGTCCTTTAACAGTCCGGCAGGCGCGCAGAAAGGCGCGTTTCGAGCCGGAACGTTACACTGGAGCAGCCGTGAGGCGGAAGAAGCACGGGCTGAACAGATACCAGAAGCGAGCGTTCAGGATCGGAGAGGCGCGCATCAACGGCGAGAACATCGGGAAGCTCATAGAACGCTCCCGCAGCAACAACCCGGTAGATCGGGAAACCGCCGCCAGATTCCTCTGCCCCTGCCATATCAGACGCCGCCGGGAGGACGTGTGGCAGGCGCTTTACCGCATGCTCGAAGACACCGATCTGCGCGTGCGCAAAGCCGCGTGGCACACCCTGGAAGACGGAGGGCGACCGGACGACCCGGCGCTTGGCGCCATATTCGAACGTGCGGTGGAAAAAGAACCCGACAAGGGGATCCGGCGCCAGGCCGCCGTCTATTTGAAAGCCCGGAGAGGCCCTGCGGAATCTGCACTTCAGGCAGGAACGCAAACCGATAGACGCAAACGCGGAAAATGCGACTTCTGCGGCTCAACGGACGTATTCGTCAAGGCCGACTTTGGGACTGAGATTCCGGACGGCGGCCAGATGCGCTTCGGTCTCGTCTGCGAGAGTTGTGCCGGTTGAGTTCCGCGTGTGAACAGGAGGAAACATGCAGATCATCGTCCGGAACCACGACGAACTCAAGCATCGGTGGAACGGCCTTCAGAATTTTCTGATCGACCCTGATTACTTCTGCTTTGACATGGCGTTTCCCCCCGCGGACGAAATCGTGGACATCCTGAGAAAGGACAGCCAGGCACGGATCAACATACCCGGCGACCTCTCAGAAGATGAGAAAAAAAAGAAGGCTGAGGAATTCAAAACGTTACCCATCGCCGACGTCATCGACCGTCCCTTCTCACTGGCCCACTTCCACCTCCAGAACTTCTACGGCGAGGGCCAGTTTCTGCGGGATTTCCAGAAAAAGGTTATGATTCCCTGGCGTACTTTTCTGGCGTCGAGCGGCTTTACCTGGCAACGCTGCTATCCCATCATTTTTATATCCGGAAGGAACTGTCACTCGTCGTACCATATGGATACCTCACACGTTGTGGCCTGGCAGGTCTGGGGGGTAAAATACTTCAATGCATACAAAGACCCCTACAAATATGCGCCCCTGGATGACGCCGTCAACAACCGCGAGGCCCTGAGAAGGCCGGACGGCCCGCCGGATCACGACCCCGATGACATTCTTTCGTACAAGATGGAAAAGGGCGACCTGCTCTGGAACCAGTTGCTCACACCCCACTGGGTGCCTGCCGGCGACAGCGTCGCCGTGAGCGTCAACATCTCGCACGGCGGTATTTCCTACGGCGGGCAGTTCAGCCCCAACGAAACGGCCCTGAGAAAACGCTGGGAGACCCATCCAAAAGAGGCCTGGCTTGTGGATACCCGTTACTGACACCCGACGATCCTGGAGAGCCCTTTCGCGCCGGGTCAACGGCAAACCGTAATCCCGCGATCCCCACGGTCGAGGTTGTCTTTGCAGTGAGAAACGCGAGGGGTCAGTTGCGATCACGTTCGGTTACATCCTGATGAAACACTTACAAAACGGCGGCCGGCCGGTTTCCGGATGGCGTCTGCGTCTCCGGCAAATCTTGTTCGAATCGGAAACGCCTGCGGGGCGCCGGTTCGCCCTCGTTCTCATTTTCAGCATCATATTGAGTGTGGTGACCGTGATGCTGGACAGCGTCGACGCTGTCCAGCAGACCCACGGTGACCTGCTATATGCCCTTGAGTGGTTCTTTACGCTCATATTCACACTCGAATATTTTTTGAGGCTTGTCTGCTCCGGCCGTCCGTTGCGATACGCGGCGTCCTTCTTCGGCGTTGTTGACCTGCTTGCCATCATTCCCACCTATATCAGCCTGCTCCTGCCCGGCAGTCAATATCTCTTAGTCATTCGTATCCTGCGTGTCCTGCGCGTATTTCGCGTACTCAAACTGGCGCAGTACCTGAACGCGGCCCGACTGATGGTCCAGGCGATTCAGTCGAGCTACCGAAAGATTGCGGTGTTTCTGGTCACGGTGATGACGACGGTAGTCGTGCTTGGATCGCTGATGTACGTGATAGAAACACCCGATAACGGTTTTACGAGTATTCCCCGAAGCATTTATTGGGCCATCGTGACCCTCACCACCGTCGGATACGGCGACATATCTCCAAGAACCGCACCTGGTCAACTCCTCGCGATCGTTGTCATGTTACTGGGGTTCAGCATCATCGCCGTGCCCTCGAGCATCCTGTCGGTCGAAATCTTCCAGGCTGCGACGGACCGGGCCGGCGCCCGTTCCTGCCCGGCATGCAAGGCGGAGACTCTGGAGTCCGATGCGAACTATTGTCAATATTGCGGTACGGAATTATAGGTCACTGGCCGTACTGCTTCCGGTGGCGCTGGCAATCGTCTGGTTTTGGCCGGCGTCCGGGACTCCTGAACAGCGGGCCTCCGAACTCTGTGTTCGCGCCGAAACCGCGCTGAAACACGGAGACGACGAAAGCGCGATGGCGTCGTACCGGGAATCCATCGCCATCCACCCGCCCTTCGTGCGTGCCCGGTACGGTCTTGCGGACCTGCTGGCCGCACGGGGACGGTTCGCCGACTCGAAGACGACCCTCAAGCCGATTGCGCCTGTCGTGACAAGCCCGCAGGAGTGGATAAGGTACGCGCGCGCCCTTCGCAACGCACGGGCGGATCAGGAGGCGGAGGCCGCCTATCTGAACGCCGTCGAAGGGATGCCGGACAACCCCGCGCACGCCCTGGAACTGGCCGAATTCTACCTTGCAGCGGGAAACCTGGACAGCGCGGAAACCCATTTCCGGCGCGCCGGATCCATCGGCGGCGACAGCGGCGGGATTCTCGCCGGCCTTGGGCGCGTTCACTTCAGCCGCGGCGAACTCGACTCGTCCGCGGCCTGCTTCCGGCAGGCCCTTGAGGACGCCCCGGGAGACGTCGATCTGCTCTGCGACATGGCCAGCGCCGAACTCGGGAGGAGACTTCCGCGCCCTGCATTATCCCATCTCCGGCGCGCGGCAGCGCAGGACCCTCATCACCCTCGCACACGATATCTGATGGGTCAGACCCTGCTCGCCCTCGGGCATCACGAGGAAGCCGGGACGCAACTGGCTGTTTTCGAACGTCAGAGCCGGCTGGCCGCGCGCATTCGCAATCTGGAACGTTCCGCCGCGGAGAACCCCACGGCGGAACGCTATCAGACCCTTTCGCACTACTACATGCTGTCGGGGCGGGACAGCCTGGCCGCGGCGTGTCTGCAAAGGGCAACCGCACTGAACCCGCTCGTTACCGCGCCCGCGGAAGCCAATGGTCCCGATCCCTTCTGAGCGGTCCTGCCAGTGGATCGTTGCAACCGGAGATTGGCGCCATGTTCCGCGCGGGACGTCGGGGCCGCTCAACTTCGTTTCAGGAACCAGCAATCCATGTCCATGCCATCGGCGAAATCGATGAACTCCGATTCCGGGACTGCCGCAGGCCCGGAAGCAGTGAAGAATCGTGGCGTGACCGTCAGGTCCATCGTCTACGGCCTCTTCCTCTCTGTGGCTATCGGCATTCTGGGCGACACGGTGCGCTATATCCTCCACGCGTCGTTTATGGCGTACAGCCATATGCCCATGGGCAACCTGATCCTCACGCTGGTCTCCATCCTCGTCTGTTCGATGCTGGCCTACCGGTTCGGCCGGCGGTTTCTGTTCTCCTCGTCGGAGTGGATCACCATATTCTGCATGGGATTCATCAGTTCTCTGGGGCCTACCTATGGGATCAGCGGTTACCTCGTGGGTATCATGGTCGCGCCGCACTATTTCGTCACCCAGGAGAACGAATGGGCACGATACCTTCATCCGTATCTGCCGGGTTGGCTGATTCCGGAAAACGAAGGCAACGCGATGGCCTGGTTCTACGAGGGTCTGCCCCAGGGCGCGTCCATTCCGTGGGGTGTCTGGGCCGTGCCCCTGTTCTGGTGGTTTACCTTTCTCTGCGCGGTCGCTCTTGCCGCTGCCTGCCTCTCCATCATCTTCAGAAAGCAGTGGTCCGAATACGAGCGCCTCGTCTTCCCCGCGATGGAACCCATTATTGAATTCACCACGCAGGCCGGAACCGGTAGACGATGGTTCCCTGAATTCATGAAGGGCAAGGCCTTCTGGGCCGGATTCATGCTCACCACGTTTGTTTTCGGCTGGAACATGATCGCCTGGTTCTATCCGCAGTTTCCCCGCTTTCCCACGGCTTCCGCCCGCTGGTTCTTTTTCTCCCGGGATTTCCCGCCCGGATTCTTCTTTCTGAGTACGGTTGTCATCTGTTTCTCGTACTTCGCCAGCCTCGAGATCCTCTTCAGCCTCTGGTTTTTCGACGTTCTGTTCATTCTCGAGGGCGGCATCCTCAGCGGGTTTGGCGTCTCGGCCATTTCACCCTACTACGGTCGCGGCCGTTACATCTGGCAGACGGCCGGCGGGTTTACTGCCTTCGCCCTCTGGGGGATCTGGGTTGCAAGACACCACCTGCGCGACGTCATCAGGAAAGCCTTCAACCCCGATCGACCCGCTCCCGACGACAGCAACGAACTGCTCTCGTACCGGCAGGCCGTAATCGGCCTGATTGCCGGGTGTCTCTACATGGCGCTCTGGCTGGGATGGATCGGCATGCAGGTGAAGATCATCGTCCTTCTCATCCTGTGCATGCTCGTCGTGTATACGACCGTTTCGAAGATGCTCGCGGACTCGGGAATTGTCTACCTTAACCCGCCCACGTCGGCGTGGGGTCTCCTCAGCCGATTTCTGGGCGGCTCCCATACGTTTACCGCGCACACGAAAATGGCGCTCAGCATGTCCTCCCGTGCGGTCAACCACTACCGCGGCCTTACCATGGGTACGATGACCCACATCAACCGCCTGGCGGAGTTCCTGCCGGCGGGCAAACGGCGGCTTTTCGGAGCGATCTGCGCGGCATTCGTGGTGGGGATGGTCACTTCCACATTTTACACGGTGTGGCTGGGTTATACGATTGGCGGATACAATATCCAACCCAACTGGCTGATCATCCACGCCGGCGTCCGGCAGGTTCAGGGAATTGCAAACTCCATCAAGGCCGTCGACAGCCCCATCGAGACGGTCAACTACTGGTTCTTCTTCGCCGGGGCCGCCGCCATGGCTCTCTTGAATCTGATGCGGTATCGCTTCGTATGGTGGCCGCTGCATCCGATCGGCTTCGCCCTTTCCGGCACGGCGCTTTCGAGGCTGACCAGCGCGACCATATTTGTGGCATGGCTGGTCAAACTGACCATGCTCAAGCTGGCCGGCGCCGCTTTTTACCGGAAATCCAGACCCTTTTTCATCGGTATGCTGGTGGGCTACATATTGTCCGTGGCCGCAGGCGTTGTCGTGGACGCCATCTGGTTCCAGCCGGACGGCCACGTCGTACATAAATGGTACTAGGACATTCCCCAACGCGAAACTGAAGACGCGCGCAAGATCCTTTTCCCTATTCAGGTGTTTCCGTGAAAACCAAAAACATCACGATCGGCCTGGTCATCCTCATCGCCTTTCTCGCGTTGACCCTGGTCTCCCCTCAGGCGCTGACCGACCGCCTGTTCGAATGGTTCGATATCCGCTATCCGGAACCGCCGCCCGCCCGGGTGGCCACAGGCCAACAGCAACTGGCCGACAGCATCCGGGAACGGATCACGCCGGCCGGAGTCGAATCGCGACTGCTCCGGCTCAGCGGCTCGGGTTCCCGGGTGGTTGGCTATCCGGGTCACAGGGATGCGTCTCTCTATATTCAGGAAGAGTTCAAGCGCATCGGTCTCGAAAACGTCTCGGTGGAAACCTACGACGTCACGTCTCCCGTCGACAAGGGCGGCGGCCTTCGCATTGTCGGTGAGCCCGGCGTCATCCCCATTCATGCGGTGTGGCCCAACCTGGTTCGCACCTCCACGCTGCCGCGCGCCGGACTGCGCGCCCCGCTGATTGACGGCGGCGCAGGCGAATTCGCCGACTTCAATGGCAAAGAGCCCGATGGCAGCGTCGTGCTGCTGGGTTTCAACTCCTGGAACCGCTGGATGAACGCCTCCATGCTGGGCGCGAAGGCGATTGTCTTCGTGGCGCCGGACTCCACAACAACGGCCGAAGCAGAGCAGAAATTCTTCCAGGTTCCGCTCAACGCGCCCCGCTTCTGGATCGGCAAGTCCGAAGGAGAACGCCTCCGGCGCCGAATGGCCACCGGTGAGCGGATCGAAGTGGAATTGAAGTCACGGATGGACTGGGAACGGCACCCCACGCAAAACATCATCGGCTGGATTAAAGGCGCGGACCCTCAACTTCGGGAACGCGTGGTACTCATCGACGCTTATTACGACGCCATGTCGGTGGTACCCGCGCTCGCTCCGGGCGCCGAGCAGGCATCCGGAATCGCCGCCATGCTGGAAATGGCCGAATACTTCAGGGCGAATCCGCCGGCACACACCGTCCTCTTCCTGGCCACGTCGGCGCACCATCTCGGTTTTCGTGGCGTGTGCGACTTTCTGGGGAGGCATGCGCGGAAAGAGGAACACTTCGCCGCGCTGATGACCGACCCCATAGATATCCGGCTGTGGATCTCCCTGGACCTCACCTCCCAGACGGACCAGATGGCCGTCTGGAACGGCTCCACCGCGTTCTACTTCCAGCGGTTCTTCACGCCTCTGGGCAAACGCTTCAGCGGCCTTGGCGCGGACTTCGCCCCGGAATTCGGCATGGACCCAAAGCGGTCGCTCGTCGACGGGATCAATCCGCCATCGGGCATGAGCTGGAGCATGTTCATTCCCGGTGGGAATTTAAAGACGGACTCGCAGGTCGTACTCACCGCGGGAATGCCCACACTGGCTTTCGTGACCATCAACGACGCGCGATTCAGGGTCGATACCCCCCATGACACCGTGGACAAGGTCAATCTGACCAATCTGACGAATCAGATCAGGCTGCTTACGGCGGCGCTCAGCAAGGCCTTGAACGATCCCGGCTTCCTGCCCGATTACCGTATTGAGATGAAGGATCGCATGCGCGCGCTGAAGGGACGCCTGCTCACCTTTCCCCGGCGCAGCATCACGCCGGACCGGCCCCGAAAGGGCGCGGTGGCGGTACTGCGGATGTCTTACGAGAAATCCGTTAAGGGCGTGCGCGCAATTTTCTACGATCGGGCCGACGAAAAGGGCGAGTTCTACGTTCCCGGCCTGGCTGTGCGCTGGGTGGGCCTCGATGCCTTTTATCTTGACCCGGAAAGCGGCGAAATCACCTATGCGTCTGATCGAGGGCAGGCCGCGCGGATCTACAAGCCTGAATTCGGTATGGACTGGTGGATTACACGTGCCACGCGCATCCTGTTTCCCTGTGTTTCAACCGACTTCTACGAAACCGTGGACCCCCGTTACCTCACCAAGCTCCCGAACCTCTCCCTGTACGGCGACGGGAACACCGCCCCGCGGGAATATGGATATACCCTGGGTTACGGCCCCAACGAGCCGGTGGGCGTTGTGTTCACCCCTCCCGGCACAAGACTCAAGCTCACCATGCATACGCGTGGGATCGGTATCCGCTACCTGCTGCTGAATGCAACCGATACAACCAGCGTCGAAGCGGCCCACAAGAGCGGATTTGTCGCCGCCACCCACGGCGCAATCACGCACACGGCGTACCAGGCCGCCAAAGACATGTGGGTCCTGGACCACGCCAGGATGCGCGAACTCCACAAATACGGCATCGAGAACGATCGTCTCGCCGATCTGCACACGCGCGCGAAGGATCATCTGGATCAGGCGGACATGGCCCGGGACGAGCTTCGGTGGGACGATTTCATCAGACATTCGCGGGCCGCGCTGGGCCTCGAGTCACGCGCTTATCCCGATGTCAAGGGGACGCAGAACGACGTGATCCGCGGCATCATCTTTTTTATGGCGCTGGTCCTGCCCTGTGCCTTCTTCGGGGAGCGGCTGATTTTTACGGCGGTGGACATCAGGCGGCAGATTGCCGGCTTTACCGGCATTTTCCTGGTGATCTGGATCTTTCTGTCGATCGTCCATCCCGCATTCGACCTCTCCAATCCATTCGTCATACTGCTCGCCTTTGTACTCCTGTGTCTGGCCAGCTTCGTGATCAGTCTCGTGTTTTCCCGATTCAATGCTCAGATGCGCAACCTCCGCACGGAGGCCGCCGTTATCCACGACGTGGACGTGGGCCGGATTTCCGCCTCTCTGGCTGCCTTTCAACTGGGCATCGCCAATATGAAGCGGCGCAAACTCAGAACGCTGCTCACCTTTACCACGCTCGTCCTGCTCACCTTTACGGTCCTGTCATTCTCTTCCATCAAGTCCCAGCTCAAGTTTCACCAGATCGCGCGCGACAATCTGGGCCCGTATCCTGGAATGCTTATCCGCAGCAAGTACTGGGCGCCGCTTGAGGAATCCGTTCTCGACTACGTTCACGCCAACTTCGGAAAGGAAGCCGTTGTGGCGGCGCGCAGCTGGTACGCCTCCAAGGAGAAAAAAGCCATCCAGGTCGTATCGGACAGCACGTCGGCCAACGCGCTCGGTATTCTGGGACTGACCGCGCAGGAGACCGATGTGATCGGGATCCAGGACTGCCTGTCCGCCGGTCGCTGGTTCCTTCCGGACGAACGAAACGTCGCCGTGCTGCCCCGGGCAATGGCGGACCTCCTGAAGATCGGGGAAGCCGATATCGGACGGGCGAAGGTACGCCTCTTCGGCGAACGATTCAAAGTGGTCGGACTGATCGACGCCGAGCGCATGAAAGATCTGGAAGACCTCGACGGCGAGCCGCTCACACCCGCGGATTTTGTGCTGACCGATGAGAACGTGTTCATGCAGATGGCCCAGCAGGAGAAGCGGGAGAAGGCCGGACTGGAAGAGACCGACGTTGAAATTATGGAGTTTGAACACCTCGACCCGGCAAACGTCATGGTTGTCCCCTACCAGACCCTGAGGGAAGTCAACAGCCCGCTCCAGGCAGTTGCGGTCCGGTTCAGGGAACCATCGGTCGTCAAGCAGCGGGTGGAGAGTTTTATCTCGAGGCTCTCCGTCGTCCTGTTTGCGGGCATACCTGAGATTTCGCCTGAGGGAAAGGTCGGGCGCATTGCCGTTTCCGTCTACTCCTCGTACGGACAGGCGTCCCCACAGGGCCTCGCCAACCTCTTCGTTCCCATCGCCATTGCCGCGCTGATCGTGTTGAACACAATGATGGGATCGGTGTACGAACGATTCCGGGAAATCGGCATTTATTCCTCGGTTGGCCTGGCGCCGGTACACATCGCCTTCCTGTTCCTGGCCGAGTCCTGCGTGTACGCCGTGCTTGGTGCGGTCTCGGGTTATCTGCTCGCGCAGGGCGTGTCCAAGCTCCTCTTCTGGTACGGGTTCCTCGAGGGCCTTACCTTGAACTATTCCTCCGTGTCGGCTATGGCCTCGTCCACGCTCGTCATGCTTGTGGTCATCCTGTCCACCGTGTACCCCGCCCGCCGGGCGTCCCAGATGGCGGTTCCTGACATCACCCGGCGCTGGAAGCTACCCGATCCGGATGCGGACCGCTGGCATTTCGAGTTTCCGTTCACCATCTCCGCCGGCGAGGTCCTGGGGCTGTTTACGTTTCTTACCAGGTACTTCGACTTTCATACGGAGAGTTCGATGGGCACCTTCTTTACCCACGGCGCCAACCTGTCCACGTATGACACCGCCCGTGGCCGCGGGTATCGTATAGCGACGACCATCTGGCTGGCTCCGTTCGATCTCGGTGTCAGCCAGAACATCAGCCTGACGTCCACACCAACGGGCACTGTCGGCATCCACGCGCTGGAAATCACCATTGACCGGCTTTCCGGCGACCTTGCCTCGTGGAAACGATGCAACCAGCGCTTTATGAACCAGATCCGGAAACAGTTCCTCATCTGGCGTACCATTCCCGAAGAAAGTCAGCGTCAATACGCGAAAGACGGCAATGAACTGATCGACAGGGGCCCGGCGGCCAACCTGGCGTCCGCGGGGGAGAGCGTCTGATGCCGTTCCACCCCCTCCTTCCAACATCGTTTGCACCCCCCGCCACACGCCCGGCGTGTCGATGGCCGTACCTGCTGTGGAAACCGTAAGCCGTGCCTCTCGGCAGACACATTCTGGTGGAGCTCTACGGGTCTCCCGCATCCGTACTGAACGACGTCATCCACATTGAAGCGTGTATGGTTCGCGCCGCTCGCGCGGCGAACGCCACCGTTATCAACTCGTCCTTCCATCGTTTTTCGCCATACGGCGTCTCCGGCGTCGTTGTCATCCACGAGAGTCACCTCTCCATACATACCTGGCCCGAGTACGGTTTCGCCGCGGTCGATCTGTTCACCTGCGGAGATACGATCGACCCGTGGCCGGCGTATGAAGTGTTGAAGTCAGACCTGAAAGCCGCTCACGGTACCACCCGGGAAATTGACCGCGGCCAGCGAAATGATCCCGTACGGGCCGACGCCGCTCCGGCGCAGGGATCCCCGGAAACGCCTCCGGCACACATCCGCAATCTCTGGTTTACCAGACGCGAGGAAGGGATTGCCCTCTCGCTCAGGCACGCCGGTGCGCTCTTCCAGCACCAGTCCCCCCATCAGAAGATCGAAATCCTCGACAGCTACGGGTACGGCAAGACGCTCGTTATCGACGGTGCAATTGTGTGCACGGAACGCGACGAACACATCTACCACGAGATGATCGTCCACGTCCCCATGCAGACCCACCCCGACGCGAGGCGAGCCCTGGTTGTCGGCGGCGGCGACGGCGGCGCCCTGCGCGAGCTGTTACGCTATAAGCGGATCGAGGAGGTCGTCGTCGTTGAACTCGACGCCATGGTTGTCAGCGCATGCAGGAAACACTTCCCGGCCCTTGCGCCGGCTTTCAAAGACCCCAGACTCTCGCTTTACATTGCCGACGGGCTCGACTTTCTGCAAACCTGTCCCGTCGAATCCTTCGACCTCGCGATCGTCGACGTCGCCAATCCCTCCGGCGGACCCCAACATCTGTTTTCAGAATCCTTCTACGGGGGAGTTCGGGCGTGCCTCAGGTCCGGAGGCATTGTGGTCGCGCAGACGGAACCGCCCGCGCTCGACAGCCGGACCTTTGCCGAAATATACAAACGCCAGGAGACTGTCTTCGGCCGTGGAAACGTGTACTGCTACCTGGCCTGTATCCCCACGTATACGACCGGTCTGGTCAGCTTTTCATATGCGGCAACGGCGTGCGCCGACCCGCTGGACGCCCTCAGTCCGGCGAGGGCCCGCCGGTTTGCGGATGCCCACGGCCTGCAGTATTACAACGACGAAGTCCACAGAGCCGCCTTTGTCCTCCCTCCATACGTCAGACGTCTTCTGCGGGGTGAAACCACGGCGCCGGCGCGGTCCGAACACCGGCAGAGCCGGGGATGACCACAGTAAAATCCCGATGGAGACCCGTTGGGCCATCAGACGGCGGTTTGTCTACTTTCCGGTTGACAATGCGCAGGACTGAACGTAGCTTCAGCGTCGACAGTCTTTTGATATCGGCAGGACCGCACAGAAGGAAACAACCATGGCCGACGACCCGCCCGCGGCGATGCGTCCGGTTGACGCCGCCGACAGAATCGGATTCAACAGACGGTTCGGCGCGTTTGCGATTGACGTCATCGCCGTCTGGATCCTGACCTCAATCACGGGCTTTGTCACGGGAGAAAACGGCTCCGAAGCATCGTCGGGCCTGCACCATCTCTCCGATCTGACGCGGATGATGGCGGGCGTGGGCGTCATCGTTTCCTCCGTTCAGCTCCTCTACTGTCTGATCGAGGGTCTCACCGGTGCATCTCCCGGAAAGATGGTCCTCAGGATTCATATCCGGGACGCCAGCGGCGCGCCGGCTGCCACAGGTACGCTGATCCTCCGTATGGCTGTAAAACACATCAAGGTCGTTGCAACGCTGCTTGTCTCACTCACCGGGAGCCAC
>LXNJ01001620.1_pt1 | contig 13142 bp, 8 predicted proteins | sample 809081 | NCBI WGS metagenome assembly LXNJ01 (sample SAMN04870510, study PRJNA318959) | sponge metagenome | biome: sponge; feature: marine sponge reef; material: water | host: Petrosia ficiformis | place: Greece: Milos, Mediterranean Sea | collected 2013-05-29 | depth 5-7 m
GGGATTCGACAGCGGATTGCCCGATCCGTTCGTGGGTCCTGAGGCGCCTGAAATCAAGGACCGAATGCGCACCCGGGCGATTGCCTCCCGCTACCATCGCGCCGGCGCCGATGGCATTTACGTGTTCAACTGGCACGCCAACCGGGACATGAAGCGGGAATTGCTCTCGCAGATCGGCTCGCCCAATACGCTCCGCCGCACCGACAAGATCTATGCGGCCACACACCGTTTCATCCAGAAAGAGGGACCCTGGCGCGGGGCCTACCGCATCGACCGGATCCTGGGGGAAGTGCCGGTTGCCCTGATGAAAACCATAACTGGCGCAATGCCGGCCATCACCCTGGACATTGCCGATGACGTCGAAGCAGACGGCGCGTCACACCTGGAACTCCGCATCCGGCTGGATCAGTGGGTGGTCGGCGACAAGGTCCGCGTCTTCTGGGACGGGCAGGAACTGGAAGACCCTGAAATCCGGTACTGCGTAATGGACAACACCAATCCTCCGGGTGGCGCCTTCCAGCCTCCGCCGGGAATTCGCAGTATTTCAGACGTGAGCCGCGCGGCGTGGCTGTGCTTCCCGCTGCGTCACGCTGACGTCGCGCAGGGGAAGCATACGGTCAATGTCGGACTGGTTGAACGCCATCCGCAACTCGCGTGCGACCTCGTTCTGACGGACGTGGAAGTGGTCATTCGGTATTGACGCCCTGCAAAACCCGCCGGATCCGGAAGCGGTCTGAGTGACACCCTATTTCTTCGCGGGCAACTCGGCCGACCCCGGGCGAGGCGTCGGAAATGTCCCGTATTCGACGAAGACATCCACGTCTTCAATCACGATCCCGCCTTCGAATCCGGGGGGCCTTTTCTGTAAGGATATTTCGAGAACGTTCCGGCCCTTCCGGGGACGTACGTTTTCCAGGTCGAATTCCAGCAGTTGTCCCGCGTACGGATCCCGGGACCGGATCGGCGAACGACGAAAGGACCCGTTGTCCAGCCGGTCGCCGTTCAACCGGATCTCGAGTCGGTCGGCCGAGACGAGATTGCTTATGCCGATTCTGAGGCGGATGCGCCGAACGCGGTCATTTTCTGGGTCGTCGGCGATGGCGAAAGGGATCTGACTGTATCTCTCCCGATCGGGTGAGGCAATCTCAAGGGGCAGAAAGGCGCCGTAGTCGTATTCGGCTGCCGCGTCGCACCGGCGGCGCAGGAAGTAGTGCTTGTCTCCTTCCCGGACGAGGTCGGCATCGCCCAGTTGCGTGAGGAGACTGCGGCCGGCTTCGTCCACGGGCCAGGGAAGAAACCAGGCGTACAGGCCGTCAACGTCCAGTTCCTGGAAATTCGCGGCGGCCGCACGCATCATGGAGGCGGTGGCGTTGTCGGCCGTATTGAACCGCCGGCTCTCGTCGCTGCGGTAAGGCTGAAGCATGCCGTAGACGGAGATATTGTGGTCGTGGGCGGACTGCACGAGCCAGCCAACCGGCATATTGGCGTCCAGTACGAAGTCCAGATAGAGCATCGGAACCACGAAATCGACCAACCCTTCCCGAAGCCAGGCCCGTACGTCAAGCCCGGTCTTCAGGTTCAGTTCTTCGGTGGGGTAGACGCGGGCGCCGATCTGGGCGGGACCCCCCGGCCGGCTCCGGACGAGTTCAGCGGTCTCTCTTACGAAATCCGTGATCACCGGAGTGTATTCGGGCACGTCTTCCTTTCTCAGCCAGAAGGGACTCCCGCCGGGTGAGGCGGCGAAGTCCAGTTCCACGCCTTCGACGGCGTACCTCGTGGCGAGTTCTTCCAGTATCGCCCGCTGATGGTCGCGCACTTCGGGATGGACGAAACCCCGCCCTCCGGTATCGACCGCGTGCTCCGGGGCCATGCCGCCGTAGGCGCCCATCCGGAGGCTGGCGATGAAGTCCATGCCCTTCTCGTGGGCGCGTTCGACCAGGACGGTCAGCGGGTCGAGGCCGCGGGCGATGAGACTCTGCATATTCTCCCAGGCGCGCCACTCGTGGACATGCTGGAATGGTTGCCGGTCGTCACCGAACATGAGGCCGATCCCGGAGGGATAAAAGAGACCGTCCGCACGGGAGACACCATAGACGAAGGTGTCCACGGCCGTGCCGGCGACTTCGTCTACGGGCACCCGGGCGTCTTCAAGCCGCATCGGCGGTTCGAAGACGAACAGATAGTAGTGGCGGGCGTCGTTGAAGTAGATCGTGCGTTGTCTTCTCATCTCCAATACTTCCCTTCCAGCCCGATTTCCTGCGTCATCCGGTTTGAGATGGCGATGTTTTGCCCGGCTACCGTCAGGCTGTCGCCACGATGGACGAAGGATCTTGCGGGTCGTCCGTCCCGGTATTCGATGGCGGCCGCGTGGCCCGAGAAGGAAATGTCGTTGGTGGTAACGGTGACGCCGGGGGCGCCGTAGATCACAAGAAGGTGATGGTCTCCTGCGACAATCTTCAGCGCGCGGGGCAGAACCGGAGATTCTGCGCTTCCATCTACCTCACAGTCGAGCGACGTGACCGTCGCGTCGGGACGCTCGCCTTCATACGGCATCAGGAGGACGTCAAAGGGGGTAATGGGCTGCTCGACTCCCCATCCTCGAAGGGCGATGAAATACCGGTCCGGCCATGGCGCGGCGGGCGGATCGCCGGAATAGACCGGGATTTCGCGAACCATTTCCTCCAGGTAATCTATCCCGCTGAATGCGTATTTGAGCTGTCTGGGGTTTGCCGGGGCAGCCAGGATCCCCGCGCGATCACCCTCGGCGGAGGCAAACGTATCGTGCATGGCGAAGGGATAGACGCTGTGCAGGTACCAGAGCGCGCTCCTCCGGCGATGGGTGCAGGCCACGGCGTCCGAGACCAGGAATCCCCACGGCTTGAAGAAGAGGATCCGGCGTTCGATCACGACGCCCGCGCTGGCTTCGTAAGCGCGGTGCCGGCCCGAGAAGTAATCCCATGATTCGGTGCTGCCGAACTCGATGTGTTCGCCCCGGATTTCCGGGCGGGCCGAAGGAGCCCCTTCGATGACCACGTGGTTGTGCGCCTGTTCGGAGCGGAAGTACATGTCCCACGGGGCGTCGTACGGACCGAACCGGGAGACTTCGGCGACAAGGGGCACACCGAAGGCATAGAGGTTGATGTCCAGGATGCCCATGTGGCTGTGGCCACCCGGCCACTGACCGTGATTGACCAGCATGTACGTGTCCTCCGGTTCCCATCCGGAGCGCATCACGCAGAATTCGCTGGATTCCAGGGTCACGCTCCTGAAGTCGGGTTCACGGGGCTCCGAATCGATCGCAACCCGTTTGTGCCGGATGGGCCACAGATACGCCGCGTCGCCAGAGAAGGCGTATGCCTGATTCAGGAGTCCCGTCCCGTCCATGAAACTTCCGTCGTTGATGCCGGGCATCTCGCCCCCGGGACCGGCCATCTTGAGGAACCAGGCGTAGGCATTCGACGTGCGCTCCCGCCAATCGAGCGTCGCCGGCGGCTGGAGGTCCGGGTTGGCTTCGGCCAGAAGGGTGGCTTCTTCCAGGTGGCGCAGGCAACCGCTTCCATAGGAGTAGCATCGTTCGCTGTGGCCGCCGTCCGCGTAATAGTCCTTCTCCATGTGCTGTTCGAGGTAGTGCGCGCCGACGGAACGGAAGTCCCCGGACTCGCGGAATTCCGGCACAAGGAACCCGATCAGAATCATGGCGGAGATGCCATGGACCTGCCAGTTTCCCTCGCGGTAGCCTTTGGCGTTCTGTTCCATGGTCAGCCACCGGGCCGCGCCCAGGAGCGACTTGAAGAGCAGGCGGACGTGGTCGGGAGATACCAGGTGGCCCATTTCCAGAAGCATGACGGCGTAGAGGAAGTTCACGAACCTGTGGCTTCTTACGGAGAGACCGAGTTCGTAGAAAACAGGATGCATCCGGCGTGCGCCTGTGATTTCGTGCCGGACGGCGTACCACTGCCGGAAGATTTCGAGGTAGGCATTGATGTACCGCTCATCGCGCGTGTCCATGGCGGCCCTGGTCAGGCAGTCCATCCAGCCCAGGTAATGGAAGCCGTATTTGGACTGGTCGCCGAACCAGGCGTTGAACGCGACCGGCCCGGAGAAGTCGATTTCGACCTGTCCGAATCGCCGCCGCCCCCCGTTGACGATGGTGTCCGCCAGGCCCGGGTTGGCAGCAACCCTGGACGTGAGTTGCTCCGTCGAACCCGCAAAGGGGTTGACCGGAGTGCTCCGGGAGAGGAAATGCCGCCACCAGGCATCGAATGCCTCGTCGAATCGTCCCGAATCCGCAGCGCGCCGGACCTCTTCAAGGCCGGGATGGTCGGGATCCAGGGTTTCGAAGAACGAGGCATCCGGGATGTGAACGAGTTTATCGGGGAATTCGTCGTGGTGGAACATGAAATGCCCTTTGATAGTCGAAGATGCGTTTGGCGTACTGTCCGGTAGATTGGTCGCCTGAACTCGGATGACCAGAAGCAGCAAAAAACAGCGATCAGGTTTCTGTTGTTTGCCAAAACCGCAAATCCATGCGGCGGGCCTTGACGGTTTACTTCACATGGAACTGGTGGTCTGGGGGGTTTTTCCGTGTTGATCCGTCCAGCACTTTAGCATTGGTACTCCTGAGATGTTCGCAGGGTAGCCAAATCACGTTTGCGCCCTTGAGGTGGTTCACGGAAAAACCGGCCCCGCGCCGAGCGGCGCCCTTCTTTTTCGCCCTTTTTCTTGGGCGAAACAAGAAAAAGGTCAAGGGAATAGGGGACGTTTGAGGGTGGCAAAGATCCTGACCCACGGGTGGTGAAACGTTGGTATTTCGACAAGAAGAGCGTAGACAACGCAGCCATACGGGACGAATCTGAGGATGAATGGCAACATGCTTACGGGTCGGGGCACCAGTTACGGCTGGAAGGGACGCCCGGTTCTCCTCAGGTCTTTCGTGATGCCGATCTGGCAGGTGACGTACGCGTGTTCTCTTCTGAAACCACGGGTATTGAGCTGCCCCGCGGCGTACCCCGGCCGGGCGTCGCCAATCGTGCCCACAATCAGGTTGGCGTGTTCCACGGTGGTGTCGTAACGGTCTGCAATGAGACCGACCATGTCCGTCCAGGCGATTTTCAGCGCTTCTTCCCAGTTCGCGCCCATGCCGCTGGTGAGGATCTCGTCCGCGGTTTCCACGACGGGACCGCCCGCGGGAAAGCCTGACGAGCGATCGAAGCGCAGCGTGAGCGCAGAGTCGATCTCCACGCCGGTGGCGGTGAGTTCGCCGTCGCCCATGCGGGCGTGGACGTCGCCCACGTAGAAATGGCCGCCGTATTTCTGCGCACGAATATGCACCGTACTGCCGGGACAGATGCTGTTATAGTCCATATTGCCGCCGTGATTCCAGGGTCCCGGGTGTTCCGAGACGGGCGCGAGCTGCATCACCCCGATCATGGGCCGCACGGGAACCACAAAGTCCGGCGGGAAGTGCAGGAGGCCGTCCCTGACCGGAGCGACCGAACGCAGGCTGCCGCGAAACGGTCCGCCGTTGTTGTAATAGCCGTAGGGACCCACTTCGATATCGATGACTTCAATGGAGACCCAGTCGCCGGGTTCGATGCCCTCGATGAGAAACGTACCCCCCTGGCGCGAACCCCGCGGCGTGGTGGTTTCGGGAATGACGCCGGGCTTCAGGTCGCCGTCGGCGCCGCCGGGTGTTTCGATGACGAGCGTTTCGCCCGGTTCGATCGTGCCGCGAACCTGGCCGCGTTCAGCGGCTTCGGACCCTGTCAGATAAGGTTTTCGGGTAAACCTGCGCATGGGAATCCTCCTGTTCTGAGACGCGGAGACGCATCCGCAACCGCCGTTACCAGCCCGTTAAAAAAGCCCATCCGGGCCACGTCCGGCCCTTGCGGTCGAAATACTGCGTTGCGCTCCCTCGCCTGCAGAGCGACTTTATCGATAGGACTGTTGCGCGGCCGCGCCCGGGCGTTCCCCGGTGGCCTTCCCGGGTAGCGCGATGTCCCGGTCGAAACTGAAAACGCGTACAAATTGCTTGTATTTCCATTCCGGGTGAGCAATAATAGGGATTGGCAAAGGGAGCGTCAAGGTCTTGCGGCAGGGTCTTCCGAACAGGAAAAGCAGGCATGCGGATCGATGCGCATATGCACGTGGCCGGTAGCCTGGCGAGCGTGGGCTGGCGGGGAAGGTGGACCGACGACCGCGACGTGATCGAAGCGGCGGAACGACTGGAGATCGATCAGCTTTGCTGCTCAATACCGATTCAGGGATTGAAAGACCCCCGACCGGACGGAATGAGGGAGGTGAACGACAGCGTCCTGCACGCCGTGCGGCGGTTTCCCGGACGCATTCTGGGATACGCGTTTCTGGATCCGCGTTTCCAGAACGAAGCAAGAGATGAAATTGACCGGTGTATTGTGAAGCACGGTATGATGGGCGTGAAGCTCTATAACCAATGCATGTGCTGTGACCCACTGGTGTTGCCGATTGTGGAGCGGTCCATCGATCTGGGCGTGCCGATTCTTCACCACGGGGGAAAGCAGACGCCCGTGTCCGGCAGGGCGTGGCAGACGCACCGCTCGGACAGCGGGGACTTCGCGCGGCTGGCGCGACTGTATCCCGAAGCCACCATAATAGAGGGTCACCCGATTGTGGGAGACTGGGAGTGGGCGATCAAGACACTGCGGGATGTCCCGAACGTCTACGTGGATACCAGCGGAAGCCTGAACGACGACGGATTTATCGAGATGGCGGTGCGACAGTTGGGGGCAGCCCGCGTGCTGTTTGCGACGGATGTGTCAATGGAGGCCGGGGTGGGCAAAGTGCTGGGAGCGGCGATCACGGCGCGGCAGCGCAAGGAAATCTTCGGAGAAAATATGAAACGAATTATGCGGCAGCGAGTGTAACAGTTTAAAAGGAACCGCTTGACGGCAGTGCTTTTTTGCTTATATTCTCTTTGCTTCACTATTGAAGGATCGCAATGGCCACGTTCAACTGCCGGAAGATGGCGTGGCACAGTGTGGCATCCCATTCGATTGGGCAATGATTGAAGGGATCTCCGGATGAGTTTTCGTGACCGCGTTGTTTCGGGGGCTGCCAACGTCGCCTGGAATGTTTTCCAGAGCGTGAATGCCAGGCTCCCCGAGGGTCAGCCATTTCAGCCCGCATGGGCGTCGGCGCCGCTGTTGAAGAGTTATCAGCGTTCCATGCCGACACTTGGTTTTCCACGCGAGACCGATTCGCTCTGTCCGGATTGCGTGAAGGACGTCCGGACCGCCATCATTGAAGGCACGCGGGACATTGCAGAACTGGTGCACGGCAATCCCGGAGAGATCAGGGCGCAGATCCTGGAGGAAAACGGGTGTGTTCTCATGCGGAAGACGTGCTCGGTCCACGGCCCATTTGAAGACGTGCTCTCAATCGATCCGGAATTCTCGCGCATCATTGAAGGCCGGTTTCCCGGGCGGGATTACAGCACCTGGGGAGACGAGCACGTACACCGCCACGGTACGTCCAGCATCAAATACGGGCGGGGGGCCGTGCTGACGATCGACCTGACCAACCGCTGCAATATGATGTGCAATCCCTGTTTCATGGACGCGAACCAGGTGGGTTACGTCCATGAACTGACGATGGACGACGTAAAACGGATCCTGGACGCATCGATTTCCTTTAAACCGCGCCGGCAGATGTCGGTACAGTTTTCAGGCGGAGAACCTACGATTTCGCCACATTTTCTCGATGCGTGCCGGTATGCCAAAGAGGTCGGCTATTGGTGCGTTCAGGCCGCCACCAACGGGCTTCGCTTCGCCGAAGAACCGGATTTTGCGTTCGAGGCGAAGGCGGCCGGTTTCGACATGGCGTACCTGCAGTTCGACGGCGTAACCAATGCGGCCAACCAGCATCGGCATATTTCCAATCTGTTCGACGCCAAGCTGCTGGCCATGGAGAACCTCTCCCGCGCCGGTGTCGATATCACGCCCGTCACGACCGTTTTAAACACGATCAATAACGATCAGGTAGGGCCGATTCTCCAGTTCTGCATCGATAACAGCGACAAGGTCGGTTCGATTTCCTTCCAGCCCGTATCGTTTACCGGGCGCGACGAAGATATTTCCGACGAGATGCGGCATCGGCAGCGCTACACCATTTCACACCTCGCACACGATCTCCAGACGTGGTCCGAAGGGAAGATCGACGCCCACCGGGATTGGTACCCGTTGGGAGCCGGGACGTTGTTTACCACGCTGGCCGACCACCTGCGCGGGCAGGACGTTGAGTTCGGGGGTCAGACCTGCTCCTGCCATCCCAATTGCGGATCCGCCGTCCATATTGTCGTGAACGAGAAGACAGGGCGATGGGCGCCCATCACCGAGTTCTTCAACCAGGAACAGTTTATGAAGGACATCGAAGTGATGACGGACACTGCGCGGGACCCGGGATTGATCAAGCTGCAGGTTGGCATGTCGCTCCTCCGGAATTTCAACCCGAAGAACGCGCCGGCCGGATTCGGCATTCAGGATCTCGCGCGGATTCTGGACCGCAGGGTGGGGGGTTCCATCAGCGGTGGCCCGAGGCCGGACGACAGGCAGTGGCGCATTATGTGGGTGGGCGGTATGTGGTTCCAGGATCTTTGGACCTATGATTTCCGCCGAACTGAAATGTGCGTGATCCCGTACGGTACCCAGGAAGGCGAAATCTCCTTCTGTGCGTACAACACGGGGGTCGGTTGGCGCCAGATTATAGAGAATATGCATATGACCGCCACAACCTCCGACTGGTTCAAGACCAGGGGCCGGCACCCCATTTATGCGGGCAACCGCGACATGCCGCTGCCCGGAGCGGAACACTCACTTCGGGTCCGGGAAACGGAAAACGGCGAACTCGAGCTTCCCCTCATAGACGACAACGGGAATGGCAACGGGTGCTGCAGTTCCGAGAAGGACACCATTCGAAAGATCATTGCCGCGCCGGACGTACAGGAGCCGGTGGCTTCGTGAGCGCACCGCCCACAGACGTCGAACCGATCCGGGCAGAAGTCGTGTCCGGTTTTTTTTTCGCCGGTTGTACGGCTTCTGCCCTGCACAGCGCCGCAGATGCGGCAAACGGATTGACAATTCCGCTGCATTTGCTTATCATTTGCGCCTGGATCGCATTGAGAAATACAGCGTGAACATCCACGCGCCGGAAGGATGCCTGACGACATGAGGGTGACCGTTTCAGAGTCGGATACGTGGCGCAGGACGCTTGAGGTCGAGGTCCCGGACGACGACGTGCGCCGGCGATTCGAATCCGCGTACAAGAATTACAGCAAATCGTTGAATTTGCCGGGTTTTCGCAAGGGCAAGATACCTGTGAACCTGGTAAAAAAGCGGTTCGGCAAGGCGATCCAGGGTGAGGTCCTGCAGGAAGTAATCCAGGAGTACTACCGCGAGGCCAGCAGATCGGAGGGAATGACTCCGATCTCGGAGGCCACAATCGAAGAAGTAAACTACGAAGAGGGGCAGCCGCTGAAGTTTACGGCATCCGTCGATGTCAAGCCCGAAATTGTCGTACAGGATTACCGGGGCATGAAAACCACCCGCCCCGTATTCGAAGTCGCCGACGCCGATGTCGAAGAGCAACTCCAGCGCGTCCGGGAACAGTACGCCACGGAACAGGAAGTAGACAGGCCTGCCGAGTTGGGCGATGTTATCGTTGCGGATCTACAGGAACTGGATGAGAACGGACTGCCGATTATCGGGCGCAAACAGGAAGAACGCCCTTTTCATATCGGCGGGAGGAACGCCGACCACGACCTCGACAACCAATTGGTGGGTATTTCCACGGGCGAAACCCGACAGGTTCGGCTGACGCATACGGGGGAAACCGAACACGAAGCCCACGCCGAAGGCGCACAACACCAGGAGGGACGCGAGATCCGCATGATGTTCTCCGCCAGGGAGATCCGGGAACGCACGCTGCCGGAACCGGACGACGAGTTCGCCAGGGACCAGGGCCAGTTCGAGTCGCTGGACGAATTCAAGGCGCAGATCCGGACGGATCTCAGGGCGCAGGCCGATTTCGCCTCCAGGCGCTATCTCGAGGGCCACATCGTCGACGAACTGATACGAAAAAACGCCTTCGACCTTCCGGAGACCATGATTGAGAACGCGCTTGACACGTTGGTGGAAAATCACAAGAAGGAACACGAGGGGCACGACCACGACATCGATGAAGAGGCGATTCGCCGTGAAAGCAGGGAGGGCACCATTCGCGGGTTGAAGCGTCATCTATTATTGGAGGCGATTCAGAAGCAGGAAGATCTGGTGGTGGAAGCGGCGGACGTGGACCGCCAACTCGACGTCATGTCTCGTCAATACAACACGGAACGGGAGCAGCTCCGCCAGATACTCAAGCGTTCGGACCAGATCGAACGAATCGAGTCCAACCTGCTGACTGAGAAGACGTTCGATTTTCTGATCGAACATGCGGAAGTCGAAGACGTTGAAGCGAAATAGGACGGCCCGCGATTTGGGTTCAGGTTCGGAGAGGGAGGGAGAATAGACGCTTATGGCACTTGTACCCATGGTATTGGAGAAGACGGGGCTCGGCGAAAGGTCCTACGACATCTTCTCCCGTCTCTTGAGGGACAATATTATTTTCATCGGGTTTCCAATTAACGATACCATTGCAAACCTGGTGATTGCGCAAATGCTGTTCTGCAGTTCGGAATCGCCGGAAAAGACCATCCGGTTGTACATCAATTCGCCGGGGGGCAGCATTACGGCGGGGCTGGCCATTTTCGATACGATGCAGTACGTGCCCAACGAAGTCGAAACCGTGTGCGTTGGACAGGCATTCAGCATCGCCGCCGTGCTCCTTGCCGGAGGCACCAGGGGGCAGCGGCGCGCCCTCCCGAATTCCCGGATCCTCGTCCATCAGCCCATGGGCGGAGCGGGCGGACAGGCTTCCGACGTGGAACGCCACGCCAAGGAGATTCTCCAGTGGCGGGACAAGCTCAACGAGATTCTGGCGGAGCAGACCGGTCAGCCGATCGATCGGGTTGCCAAGGATGCCGACCGGGATTTCTTCATGTCCGCCAGCGAGGCCCTTGAGTACGGAGTGATCGATGAGGTGCTGGCGCCAAGCAAGGACGAAAGTCTCGTGATCGAGGACGATGAGTAACCCCCATCCGGGCGGTGGCGACTCTGTCAAACCGCCCCGGTCCAGGAATGACGGGTGACTTATGAAACGGCGAACTTCAAGGACTGACGTCCGGTGCTCTTTCTGCGACAAGGGCAACGACCAGGTCGAAAAGATCATTACGGGGACTTCGGTGCACATTTGCAGCGACTGCGTCAAGCTGTGCAACGAAGTGCTGCAGGAGGACGCCAGGCAGAAGCCGGTTTCGTCGCGGCAGAAGCTGCCCAAACCGGCAACGATCAAAACCCGGCTCGACGACTACGTGATCGGGCAGGAAGCGGCCAAACGCACGCTTTCAGTCGCGGTTTACAATCACTACAAGCGGATCCGCTCCCGCGTCGTTACGGACGACGTTGAGCTCGAAAAAAGCAACATCCTGCTGGTGGGGCCCACCGGAACCGGGAAGACCCTGCTCGCCCAGACGCTCGCGCGCATCCTGGACGTTCCGTTCTCCATCGCGGACGCGACAATTCTCACCGAAGCCGGGTATGTTGGCGAAGACGTTGAGAATATCCTGGTTCGCCTCTTGCAGGCTGCCGACTACGACGTGGCGCAGGCGGAAACGGGTATTCTCTATCTGGACGAAGTCGACAAGATTTCGAGGAAGGCCGCCAATCCGTCGATTACCCGCGACGTATCCGGGGAAGGCGTGCAGCAGGCCCTGTTGAAGATCCTCGAGGGCACCGTTGCCAGCATACCGCCGAAGGGAGGCCGGAAACATCCCGAGCAGCCCCTGATCCAGGTGAATACGCGGAATATCCTGTTTATATGCGGCGGCGCATTCGACGGCCTGGAGGAAGTTATCAGCAACCGGATCGGCGAAAAGACCATCGGATTCGGCGCAAAGGACGATACCGGGGAAAACCGGAACACGGGCGCGCTCTTTGGCGAAGTGGAGCCCGAGGACCTCATCAGGTACGGCCTGATTCCCGAACTTGTCGGCAGGCTGCCTATAACGTGTTCCCTCAGCAATCTCGATGAGGGTGCATTGTACAAGATTCTGACCGAGCCGAAGAATGCGATCACCAAGCAGTATAAGAAACTGTTCGAAATGGATGGCGCCGATCTCGAATTCGAAGACGCGGCTCTGAGCGAGGTGGTGCGGCGAACCGTCCAGAAGGGTACGGGCGCCAGGGGGTTGCGATCCGTTCTCGAGGACATCATGATCGATCTGATGTACGACCTCCCCTCCACTCCGGATCGCAAGCGGATTGTAGTCACGAAAGAGATGGTGGCCGGCAAGTCGAAACCCCGCCTTCACATCGAAGAAAAAAAGAGCGCATAGGTTCGGCTCCATCGTTTCCTGCGCATTCGGAACCGGGGTTTATCGCCCCGGTTTTCTATGTGTCTGCTGATGAAAACGACTCCTGTTGCCCGTTATGCAGATCCGTTCCGCCGAATTCGTTACCAGTGTCGCCAATCCGGACCGTCTTCCGGTGGAAGGACTGCCGGAATTTGCGTTTGCCGGCCGTTCGAACGTGGGAAAATCCTCCCTGCTGAACCGGTTGTTGAACCGCAGACATCTGGCCGCCACCAGCAAGACGCCGGGCAAGACGCGTACGCTCAACTACTACCTCGTTAACGGGGCGCTGCATTTCGTGGATCTGCCCGGCTACGGTTACGCAAAGCGAGGGCAGCAGGAACGCAGGCAGTGGGCCGACCTGATCAACGGTTATCTGGATTCACGGACGTCATTGCGCGGCATACTGCATCTCGTGGATGCCCGCCACGATCCCACGGCCCGCGACGTGGAGATGGCCGTCTGGCTCACGCAGTTCGACCGGCCGTTTCTGGTGGTTGCCACCAAGGCTGACAAGCTTCCGGGAAGCCGGCAGAAGTCCCGGCTGGACCGGACGCGGAACCTGCTTTCCCGGGTGGGCGAATTCGATCTCGTGCCGTTTTCGGCGGTATCGGGCCAGGGCAGGCAGGCTGTGTGGAGATGGATCCGGGATGTTATTGAA
>LXNJ01001621.1_pt1 | contig 13139 bp, 12 predicted proteins | sample 809081 | NCBI WGS metagenome assembly LXNJ01 (sample SAMN04870510, study PRJNA318959) | sponge metagenome | biome: sponge; feature: marine sponge reef; material: water | host: Petrosia ficiformis | place: Greece: Milos, Mediterranean Sea | collected 2013-05-29 | depth 5-7 m
AGCCCGGTAAATTTGATTATTTGTGATACTAGCATTTACTATTTTCAATATTTGTTCGTTCGAAAACTGACCTAATTTCATTAATGAATCTAATCGTGTACGTGCTGCATCAAAACTTGGGCTTTGAGCGAAACCTTGAATTTTAGCCTCTTTAATGTCCTCTGTTGTAATCTTGACGTCTGGAAACAAGTCTTTTAACAGTTGATTGAGGCTTTTGAAATAATGAATTTCTGAACCCTTCTCATTTCTCCATTCCGTTGTTAAAAAGGTTGAAAATTCACTTGGATTTAATTCAGATACATAGTCTGAATCTCCTGATACAAAATAGAGAGGACTACCATTTTTAACCAATGACACACTTTAGTGAACACTCCCCTGGAACGTGATTACTATAACCATCAGCGTCTCTGGAACGGAAGTGCTACACTTTTATGGAATAGCGGAAGCATTGGATGCCCCACCCATAGGTTCCAAAGAAAGTAATCCCTCCATTCCTGGCCTACCTCCAATGAGTAGTGAGACCTTAAGCTTTGAGTATTCATCCTATGTCGACCAGTCTACCGGAGATATGATTTGGAAGGCAGGAAATGTGTATTTCGATGAAGTCAATATTCAATTGATTTTCACCTTCCCTGATAGAGACTTTGAAGTATACAGTATTACGGATGTAGATGACGAAAATGCAACCATTGAAGGAACCATTATATCGGGTAAACTCTCTAGAGAAGAAAAAACATTCACTTTCGCTTTTATGGAGGTTGCGGGGCAACTCGTATTGGTTGTCTCTGAAGAAGGCAGAAGAAATCAGGTTATACTTTTTCCAATTTAACGGAAAAGTAGAACGCCAATCAAAGCATGTCTACATTACTATAGCTAGCAAATCGATAGCTTCTTTGGCTTCTTTCACATCATGTACACGTACAATCTTTGCCCCTTTCAATAATGCAAGGGTGTTTAATGTCGTCGTTCCATTCAGCGCCTCTTCTGCCTTAATATTCAGTGTTTTATAGATCATAGATTTCCTGCTCACACCAGCCAGTAGCGGAACTGGAATGCTAGAAAAAACATCTAGTTTGCCCAACATTTCAAAATTCTGATCGATGGTCTTGGCGAAACCAAAACCCGGATCTATGATAAGGTCATGTACTCCAGCTTCCTTTAGTTTTCTAACCTTTCTGAGTAGCTCATGAAACACTTGAGACGTAACATCATTGTAGTCTGTTAAGCTTTTCATTGCTTGGGGATTTCCCCGCATATGCATCATGATGTAAGGAACGTTCCCATACGAACAAACCAAATCGAACATCTTAGGATCTAGATCACCGGCGGAGATATCGTTAATGATATCTGCCCCTGCTTCAATACCCGCAGTGGCAACCTCAGAACGGAAGCTATCTACACTAAGTATGATCGAAGGATATTGAGAACGAATGATGGAAACGGCTTCGGTAATCTTATCTCTTTCTTCAAATAGCGGAATATCCTTGGCACCAGGACGGGAGCTGTAGGCACCTAAGTCAAGAATCTCAGCACTTTCTTCAATCATCACCCTTGCCCTGCCCAAGATCTGATCAGTATTTACCCTACTGCCACTGTAAAAAGAATCTGATGTCAAATTCAGTATTCCCATCACTATTGGACGATCAAAATTGTGCAATCTACCTCTACAATTGAGGCTCCAATTCGCATGAAAAGATGTACTTTTGGTCAGGCTCACAACTAGTGAAATTTTATGAGTAGGACGAATTCGCAATTTAAGGCTATCATTAAGGAATGTCGCGATCTTTTTATCAAAAAAGGCAAAGACTATGGGACAGCCTGGAGAATTCTAAGATTACCTTCCCTTACCGATCAAATATTCATCAAGGCTCAACGTCTGAGATCAATTGAAGATAAAGGAACACAACGTGTTGCAGATAATCTAAAGGGTGAATATGTAGGCATCATTAATTACTGTGTGATGGCCCTAATCCAATTGGAAAAAGGGATAGCTGATCAAGCCGATATGCCCTTGGATGAAGCCTCTGAGCTGTATGATCATTATACGGATACCGCATTCAATTTAATGAACGATAAGAATCACGATTACGGTGAGGCATGGCGCGATATGAGGCGATCATCATTGACGGATTTAATCCTTCAAAAACTGCTCAGAGTCAAGCAAATTGAAGACAATGAAGGTGAAACCTTTGTCAGTGAAGGAATTGACGCTAATTATTACGATATGATCAATTACGCAGTATTTGCGTTAATCAAAATGTCAGAAAAGGAGTAATGAAGTATTTGGTTCAAATTGTACGTTTCCTTCTAGGAGTTCTATTTATTTTTTCAGGAGTCATTAAGTTGAATGATCCGGTAGGTTTTAGCTACAAAATGACGGAGTACTTTGAAGTACTGTCCTTGCCGTTTTTCGTTCCCCTTAGTTTGGCAATAGCCATCTTTATGTGTGTCCTTGAAATCTTATTTGGGATGGCCTTACTCCTTGGTTTTAGAACCAAATTGACGCTCTGGGGTTACGGCCTACTTATGATCTTTTTCACATTCCTGACCTTCTATTCGGCCTATTTCAATAAGGTGACCGACTGCGGTTGTTTCGGAGATGCTATCCCTTTAACTCCATGGCAGAGTTTTTACAAGGATCTCATCTTAAATGGAATGATCATAATACTCATTTTAGGAAGGAAGCATATAAAACCACTGTTTACGCCACCTCCTACTCGATTAATTCTCTTCGCCAGCGGATTTGTTTGTGCATGGTTTGCAGTTCATGTGATCAATCATTTACCCGTTTGGGATTTTAGACCGTATGCTGTAGAATCTAGTATTGTTGAAGGTAGATATGTCCCAGAGGATGCTCCAGTAGACATTTATGAAATCATCTGGGTTTACGCGGTAAACGGAATTGAAAAAGACTTTAGCACGGAAGAAGAACCCTGGAATGTAGAAGGTGCTGAATTCGTAGAGCGCAAACAAAAACTAATTGAAAAAGGCTACGAGCCTCCCATTCATGATTTCCTTATCGAAAATAGTGAAGGAGAATACACCGACGAGATGCTGTCGGAAGAGCGCATTCTTATGATCATTTCTTACAATATTGGAAAGACGCAAAAGAAAGATAAACTAAATGAGCAAATCAACGAATTGGTTGCTGATTGTGACGAAAATGGAGTTCGTGTCATTGGTTTAAGTGCTTCTTATCATGCCGAAGTTGAGGAATACAGACATGAGGCTCAGGCCATGTATCCATTCTACTTCATGGATGAAACTGCTTTGAAAACCATTGTTCGGTCAAATCCTGGATTCATGTACCTAGAAAAAGGGGTGGTGAAAGGCAAGTGGCATTACAAGGATATACCAACATTTGAAGAGCTTTAGATGTTGAAAAAATAGGCCCGAGCAAGAGTAGAGCTCGCCTATCTATAACTAAATTGGCTTTCGATCTCAACGAGCCAATGATTCGACAAATTCTATCTAAAATTTCGTATTCCATTCTAGTACTACTAGGTGTTGTTTCTTTGGTGTTTTTCCTTTTTCAGGTCTTACCGGGTGATCCCGCACGAATGATGTTAGACCAACAAGAAGGATCGGAGCAATTGGAGCATATTCGTGAGAAATATGGTTTCAACCTTCCGATGTACCAACAGTTTGGTCTGTACTTAAATGACCTCTCTCCCATTTCCATTCATCCAGAAACCGAAGGGATCGATGCGCTTTCGAAAGGGAATTACAGCTATTTGACCATAATAAAAATGGATAGCAGATCCATTGTTTTTAAGAAGCCCTATTTGCGTGAAAGTTTCCAACGAAGCGGAAAGCAGGTCACTCAAATCATTGGTCAAGCTCTTCCCAATACCATCATCTTAGCATTGGCAGCAATTGGAATTGCCATTGTAATGGGGCTGATCTTAGGAGGGCTCAGTGCTCTATATGTTAATCGCTTCATTGATAAATTGGTGTCAGTTGTTTCAGTTCTCGGAATGGCTCTTCCCTCCTTTTTTTCGAGCATACTTATCGCATGGATTTTTGGCTTTGTCCTTCACAAGTACACCAATTTAAACATGACCGGGACGCTCTATGAAATTGATGACTTCGGTGAGGGCAAAAGCATCGCCTGGAAGAATCTACTATTACCCGCCTTTACCTTGGGAATTCGACCACTAGCTGTAATCACACAGTTGAGTAGAAATTCACTCCTCGAAGTCTTGAACCAAGATTACATTCGAACGGCCACGGCCAAAGGATTGTCCTTTGTGGTTGTTTGCTGGAAACATGCTTTTAAGAATGCATTGAATCCTGTAATTACGGCAACAAGCGGATGGTTTGCTTCTATGCTCGCCGGTGCTGTTTTCGTGGAGTATATTTTCGGTTGGAATGGACTAGGAAGAGAGATAGTTCAAGCTTTAAATACCCTAGATTTACCTGTGGTCATGGGCGCGGTCATTACCATTGCCTTTAGCTTCGTATTGGTGAATATTGGTGTCGATATTATGTATTCTTGGCTGGATCCGAGAATTCGAAATTTGAATTGATTATGAGAAAGAAAATCATTGCTGGAAACTGGAAGATGAATCTTCGAATTGAAGAAGGTATTGCCCTGGTTAGTGAAGTTATTGGAACACTGGAAGATGCCGGATTGTCAAATCAACCGAAGGTTGTCTTTGGAACTTCGTTTATTCATTTGGAAAGCGTGGCCTCTATGGTTGAAGATTTTGACCACATTCAAGCTTCAGCTCAAGATTGCTCAGCACACTCTTCTGGTGCCTTTACAGCAGAGGTTTCAGCGGAACAAATAGAAAGTGTAGGCGCCAAATATGTCATTATTGGACATAGTGAGCGTAGAAGTTATCATAAGGAAGGTGCCGAACTCTTAAAGACAAAAATATCACAAGCCTTAGCCAATGGACTTAAAGTGATTTTTTGTTTTGGTGAAGAACTACAAGATCGCTACGATAAAAAGCATTTTTCGATTGTGGAAGACCAATTGAAAGGAAGCCTAGCTGAACTCAATTCTGATGATTGGAACAATATAGTCTTGGCCTATGAGCCTGTTTGGGCCATCGGTACCGGTGAAACGGCTACGTCCGAACAAGCACAAGAAATGCATGAATTTATTCGCAAATGTGTTTCCGAATTGGCTTCAAATGAACGTGCCGAAAATGTATCCATATTATATGGCGGGTCTTGTAAGCCTTCCAATGCGGTTGAACTCTTTTCATGTCCTGATATCGACGGAGGTCTCATTGGAGGAGCCTCATTGAACGCTAGTGACTTCATCTCTCTTATTAAGATTGGCTCAGATGAATTATACTGAGATTGAGTTCGAGTTATCTAGTTTGGAGCCATGGTCAGAAATACTTCAAGCCTATTTGAACGAAACCGAAATTGAAAGTCTTGAAGAAACTACGAGTGGATTCAAGGCCTATATGCGTTCAGAAGTTTTCGAAGATGATCAAATAGAGAATATCGTAAATCAGCTACCAAAGGACCTTACGATTCGTTGGACACATAAAGAAGTTGAGATCATAAATTGGAACGAGGAATGGGAGAAGAATTTTGATCCGGTTGAAATCGAGGATAAAATAAGAATTCGTGCACCCTTTCATGCCAGCAATAAAGACTTTGAATGGGAGATCTTGATGAAACCAAAGATGTCATTTGGCACTGGGCATCACGCAACAACAGCCGGAGTATTAGAGTTGATGTTGGACATACCTTTCGCAGGGAAAAAGGTATTGGATATGGGCTGTGGCACGGCGATTCTGTCCATTGCAGCAGAATTTTTCGGCTCTAACGAAATAGATGCTGTAGACATTGACGACTGGGCAGTTGAGAATTCCATTGAGAATGTTGATTTGAATTCGTGTAATTATATTCATGTGTTCAAAGGAAGTGCTGAAATGATCCCTAGGAAGAGTTATAATGTTGTTTTGGCCAACATTAACAAGAATGTTCTCTTGGATCAAATTCCTATTTATAGCCAACATCTAGAGAAAAGCGGAGTTTTAGTTCTATCGGGATTTTATTCAGAAGATCTGGAAGATATCGCGAAAATGGCAGGGCAATCTGGTCTAAGATTGGAACGGTCTGTGAATAATGATAACTGGATTGCAGCTTCATTTAGCTATGAATAACATACAGAAGAAACTTTCAATACTCATCTTTATTACGGTTTCTGTAAACCTAAATGCACAGCGTTTAAAGAGTTTTACTCACGATCCGGCCATTTATGTTGCGGAATTAAGAGGGCTCTTAGAAGAAGCAAATAAGAAGGATGGTATTGCAGATGCCACTCCTTTTGAAAATTTTGTTTTGAGCGGATCCTTAAATGCTGAACGCATGGAATTGCTCTATGCGCTTTCAGATCAAATGCTCAAGAAACGAACTCCGGCTTATCCCGGATTCTATGGGATGATGGAATCGGTTCGCTTTTTATATACGCAAGAGAATTTTGAAGAGGCGGATAAATGGTTGGTGGGAATGACTGCCTACGCCAAAGACAACTCTGGAAGGTCCGCTTCTACCGTAATGGAGCATTTCCATCAGTTTTTCTACGATCGTGTCCTTTACTCGTCCAATGCCCTTACATGGCAGATTCGGAATGGCTTTTATACCTTCAGTTTTGAAGAGTCTCCAGAAATTCAGATCTCTGAAATTGATCTTTTTTGCTTGGCCCGTAATGATTCAGCTGTCATTTATGAAACTTCAGGAAGGTATTATCCCGCGCAGGAAGTGTTTAATGGTTTTGGCGGAAAACTCCTTTGGACAAGGTGCACATTCACAGAAGATTCCTTAAATGCAGAATTAAGCAATTATAAAGTCATCTTAAAAAAAAGCAGATTTGAAGCTGATTCAGTGGTGCTGAATAGTAAGTTTTACATCAATGATCCTATTCTCGGTCGCTTAGAAGAAAACATCCAGGCCAATGCCAGTCGTGATCGAGCCCGTTATCCACAATTTCACAGCTATAGCAAATCCTACGTGCTAAATGATATTTACGAGGGAGTTAACTTCATTGGAGGTTTCGGTGTGGAAGGTTGCAAGTTCGTAGGCTTTGGGACCGACAAGGAATATGCAAGTATGGGCTTCGAATACGAGGACAATACAATCATTCAAGTCCGTTCACCGAAGTTTTCAATCTCAGATGATCGAGCGGTCGCTCAGGATTGTGAAGTGAGCATCCGTTTGGACGAGGATTCAATATATCATCCTAGACTTAATTTGAAGTTTGATCCAACGGAAAGAGTGGTTTCCTTGATTCGCGAAAACGAAGGTCTTAGTCAAAGGCCTGTCATGGACAGCTATCATGATGTGGAAATGTTCTTTGAAATTCTCGTTTGGGATATGGACAATCATAAGATTGACTTCTCAAACATTCAAGGTGGCAATGTAAATCCTGTGGTTTTTGAAAGTGTTAATTTTTACAGAGATGAACGCTTTGAAGCTTATCAGGGGATGGATGATTCCAATCCTATTTATGAATTGTATCGACTATACGAACGCTCAGATCACAAGACGGATTTTTGGATTGAAGAAATCGCTTATTTCTTGCGAATGGACGATCACAAGTGTCGTGTACTGATGATGAATATGACCATAAGTGGTTTTGTTAATTATGATCTGAAGGAAGGAAAAGTATACATCCAGCAGAAATTATTCGATTATGTGAATGCACGTGGCGGCTTTCGTGATTATGATGTGATTCGATTTGTTAGTGTTACAGAGAAGCCTGTAAATGCTTCATTGAGTTTATTGGACTACGATATCTCTATGGAGGGAGTTAAGCTCATTGCACTGTCCGATTCTCAGGAAGTATTCCTTTACCCTGCTGAAGATAAAATCAAATTAAAAGAAGGACGAGATTTTGAGTTTGATGGATTGGTACAAGCTGGTCGCTTTGATTTCTACGGTCGGAATCTCTTCTTCGATTACCAAAATTTCAGAATCAATTTTGCAACAATCGATTCAATGAAATTTCTTGTTCCCGGTTTTGAAACAGATGACTACGGACGTAGAGCCTTGGTATTGGTTCGGAACATGCTTCAGAACATGAACGGTGAGCTCTTCATTGATAAGCCCAATAATAAGTCGAGTATGTCCAATTACCCGGAATATCCAATATTCAGGAGCGGAACCGATAGTTATGTGTATTGGGACGATCGAAAAATCTACAATGGAGTGTATGATAGAAACGATGTCTACTTCCATATCCAACCATTTGAAATCGATAGTCTGGATAATTTCAAGACAGAAAGCCTAGAGTTTGATGGAAGATTCTATAGTGGGCGTATCTTTCCCGATTTCCCTGAAAAGCTAAAGGTTCAACCCGATTACTCCCTAGGATTTAGGACAAAGACTCCTTCTGGTGGATATCCGGTATACAATGGTGAAGGCCAGTTTGGAACAGAGATATGGATGAACAACAAAGGTTTGCATGGAAATGGAGAATTGGAATACTTAAGTTCTACCTCCTATTCTAAAAACTTCTCATTCTTCCTCGACAGCGTTCGAGCGATAATGGTGGATAGCTTTCATATTGCGCCAAGCCCAGTCGCCACTGAATATCCAGTTGCGGACGTGGTTCAGGCTAGAATTCTATGGAACATCGATGAGCAAAAGATGGATGTTTACAATCGTCCAGAACATTTATTTGCAATCTTTGAGAATAATACAAGTCTGAATGGTGGATTGACCCTCTACCCCACTGCTTTGGAAGGTTATGGATTGGCTAGTTTCGAAAATGCACAGACCAAGTCAAATCTATACATCTTTGAACACAATAGATTCTACGCCGATACTTTAGACTTTAAGCTCAAGTTACATGCGGATGCAAAGTGGGCATTTGAGTTAGATACGGCCTATGGCGATATAGATTTTGATCGTAGACTTGGAGAATTCAGAATTTATAATGATGCCGATCCAATTGAAATGGCCTTGAATTCCTATCAAGCATTCATGAACCATGTTTGGTGGGATATGGACAAGAAATGGCTCGATCTAGAGCAAATTGATGAAAGCCCTGGAAGGATGTTAAGTGTAGCTCCACGACAGGATTCCCTTGATTTTATGGCTGGTCAGTCTCGATTCCATTTGACCGACACCTTGCTCGAAGCATTTGAAGCTCCCTTAATTGTTGTGGGTGATGCTCAAGTTCATCCGGACAGTGGTTATGTGAGAATTGGAGCCAATGCCAATATGCATCGTTTGGAGAATGCAACTATGGAGGCCGATGCGCCTAACCTCTATCATAATTTCTATAATGCGAGTATTAAAATTCGCGCTAAAAATGAGTTTAGAGCTGAGGCCGATCTGGATTACCTAGATCAAGATCTTGTCGTGTTCCCTATTCACTTTGGTGAAATGGGCATAGATACGGCAGGACAGACCTATGCCATTGGTGATATAAGCAAAGAGGATGAGTTCTTTTTGTCACCTTACTTCAGTTTTCACGGAAAAGTGGAATTGTATGCACGCGAATCAAGCATGATCTTCGATGGATTTACTGAAATTCAACATGCTTGTGAAGAGATATTGACGGATGAAATCCCATTCCGTGCAGCCATCGATCCCAACAGTATATATGTAGATCTCAGTCGTTTTGAGGAAGAACGTAGCAAATATGCCTTAGAGAGTGGGCTTTACTTCAATCCAGATCCACCGGATATGCGTTCTGCCTTCTTATCAAAACTGGAATTGCGAGATACTGAGATTTTCAGCACGCGTGGTTTTCTACACTACGATGAAGGAAGTAATCAATATTTGATTGCTTCAATGGAGAAGTTAGAAAATCAGCGCTCGCCTGGTAATATTTTAAAGTTCAGCAATAAAGATTGTGAAGTAATAGGCGATGGATCGTTAATGATGGATGAAGGAATGGGCCAAGTGGAAATCCAATGTTTCGGAAGTTTCATTCATGATTTGGCTTTGGACACCTTGGCAATTGATGCAATTCACCTAGTGGACTTCCCTATTCTAGAAGAATTTATGGTGGCCATGTCTGCAGAACTACTTGACGATAATTCCTTACAGGGAATTGATCCAGGCAGAGATGTATATGAGCGTGCAATTATTAATGTATTGGGAGAGAAAGAAGGTAAGGCCTATTTAAATGAAATAGGTTCCTTTGGTTCAGTAGATAAAATGCCTAAGGAATTGCAAAAGTCTTTGGTGTTTGGAGATTTAAAGATGGTTTGGAATGAATACACCAGTAGTTTTGTTTCCGAAGGATTGATTGGGATTGCGAACATTGGTAGTACCCAAATAAATAGAAAAGTTGAAGGAAAAGTTGAGTATGTTCGCAAACGAAGAACTGGTGATGAACTGAATATTTACATTCAAATTGATCGAAACAATTGGTGTTTCTTCCAATATAAGAGAAACATCATGCAGGTCATTAGCTCAGACAAAGAGGTGAATCAATTGATCATGGATATGGACATAAGCAAGCGTCAAACGAAGATGGAGAATGGCCAATACTATCAATACACGATTGGATCAAAGCGTAGAATGACACAATTTGTAGATCGTTTTGAAGAATTCTGGGATTGATGGTAAAAATTGTTGAGGCCATTCTTATAGCTTATGTGTTGGGGTCACTCCCAACGGCCGTTTGGATTGGGCGAGCTTTCTTTAAGACCGACGTTCGAGAGCATGGATCGGGAAATGCCGGTGCGACAAATACCTTTCGCGTATTGGGTTGGCGTGCTGGGACGATTGTTTTGATTATTGATATTGCCAAAGGTTGGTTAAGCGTGGATATGGCTCGACAGCTAAATCTTGCCGAGCATTGGGTTATACTCTGCGGAATAGTGGCCATAGTTGGCCACATCCTTCCCATATTTGCGAAATTCAAAGGAGGAAAAGGAATTGCCACTTCATTAGGAATTGTCTTAGGATTGCATACCAAGGCTGCCTTGATGAGCTTGTTTACCTTTATATTCTTCTTTCTGGCGAGTGGAATGGTTTCTTTGGGAAGCGTTCTGGCGGGCATAAGCTTTCCTATATACCTCCTATTTAAATATCCGGATATCCATTGGGCGATTAAGGTGTTTGGATTATTGATTGCTGGAGTTATCATATTTACCCATCGATCGAATATGGTACGGATATTTAAAGGTGGGGAAAGCCGTTTCTTTGGAGGAAGAAATTCGTAATTTTGCCGAATGTCTGAATTACTACAAACAGAAGAAATAAGAGAACAGAAGGTTCTTGAGATCAAGAAAAAAAGCATTGTACTATACAATGACGAGATCAACACATTTGAGCATGTGATTGAATCCTTGGTTGATATCTGCGGGCATAATCCATTTCAAGCGGAGCAATGTGCACTCATTACTCATTATAAAGGGAAGTGCAGTGTTAAAAGTGGCATCTACGAGGATTTATATCCCTATAAGTCTGCTTTAAACGACAGAGGTCTAGAGGCAGTTATAGAGTAAATCGATCATTTTTCTTTGTTCAAACCCGCTTTTTGGACAGCGTATTCAGCTTAAATCAACTGTTAAGAAGTCCATATTTCTATAAAAGGAGGTGAAATCACCTCAAAAACATGACGATTTATTGTGGACAACTATAGATCATTTGTTAATAAATGAAAGCTAAACGGGTGATTTCCCGTACTATTTCATTGGATCCAGGTCTGTTTTAAGATCCCGTTGGACGAGATACTTTCTGATCTTACTTCTAAATCCATGAACGTCCAGCATTGCCTTTTTGATTTTATCCCATTTGAAGAATATAGTACACAGCCCTCCTTCGTCCAACCCTAGAAAGAGGAGTTTCTATAAAATGAAATGATCCTCAACCCGATAATGATTAATGAAAAAAGGCCGACATTACAAGAATGTAATCGCTGGCCTTTGAGTGACTCTGCAGGGATTCGAACCCCGAACCTCCTAATCCGTAGTCAGGTGCTCTATCCAGTTAAGCTACAGAGCCATATTGCGGGTGCAAATATAATAATAGTCCACAGATACTAGCAATGAAAATAAAAAAGCCTCTCGGTGGTGAGAGGCTTTAAAACTTTCCAGTCATGAGAAGTTTTAGGTGGCGATTGTCCCAAACAATCTAGTTGTCTTTAGGTGGGGTTGGTGAAAAACCCTGAGGGCTTTTCGTGGTTCGTGTTGCTACGTAATGTTTTAGAATTGATCTGGAGTAACAAAAGCTCCTGATGTACTCACATAATTATGATCAATAGGATTATCAATGTCCATTGCGGCGTCAGCGTTAATGGCTCCAAAAAGATTCATTAGTATGGCGATGATAAAAGCAAGCATGACTGTTTTGTTTTTGTTTGTTGAGACAAATGTCAGTCAAGTCGCTAAATAGGAAAAGGAGAAAAAACGGAAAATTTGGACAGTGCTTATGTAATTTATGGTGATGACCTCTATGATTATGTTGCAAATTGGCACGACAGTGTCTTGGAGAATTATTGGTTAAATGAACATGGAGCTTTGATCAATTTTGAAAACAATGTCCAGCACGCGCAGACTCGGAGGTCATTATTAAATGCTGCAGAGTATAACTGGATGATGACAAGTAATCTTGATACTGCAAATGACCCCTACGATTATTTCATTTCGGACCCTGCATATGCAACACTTCTGAATATATATAACGAAGTAGGAGTTGGTGACACAGTTTTCGTTCATTATCCTCAAGGTATCTACAAGTATTATTTACATAACACTGATGCGAGAATGTATTAGCCCCTTAAAAGGCTGGACAGATTTTCTAAAACAGTTTAGGAGACTTAAATTTTGAAGATAGATTTTTAACCAATGACACACTTTAGTGAACACTCCCTAAGGAGCATTCCAGAAAGTTTCTTAAGACTAATTAATACATCATCTTCTGCTTTGAAATAGCCTAATTCTATTCCTAAGTAGAAATGTGATATGCATTCGCTGAGTGAGGCACGTGAAATGTTCAGGAACTTTTAAATTCTTGATGTGATCCTCGATCAAATCCTTCTGCAATGTTTGATGAAACTGAGATTATTGATTTCCTAATTTGGTCTCGAAATCCGAAGTCCACAATTGATCCAGTTCTGTCATAGATTCCTTTAGCAATGTTTATGGATTCTTTCCACACCACTAATTCCTCAAAAGATTTAGCGAAGTTTGACATAGGACAAAGCTCTA
>LXNJ01001624.1_pt1 | contig 13090 bp, 8 predicted proteins | sample 809081 | NCBI WGS metagenome assembly LXNJ01 (sample SAMN04870510, study PRJNA318959) | sponge metagenome | biome: sponge; feature: marine sponge reef; material: water | host: Petrosia ficiformis | place: Greece: Milos, Mediterranean Sea | collected 2013-05-29 | depth 5-7 m
CCCTCGTAGCGCAGCACGACGGTCCATCCGTCGCGCAGCTCCGTCTCGGCCAGCTTCGAGTCAAACGAGCACGGCGAGCGGCGAAAGGCGCGGGGGCGACCGGAGGCCCGGGGCGTCATGAGCGCAGTCTTTCTCCCCTTGGGTCGTAGAAGTGCGGCGACGTGACGAAGGCCGTGGACGTCACGCGTTGTCCCGGCGCCTCCTCGTGGCAGAGGTGGATCCGCCGCCCCGGGAATGCATGCTCCCTGTGCACAAGCGCCAGGCCGTACTGCCACCCCAGCGTATCGCTGCTGCGCGTCGTGCACACGTATCCCACGATCTTGTCCCCGTCGACCACCAGCGTCCCGTCGCGGGGAGCCTTCGCACCCTCCTCCACCCGGAGCCCCACCAGGTTCAAGCGGCCCGGCTGCCGATCGCAGGCCCGCAGCGCAGGCGCGCCCACCTTCTTCGACACCGTGTCCTCGCGGTCCCACATCCACCCCATCCCGATGTCGGTCAGCGTGACGCGCTGCTCCGATTCCATCCCGATGATGACGTGTCCCTTCTCGGCACGCAGGCAGTTCTGCGCCTCCAGACCGAACGGTCGGATCCCGAAGTCGGCCCCCGCCTCCATCACCAGGTCCCACAGGTACGGGACGTAGCTCGCCGGCGCGTGCAGCTCGAAGGACAGCTCGCCCACGAACCCCAGCCGCAGGCAGCGCGCCTCGACCGCGTCGCCGACCGTGATCCGCCGGCACGCCAGGTACGGGAACGCCTCGTTCGAGACATTGTCGCGGGTCAGGCGTTCCAGAACCTTGCGCGCGTTGGGCCCGGCGATGTTGAGCGAGCCCAGCACGTCGGTAAGGTTGACGAGGTTGTAGTCCCAGCCGTCGTGGCGCGTGTGGAAGCGGAACCATTCGACCGTGCCACCCGCGCGGGCCGAACTGGTCGTGAAGTAGTAGTCGCCCGGGCCCTCGGCGACGACGACGCCGTCGTCCATGAGCTGGCCCATGTCGTTGCACATCGCCGAGTACTTGCAACGGCCCGGGCGGGCCTTGCTCATGTCGGACATGTAGACCCGCTGCAACGCGTTCAGGGCGTCCGGACCGTGGATCCGGAACTTGCCGAGCGGCGAACTGTCGAGCACGCCCACGTTGGTGCGCACGTTCCGGATCTCGTCGCGGCAGGACGGGTCGTCGCCGAAGTGGCGGGCGCGCTGCCACGCCCCCGCACGGCGGAAGACCGCCCGTCTTCCGGCCAGCTCGCTGTGCAGCGGCGTCCGCTTGTGCACGTCGTGCCCCGGTCCCGCCAGCGTCGCGAGGCTTGGAGCGCCCAGCGGCGGACGCACCGTCGTGGGATGCGCCGTCTCCACCGGGTCGCCTCTCAGGTCGGCCATGATCATCGCCAGGTTCTGTCCCGCGACCCGGTACTGGCCCGGCCCGAGCCCGAACCCGGCAAAGCGCTTGGCCAGTTCGGGCACGTCGAGCCCCCGGGCCATCGACTCCTTCACGTTCTTGTAGGTTCCGTCCTCGTCGAGGTCGACGAACGCCTTCGCGCCGCGCCCGATGGCGGGAGCATGGATGATTCCGCAACCGGCGCCCGGGCCGGGCAGCGCTTCCGCCTCCCGCGCGGGGGCCCGGGCGCCCGCGGCGTTCTTCAGCCGGCCCCCGCACCTCTCCGCCGCCCCGTATCCCGCAACCCGTCCCGAGGCCTCGATCGAACGCGGGTCGCGCAGCCCCGTCATGCTTCCGGCAACGAACACGCCGGGCGGCAGCTCGGTGGGCTGGTAGCCGTGGGTGTGCGTGCAGTACGCGAGCCGGGCCTTCGCCGTCGCGAGGATTCCGATCCGGGGCTGCATCCCCGCGTTCGCAACCAGCAGGTCACAACGGAAGCGGCGGGATCGGCCGCCCTTCAGCGACCGGAGGACGCAACCCCTCACGCGCTTCCGACCCACCGCGCGCGAGACGGCGCAGCCGGGGAAGAACGGAATCGCCCGGTCACAGAGCGCGTCGAACACCTCCGGGCCCTGCTGTCCGGACTCGCGGGCGTCGGCGATGAACCGGATTCTGACGCCCATGTCGTCGAGATCGATCGCGGCCTCCAGGCCCAGATCGTCGGCCACGCTGAACGCGACCGACTTGCCCGGGCGGACGCCGTAGGTGCGCGCCAGACGCCACGCCGTGCCCACCTGCATGACGCCGGGACGGTCGTTGTGGTTGAACACGAGCGGCCGGTCCATGCACCCCGCGGCGACCACGACCGTCGTCGCCCGGCATTCCCAGTGGCATTCCCGAAACGGGTCGTCCTCGGTGCCCACCGCAAACCCCGTCACCAGGTTTTCGCCCCAGACACCGGTGACCGGCGACCTTGTGAATACTTTCACATTCTCCGCGGCCCGCACCCTGGCGGCGAGCGCCCCGGCCCGCCGGTACAGCGGCTCCCCCTCGAAGTTCCGAACCCGCCAGGCCATCTGTCCGCCGAGCCGCCCGCGCCGCTCGAAGAGGCAGACCCTCAGCCCGCTCTCACCCGCGGCGAGCGCTGCCGCCATCCCCGCCGGACCACCCCCGATCACCGCCACATCCGCGTTCAGGTAGCGCTCGGTCCGAACGCCGTTCCGATACTCCGCCCCCGGATCCAGGACACCGGTCCCCGCCATCCGCCTGAGACCGGACTGGAACAGCGGCCATAGGGCGTAGGGACGATGGAAGAGATGGTAGTAGAATCCCGCCGGCATCAACCGGTCGAAGGCGTCGAGGAAGCCGAAGCGATCTCTCCCGGGGTCGCCCCGCACGTTCTGGGGCTCGATCGCCATCCCGGCGCGGAGTTCCGTGGTCTCCGCGCACTCGTTCGGTACCCCGTCGATCGACATGAAGGTGTTCGCCGACTCGCCCTCCATGCTGTACAGCCCACGCGGGCGGTGATACTTGAGGCTGCGTCCGAAGATGCGCACCCCGGCGCCGTACAGCGCGGATGCCACGGTATCGCCCGCGTAGCCCGTCATCTCCCGGCCCAGGAACGAGAACTCGAGCGGACGGGAGAAGTCGACGAGGCACGTCTCGCCCGGACGCAGGCGGCTCACCTGACCTCCCGGTTGGTGCCCGGATCCCGCGTTGTCCTGAACCAGACGCCGCACCCCTGCCCGTGATACCACCATTCCTCCTGCGGCTCGTTCGGGATCAGGCGGAACTGCGTCCAGCGGAAGTGCTCCTCGGCGCTGAGCCCGTCCTGTTCCGGCCGCGGACCACGCTCCTGTCCGCCGAAGGTGAACTCGTAGACGTCGCGCTTGCCGCAGACGGGGCAGGTGAGTCGAAAGGTCACGGCCGCGGTCCCATCGGTCGGCGGGGTCTCATCAGTCCCAGTGCCCGTACTTCATGACCGCAGCCGTCTCGCCGGAATAGCGGTTCTCCAGAAAGCGCCCGAGCCTGAACGGCGCCAGGATCTCCGGTCTCTCGCCGCTGGCCATGTACTGCGCCATGTACTTGCCCGCCACGGGCCCGGACTTGAAGCCGAAGTACCCCCAGCCCGCGTCCAGGTAGAGCCCTTCGAAGCCCAGCTCGCCCTCCATGATCGGCGCCATGTCCGGCGTCATGTCGGCCAGGCCCGACCAGATGCGCATGAAGCGGACGCCGCGCAGCGCGGGCATCAGCTCGACGAGCGCCTCGGCCTGGTGCTTGAGGTAGTACGCGGTGGCATCGTTCGTGTAGTTGACCTGCGGGTCCATGTGGGCGCCGGTCGCGATCTCCCCCTTGAGCGTCTGGTTGGCGTAGACGTGGTAGGCGCCCGAGGAGAAGGCGGTGTGGAGAAACGGCTTGAGGGGGTGCGTGACCATCGCCTGGATCGTGAGGGGGTGGATGGGCAGCTCGATTCCCAGCATGGCGGCCACCGCCGAGCCGTATCCCCCCGCCATGATCCCCAGCCGATCGCAACCGATGGAGCCCAGGCTGGTGCGTACGCCCGTCACGCGGCCGTCGCTGGTGTCAATCCCCTGGACCTCGCAACCCTGGTGGATGTGCACGCCCTGGGCACTCGCCCCCTTGGCCAGACCCCACACGACCGCATCGTGCCGGACGATCCCGCCGGGGGGGTGGTACAGGCCTCCGTGGATCGGGAATGCGGGACGGTCGGAGACGTCGAGCCCGGGGATGACTTCCGCGCACTGCTGCGGGTCGAGCACCTCCGACTTCACGCCCACGAGGTTGTGGGTGCTGGCCAGCATGCAAATCCCGTTCATCGCGGCCTCGCTGTGCCCGAGGTTGAGGGTCCCGCAGTTGAAGAACATGAGGTTGAAGTCGAGCTCGTCGGTCAGGACGGGCCACAGCTTCAGCCCCTCCTCGTAGAGCCGCACGTTGTCGATCGTCCGCTGGTTGGCGCGGACGATCGCCGTGTTCCGCCCGGACCCGCCGAAACCGATGTAGTGCGACTCGAGCACGGCGACGCTCTCGATACCGTGGGTGCGGGCCAGGTAGTAGGCGGTCGCAAGGCCGTGAATGCCGCCGCCGATGATGACGAACTCGTAGTGACGCTCGAGCGGCGCGGGACGCCAGAGACGGCGCGGTCGGAGCCAGCTCATCAACTCATCAACCGATGACGGAGTACGACGAATCCGGGTTCAGCGACCTCCTGCGGCTGAAGAACCCGATGTCGCAACTCCGGCGCGTGTACGTGAGCGGCATGGTGACCGGGTCCGCATCGTGATCGCGGCCTCCCTCCACCTGCTCGATCAGCTCGGCCATAAGCTTGCCCGCCACGGGCGCGTTCTTGAACTGGTTGCCCGACGTGCCCACGGCCATGTAGAAGCCGGGCAGATCGGACTTGTCGTAGATCGGGATCCAGTCGTCCGACACGTCGTACAGGTCGACGAGCCCGCCGGTCTGGCCGGGAATGCCCAGCCCCTTCAGCCGCTGCGCCTCGCGCATGACCTGGGTCTCCCACTGGTGCGTGAAGTTGGTGTTGTAGTCGTCCGGGTTTTCCACCCACTCGAGCATGTCGCAGGGCGGGTCCTCGGAGCCGATCAGGATGTGATTGCCGGTAGTCGGCCGCGAGTAGCACCCGATGTCGCCGTCCGAGATGAGGGGTGCGAGCTGGTTGTAGTCCATGCCGGCGGGGGCCGGGACGTAGCACACCTCCTGCTTGAGCGCGCGCGTCGTGATGTTCATGCCGTCGAGAACACCGGCCATGCGGTTGATGATCGCCGAGTGGGGGCCGCCCACATTCACCACCACCGGCGCGCGGATCTCGGAGCCGTCGGCAAGAACTACTCCCGAGACGCGGCCTCCGCTCTTCAAAACCGCCACAACCTCTGCGTTGAAACGATACTCGCCGCCATGCGCCTCGTTCGCCCGCTGCAGGTTGTGGCACGCGAGGGTGGGATCGTCGATGTAGCCGGACTCGGGGATGTACACGGCGCCGCGGATGTGTCCGCCGGTGGGCTCGCCGAAGCGCTCGTCGTCGGTGGTGACCGGGGGACCGTAGGTGCGGGTGTCGATCCAGGGGAAGCGTGCGGCGATTCCGTCGGCCGTCAGGTCCTCGTAGGCGACGTGCAGCTCGTCCAGCGCGGCCATCACGTTGACCAGGTTGCGGTTGCGGTCGTTCTTGACGACCAGGCAGCCCGTGTTGACGTACTGGGCGAGCCCCATCTCGTCGGCCACGCCCAGGTACCGGCCCCAGTCGAGCCAATGGAAGTAGCTCTCGCGGGCCATCGCGCAGCCGTCGGGCGTGGAGTAGTGCAGGCGGATGATTGCGCAGGTGTTGCACGTCGAGCCGGAACCGGCCGTCGGCTGCTTGTCCACGTTGAGGGTACGGTACCCGCGCCTGGCGAGCTCGAAGCCGGTGGCGGTGCCGATGACGCCCGCCCCGATGATGATCGCGTCGTAGTCGTTTTTCACTCTCTCATTCCCGGTGCTCAATCTTGTTTGGGAAGGGGTGCCCCGCCATGGTCAACGGGGACACGCCACCGCCAGCAAACATGCAGCAATCAGGAGTCGGGCGACAATGAAGACGACAAAAGCATCCCTCCCCGCACTGGCGGCCCTGCTTGCCTGTGCAACGCACCTCACCGCCCAGACCCCCGAAGTCGTCGTCGGCCCCAACCTGCGCGTCGGGCCCGGCCAGTTCAACGAGCCCTGGATCGCGGCCAGTCCCGACAACCCCGACTTCCTGATCGCGGTGACCCAGACGGGCGGCCAGAGCTTTCCGGATCCGGCGATGATGGCGACGCTGTCAACGCGCAGCAACGCGGCCTTCCTGAGCCGCAACGGCGGGGTGACGTGGGAGCCGGTCACGCTTCCCGGCGATGAGCCCGGCGCCTTCGACCCCATGGTGGTCCCGGGCCCCGACGGCAGGATGTGGATCCTCTACTGCTACGTCGGCGCGAACACGATGGGCGGCCTGCTGCCCGATCAGCCCGTGCGCACCAACGGCACGATCATGGTGTGGTCGACCGACGACGAGGGCGCGACCTGGACGGGTCCGGCGCGCCTGCGCAGCCCCGTGCCGCCCGACCACGCGCGCATCGCCGCGGACTGGAGCGACGGTCCCAACCGGGGGCGCCTCTACGTGGTGTGGAACGATGTGCGGGACTCGTTCATCCGGGACGACTTCCAGCTGTTCCTGCACACCCTGGACGACGGCGGCAACACGGTGAGCGAGCCGAAGCTCCTCACCACGATCCCCGGCGGCAAGCTCGTGGCCACCGAGCCCGTCGTGCTGTCGGATGGGGCGCTGCTCGTCACGTTCTACCAGTACTTCTTCCCGCTGAGCGACGAGATGAACGCCCGGATGCCGTTCTTCACCATGCGGTCGGAGGACGGGGGCGAGACCTTTACCGAGCCGGAGGTCGCATTCCGGGTCGGTACCCACTCCTGGCCGTACGCGCAGACCGAGATGACGAGCGCGTTCACGCTGCCGATCGTGATCTGGGACCGCACGGACGGGCCCCACGGCGACAACATCTACGTCGTCTGGGACCAGGTCAGCGACGGGACCTCCGACATCTGGTTCCGCCGCTCCACCGATGGCGGGCGCGGCTGGTCGGACCGGATGCGGCTCAACGACAACGAGCCGGCGGCGCCGGGCGCGCCCCTGGACGACCGCATGATCCCCGTGGTCGAGGTCAACCGGGACGGCCTTGTGGGCGTGGCGTGGTACGATCGGCGCCGCGACGAGACGCGCCGGTGCTGGGAGCTGTTCTTCACGTCGTCGTCGGATGGCGGGGAGACTTTCGGCCCGAACGTCCCGGTGGCGAGCGCGCCGTCCTGCCCGCCGCCGGCGCACACCCCCGTGGCGCGGGTTCACAATGTCGCGGCCGACCCCGACGTGAAGGAGCTGACCGACGCAGAGATCGCGAAGATGGACCTGATTCAGCGCATGACCGTGGTGATGGCCGAGCAGAGCCGCAACGCCAGGGCGGAGTATTTCGGAGATCCGGGTCACGCTCGCCTGGAGGTATCGTTCGACAATGCGCGGGGCAACCAGCCCGGTCATTACCTGGGGCTCGCGGGCGACGCGAACGGCGTCTTTCATCCCCTGTGGATCAGCCGCCGGAACGGGATCGACGAGTTGTTCACGACCACGGTGGAGGTGACGGCCAGTGCCTCCGCAGCCCCCGATGGCGAGGCGGCGGACATCACCGGCGAGCTGCTGGTAGTGACGGGGCCTGTCGCCTACGATGCGGCCGGTGGCACGGCGACGGTGGAAGTGCAGCTCCGGAACGTGTCGGACGGCGTGGTGCACGGGCCGGTGCGGCTGCGTGCGGAGGGCGGCGAGGGCCGTGAATGGTCGTTCGAGGGCAGGATGGGCTCGCACGACCGGCTGCCGCCGGGCGGGGTGAGCGAGCCGGTCAAGGTGGAACTGACGACGGGGCCGGGGATGGACACGACGCTGGACTTCAGGATCTACGGGCGGGTCACGAGGTAGGGACGGCGCTCACCAGGCGAGTTCCAGCAGCCGGCTCCAGGGGACGACTTCCGTGTCCATGCGGGACTGTCGGAGATCACCCCCGTAGACCAGACGCCGTTCGGTGGCGAATCCGGCTTTCGCCAGTTCGCCCTCAAGTCGGCGCATTCCCGCGAAAAAGCGTGGGGTTACAGTGCTTCCGGACCTCGCCTCGGTGAGGATCAACGCGGATCCCGTGTCGACGATCAAATCGACTTCGGTGCCCGCCGCCCTGTAGTGGTGCATCCAGGGATGTACGCCGCGGTGGGTTGCGGCCTTGAAGATCTCGGACGCCACCCAACTCTCGAAGATCGCCCCGCGCAACGGGTGGTGACGCAGCTCTTCCGCTGATCGGATGCGGAGCAGGTGGCATGCGAGCCCCGAGTCCACGAAGTGCAGTTTCGGGGCCTTGATCTGTCGCTTCCGAATGTTTCGGCGAAAGGCGGGCAGTCGAAAGACCAGGAAGCTCGCCTCCAGAACCGACAGCCAGGCGCGAATCGTGTTGTGACGCACACCGATATCGCTCGCCAGCGACGACAGGTTGATCTCGGAAGCGGTACGCCCGGCGGCCATTCGCACGAAACCGGAGAACGCCTCCAGGTCGGTAACGTTGCGAAGCGATCGGACATCGCGCTCGACGTACGTCGTGAAGTAGTCCCGCAGCCACACGTCGGGCGGGATTCGGCGGTCGTGAATCCGCGGGTAGGCGCCGGTCCAAAGCACATCCAGCAGGCCTGGCAACGGTTCTCCAAAACGGGCCAGCTCGTCGAGGCCCGGAGGCAGCAAGTGGAGCATCCCCACGCGTCCGGCCAGCGACTGGCTCACGGTCTCGGTCAGCCCGAAGTGCTGCGAACCCGTCAGGATGTAGCGGCCCGGAGTCGGGTCGTCGTCCACCACCTCCTGCAGGTACGAGGTCAGATCCGGCGCGCGCTGTACCTCGTCAATGACGGCGCCGTCGCGGTACTCCCGGAGGAAGCCGCGGGGATCTTCCCGGGCATACGCGCGAACGTCCATACCTTCCAGCGAAACGTAGGGCCGATCGGGGAGCACGCTGCGGCAAAGCGTGGTCTTGCCCGATTGCCTGGGGCCAGTGACGGTGACAACCGGGTAATGGCGTGCGCGGTTGAGGAGAGGTCCCGCCAGATTGCGATCGATGACAGGCACTGGGACTCCGGCTCAGAACGGGTCAAACGGGTTGAAGCGCCATCGAAGGGTGGTAAGCACCTTGCAAATTGTCAATCCAAATGACAACCCGCAATGTGTTCCCGGCCCATGCACCGACCCCCCTACGACACCGGCCGCCGCCTCACCGGCACCGTCAGCCGACTCTGATACTCGCCGCCGTGATGGAAGGTGACCGTCGCCGTGCGCGCGTCGGCTCCCGACTCGTGGGTGACCCGGCCGCCGCTGTTGTAGTTCTTCTGCAGCCACACCGAGTTCGGTGAGTTGAGGATCAGGCGCAGGCGGCTGCCGGCCGCGATCTGGCGCGCGAAGAACTGGAAGCCGTTGAACCGGTAGAGGTTGACCTCGCCCGGGGTCGCCAGTTCCTCGACCGTGCGCGAGTTGCGGTAGCGGGCGCGCATGATGTCGCCCGTGAGAAAGATGCTGGTGCCGTCGGGCATGATCTCGTAGACCGTCACCATGAAGTCGGTGTCGGGGACATCGAGGGTCATCCAGGCGTCGAACTCCATGAAGCCCGCGAGATCGGTCTCGGTCTCGAACGGTTCGGTGTGATAGACCAGGCCGTTGCCGAACATGTTCAGCGCGAAGTGCTGGTTGAGCGGCTGCTCGCCCCAGAAGAAGTGAGAGAGGTTGTTGCCGGACTCGAAGCTCTCGAAGTGCCCCGGGCGGGTGTCGAGGGGGTCGTAGACGTAGGAGTCGGCCGGGGTGTGGCCCGTGGGCTGCGGCGCCAGCGTTCCGGAGTGGAAGATGTCGTTGGGGCGTCCATCGGCAGAGTCGAAGTAGTAGGTCAACTGATCGTTCGCGACTTCTTCCAGCGCGTCCGCGTACTCCCAGGCATCCCGGCCGGCGACGTAGACCGCCACCCGCTTCTCGAGGAACCAGGGGCGCGGGCCGTCCTTCAGCGTCCAGTCGTACCACGCCTTGCGCAGCGAGTCCTGGGGGAGCAGGGCGTTGGGGCCGAACTCGAGCCCGCCCACCGAGCCGACCGAAGTGCCCACGCCACCGTGATTCCAGGGGCCGATCACCAGGTAGTGCCTCTGTTTCGCCGCCTCGTTGCCGTGGCGCATGTGCATGCGGTAGTGCTGGAGCGCGCCGCGCTGGTCGCCGTCGTAGTGCCCGGTGATCGTGAGGATCGGGATGTCCATCGCGGCCAGCTGTTCGGGAGTGGGCGCCGAGGCCCGCCAGTACTCGTCCGGCGTGGGGTGTTCCACCCACGTCTGGAAGCGCGTGGTCAGGTTGCCGACGATGCGGTCGAGCTCCGCGAAGGGGCGGTGGTTGAAGTAGCGCTCGCTGAACGCGTCGGCCCACAGCTCCCCGTCGCCGAAGATCGTGCTCTGTGCCGCCTTCCCGCTCGTGAACGTCAGCCAGGTCATGTTGTACGGAACGAATACGTTGTGGACGAAGGGGAAGTCGGTGCCCAGATAGGCCGCGGCGGCCGGCACGATCGACTCCAGGCTCGGCGGCAGCTCCTTCGCGGTAGTCCACTGGTCCCACCCGCCGTACGACGCCCCGTACATGGCCACCTTTCCGTTCGACCACGGCTGCGCCGCGAGCCATTCGACCACATCGTGGCCGTCCCTGTCGGCGTCGTGGAAGGGCTCGAACTCGCCCTCCGAGTTGCCGCGGCCCCGGACGTCCACGGCGGCGAACACGTAGCCGCGCTTTGCGTAGTACCTCGCCTTCCCGTGATACACGTCGGCGATGTACGGCGTGAACCCGAGGATCACCGGCAGCGGTTCCGTCTGGTCCGCCGGGCGGTAGATCGTGCCGTGGAGGTTGGTGCCGTCCCGCACGGGGATCGTCACGCCCCACTCCATCCGGACGTCGGAGAGCTGGGCGGGGGCGGGGGACGGAAGGAACAGTAAGGCGGCACAAACGGTCAGCCATTTCCGTGACATTGAGGTCTCCCCTCCGAAAGTCGGTGTCTCCGGTCAAGGTCGGGGCCGACCGCGGCCTGGGCAAATCGACCTCCGTGCTTCTGCTAGATTCGTCGCCATGCCCCCCCTCACAGCCCCTGTGCCCGCGCTTCCGCTCGACATCTTCCGCGCGCTGGCGGGCGTCGTGCTGCTTGTCTACTTCATCCAGGTCCTGCGCCAGGCGCGCGACTTCAGCGACCCCGACGGGCTGATCGACCACCGGCTGTGTATCCGGCTGTTCCCTCCGCTTCGCTTCGGCCTGTTCCAGCCGGGGATGCCCGGGTGGCTCTTTCGCGCAACCTATCTCGGCGCCTGTCTGGCGGCGGTCTGCGTGGTCGTCGGCTACCACCCCCGCACCGCGGCCGCCTTCCTCTTCGCGGCAGCCGTGTCGACCTATCGGTGGAACGCGCTCGCCGCGTACCTGGACGACTGCATCGTGCACCTGTTGTGCCTGTGGCTGGTCCTGCTCCCCGTCGGCACCACGCTGAACCTGCCGGACCTCCTGGCGAGCGGCGCCACAAACCCCGGCGTGCTGGCCACCGCCAACTCGCAGTGGCACGCCGCCACCGTCCCCGGCACCGCGCCCCGCGCGTTCATGGCCAACATCGCGCTCATCTACCTGGTGGCCGGCCTGTACAAGTTCTCCAGCCCCATGTGGCGGGGCGGCTCCGCGATGCACGCCGCGCTCAAGATGCCGATCGCGCGCACGCCGCACTTCTGGACCCTCCGCCACCGCGCTCTTCTCCGTCCGGTGACCTGGGCCGCGCTCATCCTGGAGCCGCTGTTCGTCCTGATCTTCGTGCTGCCGGCGGGCTCCACGGCGAAGTGGGCGCTGGTGGCCGCCGCGGCGGTCTTTCACCTGGGGATCATCGCCACGCTCAAGATCCCGTACTCCAACGCGCTCATGCTGGCCGCGCTGGCGCTTCCGCTCGCGCCTGAAATCATGTCCGGCGGGGCGGCCGCGTTCGGCGGGGCGTTTGGGCCGGGCGCGCCCGCCCTGGCCGCGATGCCGCTGGCCGGCAACGCCCCGGCCGAGGTTGCCGCCGTCGCCCTCGTCGCACTCCTGGCGATCATGAGCATCTGGCAGGCCGCAAGGAGCTGGCTGCGGCTCCCAGGACCGGGCCAGCCATACTCGGGCAGCGGCTGGGCCAACCCGATCCGCTCGTTCCTCTGGCTCTTCGGGCTCTTCCAGAGCTACCGCCTCTTCGACTGGGTCGATGCGCGCAACTATCATGCCCGCTACGAGGTGCGGCGCCTCCACTCGGGCCGCAACGAACCGGTCGAGCCGCGCGAACTCTTCCCGGACAGCATGCGTCACCTTCTCCTCCAATCCTACTTCCTCGGCAACGTCTGGCTGCAGATGGAGCCCGCCAGTCTCGACCTGATCCGACAGTCGCTGCTCGCCAGACACGCCAGGAGATTCGCCCGCGCGCACCCCGACGCCGGCGAGATCGAGGCGGTCGCCGTGGTTCAGCGCATCACCCCGGACAACCTTGACCTGACCCGCGGCGAAGAGCGCGTCCTCATGCGCTTCACCTGCAACGGCGGTGATGTCGTGATGCACCCGCATCGCCGCATCAGACGCCACGCGGTCTAGCGGCCATGTGCGGAATCGCCGCGATTCTGTCCCGCGACGGGCCCGTTCCCGCCGACGCGCTGCAACGCGCGACCTTCGCCATGCGCCACCGGGGCCCCGACGGAGAGGGCACGTGGATCGCGCCGTCCGGCCGCGCGGGGCTGGGCCACACCCTGCTCGCGATCACCGACCCCCAGGGCCATCAGCCGATCGCCAGCGAGGACGGACGCCTGCACATCATCCACAACGGCCAGTTCTACGACTACAAGCGCATCCGCGCATCGCTCGCGGATCGGGGGCACCGCTTCCGCACCCGCTCCGACAGCGAGATCGCGCTTCACCTCTACGAGGAGCTGGGACCGGCGTGCCTGAGGCACCTTCGCGGCCAGTTCGCGTTTGTTATCTGGGATGAAGAGAGCGGCGTCCTCTTCGCGGCGCGCGACCGTTTCGGATTGAAGCCGCTCCATTACGCCGAGAGCGAAGGCCGCCTCTGCCTCGCGTCGGA